>ERZ1034713.170-NODE-170-length-42078-cov-41.299574_pt1 | contig 42078 bp, 42 predicted proteins | sample MGYA00520692_ERZ1034713 | MGnify/ENA primary metagenome ERZ1034713 (study PRJEB33766, sample SAMN09781717) | gut metagenome | biome: gut microbiome | host: Homo sapiens | place: Madagascar | study: EMG produced TPA metagenomics assembly of the PRJNA485056 data... | reverse complement strand
GTTAATCAACTTGCTCATTTTCAAACGATTACGTAATTATTAACAGAGTATTGATCAATACTCCAACAGAATAGAGGTCTGTCTGAACAGAACACACACCAGAGAATCGTTCTGGCGCAAGATAGAAAGGATTCAACTCATCCAAGTCTGGTTTAACTGGCGATTGGTTTAAGAATCTCGCATAACCAAAATCAATAAGTTTCAAATCTTGCAAATCCCCAACGAGATTTAGAAAAACATTTTGTATTGTCACCTCATTATGTATGACAGGGATTGGCAGTGAATGTAAGAATGACAACGCCGACAATACAGCCTTAGCTATTGTTTTTATCTCATATACACTAATTTCATCATCACGGATAATTCTCTGCGACAAAGTTTCTCCGCTTATAAATTCGGTTACGAACCAGGCGTATTGGCTTCCGTTCATCATAATATTGCCAGAGTCTATAAACAGACAGAGATTATGATGTTTCAGCTGTTTGGCAATCTCCACTTCTGTTACTCGCCCATTATCGTCAATCTGATTACGATTGAGCTTTGAGTAGTTGATGAGTTTCAAGAAGCGAGTTTTGCCACTTGTATCTTTTACACGATAGGTTTCCGCATAAGAACCTTGCTTATGTGGAAACACTACTGTATATGAACCGATTTTATCGTTCTTCTTGAAATGCATATTTCTATTTAAATTTCAATGTTTCTAACATTTTAAATACTGGTGCTAACTTTTGTGAGTTATGAACGATACCACTATAACAATTTATATTGATATAGTACAGCTTGTAATCAGGGAGTTGAACTATCGTTTGTCGTTGAACTAACGTATCCCCAAATCCTTGTGGATATGAAAACGTTACAGACAATGCTGGTAAACCTGCAAATGAAGTACTATCAATATCAGAGCTTTGATAAACTTCTTCGTTCCCCATTCCTTTAAACGCTATGGAGGCTTGCATAAAATCTCTGAGCGGTAGATGAATCTTCATTCTTGATAAGACTATATGCAGCCATGGCTTATCTTTGGTAGCATTACATGGTAAAATATCTATTTCATTTGTTGCTGTTGCAGTTGTTGTATCTGTAGTATAAGACTGTAAATTATCAGCACCAACCTCAAAATTATCTTCTATAGTATAATCACTTGGATATTTCATGCTAATGTATTCATTCTCATAAGTATTCCATTTACCTTCTGATGAAATTTTCTTCGTTTCTTGTTTAGAATTGCATGAAAACAGAATACATGCGACCATGAGGAATATAAACAAAAGTCTTATCTTAAGACTTTGTTTACCCAAGTTTCTTATAGGCTTTATCATCAAATTATTCATGATTTATAAATTTTATCAAACAACATCAAGAATGCTCGTCGATTACCCAATTCAGAAAGGGGAATTCCACTTATGTCGCCATGTTCAACTAAACCGAAGAATTGCTTCGAATGATTTTGGTGTTCAATAACCAATTGTCCATTTGAAAAATAAATACGTTTGGTGTTTTCTCTATTATAGCGTACACCATCTACACAGACTCCATTATTGTTAAGAATCAATGCATCAGAAAATATTACATTGTCTTTAAACATAGGAAAAGTCAGCTCTCTATCAAACTTATGACTTTCAAAGAAAAACAACGTCCATACCTGCTCAACTTTCTTTAGCATACAATATTCTTCACTTGCTCCTTTAGGATTCATTGTGTCTTCGGGATTCTTATCAGAATACGACCCAATTGCATTATATGCCAAATCATAATGTTCACCATCTGAATTTAGTTTTTTATATAAAGCGAAATAATAGTCTGTACCAGCATAGCTATAGTTCATTTTTTTAATCGTTTCACCTGTAAACAAATAAGATAAATCTTTGAAGAGAATTATCTTCTTACTTGTAATATTAGTGCGACTATCTACAAAATTCACAACGGCAAAACCTTGCTCTCCAACAAAGTAGTCTGTCCCTACAAATGTTGTATCGCAAAAAGCAAATGTAAAAATAAGAATTGCCAATGTCAAAATGATTCCCCATATATAATGCTCATAAAAGAAAGACCAATATCCTATGAGTAATAACAGAGAAATACCGTAACCCAATGCTTTTTTCTTATGTGCTTCTTGTGGAGATAGGGGAATGTCTTTGGAATTGTTAGTGTCACAATAAAGTATATTCCCAAGTTCATCGGGAATATACTTAAATATTGATTCACTGGAACCTAATAGTCCCAATTGCTTTTCTTTCCAAATACTATCCATAGTTGTTCTTTTTATTTCAACAAACCTCCTGCGTTAGCAGCTTCTTCATTTGGCATAAGGTCAATAAGACCACATGCTATAGGGTGAAGTTTTTCAACAGACGGCTGATTGTTAATCTCTTCCAAACCTCTGTTGATAAGTTGGCGAGCTCTTGACGTGTCTTTCCAACGAATTGTTCCAAAACGATTATGGCAATCACGGATAAGTCCCATGCACTGATATACCAAAGTTAAGTGAACAAACAAACTGCTGATTTGATCAAGAATTTCACGACCAAGTTTAGCATCCTTCACTCGAATGACATTATCTACTTGACTACGGATTTGGTTGACCAATTGAGCTGACTTGTCATTACCTAAGTCGTTTTGTGCTTTCTCCAGTCTGTCAAATTCTTCTCGAAGTTCTCTTTCTACACGTTGCCATTCTGTACTATCGTCAAGTTCCTCTATCTTGCGTAGAACTTCCTTTAAATTTGACTGAGTACGCATAGGGTCGTTGCCACTTGAAGCCAATTCTTTTACGGCATCAAGTTCTTTATTCAACTCCTCTACAGAAACACCAGAGGAAAGTAGAGCCTCTAAACTTCGTTGAGCAGATTCTAACTCTTTATTTACCCATGAGATTGCATCTTCATGAGACTCACGTTTATCTAAGCTAAGCTCTTTCTTGATAGTAAAGTCAATAGAAGGAAAATACACCTCCATAGTCATCATTTCTGAGGAATCAACATGAAGGGTGATTTCTACGTCTGAATTTTCTGGTATAAGCTGTTCTACCTCATCGCCTGTAACTACTACATTGGAAATTTGTGTATATAAGGCGGCCGTTTTTCCTTCTGCGTCTATGGCTGATTGGTAAATAGGAATGGATAATACGTCAGTAGAAACTCCAGGGCGCAATGCCTGTGTTGTTTTTCTATTAGGCACAACAATACCTACAGCAGGCAATGGCTTGTTCTTTTCTAATCCTTTGGCTGGTAAGAATACACCACGCTTTTTGATGGCATTATAAACTGCTATACCTATATTATAAGGAAGAGGTGCAGCACCTACTTTGACACCTTGGATAATGGTAAATTCAGAAGGGAAAATCTCAACAGCATTGCCTTGCTGATTGTAAGCCTTTACTTTAAATGTGTTTGGCTTACCTTCAAGCAAGAATGCCTCAATAACATTGCCATTTGTATCTACAGAAATTCGGTCACTTCTCCATGCGCCATCTGCACGTTGCAATTCGATAGATAACTCGTTAGGACTATTGTTTCCTGTCTTTTCCTTGTCGATGCTGATGCTTACCCATTCTGATGATTCGACCGATGTTGATTCATAGCCAACTTGCAGAAACACAATATCCGCCTTTGCTTCCTTTTTAATTTCAGCCTCATTAATATTTGCGTCTATTGTAGAAGCATAAAGAGCAGCTCCACGTGCAACTGCGGTCATTGGGTTAATACTGGTATCAACATTTTGCGTAACCTCTTCTTTCAACATGTTACGAATTATTGGTGAATAGGTTGGTCCGCCAACAAGTATGAGTGAAGACAAGTCTTTCCCAGTAAGCCCATTTCGTTCCAAAAGATTCTTACAAATGTTGACTGCTTTTTGGTACTGTTCGCCAATAGCGTCAATAAGCTGGTCTTTTGTAATTGAAATTTCAAGGTCAATGTCCTCGCCATTGTCATCTTGCCCCAAATTTAAGTTGCGGTCATAAGTGGAATAATCTGCGCTGTCAGCAAATGACAATGCTATTCTCAGCTCCTCTGCTGGACCTTTAAGAGCATCCATTAAGGCTTTCTTCTTCCATTCCGTAGTCTCGTATGAAGATAGGGCATAATCTTCTTTCAAACTTGGCATAAGAATTTTATTGACAACAGCTTCATCAAGGTTCTTACCACCAAGATAGTTGTCACCTTCGGTATCGAACACCGTTAAAATGCCATCTTCGACCTTAACCAAAGCCGCATCAAAAGTTCCACCACCAAAGTCAAATACCAACCATTTTCCATCTTTCTTCTCACTTGACAAACCATATGCCATACAAGCAGCTATAGGCTCCTGCAACAATTCACACTGCTTGAAGCCTGCAATACGTGCAGCCTTCATTGTGGCATCTTTTTGTATTGCAGTAAACATGGCTGGCACTGTAATAACTACCGAATTGACCGTTTCATCATTGATAAGGCTTTTCAGTTCTTTCAAGACCTCAGCAGAAAGTTCTTCTGGGGAATAGTATTCCTTGGGCATATTCTCATTAGAATATTTCTTGTCAGAACCCATTTCACGCTTAAACTCCAAATAACCACATTCTTTTGGAGGCTCATTTTTGCTCAAAGCCGTGATAGCATCTGAATATACAGAATCTTTTGCTTTCATGCCAATACGCAAGGCACGTTCCCCCTTCTTGTTCTTTGAGAAATAGACACAAGAAGGCAATGTGTCCATAAGGTTTTTAGTCTGTTTGATAACAGACTCACCATTCTCCATTCTGGCTATAGCCGAGTTTGTTGTACCAAGGTCAATGCCATAGTCTATTTTGATTCTTGCCATAATTATTGTATTTAAATATTTTGACTTACTACGATTTCTGCAGGTTGTATCATCTTGCCATTATAATTAACCTGCATCTTAATCATTCCTGTGATTATACGCTTGCCTTCTGGTAAACTTTCGTCTGGAACGAATCTTGTTTGAAATTGCATACCATCGTTATATTCCTGTCCGAGCAAACTAATGATTTCATAGCCATTAGCACGCACATTATTTATCATTCGGTCCTTAGCTTGAACAAGTTGTTTGTAACCTCTAACGGATTTATCCATTTTTGAAAGGTTCGTTTCTATTCTTGCTATTTCATCTGCAAGCTTTACCACAAGCGAATGGTCTGGCTCTCCTGTTGTTTTGTTTGCTGACGGAACAGAAGCATCAAGTTGCTTTTGAACAATAGCAAGGAGTTGATTGTCTAATTTTACCGACTCTTCTTGCATTTTTGTTTGGGCGGCTTGTAATGCCTCTTGTGCTCTACGAACATCCCCAATAGTTGATGTGCCCGATTTAATACGCTTCGTTAGCCAATATGCTATACCTACAATAATAGCAAGGACAACTATTACGACAATTACTCCATACAAAGTACGAGATTGAAGTAGGTCTTGGTTGGTACGAACATTATTATCTGTAGCGTCAATCTTTCCATTTATATTCTCTCTGTCTGTAGATTGTGCTTCTTCTAAAGATTTGCACTTATCTTGCAAACTGTCAATAGCCAAACGTTGTGCATCGTTCTTCTTTACTAGTGTTTGTATTTCGCGTTCTGCCACATGCTGGTTCTCAATAAGCTTTCGCAAATTATTATCTGCTTTTACTTGCTTGTTCTGCAAAACATAACACTTTTCTTCCAAAGCTTTAATCTTGTCAGTATTATCGTTTACCGACTTGGCATTAGCGAACTGACAACCTATAACTGCCAGTATCAAAATTGTAAATATCTTCTTCATATTATCATTGATTAAACAGTCCACACCCTATTAATACTAATACACCGGCTATGCAGAATCCCGCAGCAAAGTCTCCGTCGTTTGCAACACAAATAGCACCAGCAATACAGCCAAGAACTATCCATACAATAAAAGCAATCAAACAACCATTATTGGAAGAAGAATTAGAACTTGACGAACTATAACTGTTTGTTGATGTTGTCTGTCTATTCGCAGATGCTATATTTGTTGTTGAGGCACTGGAGCGTGCTGTAGAAGTAGGTTTCCTCTGAGTTGGTCGTGAGGATGATGAACTTGATGTGTACGCAGATGTAGATACCCCTAATTGGTCACATAATCCTTTTAATATAGAACGATTTTCATTATATCTGCCATTCTTATATTCGGATTCCATGTCAAAGCCATCCATTATTTTTGTGGCTTTCCAAGCTTCTTCCAATACAGATTTTACATGGGTTATTCCAAGTATTGCCGCCAAAGTTGCGTTTGGATCATCTTTATCAGCACTAAATATAGATTGTGCTTCATTAACCTCTGCAATGATATTGCTTAATGCATTTCCTACTACTTGTGTTGAAATTTTAAGATAATAGGAATTAGATACGCCAAGTTTGCGCTTTATAGACTGAATATGCGGTTTCGTATTATTTAACAACGTAACAGCATGGCAGATTTTATCTGGTAGTAAGCAGTATTTACGCAATTCCTCATGAATAGCTCTATCTTCCACAAAAACTTCAGATGGTGGTAAATTGTCAATAATCCTTTGGAGAATATCAACATTCTCTTTACATCTATCTTTAGCCATTTGTCCTACAGCAATGCTTTTTGCATATTTCTGCAAGCTCATGGCTTTGTGCGCAGCATCAGGCTCTTCAGAATCATTAAAGTAGTCAATTCCGCATTGCAGAATTTCAAGTCCCAACTTATCTGCAATCATTTGGTATTGCAAATCTTTCGTGGAGAGAAAACCTTTTAATTGCAAGATGGCATTCCTTGTATTTCTCCTTAATGTCTCTCCTGCATTTAGTCTTGCGTTTGAACCTTTTCCTTTGGTTTTTTGAGCAATGTTGATTGCCTCTTGTATGCTATCAACAAGAGGCTTAACAGCTTTTTCTCCTATATATTCTTTCCATGAGCTATTGGTAATGAAAGGCAAAAGTTTGCTTGCGCCTATTTCATTACAAAGTATATCAAGAAATGAAAAAGCCAAGTTTGATACGTCAAAATTTCCACCAGTTCCAATTATTGTAGATACAAATTGGTTAAGGTATTGTGTATTCCCATACAGAACTTCGGCACACTTTATGGCAGAGTCGTATCTGTTGCGTATTAAAGCACACACGATACGATTCTGTAAAGCCGATAAACATTCTCTTTTTTGCCATATTTCCTCAGCTTTATCTATTTCTCCTGCGAAAAGATGATTAAAAGCCACTTCATCTAATGGAGTCGTTTTTATAAACCAAAATTGAGCATGCAAAATTTGGTCTTTGGGCAAGGTAAGTTTGGCTTCGGCATCTGCTGCTGAAGCTTCTGTACGATTAATGGATGAAAGATATTGTGGCACATCTAAAGGAAAAGAAACTGACTTGCCCACCTTCAAAAACGCTTTCATGCGATTGTGATTAGCCAGTCTTTCCTTTGTAGGAGAGTTTGAATAGACTCCTAACTGACGATATGGATTGTTTTGTAGTATATTCATTCTAATTCCGTAAACAATAAAGCCAACCGACTCCCTTGTTGACGAAATCCACTCACTAATACATACGAAAAAGCGCGGAGCCGGTTCTGTCACTCGTTCCACGATCGATAGGCCTTCGCATTGCCCTGTAAGTCGAAACGAGCAACGCCAATACAACGTCAAATCTCATGCAACATTTGAAATGATAAGAAATTGTGCGTAAATGCTAATATACACAGCATATAGCAGGTGTTTGACATGATGTGTATTTTGTTATTTATTTGTTACTCTACTATTTGATTTCATTATTTATTATAGTTAATGGTTCGTAATTGGTTCTTGTTTTGGGTAACAAATCCAATTATTTTTCGTATCTTTGCACCGTGAGTAACAAATCTCGCAAAATGACAATAAGTAGAATAAATAACAAAGTAACATGAGAAGTAACAATGAACCTGTGCGCATACGCTACAAGGATTTGACGAATGGCACAAAGTCGATTTATCTCGACACTTACAAAAGTGGAAAGAGGTCGTATGAGTTCTTGAAGCTTTATCTGCTTCCTGAAGACGATGACAATGCTAAGGCTGTCAATGCCGAGACCTTGCAGAAGGCAGAAGCTATCAAAAACCAACGAGTGCAAGAAATCCTGTCGGGAAAGTTGGAAACAGTGAAGTCTTCCTTGGAGCATCCTGCTTCTACAATAACTACAAGCAAGAAGACTGCACGAGTAAATAAGAAGGAAAAAGTCGGCAGTGCTAAAAATTGCAAAGGTGCCAAGGGAAAGGAAAGTGAGACAAACGAAGTTGTCGGAGCTGTTTCGGGCAGAGAAGGACACCAATGGAAGTTTATTGACGATGACGGTGAGGACAGAGCCATAGACGGAACAATCAAAAAACATAGAGGCAGACCCAACAAGCGTGAAGCTGTCACTCTTCGTTTCAAGAACCTTGCCAACGGCAGCAAGTCGCTCTACTTCGACATATATTATAATGGTGAGCGCAAGTACGAGTTTCTGAAGCTCTATATCAATCCAGAGATTACCGAAGCAGACAAACAGAACAATGCCTTGGTCATGGAGACGGCAGAGCGTCTGAAAGAACGCAAGATGCGAGAGGTTGTCAATGGAGAGACTTTCACAGATCCTTCTGACGAGCTGAACCAAGTGGAGAAAATCGAGGAATATACCAGTTCTGTGATAGTCCGTAGTCGCAAGATGCGCAACGGAGACCGTTCTCTCTTCCTTGATATATATTATGGTAAGGGTGAACGTGCCTATGAGTCAGTTGGTCTTTATCTTCGTAAGGATGACAGCGAGGAGAAACACAAGGAAATCTGGAAAGAAGCTGAGAAAAAGGCCAAAGAACGCATGAAGGCATTGAAGGACGGAACCTTTGAGAAGCGTGTCGGCAGAAGAGGCTACAAGCCGCATGGAGAAGATCCCGATGCCAACGTGGACAAATACAAGGAGTATCTTGCCACCAAGAAAGTGAAAACAGAGATTGCCGTTGCCGAGACTGAGCGCAAGAGAAATTCCAAGACCAAGGAGCCTGTGAGAATCCGCTTCAAGGAACTTGCCAACGGCAACAAGTCGGTCTATCTATCCATCAATGTCAACGGTCGCCGCACCTACGACTATCTGCGCCTTTATCTCATTCCAGAGGTTGATGCAGCTGCCAAGGAGCAGAACAAGCAGACGATGCAAGCGGTGTATGCCATCAAGGCACAACGCATCATGAGCATCACCAACGGTATCGCAGGGCTCAAAGACAAGTCGAGAATCAAAATGCGACTTGTGGATTGGTTGGAGATATTCCGTGACGCACAAGTGGAGCGAGGAAGACAATCTGCCCGAAACTGGGTGAACAGCGTGCTGAATGCAGTGAGAGAACACTCGCCAAACGTGACACTCGCAGAGATGACCAAGGAATACTGCAATGGTTTCATGGTGTTCTTGTTGAATGACTATATCACCTACAAGCACACCCATCCGTCCAAGTCCACGGTGATGAACTATCTCAAATGCCTCAAAGCAGCCTTCAATATGGCTATTGAGGAAGAGATAATGGACGACAATCCCGTATTGCGTCTTCGCATGGATGTTCTGAAAGGTGGCGGCACCAAGCGAGAGTATCTAACCGTTGACGAGGTGAAGAGACTGATTGACACCCCTTGCAAGCGTGAGGATATCAAGGCTGCGTTTCTGTTTTCCTGCTTCTGCGGACTCCGTATCAGTGACGTGAAGAGTTTGAAGTGGAAGAACATCATCACCGAGGGTGACAAGACACGAGTTGAGATATTGCAGTACAAGACCAAGCAGCCTCTCTATCTTCCTCTCAACAAGCAAGCCCTTCGTTGGATGCCTGAGCGTGGATCTGCAAGTGACGAGGACAAGGTGTTTCCAACACTGCCAAGCAAGAACTACGACTGCATCCCGGAATGGAGCCGTGCGGCAGGTATCAGCAAGCATGTGACCTACCATGTCTCAAGACACACGTTCGCCACGATGGAGCTGACCATGGGCGCAGACCTATACACTACAAGCAAACTTCTCGGTCATACGGAGGTGCGCACGACACAAATTTACGCAAAAATCATCAACAAGAAAAAGGACGAGGCTGTCTCTCTGTTGGACAGTGCGTTCGAAGAATAAAAATGGAACATAACAATACATCAAACAACCAAGGACGAGAAGACTCCTCGTTCTCTCTTTTTACCCCAATGCAATGAATGCACCTTCGCTAACGGTGTAGGTGGCGTTTGCGGTACCAACAAACTATGGCTGTTCTTCAAGGAAGCCCACGAGTGCTATCAGACGGAAGTTATAGGATGCGGTAAACTGTATCACCGCTATAAAAAGGATTTTCTCAACAGCCATTCCTATACAGACTGCCAGTATGCGGCAGGCAAGAACGAGCACAAGAAGAACTTCTACATCATGGAGGAGTTTCTTGAAGAACGTGAGGACTTGGTAGTCATATTCTTTACCAAAGTGGATTTCGAGTATCATGACTACAAGGCTCTTCATCACAAGTTCAACACCACGGAGCCACCTCCAAACGGTCAGTATCTCCATGGTAAACCACCGTCAATATTACAAACAGCACAAGACACCAAACCGAAACAGGACTTTCAATGTTACTTTGATTCTACTCAGTTGAACCTCATTGCGCGCCATGCCAATGAGGTTCATTTGTTCTCGGCCGATGTGTCGGAAGAGGATATGCGAAAACTCTTCTCGTGCCAAGTGTGCAAGCAGCTAAAAGCGAGAAGTAACAGACGTGTGGCATTCTTCTTTGACATGCTCTGCAGCAAGAACTTGATCTGCAAGCAGTGGCAATCGGTCATTGCCAAGCATAAACTCATCCTGTCTTCATCAACAGACAAGCCACTTACAACAACCAAGCTGTCCTCAGCAACCAGTGATGCCAAAGGTACCAACGCCAGCATCTATGAGGCTATCCGCAAGAAAGTGCAAGAAATAGCAGATTGCGGTAAAAATGACAGCAAGGACACCATCTGACAGATGAAAACCTTGACAGTTGGCTTGATAGTCGGTTGACAGTCAAGCGCTCTTCCATTCGATTGGGCAGAAATGCCCTTACCTTTGCCCTCCGTAATCAGAGACCTGGTTATGGAGGGCGACCTCGTTATGTGTAACGATAAATAGAATAACGACAATGATTGGACAGACAACAAATCAGACAAACAATCTGCCAAAGGATGGTGCTATCCTACCGCCAACGATAGAAGCAGAGGAACATGAGTTGACAGAGCAGGAACTGGCAGACATGACACCAATGAGACTTGCCGAGCGCATTCAACAGATGGAAGAAGCATTCAAGTTGCTTGGACCAGTGGAGGATGTGTTGAACCGCATCAAGTGCTTGGAGAAATGGCTCTTTGCAGGAAAAGACGTGCTCACCCTTGACGAGGCAAGCGTATTCCTTGACGCTTCAAAGAGTCAGCTTTACAAGCTGACACGCACATTTGCCATTCCCCATTACAAGCCAAACGGCAAGACCATCTATTTCAGCAAGGAAGAACTGGTGGAATGGATCAAGAAGCATCCAGTGAAGACAAAGGAGGTGTATGAGCAGGATGCCATACGCTATGTGATGAACAAACCCTTGAAGAACAGATGACGATGGAAGAAATGAACGATATGAGCCTCTTTGAGGGCGCAACAGACAATACAGATTTGTTGGAAAAGCTACTGAAAGCATCGCTTATCCATGCGGATGAGACCTACCAGACACCGCCACAGATAATATGGGTGGACAACTCGACCATAGCCACGCTTGGCAACTTCAGTGCCTCCACAGGCAAGGCGAAGAGCCGAAAGACATTCAACGTGTCCGCTTTGGTAGCTGCCTCGCTTGCTAACGGAAAGGTGCTGCAATATACGGCAAAACTACCCGATGACAAGCGTAAGATACTCTACGTTGATACGGAGCAGAGCCGTTTCCATTGCCACAGCGTGATGCAGCGCATCCTGCGGCTTGCAGGATTGCCCGACAACATGAACAGCGAGAACCTTGTGTTCTTCGGACTGCGAGAGTACAGTCCCAACCTCAGACTGCGGTTGATAGAATATGCCTTGCAGACACAAAAGGGTTTTGGCTTGGTCATCATTGACGGCATAAGGGACTTGATGCTCGACATAAACAATCCGAGCGAGTCTGTCCATATCATCAACAAACTGATGCAGTGGTCAAGCCGTTATGACCTGCACATCCATTGCGTCCTGCACTTGAACAAGGGTGATGACAATGTAAGAGGTCACATTGGTACGGAACTCAGTAACAAGGCAGAGACGGTACTGGTGATTAGCAAGAGCAATTCGATGGCGAATGTGAGTGAAGTGAAACCGCTCAATATCCGAGACAAGGACTTTGTCCCTTTTGCGTTCCAAATAAATAAGGAGGGATTGCCAGAGATTGCCAAGGACTATGTGGTTGACTCCACCACAGCCAAGCAACCGAAGATGACAATAGCCGACATTACCGATGAGCAGCATGACAAAGCACTTGGAATGGCTTTCGGCAAGAAAGTGGTGTCAGGCTATGAGAATGTGATAAACGCATTGACGAAAGGATATACAGCTATTGGTTTTGCCAGAGGTAGAACAGTGATGTCAAAGTTGCTGACCTTCCTATTGAAGAGCAAACTGGTGGTGAAGTGTGGCAACAACGAGTATTGCAGGGTGAAGGATTATCCTTCGCTTCCGCTGCTTGAAGAGCAGGAGATGAAGAAGTGAGGATGAAGCGAAAATCACTTCAAAAACCACTTCATTCACCTCGGTGTATATATAATAGTAGAACGGACGGATTTTGTGAAGTGGCATCATATATAACTACATAGACATACGACAAAATGACTTCACAAAACCGTTCATTCACTCTGGTGTATATATAATAAGCGCACGAATGAACAAAAAATGAATGAAAGATGAACATACAACAAGCAAAGGAAATCAAACTCACGGACTATCTGAGCGCATTGGGACATCAGCCCAAACGATGCAGCAAGTCCACTTCTTATTATCTGTCGCCATTGCATGCGGAGACAAAGCCATCGTTCAAGGTGAACTTCAGCCGAAACCAATGGTATGACTTTGCTCTTGGTAAAGGTGGTAATATCATTGCTCTTGCTCAACTTCTCTACAATACGGATGATGTGGGTACAGCATTGCAGCATATAGCAGCGGACATGAACAATCCAAAGCCCACAATGGCAAAACCTCCCATACTGACACAAGTAGAGACGGGCAAGATGGACAAGGTACACATCCAAGACTTGTCCTACCCTGTACTTATGTCGTATCTGCGTTCACGCCATGTGGATGCGGACATAGGTAAACGCTATTGCAAGGAGATTTGGTACACGTTCAAGGGCAAGCGGTATTTCGGCATAGCCTTTCCGAACTGTAGGGATGGTTATGAGCTGCGTAATCCATACTATAAAGGATGCTTGGGCGAAAAAGATATATCCTTGATACATTCACAGCAAGTTGGAGTGCAGGACAGATGCTGCATCTTCGAGGGGTTTATGGACTTTCTATCGTACAAGACTTTAGAGAAGCGAGGAGACAATGTGATTTGCATAAAAGAGCCATGTGATTATATTGTACTGAACTCCATCAGTAGCCTTGGGAAATGCATGGAACGATTGGCGTGTTACACTGCTATCCATTGTTATCTTGATAATGACAAGGCAGGACTGATGGCTGCCCATACAATCATGGAGCGTTATCAAAACAAGGCAATCAACGAATCCATAAGATATGCAGAATACAAGGATGTCAATGATTATCTTATCGGCAGAAAATCCATTATTCCGCATAAAGAGGATGTATAAAACGATAATTTTCTACGGAGAATGTCAATATTCTCCGTAGAAAATTATATTTTGCGTGATTTTTGCGTAGATTTCCGTACAAACATACTACACTTTTAAAAATATGTAGTAACTTTGTACAGAATTAAAGATGCAAATCATGGAAAAGTGTATGACAAATCCAAAATCTGAAGGCTATATCTCTGCAAAAGATATGGCAGGAAGAGCTGCATACTATAAAGTATTGCAAGCTGCCAAGAATGGCGAACTCACCAGAATAAAAAGAGGTGTGTATGCAACCGATGACCATTTGGCAAGTCAAATGCTTGATGTGGAAAAGGTTGTTCCTGGTGGTGTGTTGTGTCTGTATTCCGCTTGGTCACATTATCAGATGACTACACAAGTACCACAAGAATATTGTCTTGCAATAAAAAGAGGTCGAAAAATCACCCTTCCAGATTATCCCCCAATCACACTATACCATTGGAGTGATACCGCCTTTAACCTTGGAATTACGAATACAGAGATTGAGGGGTTCAAGGTGAGGATATATGATGTTGAGAAATGTGTCTGTGATGCTGTAAAGTATAGAAACAAAATTGGCATAGATGTCTGTACGGAGATTATAAAGGAATATCTTAAACGCAGAGACCGCAATGTCAGCAAACTGATGAAATATGCCTCACAACTGAGAGTTGCCAAAACATTGGGAACATATCTACAAATGGAACTATAAAACAAGAAATATGACAACGAAGAATTATGCTCGCTCAGTAAGAGCGAAACTGCTTAATATATCGAAAGAAGAGAATGTCTTCTACCAATCGATATTGACACGATACTTTCAGGAGCGTCTGTTATACCGTCTGTCGGTAAGTCCATACAAAGAGCGCTTTATATTGAAAGGTGGTGCATTACTGTATGCCCATGAGCATTTGAAAGCAAGACCAACATTGGACATAGACTTCCTTGGTCAACAGATTAGCCGTGAGTTGGACAATATCAAGGAGACATTCCGAAATTTATGCGACATAGAATGTCTGGAAGACGGAGTTGTCTTTGACAAGGACAGCATTAGTGTAGAAGAAATCACGCTCAAAAAAGAATATAATGGTGTGCGAGTGCATGTCAAGGTAGGACTTGACACGGCAAGCCAAGTCATTTCCATGGATGTAGGCTTTGGCGACATAATAACACCTGCGCCTGTTGATCTTTCTTATCCGGTGTTGCTGGACACATTGCCAGAAGTTGACATCTTAGCTTACTCTTTAGAGACCGTGGTGGCTGAAAAGTATCAGGCAATGATAGACCATGCGACAGAGAACAGCCGCATGAAAGATTTCTTTGATGTGTACAGAATACTCAAAGCAGGAAATATTGACTTGAACACATTGCAAGAAGCCATCACAGCCACGTTTGAGAACAGAGGCACCGCCATCTCTACGGATTATAGCCTTTTCGAGGATTCTTTTGCGACAGATGCCAAACGAAATATTATGTGGAATAGTTATTTGAAGAAAATCAAATTCAAGGAGCCACTAACCTTCCAAGAAGTTTGGACATATATCACTCAGGAACTGAAACAATACATGGAAAAATAAAGGTATTACGATATACCATATCAAGCTCTCCCATTCGGAGGGCTTTTTTTTATGCCCTTTTGCCAAACATGCGAAAACTAACAGAAAAAACTGATTAAAGTATGATTGAGAGTATGATATATAATTATAATTTGAATATATCTTAAACTTTAATGGCTATACTTTACAAAATTCTTTTATGTCGGATTTTACTCTTTACTTTGCACTCGCAACTGGCACTTTTGCCACTGCATAAAGTATAAATCATCAATAAAACAAAGTATTATATGAGTCCATTTTTGATATTCGCCATCAGCCTTACCGTTGCATACGTTATCTACTATGCGGTGATGATAACGAGAGATCTGTATGGCAAGAAGGAAGAAGCCAAGAGCAACGAGGAAGTATTTGACATCAGCAACATAACGGAAGAGGAAGCCGCAGTAGCCGTCAACGAAAGCGATGGTGGCTTTAGCGTTGCCGACAAGCAATACGACACAAGTTTCCAAGACGGCACATCATACGATGAGGGCTATGGCATGGGAACAGAGAGTAACGGAACGATTGGTAGTTCTCTTGGTACGGATTCTTCTGGCAGAGAAGATGATGTTGATGAAGACGATGAAAATGACGTCAACCAACAGAAGTCGAAGAACGCAGCCGAGTCGTTGCAGGAAAAGATGGATGGACAAATGGAGTCCACCTCTCCCATATGGATAGACGGACTCTGGCAGGACGACTTCACGGAGAGTCTATTGAGACAAGGCGAGACAAAGCCAGGACAACCAAACATCAAAACAATACCAGTCAAGGATGAAATTTAGCCATATCATAAAGAATGTAGTAAGTTCCTTTGTCTTTGCGCTGCTCCCCCTGTCTGCATCAGCCAAATGCGGTAATGTGGACTATAGTTGGGGAGCAGACGCACTGGCAGGGATGCACGACTATGTGGTGACGATGATGCTGTATGTGCTGTATCTGACATACGCCGTCGCTGCTGTGATGGTGATTATATCCGCTTTGCAGATATACATCAAGATGAACACAGGGGAAGATGGAGTCACCAAGTCCATACTGACGCTGATAGGAGCCTGTCTGTTTATGATAGGCGCATCCATCCTGTTCCCGGCATTCTTTGGCTACCAGATTTAAGACTCAACTGCAGTAGAGTATATCATGTGAAAGCGACAATACCTTTCTATATAATTATAATAAGGTGTTGCCAAACGAATCATTAACAAGTAAAACAAGAAAGAATGTTTAAGAAAACAACGAACTATCTGAAGAAGACCGCCAAGAGCGTTCTCTCTTCAGGACGCTTGAAGACATTGGCATTGATGCTCCTTGTGGGCGGTGGCATTGCCATGGCGCAGAACTCGGCAGGTGACTACACGGCAGGTACCACCGCGCTTACAACAGTGACGGAGGAAATCAATTTTGGGGTAAATCCAACTAAATATAATACTTGCATAAAATCATACTTATCGAACAATAATACTTCATACACAACGAATTACAGCGTAAAATGAATTTTAATAATACTTAATCGGTTTGCATAAAGTTTGATTTCTGTGGGAACATTTGTGGGAACCATATTATCTTTGCATTGAAAAAGGGTAATATTACCCCAGTTTTGAACATTCATAAATTTGTTTTTGAGATGAAGATTATACCGTATTTTCGCAAGAGTAATTCTGCCGTTTATGTAAGGTTGAGAGACGGAAAGGACGTTGATTACAAAATATCAACAAACTTGTATATCGACCCTATCCATTATGACGCATCCGTGCCTGGCTATTCAAAAGAAAGCAATGTACCTCAAGATGTGAAGGACAAGTTCAACAGACAACTCGCAGACATTCTTCTTTTGGTCGGCAAAGAATATCACACAGGCTGCACACTTGACTTCCTGCACCATATTGTAGATAACTATTTCAATCCCGACAAGCAGGGAAAGGAGTATGAGGACATTGACAACACCAAGACTGGTTTCTTTGACAGAGCCGAGCAGTATTTGAGAGAGGTAAAGAATGGAGCGGAAACCAAATGTGCTATCACATCCATATTCCGCAGACTTCACCGCTATGAGGCATGGCAAAAGGAAATGGAAGGTCGCAAGGACTTTGTTCTTCGTATCGAGGATTTTGGAGCAGACGAGTTAGAACGCTTCATGAAGTATATCACTGAGGAATACACATACTTTGCCAACAATCCCGACTTCTTCAGCCGATTTGAGATTTACCGCAATACAATGAAGCCATCATCTGCCAATTCCGCCTTTAGTGGAGGAACAAGGTTAAAGGCGTTCTTGAACTGGTGTGTGAAGAAAGGCTACACCACCGACACCTCATTTCGCACGGTCAAGGTGGACAAGCATGTGTACGGCATCCCTTACTACCTCACCATTGAGGAACGTGACCAAGTGCTGCACAGAGACCTCTCAATCAGTCCACGTATCGAACTGGCAAGGGATATGTTTGTGTTCCACTGTCTTGTTGGTTGTCGTGTTGGCGATTTGTTCGCTTTAACAAGAGAGAATATCGTTGGGGATTTCTTGGAATACATACCGAGCAAGAACCTCAACAAAGGCAAGACAGAGGTAGTCCGTGTTCCTCTATGCGGCAAGGCATTGAATATACTGGCTAAGTACGAGAAGTATAGCCCGAGAATGTTCCCTTTGTTGGATGAGCATTTCTACAACTTGGCTATCCAGTTTGTTCTTGAACTCTCTGGTGTCAACCGCATGGTGCCAGTTCTCAATCCGCTAACACGGCAAGAGGAAATGAAGCCTTTGTATGAGGTGGCTACAAGCCATGTCGCACGAAGAACCTTTATAGCGAACATCTACAAGCATGTCAAAGACCAAGCGTTGGTGGCTTCGCTCACAGGACATGCTCCTAACAGCCGAGCATTCGCCCGATACCGCACCATAGACGATGACATGAAACGTGAAATTATCAATCTTATAAAATGACAATTATGAACGTAACCGCTTTTATACGCAAGACATCAGCCAAAGACAAGGCTACCATATATTTCCGTGTCCGTGACGAGAAATGTGACATCAAGTGTGCGAGCGAACTGACCATCAATCCCAACCATTGGGATGCCAAGCGTCAGAGTTACAAACAGCGCATAGCTTTGGTAAAGGATAGCGAGAGGCAGCAGCTTAATGATGCCATTCTTGACTTGAAGAGACTCATATCAAAAGAATACTATATAGGGGCAACCGCAGAATGGCTGAAACGTGTGATATTCGTCTTCCATCATCCCAATGCCTACAAGTTGAAAGACAACCAATGCCAAGAGACAAGGTTGTCGGTGCTTGTGGAGCAATACATTCAGGCAAAAGGCTTTGAGAAAAGACAGGCATCCGTAATACGTGCCAATATCGGGAAGATAGAACGCTTCGAGCAATACCAGAAGACCGTGAAGAAACGCACCGACTATGTGATGGGCATTGACAATACTACAGCAGAGGATTTGGAAGACTTCTACCAGTTCTTGGTGCATGAGCATGAGTATGTCAGGTTATACCCATATCTGTATAGAAATGCGGCAAAGTCTGTGACGCAAGCCATGCGTTCAGACAACACGCTGCACTCCAACTTCGCACGCCTGCGGACAGTCTTCATGTGGTGCATCCATCGTGGTATCACCACCAACAATCCGTTTCTACAGTTTGAAATGCCGAAAGCCGTATATGGAACTCCTTGGTATATCAGCATAGAGGAGCGTGATTGTCTTTACGAACTTGACCTTTCGGACAATCCGCACTTGGCTACGTTCCGAGATATGTTCGTCTTCCAGTGCTTCCTCGGTTGCCGTTTCGGTGACCTGCTCAACCTCAAAAAGGAGAATGTCATAGACGGTGTGGTGGAGTATCTTCCGCAGAAGACCAAGAATCATGACGGAAGAACCGTCCGTGTTCCTCTTACAGAGAAAGCTCTCGCTATCTATGACAGATACAAAGACAGACCGACCCTTTCGTTGTTTCCACACTACAACGTGGCAGACTTCAACAAGGCTGTCCGTGCGGTCATGGAACTGGCACATCTTGACAGGAAAGTGCCTATACTCAACCCTCAGACCCGACAGAACGAGATGCGACCGATATACGAAGTTGCCACTTCCCATGCCGCCCGAAGAACTTTCATCGGAAATCTCTACAAGCAAGTGCAAGACCCGAATTTGATTTCCTCAATGTCTGGTCATGCCAATGGCAGCCGAGCTTTCGCCCGATACCGAACAATAGACGATGACATCAAGCGTGGGCTTGTTGACCTTATCGGTTGATGGTTCACGTATTCACACAAAAATCAAAAGAAAGGAATAATATGGATTTATACTCAATGATACAGAATGGAGCACACTTCAAGGTAGAAGTGACCTCCGAGGATCTGGTCACATTTGCCGATCGACTTATCACGAAGTCGCAGGAGATAAAGGCAATGGAACTGGCAAACAATCCCGATGAGGAGAAATGGCTGACCGCAGAGGAAGCAGCCAAGATGTGCCGTGTATGCGCCACCACTTTATGGTCTTGGGCGAAGTCTGGCTATCTTGTCCCTGCCAAGATGGGACGGCAGCGTCTGTTTGCCTTGTCGGACATTCAGAAGATACTCAATGACAGAGCCAAGAAGTAACATTTGTAACACCACAGCACCAGTCAAGACATTCTCTGAGAGCCTTGCTTCTTTTCTTCCCTAAGTTCGCCATAGCTTCACCTTACGGCAAGGCTGTTGGCAAATCTACCTCTTGTAGGTCAGTCGAACCGCCAAGCGTATCTTTGATTATTGGGGATGTTGGGGAGCAAGTATAGGTTTAGTGTTCCACAAAACCACGGCTCACAAGCCGGGAGTGTCCGCACAGGTGCTTCAAACACGATAGGACAATGACATCCCCAACATCAACGGAACAGAAGAAAAGAGGCGGTCGTCCGAAACAGCCGAAAGGAACGCAGCGCACCCACCCAGTTAAGGTGTATTTTGACGATGCCAATTACAGGAAACTGCTCCGCATACAGAGGAGAGACAACACTCCGCTGTCCACCTTGGTATATAATCTTGCTGTAAACGGTTATGTCAAGGAGCCGATTTCAAGGGAACTCACGAAGTACATCCGTGACCTTTCTGGCATGGCAAACAACTTGAACCAACTGGCACACCTCGGACACATTCATGGTGGCTTGGCTGTGGCAGACGAGAACAAACGGCTGGCACAGTCCATCAGTGAGATTATCATCAAAATCAACGAACAGTTATAGTCTATGATAGCAAAGATTAAGCAGGGCAAGGGCTTTGGTGGATTGGTCTCATACGCCAACGACATCAAGAACAAGGACACGAACATCATCGCATCAGAAGGTGTTGACCTTTCTACCAACAAGTCGATTGTCGCCAGTTTCAACATTCAAGCCAAGGCTCGTCCGACACTCAAAGCGTATGTCGGGCATATTTCTCTGAGCTTTTCACCAGAGGATTACAAGCGAATGAGTGACGAACTGATAGCGGAAATATCAAGGAAGTATCTCCAGAGAATGGGGATTGTGAACACCCAGTTTGTCATCTTCCGTCACCACGACAAGGCGCACGACCATGTTCACATTGTGTACAACAGGGTGGATAATGACGGCAACGCAATCACTGGTGACAACAACTTCAAGAAGTCAGCAGCCATCACCAAGGCACTCACAAGGGAATACGGCTTGACATTTGGCAAAGGCAAGAAGAATGTGAACCGTGAGCGACTGAAAGGCAAGGATGCCTCCAAGTACAGAATGTATGACCTCATTACCGCCGCATTGAAAGACTGTCGTACTTGGGATAGCCTTAGACAGGCTCTTTCCAAGAAAGGTATAACTATGGACTTTATACACAGGGCGGACGGAAGTGTCAAAGGGATTTCTTTCTCTGATGGCAATGTCACATTCTCTGGCGGCAGGATAGACAGAAGTCTTACCTTGGGAAATATTCAAAAGGTACTGACTGATGAACGAAAAGCTGTCGGTGCTGTGGAGAATATCGGAAACGAGAGCTACACGGAAAATAAGGTGGCAAATGGCATGGATAATGCAAAGTCCTCGTCCTATTCCACATCGTCTTCTTCCCTAAATTCTGACAATGGGGAAAGCGTATCTATTGCAGACGATGAAAGTACTCCAACTGCTAATGACACAGATGATAATACTTCTATTGGTATGTCTGATGTTGTAGGAGCGGTTACGGAATTGGTGCTTCAACCGCATGTTGTTCCGTCTGTTGGCGGAGGTGGTGGTTCGTCACGCTCAGATGATGATGACAAGGACAAGAAAAAGTACAAACCAAGACGTAGATGATTATGGCAAACAAGAAACCTGTCCCTTTGAAAGACGAAGAAATAGATACTTTTGATGAACTGCAAGACAAGTTGCAGACTTGTATCAAAGCTCTCAATTCGTTGTCAAGCAAAATTGGCTCGCAACCAACGGATAACATAGATGTAGAAAAATTCAAAGTTGATGTGGCATCCGCTGCAAAATCGGCTGTCGAAGACTTGTTGGATGGCAGACAGAAGCAACGTGAGGAAAAGGATAAAAATGACAAAGAGAAATTTGGAGTAACCCAAGATGAGTACATGGGGACTCTATCTGAAAGGTATGATATTGTCCTTTCCAGATGCGAGGGACTTCTAAACATTATAGAAAAAGAACGAGCTTTGGCTTTTTCTTTGAATGACAGGTATAAGAAATCCGATGATTGTATCAAGATTATTGGCAATACATTGGACTCTATCTGTGAAAATTTGGGGGTACAAGCAAAAGTTGGCGTAACGCAGCCATCAATGCCCAAGACATTAAAGGAAGTTCCGTCATTTCTGCTATGCACCATTCCTTGGTATTGGATAAGGCGCATTTGGTATTCTCGCTATGTTAGACAGTTAGCTCTTATACTCATGCTGTGTTCTTGGGCTTTGTCTATTGGATTGACTCTATTCTTGGCAAAGGACAATGCTGACTTGCAAAAAGACAAAAAGAAGAATATGCTTATACGCAAATTAGCCATTTCACAACCAAAAACTGCAGAATTTATAAACTATGTGGATATGGTATATGCTGATGAAGCAGCCCATTCTAAAGAAATAAGCCAGTTATGGCAACAGTATTATATCAAGAAATAACGGAACTATGGATAATAAAATTACTGAACAATTGAGAGCAGAAGCAAAGGATGCACTCGTTCATTGGGCTAAGACTGGTAAAGGATATTTCATGATGAAATATGCCTTGGAGAAATATTTTGAAGCCACAGGTGCCAATCGGTCTTGTGGAAACGACAAGGAAACAATTCTGTTGGGCAGACGCATTGCTGCCCAACGAATTGTGATTGATGCTATCCATTTACTCAACAAATATGAGTTGCATAAGATAGATTGCGAAATACCTACCCTCATAGATGGAGCATCATTCAAGTCATCTATTTCACGATGATTTTCTCAGAAACGACCTTTCCTTTTATTGTTTCAGTCTTAATAACCAATCCTTTGGGAGAACCATTTATTTTCCTGCCAGATAAATCTGTGTAGAACGCTGATGAAGAGGATTGGGATGTTACCTTCTTGATGTCTGTACTTGTGGAAACTGGAACATAGCCACTCTCCTTCACGATGTTTTGCCCTGATGTAGTCGTTAAGTACTCGAATAGTTTGTACGCAGTAGAAGTCTTGTCTATATCAGAACGCACTGCTGCATATATTTCTGACACGTAGGGGTATGTGTTGTTTGAGATTGTACTTTTGTTTGGCTCAATACCATTGACACATATACTTTTCGCCCAAGCCTGCTCACCTCGTGCCATGATGCTGTAATAGAAATATGGAGTATAAGCTATGCCGTTTTTATCATAGCGTAAAGAAAAAAATGGTCCAGCCATGCCATGTGTTGTCATTTCTGGCCAGTCTATCATTGTTAAGCCCTTCATAACCAAGGTTTCCATTTTCTCTTGACTTCCAGAGTTGGCATTCCTTATGTAAGGACTAATTGTGGCATCGTTGCCGCCAACATCTTTCCAATTTCTTGTTTTTCCAGTGTAAATGTTTTGTATCTGTGAAATTGTCAGATTATTTACAGGGTTATTTTTATTGACGATGAAGATAAATGCATCACGTCCAATAGGATGCTCTATCAATGAGACACCTTTTTCATCGGCATAGTTTTTCTCATCTCTTGATATATTGCGAGAGGCTATGATGAGTTCCACGTTGCCATCAATAAGGTTTGTGTATGAGCCGTGAGTGGTACTGCACTTCAATTTGCTTTCCAAGACTTCCTTTTCACCTTGCGAGATTGTTGCCTTATCATAGTCAATCTTGCAATACCACGTTTGATCTAAGACCGCATTATTCCACCAAACATAAGGTAAGCCTAATGTTTTCGCTGTCAAAATAACACTTAGTGGTTGGGTTGAAGTAGAACAATCAATCACAGGAAAATCCTCTATTGTCATGATTGGAGAACTTTCATTTGTGGTTTCATCCGCTTCACAACTTACAAAAGCCATTGATATGGCAAGAAATAATATTGATAATTTTGCTTTCATTTCTTTTCGGAATATTTTTTATAATAAACGAGCGTATGCCTATTTTATTGTATTATTGGAGTTGTACAATCTTCAAAATTCCATTGCTTACATATCAAAATAACACATCTACATTCTCATATTGGGAACAATTGTTTGTGTAAGATGATTGTCTATACTGAGTTTCAATAGATTGTCCTTCACTTTATACAATCCTACCAAGATTGCACAATCTAACCGTCATCTTACCACAACGCAATCTTGCCTGCAATACCCAAATCAAGAGTGGCTGTTGCAATACCCAATGCTTGAAACACACGGCTCATGGTTGGTAATGTGATAACACTTGCACCTTTCTCCAACTTTGATATCTGAGCACGCTGCACACCGATACGCTCACCAAGCTGTTCTTGTGTGAGGTTTTGTGCCAATCGAGCCTTGCGTATGGCTTCGCCTACAATATAGGCGTTCACATCTTCTTTGAGCTTGGCTTCCATGGCTTCGCGCTCTGGTGTACCTCTTTTACCCCAAAGTTTATCTTTCATATTGTCTGCTGGTATCAATTTCATCTGTGCCATAATGCTATTTCTTTTTACTGTTAAAATACTCTTTTCTTATCTCTTCCGCTTTGGCAATCTCTTTTAATGGTGTCTTCTGAGTTTTCTTGATAATACCATGTGTGGCAATAACCAAAGTTTCTTCCTCAGTGTCCCAAAAGGAGAAAAGCCTGTAGCATATACCGTTGTAGAGAGTGCGGAACTCCCATATCTCGGTATTCTCCAGTTTCTTGAAGATGTCAACTTTCATCACCCCTTCCTCAACCTTGAAGATGTTGTAGTATATCTTCTGCTGAGCTTTGAATGGCTGCGTATCCAAAAAGGCTTGTGCTTCTTCTGTCAACACCACTTTTAGTTTATTGATGCCCATTTTGTTTTGAATTATGGTACAAAGATAATGATTTGTTTCCAAACAGCGATACAAAATTCGGTTTTTAATCTCTATCAGCCCCACTTTTAACACTCTCACTACTTGTTAGTATCAGATATGTAACTTGCTCACTCTTTTATTTCCCTAAATTTGATATTTCAAAAATAGGGAAGAGGAAAATGTGTATGTGGAAAGTTACGGAGAAAGTGAATACTAACCGTAACATCTTACATTGTTATCAAACTTTACCCACCCTCTTACAAGTCACCCTGCGCTAATAAATGTGTTAATCAAATCTTAATTCTATGTTAACAAGTCTTTACTGCCAAATCCCTTTTTTGAAGCCATTTCAATGCCGTTGAACACACCCTCTTTTAGCACATTCAAACTCCCCATTAAAATATGTTTTTTGGAACATTTTGGGAACATCATACTTGCCATTACATCTGTCATACACTGATAATCAAGCACTTAAGCACAATCTTGTGTTATTCGGAGGAAATTGCCAAGTACGTACCTATTGTGGTCAAACTCTGCTATGCCATTGCTGGTGTTGTCGCCGTAGTGGGTGCGATAAGCGTTTACATCGCCATGAACAATGAGGAGCAGGATGTCAAGAATATCTTAGTTCTACGAAATACGTTTGAAAAGACAAGAAAGCAAATGAAAGCAAATGCGCTAAGTATCAATGCTTTAAGCGACAATTTGAATTTTCCGATGTTTGCTAAGCTCACTCTTAAAAAGACATAAAAGACTGTTTCTTGTTTCTGTTTTGTTTCTCGTTTCTCGGTTTGTTTTCTTATCTTTACATCAGTTTTCCGAAGTAAGGGAAGAGAAAGAAAAGCAAATGTCAGCATAGGAAACCATATCTGACATAGACTTTCAACAAGAGGGAGAAAGACCCTTCAATGTAGCAGAATACAAAAACAAAATAACACTTCATACATCATGGCAAGACCAAAGAAACAAGTAAAGCTGAAAGAGCCGATTAAAATTCGGTTGAAGTCGCTCGCAGATGGCAACAAGAGTATCTATCTTGACATCTACTATAAGGGAGTGAGGAAGTATGAATACCTCAAACTCTACCTCGTCCCCGAAATCAACCCTGTCTGCAAGGAACAGAACAAGCAGACTATGGCGGTTGCAGAACGCATCAAGGCAGAGCGCATCAAAGCCCTGCATGGTCATGGCATACAGGACTGGGAGACAATAAAACAAGGCTCGATGCTTCTTACCACATGGATAAAGAAGTATTGTGAAGGTGGTGTCGGCATCAAGAAGTCAACGCTCCATTGCCGTGTGGAAATGATGCACACTGTGGAGAAGTATCTTGACGAGACAAACAAAGGCTTCATTTCTCTTGAAGAGGTCAATGCGGAGTTCTGCCGTGGATATGTGAAGTTCTTGCGTAACTTCCCAAACTCCCATATCAAGTATGGCGAGCCAAGACCTATCAGCGAGAATACGGCAAGCCGATACCTCGGAATGTTTTCTACCGCACTCAACAACGCTGTGCGACAAGGCATTATCCGCAACAACCCGATGAAGGAACTTGATGCACGTGAGCGCATCCAACCCAAGGATGGCAAGAAAGAGTATCTGACCATTGAGGAACTTCGCACCCTCATGGCTACGGACAGTTACCGTCCGGAAGTCAAGGAGGCTTTCATCTTCGCCTGTTTTACTGGATTGCGATTAAGCGACATGTACCGTCTTGCTCCGATGCACATCTTCAAGACCGCTGACGGAAAGGGCGAATACATAGACATGGAAATGCAAAAGACGGAGAAGCCAGTTATAATACCTCTCTCGGAAGAGGCTAAGCGGTGGTTGCCAAAGCCAAGAGGAAATGATATTCCTTTCTTTGATATACCAACCACACAGACCGTTATAGGCAGGGCTCTCCGCAAATGGGCTGAAGCGGCAGGGATAGAGAAGCATATCTCATTCCATTGCTCACGGCACACGTTCGGAACGATGATGCTCACGCTCGGTGCAGACCTTTTTACCACAAGCAAGCTGATGGGACATTCCAACATTCAGACCACGGAAATCTATGCTAAAATCGTGGATAAGAAGAAGGAGGAAGCCATAAACCTCATTGACGGTATGTTCACATAAATCATTGACAACGAATATATATATAGACATGACAATAACTATCAGACAAAAGGCACTTGCCAACGACAACATAAGCTTGTATCTTGACATCTACGATGGTGGCAAGCGCAAGTTTGAATTTCTTTCCCTGTATTTGTTGCCGGAGGTTGATGCAGAGACCAAAGCAAGGAATGAAGAAACATTGCAACGTGCCCACCAGATAAGGGCAGAGCGTATTCTTCATCCAGAGACAATCCCAGAGGTAGGTCACTTGATGATTGTGAAGGAAATCCCCAATGACGAGTCTCCCGAAGTCTTGGACTGGATCCAGACTTACATCGACTGGATGAGCGACAATACAGACTACTCCAAGGCTATTGTTGACCAGTCAAAGTATCTGAAATACCTAATGAGCGAGTTCCTTGCCAACAAGCGCAGACCTCACATCACTCTGAGGAAGTTCGACAAGGAATGGTTCAAGGCTTTCTTCCTTTGGTTGAAGAACGACTATGTACCACAGAAGTATGTACGAGTTGAAGCCAAGCCTTTGTGTGAAGGCTCCCTTCACAATGTTCAACAGCGCATAGTGACGGTGTTCAACAAGGCTGTCAAGTTCGGTAAGTTAAAGGCTAACCCTTTCTACCAGTTGGAGAAGTCAGACATCTTCCCCAAGCCAAAGACATCACATAAGCAGTATCTCACTCCCGATGAACTGAAAAGGTTCATGGCTTCAGATGAGAGAAGTCCAGGAGTTGTAGAAGCACAGAGAGCTTTCGGTTTCGCCTGTCTGACAGGACTTCGTATCAGCGACATCAAGGCTCTGCGGTGGAGTGACATCAAGAGAAACAAGGAAACGAACACGCTTGTAATCGTCCAAAAGAAAACAAAGGCTCTCAATGCCGTACCAATCGGCAATACCGCCTTGTCATGGATGCCACCCAAAGGCAATGATGATTTTGTGTTTCACCTTCCTGCCAAGGCTAATGTGGATGCAGCTCTTAAAAGGATAGCCAAAAAGGTGGGCATTGAGAAGAATATCTCTTTTCACTGTGCCCGACATACATTCGGAATTTTGGTGCAGGCGGTTACCGGCAACATTGAGACTACCAAGAAGCTGATGGGACACAAGTCACTCAAATCCACCGCCATCTATGCTGATGTGCTGACGCATGAAAAGGTCAAGGCTGTTGACAATATGAAGAAAGCCTTTCGAGGTCGCAAACAGCGTGAAGAGAACAAGCAGATACCGAGGACAAAGCGGACAGCAGCCACCAACACCCATCCACGCAGAATAACTTTTTTACAGGATAACAAGTAAACAGAACTTTTCAGGATAACAACCAGTTAAATTCACTTTTGTAGTCCCCGTTTTTCGGGCAGGGATTTCTCTCTGCCTTGGGGGACTACACTTCCAAAACAAGCAGTACAACAAATCACAAACAATTAAATTACAGGATAATGAACAAAACTATCGATACCGAGACTCTTCTTTTGAAGGTAGAGTCACATGAGCACCGCATTGGGATAATGGAGAACCTTCTCCGTGATGCCAAGCAAGTATTGACACTGGAGGAAGCAGCCTTATTCATGGGCATATCAAAGAGCAGTCTCTACAAGATGACACACAAGCATGAACTTCCGTTCTTCCGTCCCAACGGCAAGATTATATACTTTGAAAAGTCCGAGCTTTTGAACTGGATGCGCCAGAACCGCAGTATGTCCGAGGCAGAGACCAAGGCTGCAGCGACCAAGCACATGAGTGAACTTTGTAAATAGACATGGCGATGATGAAGGACGATATTTCCCATGAGGAGTACAGAAGCAAGTTGGCGAATGTCGCTGACCTTGCCGTGAGCTACATCAATACTGGCAACGGCTATTTTCGAATGCGTGATGCTTTCAATGGGCTTGCCGAGCAATGCGGAGCCAACAAGGGCATCAATGATGAAGCAACTGTCGGCAGAAGAAAACTTCTTGCCCAGTCTGTTTGCATTGAGTGCATTTCACGATTAAGCAGCCATTCTAATGACAGGTTGCAAGGCGAGCTCTATGTTATCGCAGAGGACATTTCCCCAAGGAGAGGACGGCACAGATGATTTTCTCTTTACTAAAAAAAACAGCCTTGCCAGTTATGGTTATAATATTCAAAATTCACAGAACATGGACAAACAAAAGATACATTACTGCTTCACGCTGTCCGATGCACAGATGGAGTATCTTCGCTGCAAGAAGTACAAGATTGACCGCATGGAATGCTTCATGTCTCTTGCCTCTCTTGCTGAACGTGAAACAACTCTTGTTTCTATCAGCAAGACCCAACAAGTGGAAATCTTGTGTGGGCAATGTATGGTTGACAACACCCAACTTGCCAAACTCTGGGATAAAGACCGCAAGACCGTTCCCAAACTATTACAGGCTATGGAGGCTGTGGGCATTTCCTCTTCACAAAAAGTTGGAGACAACCGCATCATTACCCTGCATTCTCTCTCTGGTTGGTATGTGGACGGAAAATTTGTCAAGAACGGCTTTTCATTGAAGCGCAATGCGGATGGCTCTGCAATCGTCCATACGGAAGTTCCACAAGCAAGAGTAATTGTTATGACAACGGAGGTTGATACAAAGTCGGACAAGGAAGATGGGCATTCTGCCAATGGAATATCCGATACTGACAACAAGGGCAATTCTTCTACTGGAGATATTTCTTCTTCCCTAAATTCGGCTTCATCTAATGATAATGGAAGCGTGGGTAAGGTCGGAACGAATGGCAATCTTTCCGATGCTGTTACAGGTGGAATTTCCCCACAACAAAACTACTCTAGACAGTCTGTTGGCAATCCTTCTTCCCTGCAAGAAGCAGATGCCAAACAGAATAAGGGAGAACATAACACATATCCACAACATCTGGCAGGAGGACAAACACAACAGTCTAATGACTCTAATGCCAATGGTTACAAGCCTAACAGCTACCATAACGGCAATCAATAGGCATACAGAGGCTAATGAGCCACTATACCGATAAATCATCCCAAAGGACGATTGACCGCCATAGGCTACCGCCAAACTGTTATACGTTTAAGCAGCCTTGGGGACGGACGCTGTTAAAAGTGCCGTCATTTTATAGGTACTTTTCGAGAAATCCTTTTGTAATACAGAAGCCGTGTCCGTCTTTCTGTATTCCTAAAAGTTTCTCGGACTACTCGCAGGCTCGCAGTCGTGACCACCTTTGCAAAGTGCTTGTAATCATCCCATTTTAATCAGAGACAAGGACAAATGAGAAAGAAGAAAATCATAAGAAAACCGCCTACGGAAGTCCACACCTACCGATGTACGAAAGAAGAGTTTAAGCAGCTTCAGACGCTTGCCAAGGAGTGTGGAATAAGTCTGAGCCGCTATGTCGTTGAGACTGGTTTGAAGCATCGTCCACGCATGAGGCTCACCAAGGAAGAGGTGGACGCTCTCAACTCTCTCGCCATCGCAAGGACGGATTTGATAAAAATCAGCAACGTGTTATCCAAGAAAACGGCTGAGGAAAAGGCTCGGTTCTTCAAGAATGAGAAGTTCATGCGTTGGTGGATTGATGCCGTTGCAGGACTTATCCAACATTGGTATAGCATTGAAGAGAATATCACAACAAACGTACAGACCAAATCAAATGAACAATCATGATTATGCTCGCAAAGGTCGTATCGTATGGAGGCAATTCCGTAAGGTACGCATTGGAAAAGGAGAATGCAAAGACTGTCAAGGTGAACAATATGCCCGATGGTCTTGACCCTACCACCATCTGGTACATGATGAAGCATCATTGCCAGTATCATCAGGCGGAAAGGACGGTGGGCAGAAAGTTGGAAAGGTTCATGACTACTTTTGTACTTTCCCCATCAAAGGAAGAGTCTGCAAACTTCACTATGGAAGATTGGGCAAACCTCCAAGACGAAGCCTTGGAAGTCTTGGATTCTGTTGGACTTACACCCAACGGTTTTTCCAATGAGATAAAGACCAATTTCACCAATTCTATGAATGTGGGCGGATTGCATTCCGACTCCAAGTCAGGAACGCTGCACCTACACATTGACTGTTGCCGTGTGGATATTGACGGCAAGACGAATGATGTCCATGATATTCACGAGAGAGCAATGAAGGCTGCGGAGATTATCAATATGAGGCGTGGGTGGAAACAGCCTCAGGCAATTCGAGATATGAGAAAAGGAGAACTTGCGGAGGATTGCGAACATATCCTCAAAGATATGCAGCAGTTCAGCATTGACAGATATTTCAATCTGTTGCATATGAAAGGCTATGAGGTTAAACCACGCTACGACAAACAACGGAAACTTGTCGGCTACACAGTCGGCAAGAATGCTTCCGTGTTCAAGGCTTCGGAGATTGGCAGAAAGTTTATGGCATCAAAGATTGAAGACACATGGATGAAACTGCACCCAAAAACAACACAAGTCAAGACAAAGCCTGTTTCTCCATCCGTTGCTCCTGCGCCTCGCCAAGTTCGTCATGTCGTTCAGACTCCAACAGCATCACAACCAAAGGCGCAACCTCAAATTGCACAAACGGCATTCACAATCAACATTGGCGATGAAGTCAAAAAGGTGTGGATTCCGAACTCTGTCAAAGATGTCTTTACTAATGAGGTTCAGATTCCAGAGGATAATGATATAGCGACAACAGAAAATGTCGCTCATGTAGCGATGCTGTTGTTTGCAGGGTATATTGATGCTGCCACTTCCATGTCTGAGTCATGTGGCGGTGGCGCTTCTGCTCCCTCTTCTGGTTGGGGCAAGAAGGATGATGAAGATGACTGGAAGTTTGCCCACCGTTGCGCACAGATGGCTCATTCCATGTGCAAGCCTAAACCACGCAGCAGAAGTTTCCACCGATAAATCAATGACAATATGGCAATCAGAAAAAGCAAGATAAACATAGACACAGAAGAAAGATCCGACTTCGACAACATGTTGAATGATGTCGAAAACGAGGTTGAGGAACAGCAAGCCGAGGATGGACTTGTAAACCGTGTTTCTGAGTTGAAGCAGTTAAGTGAGGACATTGATAAGGCTACAAATACCTTTATCAATGCCGCACTTGAACTGGAATCTGCCATTCAGCAGTATCAGCGTGCAGAATCCAAATTAGGTGGTGCTGTGACTACTATCAGCCAAAAGGTAGATACTATCAATCAGCACATAGACAAAGTTTTGGAAAATGCGCCAACACAATTAAAGGTGTCTGTAAATGTCAATGATGCTGACTGGCAGAAAATCCAAGAACTGTTTGCCAAAGAACGCCAATGGATGACCGCACAGATGCAGACGCATATCCGTGAGGTCAATTCCATGTTTGCCAATGAACGGAAAAAAGTCCGTGAACGCTACAAGGAATATGATGGCTGCTATCTCGGTCACTATGCCCAGTGGTTCTTCTGGTTCTTCTTCACGTTTGGTATCTTTGTGGTTGCAGGAGGTGTTGGAATGATAATTGCACAGAACTATACATGAGATAGACGAGTTACTGCCTAACATTAAGTTTGCACTTAAAGTTAGGCGATTACTATTATTATCTCGATAACCAATCAACCAATTTTATTGCCTTCTTCGTGCCATAATGTTAAGAATGATGCTGCGCAAGAGATACATTATCGAAACCATAAACAATATGTTGAAGAACATGGCGCAGATTGTACATTCGCGTCATAGGTCTGTGAACGACTTTATCATGAACCTTATTTATGCCTTGGGAGCATATGTTGCTACAATGGCGGTCATGCAATAATGACCGCCATTGTACTATTTCTATTAAATTGTTTTTTTGATACAGATGTACAAGCCACTGATTACATATTCTTTTCTTAAATTTTTAATGGCTTTTCCCATCGTGGAACCATCTGAATCTTTACCTTCATCTGGGTCATAACAAACGAATTTATCTTCTTTTACATGCTTTACAGCAATCCAATGTTTATTATTTACCAAGACCAATATATAATCCCAGGTTGTTTCAGAGTAAAGGACATCTAAAGCTTGAATTTTCATACCCAGCCTTTCACCTGTTATTCTCCTTATTTCTTCAGATATCAAATTCTCAAAAGGACCTCTTTCAAAATTTGAGTTATAACATACCGTAACGGTCCTATCTGTTACATAATCTTTAAATGCAGCGCATATCCCCGATGGCAAAGACATAAGAGTGCCGCTTGATTTATTGCCCAGCAAGTATTTGCTTGCCGCAGACTCCGGATTCTTTTCAATAATCTCTTTATTCTGATAGTCCTGTATCCGCATATAAACCTCTATGGGACACGTACCACTTCCCAGATCCACCAAGACCGCATTCAAAGCGAACCCTCCACAGAAATTATTGGGGGTTGGAAATGGAGTTATACAATGTTCAGGCCTATTCTGGTTTAATTTATTCCCAAAACACATTATATTTCATTTTTAATGGTTAATACTAATTCTGTTGTTCTGTATTATTCTTGTTCATAGCCTGGAGAAGTTTCTTGTAGTCTTCCACAAACTTAGATATAGTTACAAATCCTGCTGCCATTTCATCATCGGATATCTCGTCCATGATGGTACTCTTGTCTGCTGGTGTCGCTTGCAGATAGTAACCGATAATCTGAGGAGTGGTAATCTTGATGTTGAAACTCTTGTCCGTGGAGCTGGTGTGGATGCCAGAAGAACCGAATGAAGAACTGCTACTTTTTGCACCGCTGAAAAGCAGGAAGCCGCCGCCATGTGAGACATGTTCTTCCATGGTAGCCGAGAAGGTGTTCGAGAGCTGGTCGCTAGTAACCACTTGGATGGAAATGTCTTTGGCGACGAGCATGGCCACAGGATAACAGGGTAGGATATGGCTGCGGCTCATGTCTGAAAGCCTTTCTTCTGTAATTTCACTGTAATCTTTTATTGGAGACACACGTGAGGTGGACACGTTAAACATATCCTTGGTCAAGACAAAAATCCCAGGATTAAACCATTCTCTCTCGATGCCCACTTTTGCCACATTCATTCCGACCCGAACAGACGTATTTTGAGAGTGGCATAGCTCTGCAAAGGTCGAAGAATTCGTTTCTTTCTTCCCTGAGTAACCTGCGAACCATAAACTGGCACCGTATGGGCTGTTTGAAGCAGACGAGTGGCTGTTGCTTTCCTTGTCTATCTGTGAGGCGGCTACGTCGATTAGTACCTGCGTGAATCCTTCAGGAACAATCGGTGTCTGTACGCTTTCAGTCTCCTTGCCTGAATTTACCGTTTGGGCAACTTTCATTTTCTCCAAGATTTCCTGGATTTCAGTATTAATCCTCTCCAGCTGTTCTTGAATTGGTGGAAGCAGTTGCTTAAGTTGCAGGAGGTTTTTATTTATCGCCTCTTCCAGTAAGACATTGGATAACTGTTGCGATTTAGTTATATAATCGTTTTGAAGTTTTTGGTTTTTTGACAGTATGGCTGTAATTTTATCGATCAAACTGTCTACACTTTGGTCATTTTTATCAAATTTTAATCCGCTTGCCAGTCTGCTGATGATACTATTAGGTACTCCTCCACTGAATATCGGTGCAATGGTAAATGCGGTATCAATGACAGTCTTGACACCTTCACCGTAACTGCTGATCAATTCATTTTGAGCTTTATTCAAAGCGTCCCTTGCATCTTGTGCATCATTTTTGTTTTTTTCCAGTTCTTTACTCCTATCTTCTTCATCAATCAGATTGGTCAGATTGGAGATTTGTGAGGAAAGGGTAATCCTGCGTGAAGACAGATTACGCAATCTCATAGCCAATGACTCCGGGGAATCAAGTAAGTCGGACGGGATGAAGGATGTGTTCAGCAGTTCAAACCAGTTTGTGGGGTTGAATTTTACGGGATAGACAATGCCTCCGTCTGGAGTCAGCCTCTGAATGTTTTCCAAAATCTCTCTGGCCTGCTCCAGCTCCGCACCTGAACCGCTGTCAAGAACTCCATTGAGGATGTCCATATCGTTGGGGGAGAAGACGGATAACACTTTTGCCCGCTTTTCGTTCAAGTCCAAAGATTCTCCTCTTGCAACTGCTTCATACCATTGCAAGTATTCATTGTTGTAATGAATATTGTTCTCCTCTGAAGTATCAGGATAAATTTTTCTTAAAGCTTCTTTTTTCTTGTTTTGTTTTTCAGACCATGCTCTTTCTGCAGCCACATAGTCATCATATAGGCGATAAAATACCTCCTGAAGCGTATAGCTTTTCGTATTTTCGTCACCAAAATCATAAGGATATGGGGTCAGCAGCAGCTCGCGCAGTTGATTTTTCGCTTTTGCGATTTTTTCGTTCAATTTAGGAGTTAATGTATCCAGAGCCGAACGGTACTGATATGGCAATGTCATGCCGTTATCACCGCCTGTAACGCGACATGGATCGAAGAGTTTGTTGGCTAAACGCGATTCATTGGCTTCCACCATCGGCCCTTTTTCCGCATTGTTTTTGTAGTCGTAGGCAAAGTCCTTGGCTGTGAGTGCTTGCCCTGGCAGGGTCAGACAAAGAAACTGATTCGGATTTTCACCTCCGATTACGCTTTCTATCTGATTGTATAGCAAGTCTATGAATGGCTCACTCGCAAGGCTTGCTCCACCATTGTCCTGTATGCTGGATTGGGAATCGCCTTTACTGTCGGATTTGGAGGCTTCATTGGAATTTGTCTTTCCTTTGGAGCCGGTATTCTCCTTTAACTTCGGAGGAGAATCATTATTAATTTCTTGAGAGTCATTTGAAACCACAGGAACAGCAGTTTCCTTTACTTCTTTTTTAGTATTCTCGGGCAAATTCTGTTCGTTCATAGTTTTTACTTTTAATTATTGATTAATACTACTCTAAGAATCATCCAATTTACTATCAATTGAATGTACGAATTTAGTTTGTGCCTGACAAAAATTTGCAGACACAACCACTCTCATTGGTGGATTCTCCGTGTGTTCCATCACGTCCTCCTTTTTATTTGGGTTATACTTCGGTTAATGTTCGTTGCGAGCGGAACTTTTCCGCCCGCAACGGCTTACTGTTTCCTCAAGGTAGGCAATGCTCCTTTAAGTTCGTAACGCCACTCTGAGCCTGCGTTCTGCAAGGCGCGGTTCATGGCATCAACGGCATTCTGCCAGGTAACGTAAGTGCCGTCCACCTTCGTAGATTCGGGGGCGGTCTTATAGCCTCGTTCCTGATTGTTCTTCCAGTAGCAGGCGGTCACGGTGGTGTAGTTATCTCCCAACAAGCCGAAGATATGTACATTGCCGGTGCTACTACCTGTACTGGTTACGTTGCCCGTGGCATAGCAAGCGGTCAGGGTGGCACCCCCATTCGTCTGACCTGCCACGCCGCCGACACAGACCGTTCCCTTCACTGTGGCAGAGGAGCTGCATCCGGTGATGGAACCGTTCCATTGAGCACCCACTACACCGCCGACGTACACCGTGCCGCTGACGCTGCCCGACACCGAGCAGTTTTCAATGGTGCCATCGCTATATCCTGCCACACCGCCGGCAAAGCCCGAACTGCGATTGCTTGTTATCTGTACGTCCTCCATCATCACGTTCTTCACCGTACCAGCATAACCGATAGAGCCGAACAGACCCACAAATTGGTCATTTGTCGTAACGGTCAGCCCCTTGATGGTATGACCGCCACCGTCGAAGGTGCCGGTGTATTTGTTGCTGAAACTTGTGCCTATCGGCGTCCAGTCTTTGCCGGTGAGGTCAATGTCGGCGGTGAGGGTAATGTTAATGTCGGTCTTACCTCCGTTCACTAATTTGGCTATATTCATCAGACCATCGGCGGAGGTCACGGTGTAGCTGCCGTTGCTCTCTATGGTATAGCCCAGGTCTTTTGCCGCAGCGAGGGAGACGGTGTAGGTATATTCACCGCCCGCCTGCCAGTCGGTAGCATTCTTCATCTTATAAACGAAGGTCTTGCCGTTAGTGAAGGTGCAGGTAATGAAGGTCGTGCCAGCTGCCACACTTTGCGGGGCTACGAGGGCGGTGTAGGTGTTGCTGCCCTTGCTGTACGGGACGATTATATCCGGGTTGTCGCCTTCGGTGGAGAGTCCCGTCAGCCGCACGGATGCCAGCCCCTCGGTGTAGTCCGTCAGAACGATGGTCACCCGCGCCGTGCGGTGGGTGAAGCGGAGCGTGGGGCTACCGTAGGTCACCTTCTGTCCGTCGGCTACGATGAGGTCACTGCCCTCAAAGTCTTTCTGGGCACTTTGGTTGGCTTTTACCTTTACCGCAGGTGGAGTTGTCTCGCCCTCGGTGTAGGGCCACCACGCTGTGACGGTGATGTCGTTGTGGTTGGTCCAGTAGTACGGGTCGGTGGAGGTCAGCGTGGCGCTGGTGGGGTCGGCGGTGGAGGGCTTCACGTTGTATGCCTTCACCGTGCCGTCCATCAGGACTGCCACACTCTGCACACCCGTCCAATTGCCGTCCGCTGGGGCACGGGTGGCGGCGATGGCTGTCGCGGCTGGGTTCAGCCCCGTGGCGGTGAAGACGATGGGTGTGCCTTCCGCCCCTTCCGGTAGGAAGCCCGCTTCGTCCTGCGTGCAGGCGGCGAGTGAGAGGGCGAGCGCTGCAAGTGCAAAAAATCTTGTCTTCATTATATCTGTTGTTTTATTACTCTGGTTCTTTCCGTTGCGGGCGTAACTTTTCCCCCCGACGGTTTACTGCTTCATCAAGGTAGGCAATGCTCCTTTAAGTTCGTAACGCCACTCTGAGCCTGCGTTCTGCAAGGCGGTGTTCATGGCATCAACGGCTTTCTGCCAGGTAACGACAGAGCCGTCCACCTTCGTGGCTCCGGTGCTTTCCCTATTGTAGCCGATGCCTTGTTCATGATTGTTCTTCCAATAGCAGGCAGTCACGGTAATGTAGTTATCTCCCAAAAAGCCGCCGATATGTACATAGCCAGTGCTACTACCCGTACTGGTTACGTTGCCCGTGGCATAGCAGGAAAGGAGGCTTATTCCGTCGTTGAATCCTACCAGACCGCCGCCAGAGATATTCTGTGTGCGGTCTATTTCTATGATCACGTTGCCTGTGGCATAGCAAGCGGTCAAGGTGGCACCAAAAATCGTCTGACCTGCCACGCCGCCGACATTGAGCGTTCCCTTCACTGTGGCAGAGGAACTGCATCCGGTGATGGGATGGTCCCTTTGAACACCCACCACACCGCCGACGCTCATCGTGCCGCTAATGCTGCCCGACACCGAGCAGTTTTCAATGGTGCCCCAGCTAAATCCTGCCACGCCGCCGGCATAACCCAACCTGTGATTGCATGTTATCTGTATGCCATCCATCACCACATTCTTCACCGTAGCGGCGCCATTATTGAAATTACCGAGATAGCCGAACAGACCCGCATATTTGTCATTTGTCGTAACGGTCAGCCCCGTGATGGTATGGCCGCCACCGTCGAAGGTGCCGGTGTATGAGTTGTCGTAGTCTGTGCCTATCGGCGTCCAGTCTTTGCCTGTGAGGTCAATGTTTTTGTCGAGGGTAATGTTTATGTCGGTCTTACCTCCGTTCACTAATTCGGCTACATTCATCAGGCCGTCGGCGTTATAGACCGTGTAGGTATTGGTGTTGCTGTCGTAGATGTAGCCCAAATCCTCAGCCTCGCCGCTCTCGCCGCCGCCGTCAACCCAGTTGCCGATGGTGCAGCCCTCTAACGTCAGGCCGGTGGTGTTCACCTTAACGGTATATTTATAGCGGCTGCCCGCTTCTAATACGACGTTGTTCTGCGGACGGAAGTAGAAGGTGCCGCCGCCGAGTTTCACCTTGACGAACGGCTTGCCTGCCGCAACGGTCTGCGGGGCGGTCAGTGCCTCGTAGGTGTTGCCGCTTGCGTTGTAGGTCTTGATGGCAGTCGGGTTGCCGTTATCGGCGGACAGGCTCACGAGGCTCACCGTGGCACCGGCGACGCTCGTGAATCCCGTGCCGGGCTTCAGTTCGATTGTCACGCGTGCCGTGCGGTGGGTAAATTCAAGAGTCGGGTTGTTAAATTCCACCTTCCGGTTCTCAGCAGAGATGAAGTCGCTGTTTTGGAAGTCAGCCAATTTGCTTTGGTCTTCGGCCACCTTCACGACAGGCATCTGTGTGATGTCGGCATTGTTGAAGGGCCACCATGCCGATACGGTAATCGGGTCGCGGCTGGTCCAGTAGTATGGGGCGTTCTCGCTTGAAAGCGTGGCACTCTTGAAATCGGTAGAAGCCGTTACGGTGTATTCCTTTACCGCATCGCCCATCTTGAGTGCCACGGAAGTGACGCCCTGCCAATCGCCGTCCACAGCGGCACGGGTGGAAGAGGCTGCCAGCGGCGTTGCTTCTACGGACAGACCGGTGGCACGGATGAATACAGGGTATTCACCTTCGGGCAGACGGTTATCGCCAGCAAGTTCGTCCTGCGTGCAGGCGGCGAGGGCGAACAGCAGTGCGGTGGCTGCGGGGATAAATAATCTATGTCTCATAATTCTTCACCCTAATCAATTAATTATTAACATCTTACATGTCAGCATTCACTTCTCCGCCGTTTATATCGTTCCACTTTGCAATGGTGGCTTCGCTGACTTCAAGGACTTTGTTGTGTAGCTTGACGGTATAGGTATAGTTGTTGCCCGCCAGCAGTGCGCCATCGGGCATGGTGAGTGTGGCATGATATTCCTGACCTTTGTAATTCACAACCAACGGCAGGGATGCAACTGTCTGCGGGAAGAGGATGATCGATGACGTGAGATTGCCGTCTGCCAGATTCATGGTCAGTTCTCCGGTCTGTAGTCCGTTGTCTGCGGTGGCAATACCGTCGGCCGTGTTGAACGTACCGGTGAGTAACAATCCGTCCAGCGTGTAACGTTCAGGCTTGACCACGCTGAAATCCACGCCGTCGCCCGCCTCGAAGGTAAGGGTTATCTGGCTCATGCGGTGGTGGAAGGAGTTGTCTTCACCGCCTTTGGCGGTTTTGTCGGTGAAGCTTACTACCGGGTTGTTTTTGTCTCCCGTGGCTCCTGAAGCAAAGAGGAAGTCGATGGCAGGCTGGTTTTGCTGCGCCGTGGCATCGGTCGTGGCTGTGAGGATGCCTCCCGCCGCGTTGTACGGATAGTAGGCGCGGAAAGTATGGGTCTTTGTATCTTCGATATAGATAACCTTTCCTTCTGCCTCAAATTTCCCGTTTTTCAGGATGAAAGGCACGTTGCCGTACTGGGAATCGTTGCCGATGTCGGTGATGCCGATACGGTCGCCGCCAGTCCAGGTGGTTCCGCTGGCGCGGGTGGCGGGGGCGATGTTGGCGGTAAACTGGGCGGCCACGGGGTCACCGTTCAGGTTCTCGTTGTCGTTGTCGTTGTTGCAGGCTACCAGTGTGAGGGCGAGCGCTGCAAGTGCAAAAAATCTTGTCTTCATTATATCTATAATTTTATTATTTACAAATCAGCATTTACATCATCACCTTTCACTTCTTCCCAGCCGTTGATTTCGGCTTCGTCCACTTCCATGCCTTCGGGTGTCTCAACCAGCGTTCCGCCGAGGGTCAGCGATTTGCCCTTTCTTGTGTTGAACTCCTTGAGAGCTTCTGTGAGGTCGCTTTTCAGCGTGGTGGGGGTCGGGTTGCCGTCAGCATAGCGGATTTCACCCGTCAGCAGTTGTTCCGTGCCGGTCACACCCAGCAGCCGCACCGTGGCTTTCCACTTGCCGGCATCGTCACCTTCGGTTATCTTGGTGAAGGGCAGCACGACGTTTGAAGCGGCTCCGTAGGTATCGGTAGCGAAGTCGAGTGTTTCGGCTGCACCCGTCAGATGGGCAACAATCTCCGTGATGCGTCCGGCGGCATCACCCGTCGGTTTGACGACAAGCGTCAGTTCGCGTACCTGCTGCTTCATTGCGGCGGTCAGCGGATAGTCCTTGTCTTTCTCGATGGTCACCTGTTTCGTATAGGTGAAGAACCATCCCGGGGCATTGTTCACAAAGGTATCCGTGCCTGCCCGGTTTCCCGTGGCTGCGGCAATGGTGGCTGTGGTGCCGTTCACCGTGATTCCTTCAGCTGGGTTCCACACCGCAAGGGTGTAGCTGCCCGGAGCAAACAGATGGTCGGGGGCATGGGTGGCGGAAGTCTCCGTACCCGTATAGTCGCCCATGGTGACCGTCCACGTGGCAGGTATGTCGATACCCTCACCGCAGGCCGACCAGTCGGCTGTCACCGCAATTTTCCCATAGTCGGGATGCGGCGTGTCATAAAGCGTGTCCTTCACACAGGAAGAGAGTAGCACGGCGGCTGCCATTCCTACCATATTTATATATTGTCTTGCTTTCATAGTCTATTTCTCCGTATTAGAATAACTTCCATACCAATGTCACACCGGCGTTGATGGGGCCACACCAATTTTTTGTCTCGTTGCCACAGCGCACGCGCACACCATCGATGACTTCATATTTTTCGAAATCGGCATTCAGGTAGCCCAAGCCGAGGTTGAAATCAAGAGTCAGTGCCTTGTTCAGCCGTAGCTGATAGCCGGTGGTGATGCCGCCACCCATCAGGTCGCCTTGCTTGCCTGTTTCGGAGATCTTGTAGTTGAACTGTCCGGCCTTGAACATCGCCCCCAGATACCAGGCTTTCTTCTCACCCATATAGTAACGTACTTCCGGAGCCACTTCCCAGAGTGCATAGCGGCGGTCCTTGTCACTCCAGCTCCAAGAAGTCCATGAGCCGTTTACGGCAATGCCACACGACGGACAGATGCGCCATTCAAGTCCTAAATCGGGTGTCAGGGTAGCCCAGCGCAATAGGTTGGCACGCAGGAAGAGATGATAATCATTTGTGATTTTAGTATCCGACAGCGTGCCGGCAAGTGCATTTTGTAGAGCATCTTTCTCGGCTTCTGCCTTTTCAGCGGCAAGTCGGGCTTCTTCCGCCTTGCGCTGCTCTTCGGCAAGCCGTTCCTGCTCGGCACGCTTCTCGGTTTCTAAGCGTTCGGCTTCCGCCTTGCGTCGTGCTTCTGCTTCCGCATCCGTCACGGCTGTTTCTTTTACTGGTACCGTCAGGCGCACGGTGACAAAATCACCCTCAGTCGCATGGTTATGGGTAATGAAGTTTTCTTCCTTGATTTTCGCGCGTGTAATCAGTTCTGATTTTA
>ERZ1034713.155-NODE-155-length-44196-cov-62.791826_pt1 | contig 44196 bp, 46 predicted proteins | sample MGYA00520692_ERZ1034713 | MGnify/ENA primary metagenome ERZ1034713 (study PRJEB33766, sample SAMN09781717) | gut metagenome | biome: gut microbiome | host: Homo sapiens | place: Madagascar | study: EMG produced TPA metagenomics assembly of the PRJNA485056 data... | reverse complement strand
TATGCTAAGATTGGTTCTAGCGGTGACTCTGCTCAGATTGGTTCTAGCGGTGACTATGCTAAGATTGGTTCTAGCGGTGACTCTGCTCAGATTGGTTCTAGCGGTGACTATGCTAAGATTGACAGCACTGGAGAAGATTCTGTTGTCATGTGTGCAGGTAATAAATCTAGAGCCAAAGCGAAAGTAGGTTCTTGGATAACTCTTGCAGAATGGGAATGGAATGACGAGAAGAATCGTTATGTCCCAGTATGCGTTAAAACTGAGTACGTTGATGGTGACAGAATCAAGGCTGATACGTGGTATCAGTTGAAAGATGGCGAGTTTATTGAAGTAAATGATTAACTAACCACCCTTATGGGATTAAATGTAAGTAATATGGAAGAAAGAATGTTTTTAGTAATAGTAAAAGGCGAAATTAATGAGTCTGAAATGTCATTGAAAAGAGCTATTAGTGAAGCTATTGAGTGTGAGGCTAAAGAATATGACGAGTCACCTCTTTATGGTTGTGATGTTTCTGTAAAGGAGGTCGAAGATTAACTAACCACCCTCTCCTGTAAAAGGGAGAGGGTAAAAAGAAGAGAATATGGCACTTAAATGTAAGACTTGCATTTACAGAAAGAAGGATATGAAGAAGTTCTTATTCTATTGCAAGAAATGACATATAAGAGTTGGAGAGCGAAGGAAGTCTTGTGAGTTGTATGAACCAAAGTAAAAAGGCGGTAGTTGCAGCTACCGCCTACAAAAAGAAGACTAGGACTAGTCCTCAACCCAGAAGGCAAGCATTCTGCCATTCTTAGGATAAATAACCTTTCCGTTTCTTACAACGTAAGGACGAAATATTAAGTGTCTTCCGTTTGTTTTTGAATTGTCCATCATAACAAAAACTATTAAGTTCGCTACCATAGGATAGCTGCAATACCGCAAAACCTCTACAAACTGCGGTACACGAAAAAGCCCCTATGCTGCAACAAAGGGGCTTTGTAAATCTGTTGCCATAACTGCTTTTAGTTGTTTTTGTGCAAGAGGTTTACCTTAATAGAGTTTGAAACTCTGAACAATTCGGGTGCAAAGTTAGTCATTTATATGATAATATAAACAATAACAACGTTAATGAATTTTAAATATGGTCTAATTTAGACTACTATAAAATAATATATAAATTTATAGTTAATTATGGAAAGAAATCAAGCTAAAGAATTTTATCCTATTCTTCAAGCTTTTGCAGAAGGAAGGGTGATTGAGTGTAGACACAAACCAAACAACATAAATGGTAAAGATATTCCGAATGATTGGACGGAAATGAAAGAGATTGAATACTGGAATAATACAGAGTACCGAATCAAGCCAGAACCAAAGTACCGTCCATTCAAAAATGCAGAAGAGTGCTGGGCTGAAATGCAAAAGCATCAGCCACTTGGGTTTACGAAGTTTAAAAATGCAAAAAGTGGATATTATATGGTTACGTTTATCGCAAGTGGTGTAATAGTTGGCATGAATAATACTCCATTTAGTTATGAAGATATGTTTGATAGTTATGCCTTTGCCGATGGAACTACATTTGGTATAAAAGAGGAGGAATAGTTATGGAAGTATTAAAAGACATAAGTCAGTTGACAAAAGGTTGCGTAGTGACATTTATTAAAAATGATGATTTCCACTTCTACGAGTACCTTATGGTACACCCTAATCGTGAAACCTATTATCTTTTTATAGATAACTGGACGCAAGACGTTGTACGAATACACGTCAGCGAACTCTTAAATGGAGATTACTATATAGGTAAATATGATTCTGTTTTCGTTAATGAAAAGATGATAGAGTTTTATAAACGTATGATTCACTGTCATGAGAATAGAATTAAAGAGAAGAGATTTTAAAGAAACTCATCGGAAGAGAATTGTCTTGGAAAGATGAGCCAGTAGAACTTAAAGAAGATTGATATGGAAGAATTATTAAAGGCATTATTGGATATATATATTCCAGTATTAAATGCTAATTGCAAGAAAACGTTTGCTTTCTTAGATGAATACGTTCCTCCACCTACAAGGAAAGAGAGACGTAAACGTGAAAGAGAACTTAAAAAGAAGTTTCCTCTAGATTTGACTAAGTTTATAGAATCACATAGAGCTTAAATAAGATAGATATGGCAGACAAAAGCTTAATGGAAGAAATGCTCCCGATGAAGATTAGTAATTGGGAGTCTATAGAGTATAGTGAGGGACTTAATTGTCCTAATGAGAATTGTGATAACAAAAGTTATCACGATGATGCAAGAAACATCATTGGATGGTGTGATACTCCTTACGGCTATATGATGGTCTGTGAGTGCAAGAAGTGCTTTACGAAGTATCGCTTTCATGGCACAACTGGAGACAGGTTTGATTTCGATAATTTCGCATTCTATTTTATGATGCGTACTAAAATGAGAAAGGAGAAATAGTTATGTCAGTATTTTATGTTATGCTTACCCTATCTATTCTATCTATAGCTTTTATGGGTGGAGTTATCGGTTATTTAATTGGTAAATATTGGAAAAAGAAGTAGTGTATGAAGAAGATTATATTATTATTTGTATCGGTTATATTCCTGCTCGTTTCTTGCAACGAGAACAAAGGAATTAATGTCCCAACATCAGACTCTATTAATGAAATTAAAGTAGAGAGACTATTTGTTGTGGATGGTATAACCGTATATCGTTTCTATGATTATCATTGTGGCAGAGTGGTTTATTTTACCAACAAAAAAGGTGTGGTAAATGAATATGACCCTGCAACAAAAACTACAAGAACAAAGGTAGTAGAAACTTTATGTAACGAAGAATAGTTATGAATAAGACAGATTTACATTCATCATTACTCTTCCTGATGCTTAAACTGGAAGAGACGAAGAGCAACCCGATGATAGACAAGAACTTCATTGTTGCATTGACGGAAGTGCTCAGATATTTCCGTGATAACGGAGAATTGAAGAAAGCCTACGAGAGCAAAAAAGATTCGTTGGCAGACATGGCTAATAGTTCTTGGATGAAAGCACTAAAGGAATATGTTTCCTCCAAAAATCAGGAAGTCGGAGTTGATGCAGAGTTACCTGATATAGATGAACTTATTAAGAAACTCACTTCTAATGAGTTCATCGAAAAGAAAATCAAGGATATTCTTGGCGATGATGTGGCAGACGGAAAAAACAAAGAATAGTTATGCTAGACAGAATACTTAATACCCTAGCCAAGTTTGGTATCAGTGTGCTTTTCTTATCTGTAATACTTCAAATGTTTGAGATTAAAGAAAGAAGTATTACTGCAGTTATTCTTACTATTGGTGTCTGGCACTTTGCTGAATGGGCTATTGACAATTACAATAAGTGAGCAACCAACAATCCCCCACCTAGCTTCACAGTCGGGTGTGGATTTTTCTACTAAATAAATAATAGATATGAAAATAGAAATCACAAAAGTTACAGATTGGGAGCGAGTGGTGGATGCCGCTCGCTTCACACAAAGAAAAGAACCGCTGGGTAAGGAGCCTAGCGATGAGTTCAAGAAACAGATGGTGTTCAGTGAGCACTCTCCACTGAGATTACTGGAGTTCGATATTAAGATATACGATGTTCCAAATTGGGTCAGCGATCACTTCGTCCGCCACGTCCACGCTCAGCCATTCGTTTCCACTTCCCGACCGGATATTACTGGCTCCAAGCTTACACGTCACGAGATGCCGCAGGACGAGCCAGTAAACTTGCAGCTATCCCTCAATGCTCAGGAGATCATCAATATCTCCAAGGTTCGACTTTGCTCTAAGGCATCATCCGATACAAGATATGTATGGAGAGAAGTAGTAAACAAGCTACAGGAGATAGAGCCTATCCTTGCTCACGCTTGCGTTCCTCAATGTGTCTATAGAGGTATCTGCCCAGAGAAAAATAGTTGCGGCTATTACGAGCGTTACTTTTTTGACCAATGGAAAAACTATGTCGGATATTTCAAATAGTAAAAAATGAAACACCCAAAATATATCGTCAACGAGTTTGTAGGAGGTCATACCGAATACACAACTCCCTGCCCCTTCGGAATCCAAGGCAAGTACACGCTGGAAATCCTGATGGTGGGCAGTCTCGCTTGCCAGCGATGCAAATACTTCCGAGGTATCAACAAGGAAGATTGCATCGTATCTTGCGGCATCCAATGAAACTATATTACTCATTCATTATAACATATTACACATGACAACAAAGAAGATTTCAATTATTCAGCGCATCACAGAGCGCATCCTTGGCAAGAAGTTCTATATCGCAGTCATTGCCAATAAGGGAACCAGCAACTACTTCGTAAACTCTACCATCTATCGCTCAGAAGAGGATGTTATCGCTTATCAGAAATACATCACCACTGACGAGAGAATGAAGGAGAGCTTCGATTTCGTCTGCTACTACTCCTTCCGTTCCAAGTTCGACTTCCGCATTCCTCTTGGCGGCAAGCCATTATCTCTTGAAGAGGCAAAGGAACTTAGCAAGAAATAAGGTATGGGAAAGTTGATTGACCTGAAAGGAAAGCGGTTTGGCAGACTTTATGTCTGCTGCCGCTCCGGCAAATCCAGTAAGAATGGTGTTTATTGGATTTGCAAGTGTGATTGTGGTAGAGGTGTTTCTGTTCTATCCTGCAATTTGCTCCGAGGAGTGACCCAGTCTTGCGGTTGTCTCAGATCAGAGAATGCCAAACTTCGCCTTCGCCAGTACTACGAGAAGAAGGCAAAAGTAAACGGATAATAATCTTTTCTAACCAAAACTTCGTATATTTGCAAAATGATATTCAGTTATATTAAAGACAAGTGCCGGAACATTCAAGGTTTCCTGCATCGAAAGAATTTCGTAGTGCTTGATGGTAGAGCCAATTCTGTTACTCTCTCGCAGGGCATCTACAACCATATTATGCAGATAGAGCGCACAGATAGCTCCATCTTCGTCTTCCGTATCTCCAGCAGAGGAACATACGGATTCTGCCTGAGAGAGGACTGGGAGGAACTTCGCAAGTCTCAGACTATCTTCTGTCCGCTCCAGTACAATCAGGAGCACAAGAAGATTGGCTTCCGCAGCGAACGTCCATCGGTTACAGCCATCCTTGATGATTACAATCTCCCACTCAACAAGATGGTGCGCCTGACCTGCATTCCTCGTAAGAACAGAAATGGTGAGCCGTACTACGAGATCATCCGTCCAAACCCATAACAATACAAATATGATTAAAGAAGTATTATTTCAAGGTCTTTCCCACTCACCTTCCGACCACGAAAGTCAGGAGGGTGAGTTGGGAACTTGCCTGAACCTCATCAACGAGGATGGAGCACTCCACCCTATCCACCAGCCAGTGGTGGTTGATTCTGCCATCACCATACCTGATGGAGCCAGCATCGAACTGATTCACAAGGTTACTCACAATAACACCATTCACTCCCACTACATCATCCGTAATGGCAGTACTTGGTATTGGACAGAGAAAGGTGGAAACGGAACCAAGAACACCATCAGTCTTAATGGCTTCCAAGTCAATGCCGTGAGTGCCATCGGAAACATCTTGTGTTTTGTAGGAGAGGAAAACACTAAGTATGCCTATTGGAACGGAAGCGATTACACTAGTTTTGACTTATCAGCCATTAACTATAGTGCAGTTATCTCAAACACAAAGTCGGTGGTATGCAATGCTTCCATTAATCTTGGTGATGATTGGGATTCCGCTTTTGTATCAAACAAGTATTATACCAATAGAACAGATACTTCTCTTAAAGGTGCATCCATCATTTTCAATGCTTTGGATGCGTTGATCAATAAGCAGTTGGAGGAGAATGGCACGGAGTATTTCAAATATACGGTTTTTGGTGTAATCGCCATCCGTCTATATGATGGTGTATCATACATCAATATATCAAATCCATTCATTCTTGCACCAGAAACGACTTTCAACAAGTTTATCTGGTATCAGGAGGAAAAGGCTGTAGGTACTAGCACAAGCCTTCATACTCACTCCATCGTTATCAATATGGATATACCCGAAGGTCTTGAAGACCTCATCAGCGGTGTAGATGTTTATCTTTCCCAGCCGGAATCATTTATTGATACGGAGAAACAAACCAAAGGTATATCACGATATAAGTGCTACCTTTGGAACGACAAAATGGAATCAGGAGTTAATTGCGATGCTTTTCAATATCTGTCAGAGGAAGATGTATATCAGTCTTTCGAGAAGAAGTCTTTCTATCTGAGCACAAGCATCAGCAAGGATAAATTCGGCACAGCTATTCCTCTCAAACGAGTATTGGAGACCGAGGAAAGTATTTCTCTTGCAGACTTTCAGAGAAGCTCATTTGGCGGTCAATGTTCCATTACATACAACAACCGCTTGCATATCGGAAACGTGAAGAAGACTATCTTCAATGCTTTCGATACGAATATTTTCTCCAGCCGGAAAATCTCGAATAATCAGATGTACCTGAATGAGTACACTGATCTTGCCCCCAATAATGCACTCTCTACCGTTTACATCTGTGATGCAGTATATCAGGTCAGTATCAGCGAGAACAGTATCAAGAGAGATATTTACTACAAGGGCAAGCTGCAATACCCTCTCAGCCCAATCTTGGCATATCCTAGCACTCTTGCTACGGCTATGACCATTTACTTCTATCTCCCTAAGTACAGCAAATACTACTCCAAGAAAGTTAAGCTGAAACCTTCCGAGACGTTCGGAATGTCTTACTATATCAACATCAGTAAGAACCGCTCGACACCAGTTGCAGCAGATAGACAGACTTCAAATATTTTGAACAACGAGGGATTTGGAGGAAGAACAGATGCACCAACAGAAACAGAAAGTTCAGAGTTGTCTGATTATATGTATCGTTATCACGATGATGCCGGACTTCCAGCCTTTATGCAAGTGTATCGCCATAAGCTCATCAAGAGCAGTTCTTCTGGTGGAGACTTTGGTGGTGGCAGCACTAAAGCAAGCGAAACCAGTGGAGGAAGCTTTGGTAGCGGAAGCGGAGCCATTATCCCTTCTGGATATACTTGGGATTCTACACCGATTGATACGGGAGACTTCACCGAGATTACGAAAGCTGAGTATAATGCTGCATTGAGCAAGACCGACAATCAGAAGTATGTCTCTCAGCAGCCTAATGTAGTCAAGGTCAGCGAAACCGAGAATCCGATGGTGTTCCCTGCCAAGAACTCGGTTCAGGTTGGATCATCCATTATCAATGCGCTTGCCGCCAATACCCGACCAATCAGCGAGGGTCAGTTTGGCGAAGCTCCTCTCTATGCCTTCGCCGATGAAGGTGTATGGGTGTTAATGACCAATCAGGAAGGAACATACGATGCCCGACAGCCAGCCAACAGAGATATTTGCTCCAACCCTAAGGGTATCTTGCAGATTGATGATGCCGTTCTGTTCCCTACGGAACGAGGAATCATGATGCAGCGAGGCAGGGATTCCGAGTGTATCACAGATGTGCTTGATGGTTATCCGTTTGTCTTCACCCAGATATTCAAAAACGACTATCAGAAGAAGCTGCTTGCCCTTGGGGGCATTCCTGAATCTGATACTCAATATATCCGATTCAGAACATTCCTGCAGAAGGCAAGTCTGATCTATGATTATTACGATAACCGCATCATCGTGTTCAGACCCGACTACACCTATGCGTATGTGTATTCCTTGAAGAGCAGAATGTGGGGTACGATGCACAATGTGTTCCGTTCTACCGTCAACTCCTACCCCGAGTCTTATGCCATCAATCAGAGCGGAAAGATTGTTGACGTATATGTCAAGGAGCCATCGGGAAGCGTTTCCTATTTCTTCTGTACTCGTCCGTTGACTCTCGGTCAGGAGAATATCCACAAGACGATGTTCAAGAGTATCATCCGTGGTTATTTCCGCAACACTGCAAAAGGTAAGGTGGGTGTGGTGCTATATGGAAGCAACGACCTTTTCAACTGGTTCTACATCCATTCTTCCGTCAACCAGCTTCTGGCTGGTATGGCAGGATCACCTTACAAGTATTTCCGCTTTGCAGTAATGGGCAGTCTCAGCTACGATGAATCCATTCATAGCGTAGGAACTGAGTTTGTTGCCCGACTGCAAAACAAGCTTAGATAAGTTTTTCTTCATATACATTCATAATTTTAAAATCAATAAGGGCAACCGTCTGTGAAGATAGCTGCCCTTGCTTTTTCGTTAACCATAAGTCTAGAAAGGATGAAGCCTGATCCTCGCTCTTACCGCTGAGCGATTGCTTGCATTCTTTATTTTTTCCTTCTTCTCTTCCGCCAGTGCCCAGAATCTGTCTGCACCTTCGGGATATACCACCATCAGCCATTCGTATAATGCCTGATTCACGATATAGTCGTGAATATAGACGGTCATAGTATGCACACTCGTAGAAGAGAATCCCTTTGGCATTCTCAGAGCCAGATAGTAGGCTTCCTCCTCATTGGTAGGCGAACCGACACACTCCTCCCACTCATTGGAATCAAAGCCGCTTCCCAGCATTTCCATCTTGGTGAATCGGTAGAGCACTTCCCTGCAATCCTCTATGGTGGAATCCAAGATTCTTGCCAGCTTATCCCGATTGCCATCCTCTGCCACATCATAGATGTTATGGATGAGGTGGGAATCTGCTACCCCGCTCCTAATCGAATCCGCATAAGTGTAAGCCGTATTTTTAATGTCGTAGATCAGCTCGCTCTTCTGCAGCTCTATCATCACCTTGTGACCCTTGTTGCAAGTCTTCATGCTGCACCTCCCCTCTATGCGCTAGGAGCTGTCCGGCTAGGTCGCTCACGTCTGTTGAACGTTTCGTGCAAGTTTCTCAGAGACTCAACCGCCAGTTCGCTATACACCTTCACTTCATTAGGGTTGGTAATGGTAAACCAATCCATCAAAGCCTTGTTGATGATATAGTCGTGGATAGAACTGGACAGCGCATCCTTCAAGCCCAGCGAGTAATTGGATGGAAGCGAGAGATTGATGATGATGTTGTCGGTATCGCTGATCAGCTTGTTGGAAGCCGTAGTGCCGGAACCCTTCTCAATAGCTTCGCTCAACTCTACCAGCAACTGGCTATAGGCATTCTGAATGCTTCGCAATGCCTGATTCTTATCTTCATCATCATCGCTAGCCTGAATATTGCTGGCAGCCTCAGCATCCATATCCGCAGCTCTTCGGCTCCGTCCTGTCAGGAACGCTTTGTTCTGGAAGTCGTAGATGAGTTCACTCATATACAACGTGATAGTTAAATTCTTTCTTGGCATACTTCTATATTTTATATTTTAGTTCGTGTTGGCTTGGTCTTGTTGAACACCTTATCCTTGATGTCGAGCAGCAGAGCAGACGCATTATCGGCATACTCCTTCACCTTGTCGTTAGCCGTAATCTCGCACCATTTGGCAACGATGCTGTTCACGATGAACGAGGTGGCGGATGAAGTGATGGAACCGCTCATGTTGGTATCGAACCGGCTAGGCATACTCAGAGTCCAGTTGATGTTGCCATCAGTAGAAGAGCCGATGGTGGGCATGAATCTTTTCAGGAGATTGAGCAGCGCATCCTTCGATTCATTATAGAATCGCTCTATCATCGCCAAGTCGGCATCAGTAACAAATATCTGGTCGAAGGCAGACTTGCCATCATCCAGCTTATTCTTTGCACCCAGATAGGCGGTAGTCTTCGCCACCTCCTCATAGATACTACTTTTTGTGATTGAAATTGATAAATTTGCCATTCTTATGTTTCCTATAGATGATTAAACCTAAAATGATGAGCAGGGCGCACATCGCTCCCATCGACCACATCGCATACTTCAACTGAAACTGCTCCCACTTGGAGAGCTGCTTCTCTATCGGATATGGTACTGGGATGGAGTCTCTTCGGATGAAGGAATCCACCCTTACCTTATACTTGGTCTTCACAACCACCTTCTTGTGCCAGCGGTCAACGAAAAGGGTATCTCCCTTCTGTGAACTTGATACCGAATCATGCACGAAAATGCTGTCAGAAGTATGCAGGGTATCGCATTTTACTACGTCACGATATACGAATTTCTCCGTCGGGACGTAGGAAGTCTTACATCCCGACATAAGAAATGCTACCAGCAGCATAGCTAAAATGTAGATCAGCAACTGCCATACATCCGAATCATACCACTTCTTCATAAGCCTATACCTTTAATGCAGCCTTAGCTCTCTTCAAGAATGTTCGTCTGTGCTCCAAGCCGTATGTGCCGCCATTGATGGTCTTGGTGATTGCTAGGAAGCTATCACTATCAGCCAGCTCATTCAAGCCGTGCTTCCACCACCACCACATCGCACTCTTGGTTGCGCCCAATGGCTGCTCCAGCAGTTCGGGATGCTCCATGATGTCACCTCGGCAGTACTTGCTCTTCTGGTAAGCCTGATAGTTAGCTCTACCCGTAATCTGAATCAATCCCCTGCCCCTATACTTGTAGCCATCGCCATCTTTCAGGTTGCCTAGCATATTCTTCAACTTACCCACATCATACCTTTGGAAGTAAGCTTTGTCTCCCACTTCCTTGGTATATCTCAGCTCGCTCGTTTCGTGGGCTATCTGAGCCAAGAAATGTGCCATTCGCTTCGGTGTATCAATATGGAAAACCTCGGCATAGCCGTTGATGTAAGGCAGGAAAGCATCCACCTTATCCTTGGCATTCGGCATGATCTCTAAAATCTGTTCTCTTGTTACCTTCATAGTTACTTGCCCTCCTTTACTTGTTTCAGCATATTTGCGAGTTCGTCCTTTACCTTACTCTCAAAGTTGCCCAGTTTGGTCTTGAAATAAATGTTCACTCCGAAGATTGCCCCAGAGTAAACCAATGTCTGACTGACGTACCAGAGTACACCATCAGACACCACATAATTGTTGAGAAAGAATGATAGGAAGGTGAGGACAACACCACTCACTAACATTCCAATAGCTGCACCATATTGCAATCCTTCACGCACGTTTGGAGTCATATCTTATCTTTATATATTATTAATAATATGCAAAGATAAGGTATGTTCCCGTAACTATTATCTTATCCGTTAATGTTGTGCCATATCTTGCTTGTAGGATGCAAGCAGTCAGGGTCTTGAAGGTATTCGATAGCCATCATCACCACCATTTCCTTCAATTCCTCCTCATCCTTGCTATATTGTTTCAGCAGCTTATGATGGTCGCTTCTGAGCAGATTCATCGTAACCGCCAAGTCAAAGATGTTATAGTCGGAAATATCATCCTTATGCTGGTCAAAGGCTTCCTTTATCTCTTCATCCGTAAAGAAAGGAGCCATGTGCTTGGTTCCATCCTCATCCTCGTACCACATCTTCTTGATAGCATCATCAGCAAAGTGCTTGTCAAAATGCTCTTCGCTCAATACACCATACACCATTGCACAAAGATGATGTACCTCTACATCGCTCAACTTATATGAGAGATACTTACCCATAGCCTTGGCTATACTCAACATCTGTTCAGGAGTCATATCCTGCTGATACTTATCAACGAAATCTACAAAATCCATAATATATAAAAATTAAGAGTTTATGATGCTGCAAAGATACATATATCTTGCGCTGAGCACCATAAACTCCCAAAGATTTCTGTAGCCATCTGAATATCAGAAGAATACAGTTACGATAAAACACCTCCTTTCTTTATTCGTCCTTGAATTTAGTTCTCTTCTCACCACCCCTCGACCAGATGTCGTTCTTCTTGCGTTTCGCCACCTTGCCGAGTACGTCATTTTCGTAAAGGTCGGGGTTGCCTTCCCTGCCTTGGGTCTCCGTAGCAATACCCTTGTTGGCATTGCTTCCTTGGTCGGCATTGTCCTTGCCATTGCCATACCATTTCTTGTCGTTTGCCTTGTCTGCTATCATATCTATCTTAACACTAAACATTAATAACTAATCACTATGCCGAAAGCGGTGCATACTGCTCGCTAGGCTGCACACCCTGACCGCTCATCATCTGCTGCAACATCGCCTGAGCCTTCGGATTGCTCTGGGATACCTGATCCACTTGCGCTTGCAGTTGAGGAGAGAATCCTTGTGGAGTCTCGCCATTCTTGATTGCCTCCTGCTGGGATGATACCGACTGCAGAAGTTCGTCACCGAATGGGAAATCACCTACCTGCAACAACTGCTCCAAGGTGATAGCCTGAGCTTGCCACAACTGCATCAGAAAGTCGTTTGCCATCTGACGATATACAGGAGTAGCCGTGCTCTCGGTGATATTGATGTCAAACTCTACATCACGAATCTTCTTCGGATCATAGCGCACAATCTGTCCTGCCCTGCCCACGATGTTGAAGTTACGAGCCACATCATAGAACTGCTGCATATTCTTCACCGTCTTGTAAGCACCATCAATGATAAACTGGCTGAAACTCTCCAAGATGTCAAGCAGCGACATGGTGGCATTCTGTGTCTGCTGGGCATAGAGTGAACCGCTCGTACCCGATACTCCTGGTTTACCCTGCAGCGCACCATTCACACCCGATATATCCTCGAAGAATTTCAACTGATAATTGAGCAAGTCACCTATACCGATGTTCGTTGAGTTATTGGCTACTTGCTGAGGAACCTGACCGCTCTTGTTCGGCTTGTATCTTACCACTCCGTTGAATCTACTCCACTCGTCACAGAAATCATCCCAGCTCATATCATCCGGCAGACAATCCTCTGGACAGAGCAGTACACCCTTGGCACTCGCCCTCATAATGAAGTCGTACATCGTGATCAGTCTGTTCACATATCTCTGCTGGTCAATCACATCTTCCACGAAGCTATGAATCTCGCCATCAATAAACGGATAGAACTTGAAGCAATATGGATGCTCTCCGTGGGCATAAGGAGTCTCACCCTCTCTCAGAATGTCTCCGAAAGGAGAAAGATAATAGAAATGCCAATAATCATCCATAAACCATTCGGCTTCAATCAGCGGAATATCCTCACGTTTCATACCGAGTGACAGACCTCTCTCCAGTCGGTCTTGATTCTCTGCATCTACAATCTCATCACAATCTTCAATGTCAATCTTGAAATCGTCACCATTGTTGTAGTCGTGGCAGCGATAGCGTGGCTTGCTCTCCTTGCGCCATACCTCAATCACTCGGCAGAGTGAAGGATTGGCAGGATTCATGAAGTCGATGGTCTTCGGATCAAACTCTCCGAAACGCTGGGTGCAGTCGGCTATCACGAAGTCTCGGTCAGCAGCCAGTCGGTAAATCTCCTTCAACTTCCTAGCTTCAGAAGGAGTCTTGGCAAATTCCCGAAGCACATTGCCGATGGTAATGTCGTGAACCTCGCCCAAGCAGCTAACATCCCAGCCACGGAAATCCCTCATATTGTTATCTATGAAGAAATTGTTCGGATTCACATAGTCTGTCCAGCAATCCAACCTTCCCCTTCTCCATCCATACTTCTTCTTGTAGATAGCCGCACCACTGATCAGGAACTCCTCCATCGTTCGGGCATCCATTTCCGTCTCTCGGTTCAGTTGTCGGTTGCATTGTAGCACAACACTCATCGTTTCGCCATACCGCTTTTCATCCTTATCCCTCGCATTGCAGGTAGGTTCCTTGCTCTGGGAGCGATACACACCCAGCACATTCTTCACCAGCCTTCGGATCAGGTTGTTCTTCAACGGCTCACTACCCTGCTCACGGATATAGTCTTCCTCTTTGATACGCTTGGTAAAGCCGCACCGATTCTCGATTTCAATGAGGTCTCCCCACTGGTCTCCATAGCAGTACCGCTTGTTTCTCTCCCTACGCTTTCGGAAGTTATCCATGTTGTTATAGTATCGTTGTGCTTCCAGCAGGATGGAGAAGGCACGCTCGTATGGCTTGTCAAATCGGTTCTTGGAAGCTTTTACGCTATCCAGTTCCTCTCTGTCCACCACCTTGCTCAGCGACAACAACTTTGCTTTTTCTTTCTTCTTTGCCATGATTACGATGTTGTTGGTTCAACAATATGTGCCAGTTTTCTGGCTACACCAAATAACCCAGCCGCAGTATCGGTATCTCCCATACTCACGCAAGTGAGATAGCCAGCCATATAGAGTATAGCATCTTTCAGGTTGCTCTGTAGATTGATATACCCTGCACCACTGCTTTCCGTGATGATTTCCGGCTGAGCCACATAGGTGAAATCAACCGTCACGCTATTCGATTTGCTCGTATATAGTTCTAGGTATCTACCGCCCTTGGTATGGATGATAGCCGCAATAGGTCGGTCGGGATTGCCCCTCACTCCATATTTGCAGCCCTGATACTTGTAGGCTTCATCATTCTCGGTGATGATTTCGGCATTGCGGTTCCAGTCGCTGGCTCTTACACTGAGCAGCCTGATCATATCGGCTGGCATATAGATCGTACCGACATAAGCATTGTTCTTCGATGCCCAAGATACGCTGATGTTGTCTAGCTTGATTCCATCCACCATATCAACTGGCGCATCGGAAAGAATGATACTTGCTGCATCTACGATTTTACTCTTGATAAGTTCTGCCTGAGAGAGCGTATCAGTATCATCGGGAGTCAGCAAGCCGGAAGACTCTTGGTTTCTGTCCAAGAGCACCTTCACTTCTTTCACCAAATCAGATACAGCATACTTCTTCATTATTCAAGTCCTTCTAGTTCAACACCCTTTTCCTTGGCAATAGACAAGATGTCCTCCTTGGTCTTCAACTTCGAGCGGCTCACACCGAAGGTCTCAGCCAGATAGTCTCTAGCATCCTCAAAGTCTGTCACGATATGGGTCTTCTTCTCCTCAGCCGCCTTCTTCTTGGTCTTAGCAGCCGCTCTCTTCTTGGCTTCGGCAGCTTCCTTCTTCTCGTCAACGGCTTCCTTCAAGAAGAACTTGTCATTGAACCAATAATGAGACTCGATAGCCTTCTGCAACTTCTCGTCTCTTGTGCCATAGATACTACAACCCATAGTCTTACCCTCGAAGACAACTCTCACTCGTTCGTTACCAACCATAACGCTGAACGACAAATCCGTACCAGCTTGATATTTCTTATACATGATTATACCTTATTATATATGTGTTATGAAAAAAGGGATGGGGCTAGTGCCCACACCCCTCTCTATTTAATGAATAATTTGCCGAATTTGCCCTGCATTAAGCAGCAGCCTTGGTCTCTTCTGTCTCAGACATGCCCTCTGAATCAGGAACCTTGGCAAGTCGCATACGAGCGTGTGCCTTAGGGTACTTCAAATACAGACAAGCAACCTCCTGAATAACTACTGCATCGGTGTTACGGATTCCAGCCTTCTTCAGGTCGAGAACGTTACGAGTCCAAGACAAGTGCACTCTCTTCACCAAGAACTCAGGATCAAGAGCAAAGCCGCAGTCACTCATACCGAAGAGGTCGAACAACTCTGAATGAATCATCAATACCTCACCGAAGTCTGTCTCCCAACTCTTGAACTTCAAATTCCATACCTCAACGGTGTCCTTCAAGCGGAACTTGTCAGAATCAATCTTACTGAATGCACTCACGAAGTCAGAACCAGCGATAACCACCTTGCGCTTGTTGCCGATACCAGTACCGACAAACATATCCTTGGAAATATCTACCAGCTCCAAGTCTGTGATAACTCGCTCATTCTTGGTGTAGCCCTTCTTGATCTCATCGGCAGTAGCAACATGACCTACCTCAATATCCTTGCCAGCCATCCACCAGATACCCTTAGTAAACCACTGAGCCGAATTGTTCTTGGTAGTATGCTTGATGCAAGCCATATCACCGAAAAGATAAGTACCCTCCATGGCAAGTTTCATATCGTAAATGCTATCCTCCTCGATGTCGGAGAAATCCCAATCCACTCGCTTATCAGCAATCTTGTCGAAAGTACTCTGCTCCACCTGAATCATGAAGTTCTGGCAGTACTGAATATCAGCAGCAGGAAGGTTGTTGAAACGACCTGTCTGTACGTCCAACTCACCGCAGCTCTTCGCCATACGAATTAACTTCTGACCCTGCTTCAAGGCAGGAATACCGATAGCCTGCTTATTGACTAGTTTACCATTGGTGGCGAAAACAATAGGAAAGCCCTGTGTATCCTTACCGCACACACAAAGTTGCAAATCAGGAGTAGGAGCATCGGTAATGTCTGCATAAGCCTTACCCTGATAATTGGTAATCGCCTTTACACCAACTACTCGGATTGTATCATCAAGCGTGAACATTTCTGGGTCTTCTACCTTTAACACCATAGATGTTCCAGTACTCTCCTCTGTATTCTCTGTCACGGTAGTTTTGATAGAACGAGTACCGATACTCCAATACTCAACAACAAAGGAGCTTGCAGACTTGGTTGTGGCATAACGGGAAATCTGATCCACTGGTGTTGCCATCGGGCGAATCTTGGTAATCTTCTCGTTGATGTCATTGTTGTAATACTCAATGCCCTTCTCGTTAAAGTGCTCACGACCCTTGGTTTCCGTCTTGATACCATCATCCTGACGAGCCGCACCACCATTGCCAGCTTCACCAGCAGCAGGAGCACCGCCAGCTTCCGCAGGGTGACCACTCTCAGAAGTACCGCCATCAGGAAGAGTAGCCTCAGCCATCAGCACCTGACCATTGACACCAAAAATAACTGCCATCACCATAATGAAAATGGAGAACAGTCGATTAAATGTACTTTTTGTTACTTTCATTATCCTAAATATTAATTAAACATTATATAAATCTAACTCTATCTTATCGGATGCGTGTTCGCTTCTCGTTTCCACGCTCCCAGATGTTACCTCTTCGGGTAGCCCTTCCAAGCGCACCCAGTTCCGGCTGGTTGTCGGTCTTCTTGGTCTCGGCATTCGCTGAGTCAAGGTCGGCAGTACCATCGCCCTTCTTGCGCAGCTCCAAGTTCTTCATGTGCTTGGTGTTCTTGCCACGCACCTCACCTTCGTGAGCAGCATCAGCTACATCTGTATCGTGATTCTTTGCCTTGATGAATGCAGTAATCATATCCTCTGTGAAGATACCTTTCACCACATTGTTCATCGTCTGAAAGCACTGGTCGATAGCTTCATTCACCGCTTCCTCGCCATACTTCTCCTCCAGCTTGTCGAAGACCGCATAGCTGGCTGGCATATTCTTGTCGTACTCCTCCTGCAACTTCTTGCCATCAGACGCATTCTTCAAGAACTCAGACTGAGCATTGGCAATCTCGTCAGCATTATCAGGATCAGAGTAGTAGTCGATAGCATCCTCACCATGGGTACGAATCAATTCTGCATAAGGACTCTTACCAGCCTTCATCGCTTGCAGGAAGGTAGCCGCAGCAGGGTCACTGCCCATCCAGTCAGCCATCGCCTTCTCGTTATCCTTGTAACCTTGCAGAGACTTCTGGTCGGCATCATAATCATCATTGATAGCACCATAGATAGCTTCATCATCCGCATACTCGGTATCGGGGTGACGAGTCTTCAAACGCTCCAAAGCCAAGTCTCTCTTGGTCTTCGTAGCTTGCTGTGCAGCAGCACCAGCATTCTGTTCCGTATTTGTATTATCAGGCATATATATATGTATTAATTTATAAATCAATGCCCAAAAGTAATGCTTTTCCGCCTATAATTAATCTTATCCGTTAACTTTAATTAATCGTATATGAATAATTTGGTTGTTTCAATACTTTTTTGTAACTTTGCATCATAAGAGAATGAAACATAAAGGATCACGATGTGACTTTACACAAGAGCGAAACGCTGACATATTGAGGGCTTACAAGGAAATCATATCAGTAAGAGACAATATCAGCCTCTTGGAGATTGAGCAGAGATTACTGCAATCTTCAAGCAAGCGTTTTTGGGTCTCTGATATCAGGGCTTACAATGTTATTCTGACGATGATCAAAGGGAAATCCTTGAATAACATGAATCCTACCAAGAGAGAAATGTTTCAGGAAATATACCGCAGATTTATTGATTATACCAAGCAGCATCCTTCCATCACCAAGTTGGATGCCATTAGTTACGTGTGCAATCAGGAGGCTCCAAGTTTCTATCTTTCTCCGAAATCCATACACGTGATTCTTCATAAGGTGAGAAAGGAGGAGAAGGAAAGATGTTACGAATTAAGAAAGAAAAGATTGCGCTTTATGCTGGGTACATTATAATAATGTGTATCACATTCCTTGGATATGATGGGATGGGTCTCTATGAAGGTTGCTCTATGCTGAACCGACTTACCTTCCCGTTCTTCCATCAGAACATCTTCCATGCTGCCATCAACCTTTGGGTGCTACACCAATGCCTGAAAGCCAGACCTTGCGGCATCGTAGATATGGTGGTGTTCTATCTCATAGCCGTAAGCTATTACCCCAGTTCTAGCGTACCCATTATCGGTCTCAGCGGTATCGTATATGCCTATATGGGATATATCGCCCCATTCGTAGAGAAGAAGGTGAGATACAACATCATCATTCTCTCGTATATATGTGTAGGATTTTTCATTCCTTGCATGGCAGTGGGCATCCACATCTATTGCTATGTAGTCGGTCTGTTGTGGGGGTATCTTAATTCTCCGATATGCCAAGACAAGTAGCCGTAAGAACCAAGCTGACAGATGCACTAGACAAACATGTATTGAGCATCCTGACTGAGAATGAGAAGCGCATCAAGGAAATCAACACTCCTTTCAGCCCGATCAAGGGTGAAGGTTGTGGAGATAAGCGATTCCTGCTCTTCCTGCCTGACTTCCCGATTCAGAAGCAGCACCTCCCGATGAGTATGAAGAAGATTCCGCTCATCAAGATGCTGCTGGAACTGGGTAGCTGCAAGGCGGTGATTGAGGAACTGCATGAGGATATGGATGAGCCATACAACCTTGAAGAGGAAATGGAACAACTGGTGGAGCAGTTTACTCGCATCAGAATGAAACACGACCCCTTCTTCTTCTTCGCCATGTTCATCTATATCAAGCCGAAAGGTGGAGGTCTCCCCTTCCGTTTTGTGCTGAGAAGACCGCAGCGCAGACTGCTCAGGTGGCTGGAGGAGAGAAGAAAGAAGAACCGCCCAATCCGACTCATCCTCTTGAAGGCTCGACAATGGGGAGGCTCAACGGTCATTCAGATGTATATGCTCTGGATGCAATTAATGTGGGAAAAGGGTCTCAACTCGCTGATTGTTGCTCAGGTGAAGGACACCGCAGAGACCATCCGAGGAATGTTTGAGGAAGCCCTGAAAAACTTCCCTACCAAATTCCTCTATGAAATGGGTGAAGCCTACTCAGAGAACGAACCTAAGTTTGTGGGTGTGGGTACATCCGGCAACGTGAAGAAGGTTCCTCAGCGTTTCTGCAAGATCAAGGTGGGTTCTATGGAACGACCACTATCAGCCAATGGTGAAGACTACAACTTGGTTCATCTTTCCGAGGTGGGTCTGTGGAAAAAGACAGATGGCAAATCTCCTGAGGAAGTGGTACAGAATGCCACCAATGGTATCTTGTATCGACCATATACGATGATAGCCTACGAATCCACCGCAAATGGTACTGGCAACTTCTTCCATAAGGAATGGATTGCAGCCAAAAAAGGTGAATCCCAGTTTGAGCCGTTCTTTGTTCCTTGGTTCGAGATTTACGATATGTACCATCTTGATTTTGAAACCAAGAAGCAGAAGGTGGAGTTTGCCAAATGGTTATACGAGAACAGGAACAACAGCAACACAATGTCCGACCGAGAGGAGCCGGGCACATACCTTTGGAAATTGTGGACTCTGGGTGCTCCGTTGGAAGCAATCAACTGGTATATGGCAGAGCGAAAGAAGTTCACCGACCACGCTGATATGGCTGCTGGCTACCCTACCGATGATATTGAAGCCTTCAAGCACTCAGGAGCCAAGGTGTTCGCTGAGGATAAGGTTGATAAGTTCAGAAAAGGATGCCGAGCACCAAAGTTCATCGGTGATGTATATGGTGACGGCTACAAGGGCAAGAAGTGTATGCAGAATGTCCGATTCTGTGAAGACAAGCAGGGGCAGCTATGGATATGGAGCAAGCCGGAATACTTTGACGATTGCAGGGTGATCAACCGCTATCTGGTGGTCGTGGATATTGGTGGACGAAGCAAGAATGCCGACTGGTCTGTTATCTGTGTCTTCGACCGATACTGGATGATGGAAGGTGGCAAGCCGTATGTGGTAGCCCAATGGTATGGGCATATTGATATGGACTTGCTGGCTTGGAAGGCAGCGCAGATAGCCAAGTTCTATGATAATGCCCTTTTGGTAATTGAATCCAACACCTTGGAGACGAAAGACAAGGAGCATATCTTGGAAGGCGGAGATCAGTCTGAGTTCATCCTGAATCAAATCAAGGATGTATATGACAATCTCTATGCACGCAAGCAGAGTGAGTCAGACATCAAGAATAAGGTTCCAGTGAAGTATGGATTCCATACCAATGTGGCAACCAAACCGATGGTTATCTCTGTACTGGTTCAGGTGATCCGTGAACATCTCTATGTAGAACGAGACGATAGATGCCTAGATGAGTATCTCACCTACGAGAAGAACGGAACCGTATATGAAGCAGCAGACGGTAAGCACGATGATTTGCTCATGACAAGAGCCATCGGGCTCCATATCTGCTTCAATGAAATGGAAATGCCAAAGATGATTCAGAATCAGACTAGGGTAATGAGAAAAAAGGTTTCTGTTTCGGCAGCAACCATCATATAGTTTCAATTTTAATAATTACGATTATGAAGATTACTAAGTTTTTCAATCGCATCAGATGCGAGATTATGTACCGCCAAGCTACGGCTAAGGCAGACTATGCAGCCAAGAAGAATAAGGGTGAAATCTACTTTGTCCTACCTACGGAGAAGGGCAACCTGATGATTATGAACCGCCCCCTCTTCGAGGCTTTCAAGAAGACAAAACTGGTAGATAAGGATATGAAGTCGAGAGACCTCTTCCGTGATTGTGTCTATCATACCAACTGCAAGAGCGAGAGAGGAAAGCGCAGCCGCAAGCGCAAGTTCCTCAGATGGAAGGGCTTGATTTAATGCCAAAAGTTAATGGATAAGAGATAGGTAGAGAAAATTCTGCCTATCTTTGCGCTATTATTAATAATGTATATCAAAATATGATTTATAAAATTGTGCAAGGAAATAGCTTCAAGCTTCACGTCTTGGTGCGGAAGATGGACGTATCGAAGGAGTTTCAGAGACTCATCGACTTCGATATGAATCTGGCTACCGACATCTGTGTGGAACTGCATGGCTGTTTCTGTGATACGGTTTCCGTTCCCATTCAAGTTGCAGGAATCCAAGGAAACATCCTGATTTGCGACATTCCACCGACTCTTGAACTAGGAAACTACAACATCAAGGTTTCGTGGAAATATGAAGGCAGCGAAATGGTCAGCATCGAGCGCAACCTTCTGAGAATCGTAGACCATAATTCACAGAGCAATATTCCAGTAGGTATTGTTGAAGGCGAGCATACAGGATTGTTTGACCTCCGCTATTACATCGTCACAGATAACCAGTCAACTTGCCCAATCTCCTTCATCGTTCACAATGCCAAATTCAGCTACACCATCAATGGTGAAACGCAACTGGTTGAGAATCAGGAGAACTTCATGCTGAATGGTGCTATCAGCAACGGAAAGAAGCTGGAAGCTGAAATCATTCCTATTCAGGGATTCAGCATCGGTATGGTCAAGGTGTTGATGAATGGCAAGGATGTGACCGAGGAGTATTATAATAGCGACACCCACAAGATTATCATCCCAGCCGTATCAGGTTACGTAACCATCACCGCAAGCGGAACCGTCAATGCAAGCTACTATGGCGCATCTGCTGCCAAGGATATGAGCAAGCTGAATATGGAAGACCTCACCCTGCTGGAAGATACGCTTGTTGGCAAGACTCTCACCATCGAAACGACAGACGAGAAACCATACATTTGGTTTGTCAGCCGCCAGCCGCTCGCCTTCAATCAGTGTGGCTTTGAAGCTTCCCTGAACACCACCAAGCTGGGTGACCTCTACTACTATTGGTCAGACGAACTGGTAGCAGGTGATGATAACGAATATCAAATTAAACTAAAAGAATAATATGGCAGAAAAGAAAAAGTACAATAGCATCCTGATCAGTGGGCGCAAAGACGAGACTCTGACATATTCTAGGTACATCAAGGATGAGGAGTCGGGTGAATCCGTAAAGGAAACACTCGACAAAAAGGTCAATGTGTCGGATGAGTTGGAGACTCACCAGATCAAGGATGGTGCTATCACCAACGAAAAGCTTGCTGCTGATTCTGTAGGAAATGGCAACATCCAAGATGGTTCTGTCAGCAACGAGAAACTGGAAGATGGAAGTGTCACCAATGAGAAGTTGGCGGTGAACTCCATCACCAAAGACAAATTGAAGGATAGAACGATTGGTGTAGAGAAGCTTGATCCGGAACTCCGGCAGACGATAGCTGCTGCCACTGGTCTTCCTGAGGAATTGGTAGAGAGCATTCAGAATGTGGATGAGAATCTAGCCAAGCTGAATGATACGGTTTATCCTATCACTCTTGGTTTTAGTATCAATCCAAATGTAGGTACGATGCAGACAGATGTTCGCTATTCCATCATCAGCGATGGCAAGCCACTTGTGCCTGATACCTTGAATGTATCTAAGAGAATTAATGATGATTCTGTAATCGGAATCCTTGCTAACACTCCAGTTGCTAATGGTTCCTTAACAACCCCTATACAGGGATCAAGAGAAATCTTCAAGTTTGAAGTTGGCAAGAAAGGCAGAACTGGCAAGAGTACATCACAGACTCGCTATCTCTGCTACTTTGGTGGAAACCCAGCAGCCACAATGACCGCCGAAATCCTCAATACGCTCAACAAGGTATCAACAACTGGAGTATCATTCAATCCAAAGGTAACAACCAAGGATAATGATTACATCTGGCTAGTAGTACCTAGTTATCTCTCAATCAGCCGTGTAACCAGTGCAGGATTTGATGTGATTCTTACTGCTCCTCAAACTATAACAAATAGTCTAGGCAGCTTCAAAGCATACAGAACTGTCAATTCTCTCACTCCAGCTACATGGAATTTAGTAATATCGTAAACATTAAAAGATATGCCAGATAATAATATTAATGTAACAGCCCCATTACATGCAGCCACCAAACAAGGAAAGCTTGTAGCTGCAAGGGAGGTCTTCATGGATGGAGACACGCAGACTGTTGAGAAGGAAATCCAAGACATCAATTCCAGGCACAATACTCTGAACACCAAACATGAAAGTTTGAGCAAAACAGTTCAAGGTATTGCTGCTACTGGTGGAGCCAGTACTGCTACTAATGTTACTTATGATAACACTAATAGTGGTATGACTGCTGAAAATATTCAGGATGCTGTTGATGAGCTTGCAAAAGAGAAGGCAGACTCATCTGATGTAACAAAGCAGCTTGATAAAGTAACAATTAAGGATGAAGATGGAACTGTAGTTGACACTCCCTTCCGTTATATTCAGAACAAGGAATTTATCTTTGCCAAGATAGATGCAGAAGATAAACTTCTCTTCGGTATTCAGTGGGATGGTACTCCGAAATTTGGAAAGACAAGTGAAGTAGAGGATGAGTTGCAGGAACAGATAACTATTCTTGCAGAGAGAGTTGCAGCCATAGTTGGTGATGAAGATATAACAAGTACAATTGATACCCTGAATGAGTTGAAGACCTTCTTTGCCAACATTGAGAACACCCAATCTTTGACAGATATACTGGCTAATCTTGATAACGTAGCCAAGAACCTTGACAAGACAGTTATCAAGGATGAGGAAGGAAATATTCAAGATACTCCGTTCAGGGTTATTGAGAATGAGGAGTTCATCATGGCAGTAGTAGATTCAGAGAATAGAGTTCTCTTTGGTATCTATAAAGCTACTGGCAAGCCATACTATCCTCTGAATGATATGTATCACGTATCTCATAGCGAGGAGTTCCTTTGGGTTATTCTTGATGCAGCAAATCATCCTCTTCTTGGTATCAAGGAAGATGGTACTTGCTGGGCTGCAAAGGCTCAGTGGCTTGATGATATTAAGGCTATCAAGGAAGCACTTTCAAGCATTGGTGAAACGTTCAAAACCTTCCAGCCAAAAGAAGATGGCAAGGGATTGATTAATATGGAAATTGCAGACAGCTTCTTCTATATCTCCAATGATGAGTATATCATCGCTGTGATAGATGCAGAAGACAGAATCCTTGCAGGAATCAAATATAATGGAGAACCATACTTCCCTAACCACGAAATGTACTCTGTAATAACCAATGAGGAATGGCTATATGCCATCATTGATGCTGAGGAAAAGGTTCTTGGTGGTTTTCGTGCAGACGATGGTCACATGATTGTTGGTGGTATTGATATTAGTACCTTTATCACCAATACCATTATTAATATAGAAGGCATCAAAAAACGTATAGCTCATTTTTCAACAATAGAGAATGACGAATATCTTTCTGTTGAGACAGATGCCGAGGGTAAGGTGATTGGATATGTTGCTCCTGATGGTAGCCATTATCTCTATAAGGTAAAGTCTGAGACTATCCCAACAGAGTTTTCCCATATTGAAGACCCTGAAGGAAGAACTGAGATTACAACAGATGCCGAAGGAAAAGTAATGTCTTATCGCGATGCTGATGGCAAAAAACATGAACACGATATGGAGGTTACTAAACTTGATGTTTCAAATCTTAACCTTCAAGGCAATAGCGTAAATAATATTCAAGATGCACTTAAGGCAAATGGATTTGATACCAAACATCCTACAGATTGGAGTAATAGTAGTTTTATTCAGATACCTGAGCCACGTTTTGCTATTATCAATATTACGAATATAGATTCCATGCCGACAACCAAAACTCAGAACAAGAAAGCATTCTTGGAGTTTTGGGACATGCAAGGAAACTATTTCAAGAAGCATGCCATCATCAATGCACAAGGCAATTCTTCTCTGGCATTTGACAAAAAGAACGGAGCAATAGACTTATGTGATGATGAATGGATTGGCGATAAAACTCCAAAAGTAAGAATTGGTGACTGGGTTCCACAAGATAGTTTCCACTTGAAAGCATACTATACAGACTTCTTCCGTGGTGTTGGTGCTGTGTCATATAAGTTATATGACCAGATAGTACGTACTAGAGGAAATATGTATGACCGCCCTTGGAAGAAAGCATTACTTGATATGTCTAAGATTGGCACTACTACAAAGAGCCTTGGCAATCCATATATTGGCGATTATGAGCTTCTTACAGACACTGGAGCAAGATGTTTCCCTGATGGATTTCCTGTGGCAGTATATCTTAATGGAACTTTCTATGGTATATTCTCTTTTCAGTTGAAGAAGCATCGTGATAACTATCACATGAGTAAATCTACTGCTGAACATGTGCATTTAGATGGGGATTTGTATGAAGGTACTATATTTGGTGGAAGAGATAATATAGACTGGTCTCAGTTTGAAATCAGAAACCCTAAAGGTCTTTATGCTATAGGTGGAAATAAATATGATGCAGATGTCAAGCAGGAAGAAATAGCTGGTGAGACGGAGGTAAATGCTTGGATTGAAACTGGTAAATTGCCTGATGGTAAAACTATTGATAGCAAAATAAAGAAGTCTCTTCAAATGACGGCAAAGGTAAAAAAATACATTCAAGACTTTGCTGATGTAATTCCTACTGTCAAAACTGCTATGGCAACTTATGAAGCCTCTAGTAAGACAACCGAGGATTTAAAGGTTTTCAAAGATACCTTTGAAAAATATTTTGATAAAGAAAACCTGATAGATTACCAGATAGTTTCTGACCTTATTAGAAATTCAGACGGATTCAGAAAAAATTGGCAGTGGTTTACATATAATGGAGTTAAATGGTGGGTAGGACTTTATGATTGTGATATGTCATTTGGTGGTCATTTCCAGGGAAATCAGATAAAAGATGTACTCACAGAGCATATATATGCTGACACATACAGACCTAACGTGTATGTCATTAAATACTATTCTGACGAAATGGAAAAACGTTATAAGTTCCTTGCCGACAAAAATATTATTTCAGCAGAGAATATTTTCAATATCCTTAGAGACTGGACTATGCGTATAGGAACTGACTTCTTTAAGGAGGAATATGAAAAATGGAAAGATTCTCCTTGCATATCAGATAGTATTGTGAGGAGTGATTATTGGGAAGTTGTCAAGGACGAATATGGTAATCCTCAAACAGAAGCTTCTGAAACGTTTGACGCATCTAAGGCTTATATCATTGGAGAATCTGTAACTTTCGGTCTCAATGAATCTATGGGGTATTTTAAATTCAAATGTATAAAAGCTACTACAGCTTTAAGTAATAATATTCCACACGGAATCAGTACATACAGCCCGATCAAGGAATTTAGAAATTGTGACAATCTGTACAGAGCACAGAAGTGGATTGAACAGAATACGCAAAATATGGATAAAGTATATAAATATACAAGATAATTATTAAAAAGTAGAAATTATGGGAAAATGTTTAGTAACAAAACTCAACGCTAGTGTTTCCAACTCAGATATATTGAGATTGGGAGAAATGAGAATCTGGCGTGATAAGGTAGATTCTCCAACAAGTGGTACACAGACTTTTGGTATTGGTGTAATCACTCCTGTCACACTGGAGATTGTTGGTAATGGATATTTCACAGACAAGACATTAACAGCAAACAAGGGGACAGTATTAACTTTGCCTACTGGTGATAATGACGTATGGGTGAGCAATACAGATGCTAAGGTAGCAATATTAAATAAGTATGCCATTACAAGATTGACAAGTTATTTCTACAATCAAACATCAGGTCAGTACTCCAAAAATCTGCATGTAGACTTGTCTGACTTGAAGTACAGTCCTAATTTGAATTTTTTAAAACTGGATAATTCTCAGGTTACAGGTGATATAGCCAACTTTGCAAATAAAACAGCTCTGACAGGCTTGAATTTGGGTGGCACTCAGATTACTGGAGATATTGCTAGTCTTTCAAACCTTACACTTCTGGCTACTTTGAATCTCGGTGGAACACAAGTGACAGGCTACATAGGTAAACTTGCAAATCTTACTAATATAACAAACTTAAACTTGGGTCATACTAAGGTTAAAGGTGATATTGGCGGTATATCTAATGCAACAAAACTCAGTATTATATCTTTACATACTGAAAATATTACCGGAGATTTGTCAAAGTTACCAGCTTCTTGTTATTTCATTTCCTTTGCAAGTAATAATTCTACAGTTAAGCCTATTTTAAACTGGACTTCAAGACTTTCAACTGCAAATATTTTTAGTATTGAAGGTGCGCCTATAGTTGATAATATTGATAAGATGCTCCAAGACCTTGCTCAATGCAAGGCTGCAATACCTAGTTCAGGAGAGTCATGGTATAAAAAAATCACTGCAACAGGCACTCGAACATCTGCATCTGATGCAGCAGTACAGACTTTGCAGAGCAAGGGCTACACAGTCTCAATCACTCCTGCATAAGGAATCATAAGTTTAACATTAAAGTAAAGAAAGGAAACAAGATATGAATAAGTTAACAAAGAAGTATAAGGTTGTGCATGAGGGAACCAAGATGGTGTTCCCTCTCACAGAGGAAGGTGACAATGCAGATGTATTCCCATCGGTGAATGCCACCGCGGTAGAGTTTGACACATATCCAGAAGCCAAGGCTTACGTAGATAAGCACAACTTGGTGTATGAGGAGCCAAAGTATGTGGTGTAAACCGTATAGATAAAGAAGAAGGGTGAGTCGAAAGATTCACCCTTTTCTTATGCAAGCCTGCACCAACCCACCAAGCAAGTAAAGTCTGCATCCCATAAATATTAACAATACACCTTAAAGAACTTCTCGCACAAACTACCCATCATATAGCATGGTTCCTCGCTCATCATATCTATTTCATCCTGCTCGCAGATATGCGCTACTACATGCAGGAGTTCGTGACCGATGGTATTGATGATACTTGCGGCATTGCCCTTACCTATGGCAAGAACGCTTCTCTGTTGGGCAAGGTTGGAATACGTGAGACCTCTGTCAGCACTCTGCTTGGTTAGATGTTCGTAGGCTTCCAATAATGGATTTCCGCTGCATCCAATATCAGAAAGAGCACAGCATATCTCATCGGCATCATCCGGCTGATAACCTATGAAACATACTATGCTCCAATCGTACTTCGGAAGTTGTATTACTCTTCTGATCATAACACATCTTCCCAAGGGATAGGCACTCCATTGTGGCAGCAGTCGGCATAGAATCGGTTGAAGATGAAGCCATCCTTCTGGTCGGCATCATCCACCATATCCTTGATGAACTGGGCTAGCTGCTCCTCATCCTTGATGGAAGACTTGTAGAAGTCTGCCCTCGCCATGTTCGCCACATACACATGGTCGTAGCCTATCTTATTCTTTATCTCAATTCCCTGACCAAGCAGCAAGGCATCCACCTTCTCCTTATCCCAAAACGAGATACCTACATCACGCTTGGTAGAAGGGTCGTACTTATACATCTGCTTCACCGCCCACTCACACATCTTCTTGCTGAAATGATAGCCATTATATCTGAGATAGGCAACCATTGCCTCAGGTTTGAGGTCATACATATTCAATGGCATTCTGCATTTTCCCATATTGCTGAATATTAATGGGAGTCTGGTTCCGACATAGTGCCGCTACCAAAACTCCCAAGTTAAACACTAGCGACCGCCACCATTGTAGCCGCCACCACCTCTTTCACCATAGCGGTTCGGGTAGTTCCAATCATCGTTCACGTTGTTGAATCTACGTCTGTTCTCACGCTCTTCACGCTCCTCACGCTCTCTTCTCCAATCGTCACGATAATCAGGCATACGCTCACCCATACGCTCCTGCTTCATCTTTTTCAGACAAGACATAGCCTTGCTGCCAAAACCAAGCATAGACTCGATGTTGTCATACAAATCATCGAACTTATCTTCTGTAATCTCAATCATTACCATAATCGTTAGATATTAAAGTGAATAGATAGGAGATTACTTATTGATGCTCTGTTGGAGCCATCCCATCATCTTGTCAATCTTGCCCTCAATGCCGGAAACCTTGCCTTCCAGCTTGTTGATTTTCTCGGTCTGTTCCTTCTCCTTGGCTATCTGTGGGTTGAGTTGCAGTAGCATTCCCTCGCAAGATTTTACGACTCTCTCGTGGTAATCTACGCTCTCCAGTATCGCCTTGGATTGTCTCAGCATTGCATCGACCTCTGAACTCATGGCATCCTTGCTATCGCTTACCACAAGATTCTTGTCGTTCGCTATCTGTCCGTTAGCAGGTAGCTGCTTGAAATCCACTTCCTCATCATTGATCTTCACCTTCACATCAACCACAGTCTCCATAGGTTGAGGGGTGAAGCCATTATTGAAAGAAGGGTATCTCGTCTGAGGGTTGCTTACCGAAACAACCTGACCGATTCGCAAGCTCGGGTTCTCGCCCTTGTCGAGGACATAGAATAAAGAATTTGTTCTTAAACCTTGAAACATAATGTAATCTCCTATTATCTATTCTGTTGTTAAACAATACCCGTCATAAGTTGAAGGGTGTTAGTGTCTCTCTCAAACCAGAGCTGAACCACTCCAGTACCCGGCACATCTGCAACCGTCAATGGTTCGCCATTGAACTTGCTCACAGCCTGTGTCGCTCCGTTTGTCTCGAAAAGGATAGGCAGCGTACCAGTCGTTCCAGTCGGAATAGCCTGCATCAGGTTTACGAAAATCGTACCCCTATAGTTGGCATTCACGAAAGCGTGGTTTTTGAAGGTGAACACCACATCGGCAGTATTCACCTTCACGCCAGTAGAAGCGATAGCTGCCGAGCCATTACGATTCACCCAAGTAAAAGGTCTTAACCATAACATAGCAGCCTCCTTTCTTTAACCCCAAAAGCCGTTTGCGGCTGCATTGCAGCCATATAGACCATACTGAGCTGCTACACAATTAGGAACAGCCTGAAATGGTTGGTATGGTACGGTCACCGTATTTGGCTGGGCACATTTGATCGCGTTGACTTCACTCTGTAAACCAGCCAAAGCTGCGTTTACTGGTGCGAGTGACTGACCAACAATCTGGCTCATCATTGCAGAACTCTTATAGTTACCATTCTCTTCTCTGAGATGGTCGATTTTGTCCTGCATATCCCTAAACTCAGCGGCGGTTTGACCAGCCTTCAATTCTGCTGTTGCTTCCTTGATAGCGTTGTGCAAGTCACAAGTCTGTCGCTGGGTCTCGTAAGCCACATTAGAGAAGCCACGCTCCTGACCTACTGCCACGTTGTTAATTGCATTCTGCAAGGTTCCAGTCTGCTGGCAGATAGCCAAGCGGTTCTCGCAGCAGCAATTTGCAATCTGCTGAGCAATCTGCATATTACCCTGCTGCAAAGCATTGATAGTCTGCATACCGCTCATACCAACCTGATTACCTACATTCTGAACCTGAGAAGTCAGGGCAGAGATAGCACTCTGAATCTGACCTTCGGTACAGTTCAACTGGGTAGCCAAATTGCTGAGTGCATTGCGGTTGCCACCAATGGCATCCATCAGGAGACCACGACCATAGTCATTGTTGATCTCGTTGGCAAGACCACCACGACCGTTGCCGAAACCGAATCCATTACCACCCCAGCCCATAAGGAAGAAGAGGAAGATTACCCACATGAACCAGCCGCCTTCGCCACCGAAACCATTGTTTCCCTTCATGGCAAGGAGGACATTTGGATCAACACCCTGCTTCTGGAGAAGGGGTGCGAGAAGACCGAGCATCCCATTGTTAGATGTTGAGCCTTCGTTTCCGAATACATACGTTTTACTTTCCATATTATCCTGAAATCTTTTTTTGTTAAACACTAAATGATACTCACTTTGTAACGTTACGAGCACAAAGATACGAATAATATGAATAGAGATTGATAAACTCGTAAAAGGTTCTATAAGTGTGTGATGGGCAAAGATTTATGGTTACGGAAAAGGTCGTAAATATACAGGAGGGGCGATTGGGTCTCTCCTATATATAATAATGTGCAGCTGATGCTATATGCTTATGCCATACTTTCGGGCTTGCTTGCGGAAGAAAGCCTTCTTGTTGGCGAAGAACCTGATGAGTGATTTATTCCACTTCTTTTCGTGACCGAACTGGTCGTGGATGCCCTCAGGTATCTTTCCATCGTGAACATACTTCTCGAATGAGGAGATAGACTTCCCCATTTCGTGAGCACACCAGCCCTTGTTGGCTTGGGTATCATTCATCATGGCAGTAAGGAGTGCCACCAGTTCCATATCGTTCTCCGACAGACCGCAAGGGATAGGCTTGCCTTCTGCTTGGGCTACCGCTGATTCGTGAGCCTTGTCAGCAAGAGCACGAAGTCCTGCTTCGATGATGCTGTAATTTACTAATTGCGACATAAGCATATATAATTAAAATGAGTGTAATCAGGAACATATCACAATAGTACATCTGGTTGGTGATTACAATAGAACCAAACATCACATGTATCACGTTGACTCCTGCTATATAGAGGATAGGGATGCGCCACTCTACACACAATCGGTGGAGCACCTGACCTTTCCATAAGGAGATAGGATAGAGAATGTAGGTGATGAAGTAGAAGAACCAGACAGGTTCCTCGTTTTCCTCATACCACAGCGTTATCTCCATCTTGTTATCATAGAACTGAGATACACCATACCATCTGAAAAGCATGACCAATATAGGCGCATACTTGAAATAAAACAAGTCTGTCTTGATCTTGCTGCGTTCGGGGATAAGCTTAACTATCTCGCCGAACATTCTGTTGACACGTTGGTCATTTTCATCTTTATTCATAAGCGTTTCGTTTTTAAGTTTAATGGTATTGAACCGTTGATTTAAATATCTGATAAACAGATGTTCTTAGATGCTACAAAGATAATGGGATTTTTTGAAAACGAAGTTATTTTGAGGGAATTTAAAGTATAATCTTTGTTAATACTTTCAGATTGAAACTTTTTCCTATCAAATCAAGGGTGTTTTGTGCCGGATTGAAAGCAGATTCCTTGCCTAGAGACTATTACCCCCCGAAAGCATAGCACCTTCGGGGGATAGTCATATTTGCATTACTTCTTCTCTGCTTTCGTCTTCTGGTTAGCCACAACCACCTTATTGGCTGGCTCCAGCACGGAGAGGATTCGCTTTCTCAGTTCACGGATTCTCTTCATGTCCTCGGCATTGTAGGCATCCTTGTGTTAAAACAGTGTTAAACTAGTTTCAAAACTTGGTAGTTTGGAATATTCTAAGTACTTTTGCCTCGTTCAAATTAAATATCACATCTCACACAAAGTAGATACATTTTATATGGTTTAAAAATCCGATGGCGGCAGAAGTTCAAACTGCTGTCTAGGCGTAACATATTTGGGTCAGACTCCTTTCTGTACATTGTAATGGTGTATGGGCGCATATTGTGTGAGAATGCGTTGAACAAAAGGTCAGTCTGCCCCTTTAATGTTTCTCACACAATATGGAACAGAACAAGAATTTACCACTTTTCATGAAGATGGTTCAGTCAACATTTGGAGACGTTGACGAGGTTTGTAACGAGATTAACGAAGCAGCACTCGACTTAGCTATTACTCCTTTGGAGAGCTGGTCAAGTTACCCAACCGTCCAAAGAGCACTTTGGGTAATGCTGGAGTTGAGAAGAGCATTTGATGTTCTCAGACCAGATGTTGAAGTCAGATTCCCTGAGGTTTTCGGAGAGGATGAAGACGAAGACGAGTAACAAAAAAGGGAGTAGGCATTGCGCTTACTCCCCTTTTTTGTTTTATCTTACCTTGGATTGCAGTTCATAGAACTTGTCTCGCTCGGCACGAATCTGTTTCAGGATTGTCTGCTTGGCATCATATCCGTCAGCAGAAATAAGTTTTTCCTTCAACTCCTTCAACTTCTTGCCATACGTGGTATATTCAGATTTCAAATCCTTGTATGCCTTGAAGTTTGGATGATTGCTCATAAAGATGTACTTCATCGCATCATTCTGCTCGTTATACTCGTCATTCAGGGCAGCGTATCGCTTGTTGAGCACCTTGTTGTATGTACTGATAGCATTATCTTCTGCAACATCAATAGACATCTTTACTGCATCGTAAGCTTCTTCGCTAGGCTCCTTACCCTTCTTCTCTTGGTTAAGACCTTCCTTTGCAATCTGCTCGTCAGCAGCTGCATTGGCTTCCTTGGTACGTTTCTTGGCTATCATATCCTTTAGCTTAGGGTCAGAAGTTGTATCAAAGAACTCATCAGCCTTCTTCTTATCATACTCGTCCCACTTATCCATCTTATCCTTGATCTTCTTCTCAAATGACTTCTGGTACTTGTCAACATAGCCGTTGAAGTCCTCGGCATCCATGAAAACCTGAGAAAGGAGATTATCACGGTTGATTTGTCTCTCAGCATATCTCTTCTCCAGTTCTGCCAATGGGATTTTCTTTATATCCTCGCTCTTCAATCCCAGTTCATCCATATACAACTCACGGATGCTTTCCTCAGGAGCACTGATAGCCTTCAAGATACCAATCTGCCATTCCTTAGCCGTGTTGCCATTATCATAGTCTGCCTCAGCGAATGCCTGATATAATGCGCCCACGGTCTCAGGATTAAATCCTATGAGCGATTGAACTCCAAGCATACCCACCTTATTGCATACAGAATACCACTTCTGGTTTCCTACCATCGAATAGATGTTAGCCAAGTCAGATGTAGCTGGATTGATGTAAAGGTTCTGATACCTGAATACCTCTGGGTCAAACGTTGGTTTGCCATCCTCCACCTTCAATCCTGCATTGAGAATGTTCGATGCAAACGGAATCACATAGTTGTCGGACAAAGATGTAGCGAATCCTTTGAGCACAGCTTCCTCTATCATATCCTTCTTCTTATCATCATCATCGCCAGTGAGCAAGTAAGGAAGAACCTTATATAAAGCCCAAGATACAGGAACGAGAGTAGCGAAGTTAATCAATCGACCGATGCTCTGTCTGAAAGTTCTGTTGTATGTAGCCTTGGCAATAGCCCTTGCTGTATTCTCGTCAAGTCCATCCTCTTCCATGATTTGTCGGGTCATAGACTCAATGAGTGCAGTCTTATGCTTTCCACCCCAGAAGTCATAGGTTCTCGCCAGTCCTCGGCAAGCCTCAATCTGCATACGACCATAAGCATAGTTGGCATTCTTGAAGAGTGAGAGAGCAGCAGACGCATAGGTTCTATCCACCTGCATAGGCGATAAGTACATACCACCAGAAGACTGCTGAGTCTTGTTGTATGCAGCCACAGCCTTATAATAAGCCTTCTCCTCAGCCTTCTCCTTTGGATAGCCTAGTTTGGTCAGGCGGTTCACCTCTGTTTCATAAACTGAGCGAGCACCTACAGCACAAGTTATTCCATCCACAAGGATATTTGGAGCCATACCTATCTTGGATATAGTCTTAGTCCAATCATGCCACTTCTCCAGTTCATCAAGATACTGCCTCAGTTTCACATCGCCATAGGTCATATTCTCAACACGCTTTCTGAAATCAGGAATATTCTCCATCGCCCACTTCCATGAGCCGTAAGGGTTAACTCCATTCTTCACGAATCGGGTAAAGTCACACTCAGGAAGGAACACCGTTGCCGACTGACTCTGCTTGATGGCAGTCCACAAGCGACCCGAAATCTTAGCGACAGCAATACCACCCATGGCAGCAGCAATCCTGCTATCCATCATACCAGCATTCACCTTTGGCTTATATGTGCCAGCAGCAATCTGTGCGGTCTGCTTGAACTCATCCCACAAGGTCTTACCACTACCATAAGCCACGGAACTCATATTCTGTACTTGGTTTCTGAAATGAGTGTAAGACAACAGCGTATTGATGTCTTGTCTGAAAGGAAGCATAGCCGACCACTCCTCCATTTCCTGCAAATGGTTGAAGGCAACCTCAAAGGCATCAGCATTCTCTATATCAAGAGGAATCACATTCACTCTACGAGTAACAATAGCACCAGTAGATGTACCAGCCAACTGACTCATTGCATCAGAATCTTGGTTCACATCTTCCTTGACGTTTCTTGCTCGGTTGTTAATGGCAAGAGGGAAATAATTCTCCACCTCCTTCATAGGAGCACCGAAGTACTTAGTATGAGTAGCTTGGTATCTTCTCTGACATTCAGGAAGGTATTCATCCTGCAACCACTCACCCATAGCCTTCACTCTTGGGTCAAGGTTTCCCTCGATTGCAGCCACATCTTCCTCTGTGATACCCATAGCACGGAGTTTCATTTCTCCATCAGTCTCCTTATTGACCAGATAGATATAGAGCATCTGACCTTGTTTCAGATGAATGGTTCGCTTACCAGTCTCCTTGTTGGAGTAGTCAGTAACCTCAACGTCCATTTCCTTCATACCTTTACCATCAACACCTACAAGATTCATAAACTTATTCTTGCCGAAAAGTTCCTTGGTCTTCTCATCAAGGGCATTGCGGTTCATTTCATTATATAGCTGTTCCTCATCAAGAGCATCTTGATTCAGTTTCGTGAAGTAGTTGTACAATCTACCCTCGCCATTTGCAGCTTTCTTACCGAAGAACTTCAAGAACTGCTCAAAAGTATAGGTAGAAGAGAAGACTGCACGCTGCAAGTCATTGTTCACCAGTTTCTTCTTGGCAGTTGTGGTATCATAATAGGTAGAATCCACACCTTCCAAATCCAAGTTGGCAAGATGTAGGATTTCATTCTTATGCTCAGTAATCTCCTCTCGGAACTCCTTTGCCCTACCCTTACTCTCCTTCACCATTCTCTGAATATTGTTCAGGAGGTTCTCGTACATGGTAATGCGGTCAAACTTGTTCTCAAAGAGTTTCTTTTCCAAAGACTTTAACAAATCCTTGTCTTCCTTGGTAGCATCCTTCTTATTCTTCAATTCGTCAATCTGTCTCTTCAACTCGGAAATATCTGCATCATTGCCGCCAATCTGCTGCTTATACATGATGGCAGCCTGAATGCCAGCCAGTCTGTAGTCATTCATTTCCACATTGTCTTCATTCTTGGCAGAATCTTCCTCAATGTTTGCGATATAGCTGTTCAGAGACTTATCATCCATATTGATAGCCTTCTTGTACTCGCTCATGAAAGTCTGACCCTTAGCATCAAGAGAACCCATCTTGATCACACCACTCTGGTCTGCCCTTGCACCCCTGGTATTAATAAGGTTGTCGTATGCAGTTGAGAGACGGTTGAGATAGTTTTCTGCAAGGATTCCCATAGCCTTGTCGAGATACTTCTTCACGTCATTGGCTCCAGTGGCATTCTTGGCAGCAGAGAGAAGGTTGCCTACCTTACCCCTGCTCAATCCGTCACCCCATCCGATGTTGAGCATCTTTCTTACAAGGTCAGATACCGCCTTAACCGTTCTCTGATCATAGTTCTTCTGATTCAGAACCGCTCTTCTAATATTACGAAGCTGCTTGTTCATATCCTCTAAGTCAACAGATAAATCAAAATCCTTTGGCTTAGGAGCAGACTTCCAAATTTCCTTCTTCTTATTGTACTCTTCCAAGTCTTCTGTATAGCCGATTTCTGTTGAATAGTTTTCACGATGAGGACGGACTGGTGGATAAGCATCAGGAGAAAGACCATTGTCAGCCTTCCACTTGTCGAGTGCATCTTGGAATCCAGTCTTCTTAGGAGCAGTCTTCCATAAGTTCTGATTGCGAGTCCACTCTACCATTCTGTTGGCGTAATCAAAGATATTCTCGCCTTCCTTCATAATAGGTTTCTCCATAGGAACAGCACCCTTTTCTAAGTGGTTCTTCTCCATCCACTCTTCCATCTGCTTGTCGTAAGGAGTAGAGCCACGGAGAGAGAACTTGGTGTTGCCGTCCTCAGGAGTAGTTTGGCGCAAGGTATTCTGCAAGAGAGGAGCTATCACATGTTCCGTCAACTGGGTAGGTATTCCGTTGCCGATGATGGTATGGCTCAGATTCTCAGAGAATGGCATCTTGTAATCATCGCTCACTCCTGATACTCTTGCGAGCACTCTACCCATGGCACGATATACCTTACCATCCGGCATCACAATCACGTCACCGCTCTTAGTTCTGAGAGTTGGCAGCAGTTCATCAGCAAAGGCATGAGGAATTTTTCCGTCAGCATAGGCACTACCCATCACATATAATGGCTTGTCTATGTTTCTCCAGTCAATGCCATCAGCCTTCAAGCGAATATCCATCCAGTTAGCAACTCCATTCTTCTTCTCGGTCAGAGTCGGGATAATATCAGCCACAGCTTCATACCATCCACTCTTGTGCGCCATCTTCTCAGGCTTGGCAGGGAGTTTTCCATCACGAACCGCACGGACAATCAATCTCTCTCGGTTGGTGTAGCCGCCATAGTCAGCAGCGTTATAGACATCTGCATCCCAAGTGTAGCCGTTGGCATCAAGCGCATCCGTGATAATCTTCATCGCTTCTGAATCCTTATAGCCCTTCACATTCTCAATGGTCACCACCTTTGGCTTTACGGCATTGATGAACTCGGCAGTACTAGCAGCAGTCTCCTTGTCAAGTTCCACCTCTACATGGTTACTCTTCGCCTGAGAGTAGTTCTTGCAGACAGGGCTGGCATGGAAATACTCTACCTCGCCATCTATCTGCTTCACCAATTCCTTTGGATCAACGTCACGGACATCAGCGGTAACGATATGCTGCCCGAAATTGTTGCGATAAACACCGCTTATCTTCTCGTCATACTCAACTGCCACCACTGGGTCGATGATACCCTTCAAGCCTTCCTCAACAAGACCGCCACCGCTAAAGTAGGTTCCAGCCTTAATGAGAGTGCCATCAAGATTCTTCAAAGAGAACTTAGGGTCACGCTCAATAGCTTCTGCAATATGTATAGCCTTTTTGTTGGCTTGCTTCCATCCCTCTGGTTTCGTCATCATAGATTTCAGAGAGAATCGTATATTGTCGCTACTATTGATAGCTTCATTGAAGGCACGACTGCGGTCACCTTCCTTATTCGGGTCGTAGTCATACATTGGTAAGCCAGCATTCTCTATACCCTTGCGTACATCTTCGCCCAAGTTGTCAGGAACCACGGCAGCAGCAAACTCGTTTAGACGGAGAGGTCTGTTGTACTTAGTCTCAAAGTATGCACTCTTCAACTCAGTCTGTACTGCATTCTTCAAGGCATCCAGTTTCTTCATGAAGGTAGGAGTAAGGGTAATACCATACTCTTTATTGGCATACTTCTTAGGGTCAGACTGCAATACAATATCGTGAAGTCTCTGCTCGCCATAGAACACATCATTATACAAGAACTTGGCAAGGTCATAATAAACCTCACTCCATTTCTCGTAAAATTCTTCCTTATCCTTATTAGAAGACAACTTATCCTTGTTGGCACGCATTTCGTCTGTAGAATCAACACGACTAGCCAACTTTGCGATAAAGCTACCAAACGAGGTATATTCACTTCCATTGGTCTGCCCATCTGCTTCTTCCCTCATAACCTTTGAAACATTTTCAAGAGTTTCAGGCACATACTTTCGGGAACCATCCTTAGTATAGCCACGGAAGATACGGTTCTTTGTTCCGAACTCATCCAGTTTGTTCTCCTGCCATCTGATGTAATCATCATAAAGACCATTCTTGTTGACGTAATTACTAGCCTTCACCTTAGACAGATAGAAGTCATACTTCTTTGTGTCGTTGTGCTCCTTCACCATCTGTTCAACAACCTTCTTTACATCGGATTTCTTTGGTGTACCATTCTTGTTAAGAAGACTTGGCGCATAGTCACGCTCAAAGATTTCCTTAGTCTGTTTTCTTACTTGTGGATTGATAGGGCTAGCCTTAACACCAGTCTCCTCATACATCTTTCTTCTCACCTCCAAAGAAACCTTTTCCCATGTTGGGTGAATGATGGCATGCTTAGCCAGACTCGTAACCTTTTCGTTCAGTTCAGGGTCAGTCTGCATACTATTCAGAATATCCTCGGCAGTAGGATGGTCACTGATAATTTCTTTCCAGCGATAATCAATTCTTGAATCATACTCCTTAATATCAATACCCTTTTCCTTCAAGTACATCAACTCCCAAGCAGGAGTATTATTGTCACTCAGGGCATCCTTTGCCTGTCTCTCAATCTCAGCCTTAGCCCCACTTGGGTAATCAAGGCTATCAACCCAGTCTTCAAACTTCCGATACCCCTTTTCACTCATTTCTCGCTCTACGGAAGGATAACGCTGAGTGTAGGCATCAGTTATCCAAGTACCAGCAGTCTTGCCAGTACGCTTATCTACAAGGGCAGAAGGAGCGATGAAGGAAATCTCTCCAAAATTGTCGTGACCAGTCTTGTTGGTATCAATCACAGCCAAAGAAGGATTGGCAAAGCCACCCAGTTTCAAAGCCTTTCTCAGCTTCTCCTCAGTAATATTATGCACTCCTGCAAGAGTTTTTTCATCCTTCAATGAAAACTTTTCGCCATTTTCCTTGGCAGTTTCAGAAGAATTATCTATCTTTGCAGCAGATTCCTTGGATTGGGAGAGAGCTGTGTCACCTCCCAACGAAGAAGTGGCAGTGTCCATACTCTTGCCATTTTCCAAGGATTCTCTTTTCTCGTATGCAGTCAACAACCATTGTTCTCTAGGTTCACCCTTATACTCCTTACTTACAACAGCAAAGTGTGTAGGTGATTCTAACTTGATGCGATTGTCGCTTTCCTGAACAACCTCCATACTATCTATGATAGACTGCAAATTGTCAACAACCTCAGGATGCTTTCTCAGAATCTTATCAAGACCAGTTTTCTTATCTCCCCATACCAAAGATATATCACCAATAGTATGATGATGCAATGCAGCAGCAGCCTCACCGCTACCAAGTTTCTTCAAAAACTCTATAGCTGCTTTAGCTTTACCACGGAACTGATTGTATATATTTCCAAAAGCACCAACACCAACTGGCTTGATTTCAGCAGCCCCAACTTTAGTGTTGCTCATGCCATCAATAAGGTTGTCAACCATCCCATAGCTATCAGCAACCGCCTTCTTCAAAGCAGCAGGAATCTCGGCAGGAACATCTTCCTTTCTTCTCATTCGTCTTACCACATAATCAATAGCTTGGGCAGCATCAGAAGTGAAGATACCTGTCTTGTAGTTGTATGACCGAGCATGGTTTAAGCCATAGCCTACATCATGTGTCTCATGTGGGAGATTCTGCAATTCGGTCAGCACCTCTACCGCCTTGGCATTGTCGGCAATACCCTTCATGTTGCCAATGGCAGCACTAACAATCTGGTCAACCTCTTCATCAAGCAATCCCTGCTTGGTAGCCGAAGACTTCACCTCATTGTCCGAGATATTAGGATAGACCTCGGTTGGATGAGCCACACGTCCATCAGGCAAAGTGATATAGTATCTTAGTGGACGATTTGTAATATCGCTCACAACATAGCTATCAGCAGTAGGTTCATACACTCTCTTCTCCTTGCCGCCAGCGGTCTCTTCGATATGATAAGGAACACCATTCACCTTATAGGCATCCTTCAATGTAGAAAGGACTTCCTTCTTCTCTTCATCGCTGAGTTTCTTGCCAGCTTCAAATCGGACTGGTTTTGACTTCAACGAGAACTTGGTGTGCTCTGTGATTTTCATATCCTCAGGCTTGAAGATAACATAGTTTGTATCACCTACCTCAGCACCACCAAAGTTACGACCAGCCTTATACTTGATGCCAGTATATCCAAGAGAAGAGAGAAGTTTACTTGCAGCCTTATCATCATTGAAGCTTGCATCATCCTTAACACTTCTCATTGAGATAGTCTTATAGAGGTTGCCAAAGGTTCTATCCTTCTTCAAGTCCTTAATATCGTAGCTACGCAAAGAAGGTAGTGCTTTAGCTACCTTATCTATCAGTTCATCAGTTATAGGAGTATCCCAATCCAGATAGTTGTTTCCATTATCATCAGGTATATCCACCTCATAGAGAGAAGTCTTTGGAGTTTCGACAGACAAATTTAAGTCAAGCAATTTCTTCATTACATCAATCTGCTTTTTATAGAAATCTCCTTGATTCTCCTTATACAACTTTTGATATTCATCAATGGAGTCTTTTAGCTTTTGTTTAGCCTTTTCTACCCCCATTCTATCAACATTCACAAGGAAGTTATCTGCCTTAGAAACTCCATCCATGCCAACAATACCACTAAGAGTTGCCGACATGTGTCGCCAGTCCAGTTTTTCCCCATTATAGACAAAATACTTGTCTTTTCTGCCACTCTCGGCATAGTACTTTCCAATTTCTGGGGAAGAGGTAACATATCCACCCCATCCAAAACTCTGTGTACCTTCACCCTCTCCCATGTGGTCGAAGTCAAACTCTGTGAAGTCAGCACCGCTACCATGATAAACCTTCAGCGAGAATCTATGACCATTAAAAATTTCTCCTTCTTTTCCACCAGTCTTCACGTAGGCTTGTTCAATAGAACGGATGATGTTCTTGGTCACATCGCTATACTCAGTGCCATAGAATGCCATCTTGATCTTCTGCAAAATCTCATGGATAGCAGCGAGCAGAGGATGAGACATCTTCATTGCGAGAGTGTGAGCTAAGTTGAGGTCACGAATCATTTCACCCACTGCATCAGCAACAACCTCCTCAGCATAGTAATCTCTAGCACGTCCAGAGAATCCGGCATCAGAATATCTCTTCATCGTCTCGTCTATCGCCTTGTCGAAGGCATCACTACCATAAGTGTCAACAACAAGCTGAGTCAACTCATTGTATGCAGCAGGGGTCAGGTTCTTGATTTGGTGAGTCATTTCGTGACCGAAGATAAACTGAGCACCTTCCGTGATAGAAGAGTCAAGAGTGATGAAGATGGTACGATGCACGTTGCCATCGGCATCCGTAGTATCCTGAATCCAGCCGTTGCCCAACTTGTCTGTACGTTGATACTGAATCTTAGCACCCATCATCTTGGCAATACGTTCAAAAGATTTTCTAATCTTTTCTCCGATAACTGCATCAACAAGACCTATATCATCCACCTTGTTCTTCTCTACGTCAGCAGCACGATCAGATGTTGCCTGCTGTGTCACATTGTCTCTAGCAGAGAAAGGAAGGTCAGTCTGGTCACGCTGAGTACCAAGCGGATTCTCGTCCGTTGCATCCTCAGGAACCTCAATAGCATTGCTACCCTCTCTTAGCTTGTCAGGGAACTTTGTCTGCTCATTTATATTCTCATTCTCCTCATCATTATACTCATCAGAGTTATATCTTTCACCTTCCTCAATACTAGACTTGATGATACCAGCCACCTTTGCCACATTGTCGAGAGTAATTTGCGGAATTGATGATACATAGTTAATACCATCGTATTGTGATACGTTTCTGTAGTCATTATCCAAAGCATTCAATCTGCTGCTCCAAGCACTACCCTTGTCGGCATAAATCCAGCCATAACCACCTTCCGTGAAGTCAACATGAACACCTTCAAGCCCAGCTTCAGCCAGAGCAGAATCCAGCGCACTCTCAATAGCGTTAATAGCATCAGTCAAAGGCTTGACTAAGGCTCGTCTCTCGCTATATGATTCATCCTTCTTCTTAGCACTCTTAGCATACTCCAACTGCCCAGAGAGATAGCCATGACCTAGATTGCTTGCGAGCAGGGCATCAGTCAGTTCCTTCTGTGCCTTGGCAATAGCTTTCTTGTCACCGTTCTTCACCGCTGTCTTCAAAGCATCAGTATAAGGTGCAATCCGTTTTATTGCTTGTTGCAGAGATTCATTATAAGCCTTAGCTTTCTTGCTCTCTTCAACACCTTCTCTTCGCTCATACTCGTCTGCTGTCAAATACTCTAAATCTTCGTCTATATTCAGCAAAACATCAGATACCTCTTTAAATTCTTCGTCAGAAAGAGCCTCCAGAAGTTCATCTATTTCGTGAGTAATCTTATCAATTTCTTTCACATTATCAGGATTGTCTAAGATTTCCTCTAGATTTTTTGCTAAGTCAACAATCTTATTGAAAGCTTCGCTATGAGTTTTCTCCTCTGCCTTCTCTTCTGCATTCTCCTCTGCCTTCTTATCTTTCTCTTCCTGATTAGCCTTCTGCTCCTCAGCGAATGCAGCGTTATCAGCCGCCTTCTTCTGCTCTTCAAGTATGTTCTCTGCCTGAGCGATACGGTGATTCTCAATATAGTTTCTAGCTTCCGAAGCCTTGAAACCGCTAGTGAGCACACCAATAAGGGCATTGCGAATATCCTGAGTATCGAGAGATTCAAGGTTGGATGGACGATTCTCCCACAGACTATGTACGAGATCATCAATGGTTGTTCCCTTGCCATCAGCAGCGAGGAGCTGAGTCTTGGCAAAGTCTTCTCTGCTCAATCCAGTTTCCTGCTTTACACCCTTGCTTGTCTCTGTACCCTCATAGTTGAGAGAGTGAGCACCGAGATTGCTAGCCACATACTCTTCTGCAGTAAGCGGAATAGTATCAGTCACATCAATGCCAGTGCCATCATACAGACGATGCAGGAGAGAGCCGACAACATCTTTGTATAGCTGAGATACTGCCTCTGCATCATCCTTCACCGCACTCTTCAAGCGAGAGAACTTTCTTCTTGCCTTCTCAATGAGATTCTTTCTTCCCTCAGGAGTATTCTCTTCATTGGCAATTCTTCTTTCCTTCAACGAATCACGTATAGAGATTGCAGAGTCATAACGGGCTTGGGCATCAGCAATAGCAGCTTCCTTCTCCTTCTTGCTTGCAACCAACTCGGAAGGCTTAGTGCCAGTCAACTTTCTATTCTTTGCTTGCTCCAATACTTTCTTAGCCTTATTGATTTCTCTATCCAGCCAACCATCAGCATCTTCACCGAGGTTTGTATCATACCACTCAGCAGCATGATCAGCATCAGTCTGACTAAGGTCAACCTCTCCATTCACATCAACTGGGATAGGAGTTCCATCCTCAAATGTTAAACTTTCATTATTTTCATTGCCGTTTGAAGAAATGTTTGTATCTTTGCTTTCAGAAGAGCCAGCAGCATCCTCTTGGGAAGT
>ERZ1034713.138-NODE-138-length-46402-cov-7.987313_pt1 | contig 46402 bp, 33 predicted proteins | sample MGYA00520692_ERZ1034713 | MGnify/ENA primary metagenome ERZ1034713 (study PRJEB33766, sample SAMN09781717) | gut metagenome | biome: gut microbiome | host: Homo sapiens | place: Madagascar | study: EMG produced TPA metagenomics assembly of the PRJNA485056 data set... | reverse complement strand
TGCTAATGATGTCGCAGACGATGAAGATTATTAAAAAATAAAATAAAATGAATGCATTAATTGGTTTAATAGCTTTAGTTGTTGTAGCCCTTGTCGGATGGGCTATTGCTGAGTTTAAGTATAAGGCTTTCACTTTCACTCGTTCTGAAAAGGATATTGAGGAAGAGAAGGAATTGGAAGAAATGAAGCGTGCTGATGGTTTCAAGGAGATGAACATCCGCGACATCATGCGCAAGAATTCTACAAACGGTTATAATGCCGTAGGTTAATCTTTATGGTATTTCAATACATCATAATAGGAATAGTAATAGTGGCATGCCTTGTGTATGCCACTATTATTATATGGAAAAATGGCAAATCTCAGCTGAAATGTGACGATTATAAGTGCGCTGGATGCCCTTTTTTCGAGAAATGTGAAAAAAAACAAGAAAAAGTTGGGAAAAAATTTGGTGGAACCAAATAAAAGTAGTACCTTTGCAACCGCAAATGAGAAATACAATATCTCAATCTACAAGGTGTCTTAACCGAGCGGTTAGGTAACGGTCTGCAAAACCGTGTAGAGCGGTTCGACTCCGCTAGACACCTCGAAAAAGTCAAGAGGATGTGTCATAAGTTTATGACACATCTTTTTTTTTGTTCATCATTAGCCAAATCTCTATTGGCATAAAAAATCCCACAGATTTCACAGATTACACAGATTTATTTGGGGTTCAAAAAAATGTGTCAATCTATGAAATCTATGGGTATTTGATGATATGTTTTTATTTTTTCAAGGCAATATTATAATTGTAGTATTTGGTATTACCCGTGATGTCTTCTACAACTTGAATGAATGGCGGAAATTTCACGCTCTCTTGTTTTGCAATACCCTTAGTTTCAAGTATCATCAGATCATTGACAGGAGATTCGAAGGAATCCAATTCAAAATACTGACCTTTCCAGATAAAACTCTTGCGGTGCTTCTTGATGGTTTGGCGGTAAGGATCCGCCTGCTGGAGAAGCGACTCATAAAGATTACTGCTTATCTGGCGTTCTGTTTCAATCTGTTCAGTGTCAGATATTCTCTTCTTGGTAGTATGTACAAATACTTCCTTTTCTTCAAAGCGGCGCTTGCGCAAACGAATTTCGCAATTAGGTTCACCAGCCAAGTATGTCTGTACAATATCGCTGTCAATACTATTTGGCACATTGCCAGTCAATTTGACAATATACTTTCGTTCCTCCTCTATTGGCTGAGGAATTCCCAGTACATTAGAAATCTCTTTGAGCACGCGATTCAGTTTGTTGTCAAAGTCTTCATGATTGTTGATCACTCTCAGATGTGGATGACCCGTCCATGCTTCAATGACACGCTTGTCCAGTTCGCGGGCAATTTGGAGTCCCTTTTCGTCAGCCTTTTCCAGGCGCTGGGCATTATTGCTTGTTGTATAGAATTGCTCAGCCCCATCCGCAGCTGAAACCAAGTGAAGTATGGCATCATATCTCTCGTCTCTGAGTTGAGTCTGCGTATAGCCTACTTCTCCGATAATATCTTGCCATTGTTGCGGTGAAAGATAAGCCGAGATGTCCATTACTCCCCTATCGCAGACGATGAGAACAGGTTGTTCGAGTGTCTGTGCCATTTTGTAAAAACTGTCTTCGAGATGCAGTTGGGTCAGGAGTGTAGCTTTCTCTCCAACGTAGAAGAAATCTTTGTTGGATGTCAAATAATTCATACCTGCCTGCGTAAACATCGTAGGCACCTCAGGGATCGTGAAAACCTTGTATCCCAGGCTGGAGAAATGCTCAATAACTTTCACCAGTGCAGTAGTCTTACCGGCACATGGTCCACCGGTAAGCACGATTTTCTTAATAGTATTCATTTCGTATTTATTTTCTATATTTTGTTTGCAAAGTTAGTAAAAAATATCTGGATTATATCCAAATTTCGCATAATATTAGTATAAAGTATAAAAAAGAAAGGGAAATATTTTGCAGTTCATTTGAATTGCCGTATCTTTGCATAAAATAAATATAAAAACTATGGAACAAGTTAAGACTTTGATTATTGGAAGTGGTCCTGCTGGATATACAGCAGCCATATATGCAGGAAGAGCTGATTTGAAACCCGTTCTTTATTCAGGTATTCAGCCAGGTGGTCAGTTGACCACCACCACAATCGTAGAGAATTTCCCAGGCTACCCTAATGGTGTGGATGGCAACCAGATGATGATGGACTTGAAGGAACAGGCCTCTCGTTTTGGTGCCGATATCCGTGATGGCAGTATTTCTAAGGTAGATTTCAGTAAGCGCCCTTACCATATTGTTGACGAGCGTGGAAATGAAATCCTTGCTGATACTGTCATTATCGCTACAGGTGCTTCAGCCAAATATTTAGGTTTGGCTGATGAGGAAAAATATCGCGGACAAGGTGTTTCTGCTTGTGCCACCTGTGATGGTTTCTTCTATCGTAAGCGTACTGTAGCTGTAGTTGGTGGTGGAGATACTGCCTGCGAAGAGGCCATGTATCTTGCCGGACTGGCTAAGAAAGTCTATATGATTGTAAGAAAACCTTATCTTAGAGCCGCTGAGATTATGCAGCAGCGCGTGAAGGAGAAAGAGAACATCGAGATTCTTTTTGAAACAAATACATTAGGACTCTTTGGTGAAAATGGTGTAGAAGGCGCTCACCTTGTGAAGCGCAAGGGCGAAAGTGATGAGGAAGAATTTGATATTGCTATAGATGGTTTCTTCCTGGCAATCGGTCATAAGCCTAATACAGAGTTGTTTAAAGACTATATCGACTTGGATGAGCAGGGATTTATCAAGGTTGTTCCTGGCACTACGAGCACGAATGTACCTGGTGTTTTTGCAGCAGGTGATGTGGCAGACCCAGTTTATCGTCAGGGAATTGTTGCTGCAGGTTCTGGTGCAAAGGCAGCTATTGAGGCAGACCGATATTTACAACAGCTTTAATCGGAAGATTGTCATGATAATTGATAAGAATACAAATTTCGAGGAAATCTTCAAGCGTGATCTTCACCAGTATTTATGTTCTATTAATCGAGTAGATGAACATTTGCCAGAAGCTCCAGATTTGGAAGAACTCTGGGCAAAGATTGGTGAAAACTATTTGCCAGATGCAATGAAGGAATTTACAAAATATCCTACCGTATCACTCGGTTGGATTATGTTTGTAGGAATGGCAATGGCTAAATATTGGGATGTAGATTGGGAGTTGTATAGTAAGGTAGAGAATCATTATGAATACTTGAAAAATAGTATTGATTTTGATCACATGGATGATTACATCTGTGAGAAAATACTTCTTTTGGATGAGGAATCTCATCAGAAAATGAATCGTGTGGTGGCAGAATGTGCTTCCCGTACATTGAATCAATTGGCTCATATGGGAATAGAACCAGGTACAGAGACTGCATTTAGAGCTTTTATCGCTGCATTGCATCAGATGTATTTGATGGGAATTGCCATTGAATTGAAAGCATTAGGCTATCATATGACTCAGCTGTCATGAGATGATTATTATAACGAAATTTCAGTTTGAACAAAAAATCCAAGGTAAGAATAACCTTGGATTTTTTTATTATCTTATTTAAATTTCCTTTCTGAGTTCATTATATAAGTCTACAGGGCCCAAATGCCAATATTTGGTGCTTTCAATCCAACAAGAAAGACTATTTTTTAGGTTTTAATAAGGAGTTTTTTAGGAAAAATGTAGCATTTCTCTTTTTTCATACCTATTTTGGGAAGTTTTTGTTTTATATTGCATTGCAGAAGACATGTTTCACCATTGGTTCGTAGGGGGCATTGAAAATGAAGAAAAAGTTTGGTTAATCCGAAAAAAATGTATATTTTTGCCGAATAATAGTAAACAATAAGCCTAAAACTCAGAGAATATGAGAAATTTATTGAATAAATGGTTATCCCTTCAAAATGTAATTAAGCAAACACTGGGGGCCTTGTGCAAATCCAACAGGATCTTGGGCATCTTCTTTTTTGCGCTCCTACTCTCTGTGGTTAGACAAATCAAACAGATGAATCATTATCCTCACTTCGATGAGGATAGTGGCAGGAAGAGAATCAGGCAAAGACCCGTAATGAGGCATGTTTTTTCTTTCCTTTTATTATTAGGTTTTCTAACTGCAGGAGCACAGACCATTCACCAGAAGGGGTTTGTAAGGAGTGTGGGACGTCCGGACAATAAACAAGGTGTTCGTTTGCCAGGTGCTTTGCTGAGAGTCATGGGTAGCCATAATGCTGTCCAGTCCGGTAAACAGGGTACTTTTGAATTATTGTTCAATGGAAAAAGAGAGGGAAAAGATGCCTTTTCCTTTTCATCCATCAGCCTCAATGGTTATGATCTTCTTGACAAGAAGATAAAGGGACCTTATGCCATTTCTACTACCGTTCCTGTAGAATTGGTATTGGTGCCACGTTTGCTCAAACAGGAAATCGAGGCGAAAGTACGTCGGCAGATTGAAGCTAACTATCAGAAAAAACTGAGCCGTATTCAGGCAGAGAAAAACAAACTGGGTAAGATGTATGCCCAGAAAATTAGTCAATTGGAGCAAGAATATGAGAAGCGTGATATGCTGATAGGTGACATGGTGGAGCGCTATTCTTCTTTAGACTATGCGCATCTGGATGCATTCAAGGAGCAGTTGAGTATCTTCATCGAAAATGGAGAACTGGAGCGGGCTGATTCCCTGATCCAGACTGAAGACATCAGAAAACTGGAGGCAGAACATACGGTCCTGAATAATGCTGCTAAAAAAATCAACCAGGCTTTGGCCAACAACACGGATAAACTGTTGACTATCTATCAGGGCAAGATAGACTTGCATCTGGTGAATTTTGATAATGATTCAGTAGGTTTTTACAAGGAAAAGATCGTGGCTCTTGATACAACAAATGTCAAGAACATTCACGATGCCGCACAATTCCTGCTGGAAAATCTTGCACAGTATGACAAAGCAGAAACGTATTATCGTCTGGCTCTAAGACAGAGTTTGACCCAGCATGGTGAAGCACACGAGGATGTGGCTGAAAGTTATGGAGCATTAGCCAATTTATATTGCTACAAAAGTCAATTTGGTATAGCTAAAGAATACTTCGAGAAGTCAATATCTATTCAAACCAATTTGTCCGGAGAAAAACATAAGAGAGTGGCAGAAGCCTATATCGGCATGGGATTTATCTGTTCCTCCATGATGGCTTTTCAGGAAGGATTAGCTTATTATCAAAAGGCGGACAATATCTTAAAAAAAGTCTGTGGGGAAAAAGAACCGGATTTGGTCCCACTCTACATTAATATGGCTGGTAGTTGTCAAATCCTTGGTAAGAATCAGGAAGCGTATGATTATTATCAGAAAGCTTTAAAGCTCCAAATGGAAATAGCTGGTGAAAATACAATCTTGACTGCTAAACTTTTTTATAATATAGCTTCCTATTATGAAGTTATGAAGAATTTAGACAAGGCTTGCGAATATTATCAGAAAGCCATGGAGATTCGCCTGAAAGTTGTAGGGAGCTGGCATCCGGAAATAGCGAGTAGTTATTTTGCCATAGGCAGTTTGTTAGATTCCGGTGGAAAATATGATGAAGCCATAGAATACTTGTCCAAATCACTGGCTATATCTTTGGATTTAAATGGTTTTTATAGCAGCGAAGTTGCCAATACATTGAGTAAAATTGCCAATATATATTATGGTCAGGCAAAATATCAGGAATCTGAAGAATACTTCTTGCAGGCACTAAAAAGCGGAATCCAAGTTTATGGTCCTGACCATTTGACAGTTTATGGTAATTATTTAGCATTAGCTAATGCCTATAAGCATCAGGAGAAATACGCTCAAGCAATTGAGTATTTTCAGAAAGCCTTGAATGTCATCATTCATACAAAGGGAGAAAAAGATTCGGATGCTGACCTTTACAGGAGAGTTATTAAAGAATTAGAGAAAAAGATAAATAAATAATTTTAGAACATGACTCAAGGATATAAATATTTTGCCTTTATCAGCTATAATGGGGCTGATCTTGGCTGGGGCAAGAAATTGCAACATAAATTGGAACATTACCGTATGCCTACTACGCTCTGTAGTAAGCGCGGATGGAAACGCAAGCCTATTTCACCAGTGTTTTTTGCGCCAACTGATATTCAACCAGGAGAATTATCAGAAGAACTGAAGGCTCGTTTAACGGCTTCGCAACATCTGATTGTGATCTGTTCTCCCCGCTCCGCCCAATCTAAATGGGTAGGATTGGAAATAGAATATTTTGCATCCCTTGGAAGAAAAAAGAATATCCATTTCTTTATAGTTGATGGCATTCCCCATAGCGGTAACCCGGCGACCGAATGCTTCAATCCTGCCATCCAACAGGCAGGATTAGGAGATGTATTGGGCGCCAATATACATGAGAAGATCAGCCGTTTCCCATGGCTAAATAAGGAAAGAGCTTATGTTCAGCTGATTTCCAAACTGCTGGATGTGGAGTTTGATTCCTTATGGCAACGACATCGCCGTTTATTGCGAATACAGATTGCATCCTGGCTGTTGTCCATGATTGCTCTTTTGATTTCTTTTGCTCTGGTATTCTCCATGAACTCACCTTTTGATGCAGAAATCACGCTCTTGGATTCATCAGGAGCCAAACAGTTACCTTCTGTTCATGAAGCCATTGTGAGAATTGAAAGCTTACCGGAAGAAGGAGGAGAAAAAATAGTGAGTGATACTTTGCATCAGGGAAGAGTGCTTGTCTTCAAGGACTTGCCGCACCATCTCTTGGATAAAAAAGTACGTATGAAAGCAGATGCTCCTGATTTCTATCCTCTTGATACGATAATCACACTTTCCAGAAATTTGACAGTCCGCCTCCATCGTAATCCGTCCATTTATGGTAATATTCAGTTCAGGCTATTGCATGCCGATGCCACTCCTTGGGCGGATCAGGAAATCAGTATTGCAGGTCAGAAAGTCACATCAACGTGTTATGGATATGTCCATCTCTTCATTCCCCTACCCCTTCAGTCACCTTATTATATTATTAAAGGTATAGAAAAGCTGGAGCAAGATACACTTTTCATGCCTCTTTCTGAAAATACTGTTTTAATCGAATCAGGAAGATAAGAAAATGGGAGCAGATAGCATTGCTCTCCAGAAAGCAGCTATTCTTTTTAAACATGATTTATCATAATATATATATGTACAGCGAATGCTATAAGCATTCATAACTAATGAATACGAATTTAAAACTTTGCAATATGTCTAAAGATAATTTCCTTTTCAAACGGGGCATAAAGAAACTATCGTCCCTTGCCAAGAACATAGATTCAGAAAAAATAGTAAAGGTTGTGGAAACCGTTGAAAAAATACGTTCAACATATTCTTTGGAAAAGAAAATCAAAGTTTTCATAGCAGGTTCGAAGCAACATAATGCAGAAAGAAATGCCATCAGAAGTGAGTTCATGAAAATCTCAAACGCTTCTAATAATAAGTTAGAAATAAGAGGTTATTCTTTTGAAGACTTTGAGAGTTTTTTTTCTGCCGAAGGAAGACAAATGGATTATAATTGTTTTATAGAAGACGAAGCTGATTCTGTAGTCTTTGTGCTGGACAATAAAGTTGGCGGTATTACATTTGAAGAATTTGAAAGAGCTTTAAAATCTTATGAGAAAGTGAAACACCCACGTATATATGTTTATAGTAAGCAGGGGATATTACAATCCATTTCTCCTGCTTTACAAAAGAAGCTACAAAAAAGTGAATACCTTTCAAAAATTCTAGAACCGAATAGTGAAATAGTAAAAATTAAACAACTGATTAATCAGCATGCACAATATTATGTGGAGTATTGTAATATTTTAGACTTACAACAGAAAGTCGCTGCAGATTTTGGTAAATATCTAAAGAGCTGAAATAATATTCCTTATTTACATAGGCAATGAATGAAAAATAATAGCAATATGATGAGACATATTTTTTCTTTCCTTTTATTATTAGGTTTTCTAACTGCAGGAGCACAGACCATTCACCAGAAGGGGTTTGTAAGGAGTGTGGGACGTCCGGACAATAAACAAGGTGTTCGTTTGCCAGGTGCTTTGCTGAGAGTCATGGGTAGCCATAATGCTGTCCAGTCCGGTAAACAGGGTACTTTTGAATTATTGTTCAATGGAAAAAGAGAGGGAAAAGATGCCTTTTCCTTTTCATCCATCAGCCTCAATGGTTATGATCTTCTTGACAAGAAGATAAAGGGACCTTATGCCATTTCTACTACCGTTCCTGTAGAATTGGTATTGGTGCCACGTTTGCTCAAACAGGAAATCGAGGCGAAAGTACGTCGGCAGATTGAAGCTAACTATCAGAAAAAACTGAGCCGTATTCAGGCAGAGAAAAACAAACTGGGTAAGATGTATGCCCAGAAAATTAGTCAATTGGAGCAAGAATATGAGAAGCGTGATATGCTGATAGGTGACATGGTGGAGCGCTATTCTTCTTTAGACTATGCGCATCTGGATGCATTCAAGGAGCAGTTGAGTATCTTCATCGAAAATGGAGAACTGGAGCGGGCTGATTCCCTGATCCAGACTGAAGACATCAGAAAACTGGAGGCAGAACATACGGTCCTGAATAATGCTGCTAAAAAAATCAACCAGGCTTTGGCCAACAACACGGATAAACTGTTGACTATCTATCAGGGCAAGATAGACTTGCATCTGGTGAATTTTGATAATGATTCAGTAGGTTTTTACAAGGAAAAGATCGTGGCTCTTGATACAACAAATGTCAAGAACATTCACGATGCCGCACAATTCCTGCTGGAAAATCTTGCACAGTATGACAAAGCAGAAACGTATTATCGTCTGGCTCTAAGACAGAGTTTGACCCAGCATGGTGAAGCACACGAGGATGTGGCTGAAAGTTATGGAGCATTAGCCAATCTGTATTGCTATAAAAGTCAATATGATATAGCTAAAGAATACTTCGAGAAGTCAATATCTATTCAGACCAATTTGTCTGGAGAAAATCATAAGTGTGTGGCAGAAGGTTATATAGGTATGGGGTATGTTCAATCCGGTCTTTTAAACATCGAGGAAAGCTTACGCTATGAAAAAAAGGCAGAAAAGATTTATCAGGAACTTGGTATTAATAAGGACAAAGATTTAGTTAGCCTATATGCAAACATGGCATGTAATTATCGTTGCATTGATAATTTCGGAAAAGAAAAAGAATATACGCAAAAAGCATTGGATATTCAGACTGAAATTGCAGGAGAAAATACTATTTTATCAGCAAAACTCATGAATAACATGGCCTCTTTGTATCTTGACATGAACGATTTTGAAAAAGCATCATACTATCATAAAAAAGCCCTTGAAATCAGAATTAAGATTGTAGGAGAACGGCATCCAGAAGTAGCAAGTAGCTATTATTCTATTGCCTCGGTATTAAAAAAAATGGAGGAATATGAGGATGCAATGTATTTTATAAAGAATGCTCTTGATATCGACTTGGAATTCTGCGGCATCAATAGTATTGAGGCTACCACTGACTATGATCTGTTAGGCGAAATCTATATGTTACTAAGTAAATACGAGGAAGCCGAAAAATGCTACCAATATGCATTGGAAGGAAGAAAAAATATATTTGGACCTAATCATATTCTTGTATATACCACTTATGCACATATCGCCCAAACTTATTCCCAAAGGAAAATAATAGTCCAGGCCATTGAATATTACAATAAAGCCCTTGATGTTTTGATTAAATTAAAAGGGGAAAAGGATCCTGATGTGGAAACGATGAAAGAATTAATAGAAATCCTAAAATATAGAAAAAAACTGGAAGATGCTATCAATAGTGCGCATTAAAATTCCAGTAAATAATCAAAATATACAACTAAGAAGGAGGTAAACACTTACAATCAGTATCTACCTCCTATTCCATTAACAGTAGTTGTCTAACATTTCTGCAAGCAAATTCATTATATGAATATAATAATAACATGAAAAAAAAATGGAAGATAATAATATTTTTTGTAATTTTGTGGAATCAATAAGGTTATTATGATCATTATAGATTATAATTTATCGGAGAACTTAAAATCAAATATTAACAACCAAATTAAAAAATCTAACAATGAACAGAATGAAAAAGGCTATATTTTTATTTTCAGGAATCTTCCTGTTAGCTTCTTGCACTTTAACACCTCAGCAAAAGGCGGAATCTCTTATCAAGGAGCAACTTGAAAAATCATTGTATCATCCTGAATCCTATGCTCCATCAAGTACTCAGCTTGATAGTGCATTCACACCTTATGATGATCCTGACTTCTATGAAAAGGCTTTAAAAGTGGCTAAACTAAGTATTAAAATTAGTCAATGCGATGACAATGCAAATGATGCTAAAAGAAACATGGCGCTTTGGAGTGGTCCATATCAAAGTTCATATGGCCGCCAAAATTACATAGAAGAAAAAGAAAAATTCGATAAAGCCATAAAAAACAAAGATATAGCAACAAAAGAAATGAAGGCACTTGCTGAAGTAATGAAAGCTATAGTATCCCAAGGAAAGAAATTCATCGGGTTTAAAGCAATCCATAATTATCGTGCAAACAACAATGGAGGTCAAACAATAGGAGGTAACATACAATACATTTTCGACAAAGATTTATCTAAAATTGTTGTTTTTTATGATATGGAAAGTGAAGAATACCAGGCAGTTTCTTATATCTACAAGATGATGAAAGGAGAAATATCAGCAGCAGATGATATCAGCTTAGATAATTAGACTTCAAGAGAATTGCGGAATTTGGATTCATCTAAAATATTTTGGAAAATATTTGGAAAATTCCAATCTTTCCATTATCTTTGCAAAAAATATAAGCTGCATTGCAGTAAAACAAAAATGATATTGCTTATGGAGGGAAATTATATTCGTTTTGATTGGGCGATGAAACGCCTACTTCGCAACAAGGCTAATTTTGTGGTCTTGGAGGGATTTTTGGCATCACTGATAGGCAAAAAGTTCAAGATAGAACGCTTCCTCGAAAGTGAAGGCAACCAGAGTGATGAAGAAGACAAATACAATCGTGTAGATATCCTCGCTGAAAGCGAGGAGGGAGAACTCTGCATTATTGAAGTACAAAATAGTCGTGAATTGTCATATTTCCACCGTATGTTATATGGCGTTTCCAAGACTATCACAGAATATATCGGTTTAGGAAAACCTTATGAAGAAGTGCGAAAGGTTTACTCCATCAATATTGTTTATTTCGAATTGGGTCAGGGTAAGGATTATGTTTACCACGGCAAGACAGAATTTGTGGGTATTCATCAGCCTCATGATACCTTGAAACTATCCGTCAGACAAAATGAAAAATTCTTCGGTAACAAAGAATATGATATTTTGAAGCGCAAGGCTGCAGGTGATATCTTCCCTGAGTATTATGTGCTCCGTGTGAATGATTTCGATCAGGTAGCTACCACTCCATTAGATGAGTGGATAGAATTTCTGAAGACTGGTAATATCAGTGCCAAGGCAAAGGCTGCTGGTCTTGCTGAGGCTCGTGAGTGCTTACGTGTCGATTCGCTCTCTGAAAAAGACAAAAAGGCTTATTATCGACACATGGAGTCAATAAGGCACATGAAGAGCCTCTTCGAAACTAGCCGTGATGAAGGCTATCAGGAGGGAAAAGATGAAGGACTTGCGGCGGGCAGAGCAGAAGGCAGAGCAGAAGGCAGAGCAGAGGGCAGAGCAGAATGTTCTTTAGAAATTGCTAATCAGTTGAAAGCTATGGGATTATCACCAGAGCAGATAGCCCAAGCCACTCAACTCCCTATAGAAGAAATATTAAAACTCTTTAAGCAATAATAGTTAAAGCGCGGCTAAGGTATCATAATTATTCCTTATCCGTGCTTTTTTATTAATTCCCCCCTTTCGTGCTTAAGACTTTTCGAAGCAAGGACAGATCTTGGCGGAAAACTCGTTGTTGCCGTGGATGGTGTTTCGAAAAAGAAAATTGAAAATGATTTTGACCGAAAATGACCATGACCAAATGACCGCTTTTCTAAAATCCAGAGTCACAAGCCTTCATTTTCTTCCAATTCTATCAAAATGCAGCAATTGATTTTCTGAATATCGTTGTAAAGTGCTATCACTCAGATTCTTACAGACACCACCGAAAAATCTGTAGCCCAAAAATTTGTTTCCAACTCAAAATTGTTGTACTTTTGCACCAGCAATCGAAAGAAAGCTTCTCTTGCACCGAAAGTCGGTCTTTACAGACGACACATTTGAGTCTCGATTGATGTCAGGCGCCGGTCGTCAATGACGACCCAAATAAGGGCAAGAAACGGGGCTTCTGGGGAATTGAAATATCAACCATCTAAGCAACACAAAGTATGATTAACTACAGCATTACCATGCGTTCAGTGAATAGGATGAAGACCGAGAAGTTTGCCAAGCACATCTCCAGCCCCCATTAATATTCATTTCCCTCATTCTTAATCACGCTTGGACCATCAATGAGCTCGGGTTTCGGCGCATTACGGTTTACACCATCATAAGCATTCCTTACATCCCCCATGCTGATGTCTATATCACGATTTACAGGGCGGTCAGGATCATTCAGCGTGTGGGAGAAAAGCCATTGATAGGTTTTCTTCATGTAGAAAACGCGGGCTGGCATTCCATGATTGGCACCTTGCCACCAATCATAAATCAAGCGCGTATCATTTCCGTTACGTTTTAATTTATCTACTACTACTTTGGATTGCTTTACAGGAACAGCTCTGTCGGCTGTACCATGGATAATCCAAAATGGAAGTTTCCCCAAACCGCTTACGTCTTTCAGGGAACAACCGCCACAGAGCGCCATTCCTGCTGCAATACGGTCGGGATAGGTGCCACAGACATCCATTGTTCCATATCCTCCCAGACTCATGCCTAAAACATAAACACGGGTGGTGTCACAGGAATAATGCTGCTTCACCCAATCAAGCATATCCATCACTTTCTTGGGACTCCAAGCACCTCCAGGGTTTTGAGGCACAAGCGTCAGGGCATCAATATCTCGGCCTTTCACAATGGCATCCAGCGGTCCGTATCTTCTTACTCTTTCAAGGTTACGACCGCATAGACTGGCACCATGAAGGAAGATAATCACTGGCGTTTGCTCCTGCGTATAGAAATAATCCACTGGTGTATAAACCCAGAAGTTATAGCCTCCAGGTATCTCATTCTTTACTGCCCTAAGAAAATCGTATGCAGATATCTTTAAGACGGAAAGCAATAATATAGTCAAACAAAATATCTTTTTCATGTTGGCGAAATTACAATAAAAAATGCAGAAAACCAAGATTTGTCTTGGATTTCCTGCATTATTTCATATACTTTGCAACAAGTTAATATGCTTTCACAAACTATGAGGTTTGTTCTCAACCAGTTGGAGTCAGACATGATATTTGTACTTCTTGGTGGCCCGCTGCGGTATGGAATGGTCAAAATCAGGTGATAAACCATTTCCTGTAGAAACTCCTCCTCTTGCTGATCCACAATAGCTTGACCATCGTTGCATGATTTTGGAAACGTAATTGACGGTCTCACTTCCACGCATATAGCCACATTTGATGATTGGCAATTTATAATAGGTAGGATCACTGAGCTTGAGTACTGACTCTGCCACATCATCCCAGCGATGCGGATTCTTGCCGTGTTGACGTGTCAGTGCCATCGCATCCCGGATATGCCATGGTCCAGCATTATAGGCTGCAAGTCGGAATTTCAGACGCTCGAAAGGGTCGCCTATATCCTGGAACATACGCTCGAATTTCGCCATGCACGTAGCCGAAGCGGAGATGTTGATTTCCGGATTGGTGAGTGAGGAAACGGGGATGCCTAATTCCTTGGCAGTGCCAGGCATGATGGCCATCAGTCCGCAATAGCCTGCCCATGATTTTGCATAGGTATCAAAACCTGACTCCGTATAGCATTGGGCTGCCATCAGTCGCCAGTCGATTCGTGCCATAGGGGCATACTTCTTAAACAAATGGTCGTATTTGCTGATGACGCCTCCTGCTGCATTGATCATAGGAGCATATACTTTGTGGATGATAAGTCCTTCTGAAAGTATCCTCTTTTCTTCCTTTTGGACGTTAGCCAAGATATGGGGCGTAAACCAATGGTTTAACGCTTCTTCCAGAGATTTGTTTCCCTTGTTGACTGCCCATTGGACAGAGGCGGTCGTCTGGTCAGAATCTTTCTCTTTCGATGTCTGGTAGGCACCGCAATAGGCAATATCGTTGCGTTTGCCTTTCTTAAGCGGATAAGCGATTAAATCACCCTTGCCCTTTTTCAGTTTGTTGATCATGTCAAGCGTATCCTTGCAGAGTTCGACTCTTACCGAAACGCCTATGGAACTGGCAAATTTCTCACAGAGCAAGTAGTCCATACCTAAGCCCACTCCCTTATAATCATAATAGGTGGAAGGACCTGACATGGTCAGCATGATTAGTTCTCCATTGTTTTCTATATCAGCAAGCGAGAAATTACTGGCAGAGGAACTGGAGTCTGAAACCTCAGCATCACCTGTCTCTCCATCCTCTATCACCGTTCCCCAAGGCGTATATTCCGTCTTCTTATTTTCTGTTTTGCATGATGCGGTAAAGGACAACAGACAGATGGTGAGTATTGCCGTCTCAAAATAGCTTCCTGTTTTCATCTTATTCTGCCGGTTTCTTGTCGCCAGATTCTGTAGGCACGGATTCCGGTTTCTGTTTTTCTACATGCTGATTGTCATGTTGTTTATCATGCTTCTTGTTGGCATCATGATGACTGCTCTGTTCTTTAGGTGAATCCTTCTTCGCATCAAGCGTTTCATTCAAAGCAGGAGTAGCGTGTGTGCCTTTCTGCTTTTTGGCAGGATCAGCAGTTGTTGACTTGGATGAAGTGCTTACAGAACTGTTGCTTGGCAAGATTGTGCCATTCTGATGGAGGAATCTCGTGTATTTCTTGCATATCTTATTAGAATATGCATTGAAGATATTGTTGGCAAACAGAATATCAGTTATCTTATTATCGCTGACATATTTGCGCATATTCTTGGTGAAATATCGATAATCGACTACATGGATTTCCTCAAAAGAATAGAACAGGTAGCCTGGAAGAGCATTTCCGAAACTATCCTTCAGGATCATGACACGGCGATGATTGTTGACATTGGTTTTCACCCGGGTAATTCGGGTGTCACCGCCCATGAAGGTACAGTAGGCTCCACCATTGCCGTCTTTATACTTATAGAAGAAAATGCCTTTGTATGGTTTGCCTTCGCCTATGACCTCGTAGTTGCGGTTGATTTTATAATCCGTATAATAGGTTTCGTATTTTACGTTCTTTGGAACATAATAGACGAAATCTTCCGGGGCATTCTTCAGGGAAATATCATGAGAATAACCATACATACTTCCTACGTATCCATGTACCACTTTTCTTTCATAGCTTGAAAGCGGCTTGAAAGGAACCTTTGCCACTTTAGCGAATTGCTGAGCGGCATAGAAAGCTCCAAGAGGTGCCCAGTGATGGTCGGTTCTGAGGAAGATGTTTTCTGCCACGTGTTTGCCCAGTGCAGTATAGACATCTACGGCATGAACATCCTTGTCTAAGTGAGCATAGATATTGTTGATGGTTGGGCGTTCCTCATTGGAGCATCCCTTAGCCTTATCAGGACAATAGAAATCCACAGCAGTAGGTATGACCATGCAATATACATTTACCTTTGGTCCGAATACCTTCTTGTATTCATTTGCAGACTGGGCATAATCCACACCACCCTTGGAACTACCGCCATAAGCCATCAAAGCTCTTACCTCTTTTCCTTTACCCACGATGATAATACCACGGTTGGCGATTTTGGCATTCTCTTCTGCCGTAATATTATTCTTGTATTTACCTACGTTTCTCTCTCCCATTTCCAGTTCTTCATCTGTAGGACCCGATGTCTCGGTGGCATCTGCTGATGCATGGAAGGTCACTTTTTCTTCTCCTACAGACATACTGATGAGATCCTTTTCCTGCATACTCATAGACATGAACACATCACGGTAAGGTTCACTGTCGCTGAACCAAGAATTGATGCTCTTGGTAAATTCACCCGACTTCAAACTTTCCAGTGAATATTTTGGAAATTTGGCAAGCTCTCTCTTTTCAAGTGCTGAGTATGTGCTCCGAGGGAAAAACAGGAAAACGATGGTGAATCCTAAGAACACCATACTCATGATTGATATGTATATATAATTCTGTTTCATGACTTTAAATGCAATAGTTAAATATCACAATCTATTTATTTCTTCATTTGCGTTATTGGCGTAACATTCGCTCGAAGCCTCTTGCCGTGGATTTTGCATAGGCATGCTGCAAGTTGTTGGCGAAGAGTATATCTGTGATTTGATTGTCATTTACATAGTTGACAATATTCTTTGTGAAATATCTGAAATCTACTACATAAATATCCTCAAATGAACCGAAAAGATATCCTGGCAAGGCATTGCCATAGCTATCTTTGATGATCATCAGTTTTCTTCCATTTCTTACGTCTGTCTTGACATGCGTTGTGCGCAAATCGCCACCCATGAAGGTGCAATATGCACTGCTGCTGCCATCCTTGTATTTGATGAAGAATGGTCCGGTGAATGGGTCTGTAAGACTTGCCACTACCCTATTCTTACCCATGTTGTGTCCGACATAGGTGGTGACATAATTGCTGTCTTTAGGAATATAGTAAATGAATTTCTCCGGAGAGTTCTTTACTGTGATGTCCTTTGAGTAATGATACATACTCCCCACAAAATTATGGATGGTACGCTCTTCGAAATCGTTCAGGTTAGGAACCTTTACCTGTGCTTTCTGGGCAAATTCACGGGCTGCATAGTATGCTCCTAATGGAGACCAATGGTGGTCGGTGCGGGAATAAATATCCTCATTCTTGTGCTGCTTGAGTACTGGATATACATCTACTATTTCTACGCCTTTCTCCAGATGCTGATACATATTATTGATGACCGGCTCTTCATCGCGGATCCATTCCTTGGCTTCTTCCGGACAGTATAGACCTGCAGAGGTAGGAACGATCATGCTATAGATTCTTACATGATGCTTCAGCGTGTCCCGATACTGGTTGATGGCATTTGAATACCAAGTTCCTCCTGTTGCCAAACCGGTAAATGGTTCCAATGCTCTGATCTGGTTGTTCTCTTTGCTGATGATGATGCCCGTTCTGGTTTTATAGCATGTGGAATGGGTTTCTGCCATCACTGCCTGAGCGCAGAAAGAGCAGAACAATGCAGTATTTATGAATGTATATAATCTTTTCATTTTTGAGTATATTTTATATTAGAATCTGGTGTAAATGAAGGCATTGTTGGTGGCTCCCACAAGCAAGGCTACGCTCAGCGTGAGGAGGATGATGGACACCACCGTGCGAGTTGCAAGGGTGATATTCTTTTTCATCCTTGTATTGTTTGGCAGGTATCTATTATACCACTTCGCCACCGTATCATATACTGGAAGACAGAACAGAATACCTGCCACCCATAACCAGAAATTGTCCATGCATGCACTTTCTGCTGCAAAGTCATATACGTTCTTGGCATTTCCGATGAACGCACCGAAGAAATGTTGCATCTTGGTAAAGTCATCAAAATAGAAAATTCCCCATCCGATGATGACGAGCAACAGACTGTATATATGCAGCAGGAAGGAAGGTATCTTATCCTGCACCTTCAACAAGGTATATTTTTCGACAATCACGATGACACCGAAATAAAGACCCCAGATGATGAAGTTCCAGCTGGCTCCGTGCCACATACCGGTCAAGAACCAGACAACAAAGATGTTGAGAGGCTGGTGACGTCGGTTTCCTCCCATTGGAATATACACATAGTCGCGGAAGAAACTACCTAATGACATGTGCCATTTTCTCCAGAAGTCTGAAATGGATGTGCAGCAATAAGGATGCTTGAAGTTCTCTGCAAAGTGAAAGCCTAAACATCTGCCCAAGCCTATTGCCATGTCACTATATCCTGAGAAGTCGAAGAAGATCTGAAGCGTGAAGGCTAATATGCCCACCCATGCTCCAAAGGTGGATAAATTCTGAAGTCCGTTGGCAAGGAACTGGTCTGCTATCTCTGAAAATTGGTTGGCAAGAATCACCTTCTTACCCAATCCGATCAAGAAACGATAGCTGCCTTCTACGATGTCATACTGTCTTACCTTTCTGTCTCTGATTTCCAATGCCACAATATCATATCTGACAATAGGTCCTGCTATCAGCTGCGGGAACATGGAGATATAGAGAAGTAAGTCCTGGAAACGGCGCTGGGCTGGCGCTTCACGGCGATATACATCTATGAGATAGGATATGGACTGGAAGGTATAGAAACTGATACCGATAGGCAGTGAAATCTTCGGAATGCCTACTGGAATACCTATCGAATTGAGTGTTGTTGCAAAGAATCCCGCATATTTGAAAGTGCCGAGTAATAGGATGTTGCATATCAAACCGATTACCAATGCCCTTTTGCGGTGGGATTGCTGACTGTCTATGCCAAGTCCGGCAAAGTAGTTGATCATGACACTGAACAGCATCAGGAAAACATATACTGGTTCGCCCCATGCATAAAATATCAGTGAGAACAGTACAAGTATCGCATTGCGTACATTTGCTGGATGCTCGCCAGTCTTGAAGAATTTCTTATCCAACAAGTAGGCTAACAGATAGCACAACATAAAGGCTGGTAAGAATGCAAAGATGAAAAATAAATCGGAAAATACCATTATTTTTGTTTTGTAAAACTTTCTATTTTGACTGAGTGTCTGTTTGATTCTATTAATATAACAACAGACTTTCTAATTGGTTGGCAATGAAGTAACCATTTCGTTTGGCTCCCTTGCTGTTGGTGTGGACTCCATCTGTCGTAAAAATCCTATTGTTGATTTCTCTTGCCCCCTGAATGGTTCCCTCATAATCCAGGCGGATAACTGATAGGCTCATATAATGGCCGCATTCTTCTATGATGTCACCGACTTTGTGAATACCTGTAACGCCAGGCTTGCCTATCTGCATCGGTGTTATCAATACAATCTGTGCGTCAGGAAAAGCTTCCTTTATCTTTTCGCAACTGTATCTGACAGATTCTGCAAGGGAGGTCACCTGATGAATCGGTTTACTTAATACGGTATTGGAAGTCGCAGAAAAAACCTGCTGTGGAGTTTGGGAAAACAATTGAGGTCTGGAAGATTTGAACCAAGCATCATTCGTTCCAGCCATAATCATAATCAGGTCAGGCTGAGGCTCCTTGCCTTCTTTAGTTGCTTGAATCAATCTCAGTACTTGATTGAAAATGACATTGTTATCCGTCAACTTCTCAGAATATTCCTCTGTATTTATCTTTGTTTTAGAACAATTAGTCCAAGTAGCGCCACTCCTGGCATAACTTTTACAGGTAGAAGGGGAAAAACTCTCTTTAAACCATTTGCTCCAACCTCTGTCTTTGTCGCAATCATCTCCACCTATGAACGTATTGGAATCACCCAATAAGACAACATGCAGGTGAGAATGATTGGCTGCTGATATATTAGTCATAAAGCCTATGACCATTAATATCCCTAAAAACAATTTTATCTTCATTTTTTATTTCAGTCTCATTTTCAAAATGTTATCTGTCTAAATCGGGTGCAAAATTACAGTTTTTTTTGTTAATATGCAAACTTTCAGAAAAAAAAATCAGGAAAGACGAAATTTATCTTTCCTGATTGTATTTATGACTAATTGAACTGTTTCTTTCCTATCCTATATCCTGCTGGATTTTTTTATCCATGCTCCTACTTGATTTTTTGCGTGGGCAGGGAGAATTTTTTGCGTGCCCACGCAAAAATAAAACTACTATGGGACTTCCCGAAATGTGGAGGCTGACTACGCACAGATTTTTGCATTATTTTTATGCGAAAACAGGTATAATCCGCTAAATGTGATGAGTCCGTTGAGCATCAATAATTCATAGCCCAATTTGTAGCCCAAATGATGGGATGAGTACCAGTCGATTGCATAACAGATAATCGGACTCAAAATCGCAATATAGGGAGTTACTTGATCATTGGCTCTCCGTTTGGTGAAGATTCCAAATCCAAATATTCCCAAAAGGGGTCCGTAGGTGTAGGAGCAGATAATGTATATGGCATCTATCACACTTGTTGAGTTGATCTGCTTGAAGAGGATGATGAAAATAACAAACAGAATGGCGACGCCAAGATGTGTATATTTTCGCAGCTTTTCATCCTTCGGAGAATCCATGATATCTACGCAAATACTGGTTGTTATCGCCGTAATGGCGGAGTCGGCACTGGAAAAACTGGCTGCCACAATACCGATAGTAAAAAATACGACAACCATATTGCCCATGTAGCCAGATGCTGCAAACATCGGCAACAGATCATCCGGTGATTCTGGGAAAGGCATTTGCTGCTTTTGTGCCAATAATATTAGCAATATGCCTAATGCTAAAAACAGCAGGTTGGCTGGTACGAAAGCAAAGCCATACGTGCACATATCTTTCTGGGCATCACGAAGCGTCTTGCAGGTGAGATTCTTCTGCATCATGTCCTGATCAAGTCCCGTCATGACAATGACCACGAATATTCCACTTAAGAACTGCTTCCAGAAATTCTGTCTTGAAACCCAATCGTCGAAGACAAATATCTGCGAATATTTACTGTCACAAATGGCATGGTAAGCCTCCATCGGAGTGAAGTCCAGGCATTTGATGGTATAATAAATAATCAGGATTAAGGCAGAAAACATGCATAAAGTTTGGAACGTATCTGTCCAGACTAATGTCTTGATTCCACCCTTGCGGGTATAAAACCATATCAGCATGACCATGACGGGAACTGTCAATATGAATGGAATTCCTAAATTGTCTAATACAAACTTTTGCAGGATGATGCATACAACATAAAATCTGACTGCGGCTCCTATGATTTTGGAAATGATAAAAAAGGAAGCGCCGGTCTTATAGGAATGATTGCCCATCCTATCTTTCAGGTAAGAATAGATGGTCGTTAAATTATGCTTATAATATATAGGTAATAGGAAAAAGGCTACGATGAAATAACCAAAGATAAAACCGATACACATCTGCAGGTAGGTCATGTTCATCTTGTATGCCATTCCCGGAACGCTGACAAAAGTGATGCCGCTGATGGATGCGCCCACCATTCCGAAGGCCACCATGTACCAGGGAGACCTGCGGTTTCCCCGGTAAAAGGTTTCATTATTTGCTTTACGAGATGTGATTTTGCTGAATATCAGCAATATGCAGAAATAGATAAGTATTGTAACTAAAATCATTCTTCTAATCGTTTATAAATGAATTTTAAATTTTGTATTTATTCTTTTTCTTTGCTTCTGTCGGAGTGCCATAATAACTGCGAGGTGAAATCATCCTCCTGCCACTTCTGATATTTCCTCCACAGTATTCGCTCCATCGTTTCTGAATGCGCTCTACGTAATCCGCAGTCTCCGTGCCTCTCATGAAACCTCTTTTCACGACAGGATCCCGATAATAATAAGGATTGCTAAGCTTGAGGACGAAATGTTTTACTTCCTCCCAATTGTATGGATTGCCCCCATATTTCTTGGTTAAAGCCATGGCATCTCTGATGTGGTTGAAACCTCCATTGTATGCAGCAAGGGCATATAAGATTCGCTGGTTTGGATCATGGATGTCAGAGAAATGCCCTTGCAGTTCAGCCATATAGCGGGATGCTGCAGCGATGTTGGCCTCTGGCTGATGTATGTCATTCATGGAAAGTCCCAGATGGGATGCAGTAGATGGCATAATCTGCATGAGTCCACATGCCCCTGCCCATGATTTGGCATTGGGGTCAAAACAACTCTCCTGATAACATTGCGCAGCCATCAGACGCCAATCCATTCTTGCCGTAGGAGCATATCGCTGAAAATATCCATCGTATTCCGAGATGACACCTTTCGATCTGTTCAGGAAAGGAGAATAAACATGGCGTCTGATACTTTGTGAGGATAAGAGGAAAGTTTCTTCTCTTTTCACTTCCGCAGTCAATTGCGGTTTGTACCAGGCATTCAGAGAGTCTGCCAAACTGTTGTTGTCTCCTATGACAGCCCATTGCTCTTGGGTCGTATCCTGTTTAGGACCGCAAAACAGCAATTTTCCTTTCGCTTTCTTGCGTGATAAGGGAACGGCAATAATGTCGCCCTCCCCTTTTTCCAACTTGCTGATCATCTCAGTAGTGTCCTTACATACTTCCACTCTCAGGCTGACTCCAATTTTCTGGGCAAATTTCTCGCAAAGAAGATATTGCAAGCCCAAATTCCGGTTCTTATATATATAATATGTATCAGGACCGTTGACAGTCAGCATGATTAATTCTCCATTGGATACGATATCATCATACGTAAAACCTTTCGTCAGATTGGAGTTGTTGGAATAATCCTCCTCGCCTATAGGTGTCCCCCAAGGTGTAACATCTGGTTGCGTTTTCTGATTAGAACAACTGCAAACCAACCAAAATAATGCAAATATTGCCGATAAATATACTTTATTCATATTTCAAGTTACAAAATTACATATTTTTTTGGATATTCAAGCAAAAAGATGTACTTTTGCAATGTTTTTTAAACAAAATGAAGAAATATGTTACGAATAGCAGTACAATCTAAAGGGCGTCTTTTCGATGACACCATGAATTTACTTTCAGAAGCAGACATTAAAGTGAGTGCTTCTAAGCGCACTCTTTTGGTGCAGTCTTCTAACTTCCCTCTCGAGGTTTTGTATCTCCGTGATGATGATATTCCTCAGAGTGTTGCAAGCGGCGTCGCTGACATCGGTATTGTTGGCGAGAATGAATTTGTGGAAAAAGGGGAAAATGCCCAGATCATTGATCGTCTTGGTTTTAGCAAATGTCGCTTGAGTCTTGCAATACCTAAGAAAATTGATTATCCTGGTTTGCAGTGGTTTAATGGCAAGAAAATTGCGACTTCTTATCCTAACATCCTTCGCAATTTCATGCAGAAGAAAGGCATCAAGGCTGATATCCATGTCATTACTGGTTCTGTGGAAATTAGTCCTGGTATCGGTCTTGCTGATGGTATCTTTGATATCGTAAGTTCTGGCTCTACCCTTGTTAGCAATAATTTGGCAGAGGTGGAAGTCGTGATGAAGAGCGAGGCTTTGCTTATCGGTAATTGGAATATGGATGAAGAGAAGCATCAGATTCTGAACGAAATGCTGTTCCGTTTCGAAGCTGTGCGTTCTGCTCAGGACAAGAAGTATGTGATGATGAATGCACCAAAGTCTAAGGTGAAGGAAATTACGGATGTCTTGCCTGGTATCAAGAGTCCTACGATCATCCCATTGGCTGATGATGAATGGTGCAGTATCCATACGGTCCTCGATGAGAAGAGATTCTGGGAAATCATCGGAAAGCTCAAGGAGCTGGATGCTCAGGGTATTCTGGTTACTCCTATCGAGAAGATGATCTTGTAAAAAGAGTTTTGATCATATCTGTCTTCTACCCGGAACTTTGATTTCATGTTCTGGAAGTTAGAAACAAATATAAAAGTAAATTAATAATAATATAAGGAATGAAGGTAATTTGTTATCCTGCAAAGGAAGAATGGGACGAATTAGTGAAGCGTCCGCACCTGGATGTCTCAGAGCTTAATGCTACTGTAGAAGGTGTTCTCAATGATGTTAAGAATCATGGCGATAGCGCAGTTATACGTTACGAAGAGAAATTCGACCATGCGCATTTGGACTCTTTATCTGTATCTGATGCAGAAATGGAAGAGGCTGAAAGCCTGGTCTCTCTTGAACTGAAGCATGCGTTGGAGTTGGCCCATCATAACATTTCTTCATTCCATCAGAGCCAGCAGTTTCATGGAGAAAAGGTGGAAACAGTCTCTGGTGTGACTTGTTGGCAGAAAAGTGTTGCTATTGAGAAAGTTGGCCTCTATATTCCTGGAGGTACGGCTCCTCTCTTTTCTACGGTCCTGATGCTTGCAACACCAGCCAAGATAGCCGGTTGTAAGGAAATCGTACTTTGTACTCCTCCTAACAGAGAAGGCAAAGTGAATCCTGCCATCTTGATGGCGGCTAAGATTGCTGGTGTGAGCAAGATATTTAAAATCGGTGGCGTTCAGGCGATTGGTGCGATGGCATATGGCACAGAAAGTGTTCCTAAGGTATATAAAATCTTTGGTCCGGGCAATCAGTACGTCATGGCTGCTAAACAACATGTTTCTTTACACGATGTGGCTATTGATATGCCTGCGGGTCCTTCTGAAGTATGTGTTATTGCGGATGAAACCAGTAATCCTGTGTTTGTTGCTGCCGATTTGCTTTCTCAGGCTGAGCATGGTGTTGATTCTCAGGTTTTCCTGATTTCTACTTCTGAAGAGATGATTGAGAAAGTGAAGGATGAGGTGGAAAAACAACTCGAACAATTGCCGAGAAAGGAGATGGCTGCCAAGTCTTTGGATAATTCTAAACTTGTCTTGGTGAAGGATTATGATGAGGCCATTGAACTCAGCAATACTTATGCGCCTGAACATTTGATTATCGCCACTCGCAATTATGATGAATTGGCGGAGAAAGTGGTAAATGCCGGTAGTGTATTCTTGGGACAATATGCTTGCGAAAGTGCTGGTGATTATGCCAGTGGTACCAATCATACCCTTCCTACTCATGGTTATGCGCTGGCATATAATGGCGTCAATCTGGATAGTTATAACCGCAAGATTACGTTCCAGCATTTGACTGATGAAGGTATCAGAAGTATCGGTAACGCTGTTGTTGTTATGGCTGAAAACGAACAGTTGGAAGCTCATGCCAACGCGATGCGCGTGAGAGTTGATGAAGTTGGCAAATAGTTTTGTCCATTTCGACTTTTTAATTTTAAGAATCTATTTTATCGAAATATGAAAGAATTAAAAGAACTCTGTAGAGCCAATGTTTGGAACCTTTCTCCTTATAGTTGTGCAAGAACGGAATTTTCTGGTAAGAAAGCTCACAACTTTCTGGATGCCAACGAGAATCCGTATAATAATCCCTATAATCGTTATCCGGATCCTTTCCAGACGGATGTGAAAAAGGTCTTGAGCAAGATCAAGGACGTGCCTGTGGAGAATATATTTTTGGGAAATGGAAGTGATGAGGCTATTGACTTGGTGTATCGTATCTTCTGTAATCCGGGAATAGACAATGTGGTTGCCATTGCTCCTACTTATGGAATGTATCAGGTATGTGCTGACGTGAATGATGTGGAATACCGTCAGGTGTTGCTGGATGAAAATTACCAGATTACGGCAGATAAGTTACTGAGTGCTTGTGATGACCATACGAAGGTTATCTGGATTTGTAGTCCGAATAATCCTACGGGCAATCTGATCAATCCAGAAGCAATCGTTGGTGTATTGCAGCGTTTTGATGGCATCGTAGTCTTGGATGAGGCTTATGCTGATTTCTCCAGTATTCAGCCATTCAGATCATACTTGTCTAAATTCCCTAATATGATCGTGCTCAACACCATGAGTAAAGCTTGGGGTTGTGCTGCTTTGAGATTGGGTATGGCTTTTGCCAGCAAGGATATTATCGATTTGTTCAACAAGGTGAAATATCCTTATAATGTGAATTTACTTACTCAGCAACATGCCCTGGAGGTTTTGAATGATCCATATCAGGTGGATGAATGGGTGAAGAATCTGTTGCAGGAAAGAGGTAAGATGGTTACGGCCTTTACAGATCTTCCTATCTGCGTGAAAGTTTATCCTACTGATGCCAATTTCTTCTTGGCGAAAATGACGGATGCGCAGGCTATATACGATTATTTGGTTGATAAGGGTATCATCGTTCGCAATAGAAATAGAGTGCAGCTTTGTGAGAACTGCCTGCGAATTACGATCGGTAAAAAGAGTGAGAATATAGAATTGTTATCAGCTCTTCGACAATATCAATAAAAATATAAAGAGGGTGTGTCATGAACTTCTGGCACACCCTCTATTTTTAATGAAAAGTATAGTTTAGAATTTGATTTTCTTCTTCTTGCCTTTACTTTCGTTGCCCACCCTGTCTAATGCGGTTACAATGTAGGTGGTTTTACCATCCTTGATGTATGGTACTTTCACGTTGGAATCGTAGGTGATCTTGATGATTTTGGATGCATCGTTTAAGTCAACGGGCTCACCTTCCTTAAATTGATAGACAACAAATCTATTGGCCACATCACCCCATTTTTTTCCTTTAGGAGTCTTCCAATTCAACATCGGTCCCTGCTCTGTCCATTTCAGTTTCAGACTTCTGACGGCTTTTGGACTTTTATTATCCAAGAAAGTCATGAGAGGTGGTAATGCTGGATATTTCCAATAGAAATCTCTCAAAGTATGACCGATATTTCCCACATTGTCGGCTGCAGTCTGAGCGTACCACAACACTGTTCCCTTTACATTCTGCATTTGCTGGTGCAACTTGTGCTTGGCAGGAAGCTGATGACTTCTTGGATTTGCAGGGTCAGCAAACTTGGCTGTTCGTTCAATGTCTTCGCCAATAAATAAAGGTCTTTTACCTGCATGTTTGTTCCACCAGGTGATCAGGGTTTTATAATCAGCAGCCTTATGTCCGATTTCCCAATACAATTGAGGAACGCAGTAGTCTATCCAACCGTTATTCACCCACAAAAGTACATCGGCATAAAGGTCATCAAAATTCTGCAAACCATTCGTTTCAGAACCATTCGGATCATTTCTTTTGTTGCGATAAATACCAAAAGGAGAAACACCGAATTTTACCCAAGGTTTAATATGATGGATGGTCTCCCCTAATTGCTTTACGAATCTGCTTACATTATCTCTTCTCCAATCTCCAATATTCCAATAACCATGAGAGTTCTGCTGAAACAAGGCTTGGTCTGGAATCTGTTTGCCTGCTACTGGATAAGGATAGAAATAGTCATCTATATGGAAACCGTCCACATCATATCTGCTGACGATGTCGGCTGCCACTTTGCAGACATAATCTGCAGATTCTTGCAAACCAGGATTAAGGAGCACTAAATTATCATAGGAAAAGCATAATTTAGGTTGTTTGACAACAACACTGTTCTTGCTAACTTGTGACATGCTTGTGGATCCATGTTTGGCGCGGTATGGATTGATCCAGGCATGAATTTCAATTCCTCTTTTGTGGCATTGTTCAACCATCCATGCCAAAGGGTCCCAATAAGGATTCGGAGCCTGTCCCTGGATTCCTGTCAGGAATTTACTCCATGGTTCCAGTTGACTCTCATAGAGGGCATCACATTCCGCTCTCACTTGAAAGATAATGGCATTGACACCATCTTTTTCCAACTCGTCCAGTTGCTTGCTGAGCATAGACTGGATCTGTTGGGTGCTTTTGCCCATGAATTGACCATTGACACATTGGATCCATGCGCCACGGAATTCACGTTTGTTTTGTGCTGATGCGCCCAATGTAAGGAAAAGGGCCATCGCAAAAATGATTAGATTCTTATACATCTTGTTTTATATTATTTGTTTATTCTTCATCTCTTAATTTTGGCAGAGAAATATGGTATTTTACTGCCAAGAATCGGATTGCGCAAACGATAGCAAATGTGGCAATGACCGTGATATAGAGGCTAACCTGCAACCAGCTCAGCAACCAGTATGTGAGTCCTCCCACCACACAAGCCATAGCGTATATTTCCTTTCTGAAGATCACAGGTTCTTCGTTGAGCAGCACATCTCTGATCACTCCTCCGGCAGCTCCCGTAATGCATCCCATAATGATAGCAACCCAAAATGGGAAGCCACATTCCAATGTTTTTTGAATACCCGCTATATTGAATAGGGCCAAACCGAGTGTGTCGAATAAAAACCAAGTAGCATCCAGACGTCTGAGATAATGGTGGCATACTATTACGACACACTGTGCAAATAGCGTACATATCATGTATATCGGACTTAGCATCCAGAAAGGTCTTACACCTAACATGACATCTCGTATGGTTCCTCCTCCTATAGCCACAGCAATACCGCATACAAAGCCTCCCAGCCAGTCGTAATGTTTGCTGGCTGCGAGTCTTATGCCTGACAATGCAAAGGCAAATGTTCCTATGAATTCTATTACACGTTGTAGTGTAATGACAAATTCCGGGTCATGATGGATTATCATTTCATTATTCTCCTACTAATGTTTTGTTATATTTTGATTGATTGAACGTATTATTCCTTGAATCTATCTCCCCAACAAGTTACCATCCAATTATATAATTTCTCTTCATTAGGAGAGTGCTGCGCATGCCAGAATCTCTCATTTTGAATTTCACTCGGAAGATATTGTTGGCTTGTGAAGTGCCCAGGATAGTCATGTGGATATTTATATCCGTCATGGTAGCCCAATTCTGCCATTAATTGGGTTGGAGCATTTCGGATATGCAGCGGAACAGGAAGATTTCCCGTTTCCCGCACCCTTGCTATTGCTGCATTGATGCCTAAATATGCACTGTTACTCTTAGGACTGGTGGCCAGATAAACCACCGCTTCGGCTAATGCAATCCGTGCTTCAGGCCATCCGATTTTCATGACCGTATCAAAAGCCGCATTTGCCAAGAGTAAAGCATTCGGATTGGCAAGTCCGATGTCCTCGCTGGCACTGATGACCACTCTTCTTGCAATGAATTGTGGGTCCTCCCCTCCTTCTATCATTCTTGCCATCCAATATAATGCAGCATCAGGATCACTTCCCCGGATACTCTTGATGAAAGCAGAGATAATGTCATAATGCATTTCTCCCTGTTTGTCATAAGCAAGAGGATTTTGCTGGAGTTCCCTTTCTACTACCTCATCTGTGATGATTATTTCATCCGAAGAGAAAGAATTCACGATCAATTCCAAAATATTCAGCAGTTTGCGGGCATCGCCACCACTATACCTTAGCATTGCACCCGTTTCCTTCAACGTTATGTCTTTCTCTTTGAGAACAACATCTTTATGGATCGCTCTTTCAAGAAGCCCCTGTAAGTCGTCTTTTCCTAAAGGTTTCAGAACGTAAAGTTGGCACCGGGAAAGTAAAGGCCGTATTACCTCAAAGGAAGGATTCTCTGTGGTTGCTCCGATGAGGGTAACGATGCCTTTCTCTACTGCTCCCAATAATGAGTCTTGCTGACTTTTGGAGAAACGATGGATTTCGTCAATAAACAGTATAGGAGAAGCGGAGTCAAAAAAACGGTTGTTTTTGGCTCTTTCTATCACTTCCCTGACATCCTTTACACCGCTTGTCACAGCGCTCAAAGTATAGAAAGGTACTTTGAGCGTGTGAGCGATAATTTGTGCCAATGTTGTTTTGCCTACACCAGGAGGTCCCCAAAGAATAAAAGAGGAAATTCTTCCTGCATCTATCATTTTACGGAGTATGGCTCCTTCACCTACTAAGTGTTTCTGGCCAACGTAGTCGTCAAGAGAACGTGGTCGCATTCTTTCTGCTAAGGGTTCACTCATTGTCTTAACAATTTATGATATGTTTCCAAATATGAGAATACAATGTTTTGTATGACTTGTATTCATTGCGTCTGTCGTCATGAGATTTCATCTATCATCATATGGATGTCTGCCTCATTTCTTTCCTTCAGAAGAAATCTGGTTCCCCATCAGTTTTTGTAATTCGATGACGCTTTGATTATAGTCATTGATTGCTGCAGCTTTCTTCATGTAGAAGTCAATGCTGTTGTTCAGCGCTTCAACATATTCAATATATGAAATTTCGCCATTTTCATATTCTGCCTGGCTCATTTCTTCCAGTTTCTGGTTGTTTTGCTTGCCTTCCTCCTGATAATATTTCATTCGGACAAATGCTTCATTGCACTTACTCAAGCATGCATGATATTCTTGTTGCTTATCCAACTGCTCTTGCTTGATTTCATATTCTGCAATTTCTTTATCTTTTTTGGCAGCCTTGATTCGGGCTTTGGTTGCACCATAAAATAGTGGAATCCCCACTCCAACTTCAAATCCCATAAAGTTGCCTCCTTCAAACCTGTTTCTGTTGACATGATATGGATCCCATGAGGAGATGACCATCTGGTTGCGAAGAGAAAGACTGAGAGAGGGTGCATAGCCGTTTTTTGCTACGCTGACTGCTTTGTCTGCTACTGTAATCCTGTCTTGCGCATATTGTCCTTCTGGAGTAAGCTGGTAGTTGAAACTGTTTTGTACCCAATCCAATGCTACTAAATTCTGGTCTGCAGGTTTGATGGGTTCATTACTATTTACCAAACCGGATAATAGGAGTTGCTTACTTTCGATTCCGCTGAGGACATTCGTCATCTCCAACTTGTTTTCACGATGCATCCTATTGGCTGAAAGTAATTCCAGTTGGCGTGTCTCTCCTGCCTTGAATCGCGCTTCAGCTATTGTCCGATAACGGTTGAGGATGCTGTCCTGCTTGTTGAGAATGTTTAAACGTTCATATTCATATATCAACTGATAGTAATTGCTTTTAATCTGATAAATAAGTTCAGACAATACTACATTCTTCTTACTCTTTTCAGCTTGAGTTTCCGCTTTTAATTGCTTGTTCTTTGCAATATAAAGAGTTGGAAATTCTATACTTTGAGTGAGGGAAATGGAATTGTCCGTACTTCCGCCTGATGTAGGATCCTGTGACAGCGTCAAATCGGTTTTGTCAATATCCCATGCTGTGGCCTGAAGGTTTTTGGCACGTTCTATCGACTTGTTTGCTGCAAGAATCTTATAATTCTTTTCGTATGCCATATTCAGGCATTGTTGCAAATTGAGTACTTTGTGTTGTGCTTGCATATTGCTACACAAACACAACAAAGTAATATATATTATTGCTCTTTTCATATAACTATTTTTTAGTAAACGTTTTGTAAATTGCCGGTAAAACCAACAAAGTCAATAATGTAGAAGTGATGAGTCCGCCGATAACAACAGTAGCCAAAGGTCTTTGTACCTCAGCTCCATCTCCGTGTGACAAAGCCATCGGTAAAAATCCTAACGATGCTACGAGTGCAGTCATTAATACAGGGCGGAGTCTGATCATGCAACTGTCAATTATTCTTTCGTGAATAAGTTGGGTGTTGCTGCGCCCGGACTCTACTGCTGATGACAACTGATTCTTCTGCATTTGATTCATCTCACCTATGAGTACAATTCCGTTAAGAACTGCAACACCAAACAGGGCAATGAATCCAACTCCGGCTGAAATAGAGAATGGCATACCTCTAAACCATAATGCCCATACTCCACCAATGGCAGCCAATGGAATAGCCGAGAATACGAACAGACTTTCTCTTACGTTTTTTACTGTTGCATAAAGTAACAGGAAGATAATGATAAGCGCCAATGGCACTACTATCATCAATCGGGTAATTGCACTCTGTAAATTCTGGAACTCGCCACCATAGGTATAATAATATCCTTCCGGCAACTTCAGTTTCGCATCCAGCAGATTCTGTATTTCATCCACCGTACTCTGCACATCTCTTCCTTTTATGTTGAAACCGACATAGATACGTCGCGCACCATTTTCGTGAGAGATTTGTGCTGGAGCGGGTTCGTAAATGATATCTGCAACCTGGGTCAATGGAATTGTTTCCCCGGAACCTATTGGGATGGCAAGATTTTGGATAGATGAAACATTGCGGTCGTTATTATCTAACCTCAATACAATGTCAAATTTCCGTTCTCCTTCATAAATGGAACCGGCTATTCCGCCCGCAAATGAAGTTTCAAGCACTTGATTGATGTCATCAACGTTGATTCCGTATTCCGCCATCCGTTCATGATTATATACCACCTGAATCTGCGGTAAACCAGAAACTTGTTCCACAGATGTTCCACTTACTCCCTGGATGCCACTAATCATCTTGCCTACATGTTCTCCTAACTTGGTGAGTTCATCCAGATCATCTCCAAATATTTTGATTGCAACATCTTGCTTGATGCCAGTCAGCAACTCGTTATTACGCATTTGGATAGGCTGTGATATTTCAGCCTCTAATCCCGGAATTGTATGGAGTGTTTCTTCCATCTTTTCCATGAGTTCTTCTGTTGTTTCAGCGGAAGTCCATTCTGCTTTTGGCTTGAGTGAAATCATGATGTCCGCTCTTTCAACAGGCATTGGGTCAGTTGGAATCTCGGCACTTCCTATACGGCTAACGACTTGTTTCACTTCCGGATATTCAGCCCTCAGCAGTTTCTCAGCCTTGGTACAACTTTCTACCATTTGCGAGAGAGAAGTTCCTTGCGACATACTCATTTCTACGGCAAAATCCCCTTCTTCCAAACTTGGAATAAATTCTCCTCCAAGAAACTTGAATGCCACAAGACTGACACAGAACAAAGCAACGGCACCTGTTATCACGTTCTTGTTTTGTTTCAGTACCCAGTTGAGGACAGGAAGATACCATTGCTGTATTTTCTTGACCATCTTGTCGGCGAAAGTCTCTTTCTTGCTGATTTTCTTGCTAAGGAAGAGGCTACTTGCCATCGGAACATACGTAAGTGACAATATGAAGGCACCGAGTATGGCAAAAAATACAGTGAGAGCCATCGGACGGAACATCTTGCCTTCAATGCCCACTAAGGTCATCAAAGGAACATATACGATCATAATCATGATTTCACCGAAGGCTGCACTTTGCCTGATACGTGAAGCAGAGAAATGAACTTCTTCATCCATCTCGGCTTGCGTGAGGCTCGTCTTCTGAGTTTTTTGGTTGATATGGGTAACTACGGCTTCCACAATAATGACAGCAGAATCCACAATCATACCGAAATCAATGGCTCCTAAACTCATCAGGTTGCCATCTATGCCAAAGGTCTTCATCATTCCAAAAGCGAATAGCATACTGAGTGGAATGACGCTTGCAACAACCAGTCCTGCTCTACAGTTTCCTAAGAAAATGACCAATACAAAGATGACAATGAGGCCTCCCATGATCAAGTTGTGCTCTATGGTTCCCTCAACACGCTTTACAAGATTTGTACGGTCAATAAAAGGTTCTATGATGACACCTTCTGGGAGGGATTTCTGAATCTGGGCAATTCTTGACTTGACATTTTTGCTTACTTCTTGGAAGTTTTCTCCTTTGAGCATGATAGCTATTCCGGCTACGACTTCTCCCTCGCCATTTCTCGTAACGGCACCAAAACGGGTTGCGTGACCTTCCTGTACCTTGGCAATGTCGCCGACTTTTATTGTTATTCCGTTGACATTCTTTACAGGTATATTGGCAATATCATCAAAAGTCTTGGCCACACCAATAGCACGGATGTAGTATTGGTTTGAGTTTTGCTCAATATAGCTTCCACCGGTATTGGCGTTGTTCTTTTGCAAGGCGTCGAAGACTTCGGATACAGTTATGCCATTAGCATTCAATCGGTCTGTGTTGATGGCTACTTCGTACTGTTTGACAAATCCTCCCCAACCGCTCACTTCTGCAACACCAGGAGTTCCTGAAAGTTGTTTTCTGACAATCCAATCTTGGATCGTGCGAAGTTGCGTGAGGGAATACTTGTTTTCATACCCTTTCTTGGTTCGTACTGTATAGTGATATATTTCTCCCAGCGCAGTAGCGATGGGTCCCATTTCTGTAGAAGTGTTCTTTGGCAACTCTTTTACTGCGTCGTTTAAAACCTGACTTACTTGAGAGCGGGCCCAATAGATATCTGCCTGGTCATCAAAGATTAATGTTATAACTGATAATCCGCTTCTGGAAATACTCCTTCGTTCTTGAAGGCGTGGTACATTGGCCAATGCCATCTCGATAGGAGTGGTTACATATTGCTCGACTTCCTGGGCACCCAGGGAAGGTGCTTGGGTAATTACTTGAACCTGATTATCGGTGATGTCTGGTGTAGAGTCAAACGGCAATGTAGCCAACGACCAAAGTCCCCAAACTATAAGCGATATAGTGAGGAAACCTACCACAAACTTGTGCTTGATGGAACTTGTAATTAGTTTCTGAAACATGATGTCCTTTTAAATTTGTAAATTGATTAATAATTTTAATTTCCGGACACTAATCTTCTTCTCCATGATCGCCAATCTGCGATGCCAGGTAGAAAGCATTATCAGTCACTATCTTTTGTCCATTCTGTATGTGCTTGCAGAGTGAAACCTCAGTATATCCGTCATTGCTGACTCCAGTTGTCACTTCATGTCGTGAAAAACTGTATTCTCCATTTCTTGGCTGTTTGTTGAGTGCAAAGATATATTGTTTTCCTTCTATATTAACAATAGCTTTGTTAGGAAGCGCAACACAAAGCTGGCGTCCGGTCGCTATTTGCCCGGATACATACATGCCATCAAAGAGGTTTGTGCCTCTGGTTGCATCAAGCTTGACATGTACAGCAACGCTTTTTGTTCCTTGGTTAAAGTATTCGTTCATACCATAGACATGACCGGAGACTTTTACGCCTGGTTGATTGGTGAGTGAGAGTAATACTCGGTTTCCAATCTTTACTTTATTCAGATCTCGTTCAAAAACATTCAAGTCACATTCTACAGCATTGTTATTTCTGATTTTCATCAAAGGCGTCTGCATGTCTGCGTAACTTCCCAAAGATGCTGTAATTTCGCTTACCGTACCTTTGATAGGAGCATATAAAGGGAAGACAGTTGTAAATTTTCCCTTCGCCACAGATGCTGTAGAGATGCCCAGCTGAGTCAGCTGGCGACCGATTCCTATAAGATTTGCTTTAGCCACCTTATAGTCTTTTTCAGATAAAAGCAATTTCTTTTTGATGCCAGCTCCAGAGGAAGCGAGTGTTTTCTGTCTTTCCATTTCAAGCTTCGCACTTTCCATTTCTTTGTATGCAGAATAGTAGTCTTTCTGTAAAGATACGATTTCTGTATTTTCAATGGTTGCCACAACTTGCCCTTTATTGATCTGTTGTCCTTCTTTCACAGAAATGGATTTGACGACACCGCCCATCAAAGAAGCGACGTCTGCCATATTCTGGGCTCTAAGTACCAAAGTGCCGTTTACATGAAGCATTGCATCCAGTTCGCGCTTTTGTGCCTCCCCTAATTTGAGGTCAATAGCATTCAGTTGTTTGCTGGTTAAAGGAATGTTTTGAAAATCCACTTCTTCTTCCTTTTCCTCATTCTCCTCCTTGTCTGCTTTACTTTCAGAATAGAAACTGAAAGCAAAAAATGCGATTGCAGTACATACCACAATCAAAGATATTCTTTTCACCATTTTCTTATTATTCTTTTGTTTAGTATTTGCTGCTCAATCCAAGTTGCTTCTTTATAGATCAAGCAGCTTCTTTATAGATTCTGTCGCAATGAAATGATGGAATTTCATCTAAGATGCGACCGTCTTCAGTTATCAACTAAAGAAATGAAATGAAGTAAGAAAATGGAGGCCCCCGTAAAGAACTATTCACAGAAGCCCCTAACTTGATTGCCATCGTTTTTTGTTGCCATTTTGATATGACAATCTTGTAGCATGGGGTCAATTGAATAGAAGAAGGCAATAGAGCTACGAGCATATTTCTGTCGTAGTCCAGATGTTTGTATATGGATTTTATATTTTTGCCATTAGAGATAAACTGATGCATCTGGTGAATATTGCATCCCTTGTTGTCTTTCTCATGGTGGGCAGTATGCTCATCATTAATATTTCCATCATATTGGCATTGTTGTTCTATAAAACAAACTTGCCCCATATGATGGTGGTGAAGTATAATGGTAGATAGCAACAAAGCGCATGTTGCTATCCACATATTTAAAATATGAATTTTATACTTTACCATGATTGTAATATTAAGTCTGATGATGTTTCTATACGATTGCAAAGTTACTATTTAAAATTGGCATTTCAAAATTCAAAGATGTTTTTTAACTAAATCTCGCTTAATTCGGTAAAAAAACGAAAAAAAATGATGTAGTTAACGAAAAAGTTTATACTTTTGCTCTCAATTTATATAAAGGTGTTTTAATTCAATGTGCTATGTTTTGTAATGAACAGAAAAAATATCGATTAAGTGTTGCAATATTGATTGTTGTTTCACTTTTGATTTGCATATATCTGATAGCTTTCAGTTGCTTCTTTTCTAAGAAGCAGATCCAATCGGCTATGATACCTGTCAAGGTTTACTCTCAATATGAAATATTGGATGGAGGAAAAGTGGTTTATCATTTTGATAAAGATACCATTTCTGCTACTGGATATTTCTTCAATAAATACTTTTTTATCCCTTCCTGTCAAGGTCGTATTTATGCTGATTTTGATAGTACTATCTGGCAGAATAAATATAAGGATGTAAATGTGGAAAAATTGGTGCAACTTCATATCGATTCCTTGAAAACGATGTATAGTCAGTCAAAGTGGATTGATGGAGAGTTGTCTTATTATTTGAAATGTCACAATGCCAGTGATGAAGGATTCTTTCATATTTCTCAGGTTGCTTTGAAAGAAGAAAACCTTCGGGATTCTACGCGAAAGATGTTGGATTCATTAAAACATCTTTCACATAAGTCTTTGAAGATAGTTCGTCATTTGGAATTCGTTGCGATTTCTCCTTCTGGTAAGGCTAATAGAAAACAAGTTGAGAAATTAAAACATGTTGGTGGAAATGTTTTCCAATTGTTCTCAGAAACTTTACCTGAAGAGTCTTGCGCTTTGTCTTTTCATAAGTCTCAAGCATTGGCTTCTATGAGTATTGTCCCAGTTTTGTTTGATGCCAAATTGAATTATCTTTTGGGCACAACAGGAACCTATAGTGGTGAAGTTGATTCTTTAGGATTGCCTCATGGTCATGGTGAATGGCTGGGCTTTACCGATGCTGCCTATTATCAGGGAAGCTGGAAACATGGAAAACGTAATGGTTTTGGTTTTTCTGTTGCAGATAAAAGTCAGTTGCGCATAGGAGAATGGGTGCTGGATAAATACAAAGGAGAACGATTGGTTTATAGTTCTGATCGAATCTACGGTATTGATATCTCTAAATATCAGCATGTTATAAAAGGTAAGAAATATAATATCGATTGGAAACGTCTGCGTATTTCCCATCTTGGAAATATCAGTAAAAAAACAATTAATGGGGATGTTAATTATCCGATTAGTTTCATCTATATTAAAAGTACAGAAGGGGCAAGTTTATTAAATCCTTTCTATAGAAAAGACTATGTGGCAGCACGGGCACATGGATATAAGGTAGGAAGTTATCATTTCTTTTCTACTCTAACTCCAGCTACTTTGCAGGCACGTCAATTCCTTAAAAATTCATATGTCAAATCGGGTGACTTGCCACCTGTCCTTGATGTTGAGCCTACTAAAGCCCAAATTCAGAAGATGGGAGGCGTGGGTGTCCTTTTGACCAGAATGAGAATATGGTTAAGAATGGTTGAAAAAGAAACGGGTAAACGTCCTATTATTTATGTAAGTCAGACTTTTGTAAATCGCTATTTGAGCAAAGCGACTGATATAAAGCAAAAATATCAGGTGTGGATTGCAAGATATGGAGAATACAAGCCTGATATCAAATTGGTTTTCTGGCAACTTTGTCCTGATGGTAGGGTTACTGGAATTCGGGGTCATGTAGATATCAATGTATTTAATGGTTATCATGATTCTTTCAAGCTGTTTATCTCTAATCTGAAGTGATTCGTAATAGGCAGTTTGTCTCTAATCAGAGGGCTCTCGTAATAAAAAATATGCTTTTCTCCAAAAATATATTGTTAAAGTATATTAATAGAAATAACAATGATGCAATATTTTTCTTATATTTGCGTAATATTATATATACGCAATTAAAAATAGGAGTTAATAGCATAGGATGAGACAACTTAAGATTCAAAAAAGTATAACCAATCGTAACAGCGAGGCACTTGATAAGTATCTTGTTGAGATAGGTCGTGCCCCAATGGTGTCAATTGACGAAGAGATTGAATTGGCCCAAATCATTAAGAAAGGTGGTCGGGCTGCGGAAAGAGCAAAAAACAAATTAGTTGAGGCTAATCTTCGTTTTGTGGTCTCTGTTGCCAAACAGTATCAGCATCAGGGGTTGACTCTTACTGACTTAATTGATGAGGGTAATATCGGATTGATTAAAGCTGCAGAAAGATTTGATGAAACCCGTGGTTTTAAGTTTATTTCTTATGCAGTTTGGTGGATTCGACAGAGTATTTTGCAAGCAATTGCTGAGCAAAGTAGAATAGTCAGACTTCCTCTTAATCAGGTTGGTTCCTTGAATAAAGTTAATCAGGAAAGTAATAGATTTGAACAAGAAAACCAGCGTCGTCCAAGTGTAGAAGAACTTGCGCAGCGCACAGGTATAGATGAGGAAAAAATCTCTCAAAGCATGGCGGCAAGTGGTCATCATGTAAGTATTGATGCGCCTTTTGGTGAAGATGATGACAATTCTATGGTGGATGTCATGGCAAGTGGAGAAGATAGTCGCACAGATAAGCATGTTGATCATGAAAGTATGGCTATGGAACTACGTCAGGTTTTGGATAAGGTTCTTAAAGACAGGGAAAAGCAGATTGTTTGTGCCTGCTTTGGAATTGGAGAAACTGAAAAAGGATTGGAAGAAATTGGAGATAAAATGGGATTGACTCGTGAAAGAGTTCGTCAAATACGTGAGAAAAGTATTACAAAACTTAGAGATTCCGGAAATGTCAAAATTCTGATGAAATACTTAGGGTAATTTTTGAAAAAACATTTAATTCTCTTTGTTGTTTCATAAAAATATACTAACTTTGCAATCGGGTGCTTTTTCAAGCTCCCGATTTTTTGTTATGAGGCTTCTGGTTCATATTATAATCTGTGTTTTCTTGACTTTATCGCTGGATGGATATGCAAGAAATGTTACACCGAAAGACGATTTCCGTGATTCGGTGATGAATCGTGTCTATCGATATTACCAGTTGTCTTATTCCGCTTCTGAGCAATCTCATGAGTCTTATGCATACACGAAATTTATGATGCGTACCAATCATCGCAACTTTACGTTGGCTATGGTTCCTTCTCTTTATGCGATAGCTCATGGTTCCGGTAGAGAATTTATGGGAGAATATTATAGTAAATATACGGTAAAAGAAAAGAATAAGATAACTCCTCATCGTTTACTATGTATTACTACAGTTCCTCACAAAAGGAATACAATGCCTTCTCTGCTGAATTATCTTACTCCGAATGTTTATGGTGAATGTCTTTTTCAAGACAATATACTGTCTCCCTATCATCGGTCAAACAGGAAATATTATAAATTTATGGTCACGGCTCTTCCATTTGGAAAAGCTCAGGTTTATGCCTACCCTAAATTGAAAAATACTCAATTGGTTACGAGTATGGCTATAGTGGATAGTCATACGGGTAGAATAAATTTGGTTGATTTTGAAGGTGAGTATGATATGACTCGCTTCTTTATCAGCGTGGTGATGAATAATGAGGATTCTGTGGGTTCTCTGTATCCGAAGAAGTGTGACTTGAGAGCTAATTTCCGTTTTATGGGCAATCAGATAACGGCCAGATATTCTACTATTTATGGCTTGCCGAAATTATTGTCGGATTCATTGAATAATGTTGAAGATACTACATTGATGGCAAAGGTGCGCCCTACCCCGTTGAATGAGGAGGAAATGCATTTCTTGAACCATTATTATCAGAAAAAGAATGAAAGGGATTCTTTGGCCAAAAACGAAAAACATAAAAAGTCTTTTGTAAAAGATGTGTTGTGGGATATTGTGGGCGATAATGTCTTAAATCGTATCAAGCAAAATTTCGGAAAACAAAATCAGGGGTACCTTAGAATTAATCCTATTCTGAATCCTCTTTATATGGGTTATTCCGAACGCAAGGGATTTGTATATAAGTTTGATGTACGAGGAAGCTATTCTTTTAGTGATGATGTGCAATTTGCTCTTCGCTTCAAAGCTGGTTACGCTTTCAAGCAGCATCGGTTTTATTTCAGCATTCCTGCTACTCTTAACTACAATAAAAAGCATGATGGATTCCTTCAGTTGGAGTTGGGTAATGGAAACCGAATCAATACCAATGTTGTTGCGCGTCGTATATTGGATATCAGCGAGAAAAAAGATAGTCTTATCCAATTCCCATATGGTGATTATACGGCCTTTAAGGATAATTATTGGCGACTGACGAATCATTGGATGTTTAATAACTATATTGGTTTTGAGTTGGGAATCATTGCCCATCAACGTCAATCTATAAGTCCGGAATTTTATAAGGAAAATAATTTCCCAAGTTTGTATAGATCAGTTGCGCCTGCATTGGCTTTGGTTTGGCATCCTATTGGGAAAAACGGTCCTGTCGTAAAAGTTGATTATGAAAGAAGTTTCAATCATTTTCTTCATTCCAATATCAGCTACGAACGGGTTGAAATGGATATGCAGGATATTATCAACATGTCAAGAAGGCGGAGCCTTTCTTTGCGTTTGGGTTCTGGATTCTATACTCAGAAAGGTGACCATTGGTATTTTGTTGATTATACCAATTTCAGGGACAATAATTTACCTGGCGGCTGGAATGATGATTGGGCTGGCGAATTTGAATTGCTTAACTCTGGATGGTATAATGCATCAGATTATTATGTTCGGTCCAATGTTACTTATGAGTCTCCAGCCTTGTTTGCTGCCTGGTTGCCATGGGTAGGACGTTTTATAGAAAATGAACGATACTATGTCAATGCCCTCATGGTTAGACATCTTCATCCTTATACGGAATGGGGATACGGGTTCAAAACACGTGTGGCTTCGGTAGGCATATTTGCTTCTTTTCAAAACACAAGATTTCAAGGAGTCGGTTGTAAATTCGGCTTCGAATTATTTAGAGAATGGTAATTACAATTTAATATACAAGCATTAAGATATGAATTCTCAACTTACTGTTTATAAAGCGAGTGCAGGTTCTGGAAAAACCTTCACTTTGGCTAAAGAGTATATGGTCTTGGTGATACAAGACCCATCTTCATACAGGAATATTCTTGCTGTAACATTTACTAACAAGGCAACTGAGGAAATGAAAAATAGAATCCTCAGCAAACTGTATGGAATAGCTAATCGGCTGGATGACTCAAGAGATTACTTGGAACAAATCAAGGGGGTATTATCTCAGATGTCAGAAGAGCAGATTATTGAAAATGCTGGTATTGCTCTGAAAAATCTTATCCACAATTATAATTATTTCCGCGTCGAAACGATTGATACATTCTTCCAGAGTGTACTCCGTAATCTGGCACGTGAACTTGATTTGACCGCTAATTTGAGAATTGGTCTTAATGATGTCCAGATAGAAGAACAGGCTGTAGATGAATTGATCGAAGAACTTCAGATGACAGACAAGCTTCTCTTTTGGATTATGGATTATATTAAGGAAAATATTGCAGATGACAAAAACTGGAATGTGATTTCTCAAATAAAAGCTTTTGGACGGAATATATTCAAGGATTTTTATAAGGATCATGCTGATGCGCTGAATAATTGTATTGAAAAAGATGGCTTTTTCGAGGCTTTTTCTTCAAAATTGAGGAAAAAGCAAGCTGAAGCTAAAGAGCATTTTGACCAGATTGCGGCTACCTTTTTTGATGCATTGGATGAAAACGGACTTTCGGCAGATGACTTTCAAAATAAGACCAGAGGTATATGGAGTTACTTTTCCAAATTGAAAAACGGTAAATTCAATGATGATGATTTGCAAAATGCTACATTGGTAAAATGTCTGGATAGCGAAGAATCCTGGGTCAAAAAGTCTGATGCTCAGGCTGGTAAACCTGCGTATGACTTAGTGGTTTCCCAACTCTTCCAACTGCTTCATTATTCAGAAACTTCAAGACCCAAGTTATTGCGTATATATAAAAGTTGTGATCTTACTTTGCGCCATCTGAATCAATTACGTCTTTTGGGAAGTATTGAAAAGAGAGTCAGAGAAATGAACAGAGATGCCAACCGTTTTTTGCTTAGCGATACCCAGACTCTTCTTCATTCTTTGATTCAGGATGAAGACTCCCCTTTCATCTTTGAGAAAATCGGTTCTCAGTTGGAGCATGTCATGATCGATGAGTTTCAAGATACCAGTACTGTGCAGTGGAAAAACTTCAAGGTGCTATTACAGGAGACAATGAGTCACCAGAATGCAGGAAATTTAATAGTAGGTGATGTGAAACAGAGTATTTACAGATGGCGTTCTGGTGATTGGCGTCTGCTTAATAATATTGAATCTGAGTTTCCATCTAATTATACAATTCAAATTGAGTCACTCTCTCACAATTATCGCTCAGACAGGAATATCGTAGATTTCAATAACGCTTTCTTCGAAGCTGCTGCAGAAAAAGAATATCAGGCCATAACGGATAAAGATTTACCTCATACTTTCTCTGACTCTGGTTCTGACTCCGACTCTGACTCCGATGGCTCCAGTGCAGCTCAACTCAAGAAAGCTTATAGTGATGTAAGGCAACGTGTGCCTCAGAAAAAACCTGCATGTGGCTATGTGAGGATTAATCTCTTGGGACAGAAGGGTATCAAAGAAGATGAGAATTCTGAAAACTATCAGGACAAGATGATGGGTATGATTTTAGATACCATCAACGAACTTGTAGAGGCGGGAGTAAAATATAAGAATATCGCCATATTGGTGAGAAGCAATAAGACCATACAGAATATTGCTGATTATCTGATGGCTAATAGTGCGACTCCATTGCCTTTGGTTTCTGATGAGGCTTTCAGACTGGATGCCTCTCAGGCCGTGAATGTGATGGTTACTGCTCTTCGGTGTCTGGCTCATCCGAATGATGATATAGCTAAGGCCGGCTTGATGAAGTTCTGCATGAAATATCTGGAAAACAAGCAAATAGCAGAAAAATTCTTGGAAGAAAGAGAACTTTATTTGCAAAAGCCGCTTTTGGATTTGACAGAGTCCCTTTACACTTACTTTAAATTGGGAGAAATAGAAACGCTCTCTCAACAAAGTTCATACGTAAGTGCATTCTATGATCAGTTGGCTTCTTATCTCTCAGATAATGGTGGTGATATAGATGATTTCTTGAATGAATGGGATGAGAATATTCACTCTAAAAGCATTCATAGTGATAAGGCTGACGGAATCAGGCTTTTGTCCATTCATAAAAGTAAAGGTCTGGAGTTTGACAATGTCATCATGCCTTTCTGTGATTGGGCGTTAGAGAAGACTGATACGATTTGGTGTACGCCTCAGGTTGCACCATTCAACGAACTTCCTTTGGTGCCTGTCGATTTTTCTGCAAAGAAAATGGTTGGTAGTATTTATGAGAAAGATTACTATCAGGAACATTTGCAGAATATGGTTGATAATTTGAATTTGCTATATGTAGGATTCACGCGAGCTGGTAAAAATCTGTTTGTATATGGTAAGCGAGGTGCTGCTACGCAGAGAAGTTTTATCATCGAAGATAGTCTGGAAGCAGTTTACAATACATTGAATGCCCAGAATGCTTCTGGCCAGTATGAGGAACAGACTCTCGAATTTCAAGGAAATGGAACTGACAAGAAAACCGATGATGTTTACTTCGAATATGGAGAGATAGATGCTTCTTCCAAAGAGGAGGAGTTTGCCGAAAATAAGAATGTTTTTATGCAAAAATCTGCAGACTTGCCTATTCAGATAAAAGTGAAGTCTGATTTATATTCCTTTAAACCAAGCCTGCAGAGTGAATTCTTTATGCATGGTGATGAGTCCGAGGAACAGCAGAAGTTCTATATCAAAATCGGAACGGTTCTTCATGAATTGTTTTCAAAGATAAAGACAAAGGATGATGTTGAGTCGGTGTTGAAGCAACTTGAACTTGATGGTGTGCTTTATGATGAAAATATTTCGAAGGAAAAAATCGAAAAAATGTTGCGTGCTCGACTGAATAGTCCGCTTGTCAGTGAGTGGTTCTCTGATAAATGGAAAGTACTGAACGAAACCAGCATCCTCTATTTGGATAAGGATGGAAAGGTTTGCCAGGATCGTCCGGACCGTGTTCTTGTAGGAGAAAACGAGATTATCGTGATTGACTTCAAGTTCGGTAAACCTCATGCTGAATATCATGATCAGGTAAGGCAATATATGTCTCAACTCAAGGGTATGGGATATTCCTGCGTCAAGGGCTATCTGTGGTACGTTTATCCTAATAAGGTGGAGAATGTTGCTCTTGAAGATTAATTTGTTTAATAATTTTGTTTGAAATTTACAATGAAATCATTTCTAAAATACGTTGCTGAAGATATCATTAGAGATTATGGTACTGACTTAAGTCGCATCATGGTCGTTTTCCCAAATAAACGTGCCAGCCTTTTCTTAAATGAAGAGCTGATGAAAATCGTACAGAAACCATTTTGGAGCCCTAATTACATGACAATTAGTGATATGTTTCTCCAGAATACTTCTTTACAACTGGCAGACCCGATCAAACTAATCTGTGATTTGCACAAGTCGTTTGTGAAATGCACGGGGGTTGATGAAACGCTCGATCATTTTTATGGTTGGGGGCAACTTCTGTTGGCTGATTTTGATGACCTGGATAAAAATCTTGGTGATGCAAGGAAGATTTTTATCAATATTGCTGATCTTCATGAATTGGATGATGACAGTTATCTTGATGAAGATAAGAGAAGAATTCTGAAGAAATTCTTTGGTAATTTCAAGGATACTCAGAACACAGAATTAAAACGCCGTTTCATGGCTTTGTGGAATCATTTGTATGATATTTATACGGATTTCAATCAACGATTGGCAAGTCAGGGACTTGCCTATGAAGGCGCTTTATACCGCCATGTGATTGAGGCTGACACTTTGAACCTGCGTTATGATACCTACTTGTTTGTGGGATTCAACATGATGCAGCAAGTAGAAACTGCCCTTTATAGGCGTATCAAGCAGGATGCTTCTTGTCATTTTTACTGGGATTATGACAAATATTATGTTGGTCAGAATAAAAATGAAGCGGGTGTCTATATCAATCAATATCTGAAACTTTTCGGCAACAAGTTGTCTGAACCTTCGCTTCAAAACGGTATCTATAATAATCTGAACTCCAAAAAGAAGATTACGTATATCAATGCTGCAACTGAGAATATCCAGGCAAGATACGTAAATGATTGGTTGATGGAAAAGGTGGAGGATGAACATGGAAATCTGGTTCCACGCTATCAGACTGGCCGCAAAACTGCTATCGTGTTAGCTGATGAAAACTTGCTTTCTACCGTGATTCATTCCTTGCCTACAGAAATTGACAGTCATGTGAATATTACCTTAGGCTATCCGCTTAAGCAGACTCCTTTTTTCAGTCTGATCATGCAATTAATCAATCTTCAGACGATAGGAAGTGTCAAGGGTTCTACCGCTTTTCGTCTGCATTATGTGGTCAAGGCATTACGCCATCCTTATGCTAAGTATATCAGCTCAAATTATCAGGATCTTCTCCATAAAATAGAAGAACAGAAACTTTACTTTCTTGACAGGGATGTACTGTGTGCAGAGGAAGATGAAGGTATGAATATGATGTTTGCCGATTTGGAAGCCTCTGAAAATAGATGCCTGGCTTTGGTCGGTTATCTGGTTAACATTCTCAGACTTATAGGTTCTCATGCAAATGATGGGGAGGATTCCTTGTTTCAAGAATCTCTTTTCAGAACTTATACCTTAATTAATAGATTGAAATGTTTGGTTGAATCTGGCGATTTGGATATCGACATAATGACCCTGCAACGTCTTATTCAGCAACTTTTCCAAAACACAAATGTGCCTTTTCATGGAGAACCGGTCATCGGAGTTCAAATTATGGGTGTATTGGAAACCAGAAATTTGGACTTCGACCATATTCTCGTGTTGTCATGTAACGAAGGTAATTTGCCGAAAGGTGTCAATGATTCTTCGTTTATTCCCTACTCCATCCGTAAGGCTCATGGTCTGACTACTATCGATAATAAAGTGGCTATTTTTGCCTATTATTTTTATCGACTTATTCAAAGAGCACAGGATGTAACTCTTTGCTACAACAGTTCTACAGATGAAGGACATACCGGTGAAATGAGCCGTTTCATGCTCCAACTCTTGGTGGAAAGTAAACACGTGATAAGTCGCAAAACGATAGTCTCTGGTCAAAATGTTGAAACTCATAAAGCGGAAGTTATAGTTAAAACACCTCAGATGATGGAAATCTTAGATAAGCCTCGTCTGATAACTCCTACTTTCCTCAATACTTACCTGAGATGCGCTAAGAGCTTCTATTATAAATATATTTTAAGTATTCGAGAGCCGGAAGAACTGGAGGATGAAATGGACAATAGAATGTTTGGAAA
>ERZ1034713.135-NODE-135-length-47238-cov-35.026175_pt1 | contig 47238 bp, 37 predicted proteins | sample MGYA00520692_ERZ1034713 | MGnify/ENA primary metagenome ERZ1034713 (study PRJEB33766, sample SAMN09781717) | gut metagenome | biome: gut microbiome | host: Homo sapiens | place: Madagascar | study: EMG produced TPA metagenomics assembly of the PRJNA485056 data... | reverse complement strand
GCCGCCTCCTTTTTTCATCAAGGCCTCAGGTTTCGAAAGATTCCTGAGGCTTTTTCGTTTTTCCATACTGATCACGCTGATGCTGCAATTCTTGCAAATGAAGCAGCTCTTGTTGATAATGCTGTTCTTGCTGATAATCTTGCTCTTGTTGATGCATTTCCATTTGCTGATGCAGCTTTTGCTGGCTCTTCTGATAAATCATGCTGAAGACAAAATACTTAATGATGTTGTAGCTCCCGTAGATCTTATTTCGTTGCTTTTTTTCTTTTTCCTACATTCACTAATGGTACTGATTTATTCTTTAATATAAATTTAATGGGGATATTTAATTTCACAGATTTAGATTAGTTCGGTCCTTGTTTACGCAGAATTTTGTGCGTTCCTTGATGATAGGTACGGGATTAATAAAAAACTGGACTAACCATGAAGGTTGGCCCAGTATGATATTGAGAGATTATTTGTTTTTACGATGATTGCGTGTCTTCTGCTTAGACTTCTTAGTTCTTTTAGATGATGAGCTTGCCGCAGGCTTTTCTTTGCGAACAGGAGCAGATTCTCCAGCCAGAGTGAAGTCGAGTTGTTTCTTTTCGAGGTTGGCTTGAGCCACCTTGATGCGGATTTCATCACCTAACTGATATTTATTGTGATGGCGACGCCCTACCAGGCAGAAGTTTCTTTCGTCGAAGTCGTAATAGTCGTCTGCGATGTCTCGCATAGGAATCATACCTTCGCAGTGGTTTTCGTCTATTGTTGCATAGATACCATAGCTTGTTATTCCACTAATGTGTGCATCAAATTCCTCTCCGAGCTTATCGCCCATAAATTCTACCATTTTGTATTTGATGCTGTCTCGTTCCGCATTCTGTGCTATCTGTTCCATTTCAGAGCAATGTTCGCAGAGTTCTTCGTAATGCTTTTCGTTGGCGCTTCTTCCACCAGCAGCATACTTGGTCAGTAAACGATGCACCATCGTGTCGGGATAACGGCGTATTGGAGAAGTAAAGTGCGTGTAATACTCAAAAGCCAAACCAAAGTGTCCGATGTTGTGTACTGAGTATTTTGCCTTCATCATGGCTCGCAGAGCAACCATCTGAATAAGGTTGTTTTCCGGTTTCCCCTCACAGTCGGCCATCAGTTTGTTCAGGCTCTTTGCCGTGGCTCCCTTTGTTCCTTCTGTTTTCATCTTATAGCCGAACTTTACGACAAATTCGCGCAGCGTTTCCAGTTTCTGTGGATCCGGATTGTCGTGTATACGGTAAGGCAGGGTTTTAGTCTTCTTGCCTTTCTTAGTCTTTCCGATGCTTTCTGCCACTGTGCGGTTGGCAAGGAGCATGAATTCCTCTACAAGTTTGTTGGCATCCTTAGAGCGTTTGAAATAGCAGCTTATAGGTTTTCCCTTTTCGTCAACATCGAAGTGCAATTCCTCGCGGTCGAACTTCACGGCTCCGTTCTTGAATCGTGCTGCACGGAGTTTCTTAGCCAGTCTGTCGAGTGTGATGAGCTGCAGCGCATTTTCTCCCTGATAAGGATGTTGCTTGGTTTCTGCTGGTGCCGGTTCTCCAGTTCCGTCGACAACTCCATTGGCTTCCAGTAATTCCTGAACCTCTTCATATTTATAGCGTCGGTTACTCTTGATGACAGTATGAACGATTCGGTAGTTCTTTACTTCTGCATTATTGTCGAGTTCGAAGATAACACTGTAAGCCAGTTTCTCCTCGTCGGGTCGCAGAGAGCAGATGAAGTTGCAGAGTCGTTCTGGCAACATAGGGATGGTGCGGTCAACGAGATAGACAGATGTGGCACGCTTCACAGCTTCCTTGTCTATGATACTTCCTTCTGTGACGTAGTGTGAAACGTCAGCAATGTGCACACCCACCTGCCAGTTTCCGTTGTCCAGTTTCTGTATACTGAGTGCGTCGTCGAAGTCTTTTGCGTCCTTAGGGTCTATTGTGCAAGTGAACACATCCCTGAAGTCTTCTCTTTCCTTATAATCTTGCTCTGTGATTTCGCCAGTAATTTTGTTGGCAGCATCTTCTACGTTTTTAGGATACTTGTATGGCAATCCGTATTGGGCTAAGATAGAGTTCATCTCCACATCGTTGTCGCCCTTCTGTCCCAGCACATCCACCACTTCTCCGATGGGGCTTTTGTTTTCTCCGTCTGGCCATTCTATGATGCGTACCACGGCCTTGTCGTCAGTTTTTCCACCTTTCAACTTTCGTTTAGGAATGATGATGTTATGAGCAAACACATCACTTGGTGTTACCAGATAAGCGATATCCTTATCTACTTTCAGTCGTCCCACGAAGCTGTCCTTGGCACGTTCTATGATTCTGTTGACCTGTGCCTCCTTGATGTGGTTCTTGCGTCGTGCGAGGAACGTAAATTCCACCATGTCGCCGCTGAGAGCACCCATTGAGTTTCGTTCCGACACAAAGATCGGTTTCTCGCTTCCTTCAGGTATTACTGAGTTCTTACCATTTGGTTTTCGCACAAACTTTCCCTCCATGACCTGAATGCTCTGGTTGAGCCTGTATGAGTTGTCACTTACTTTGGCGAGATAATCGTCCCATGCCATTTCCTCCATGATGTCGATAGCCAACATCTTCAGAGGATGTGTATCAAGATGCAGGGCACGGAAAATTTCCTTGAAACTGAGAGTGACGCCTGGCTGACTGGCAAAGAAATCGTGCAGCTTCTCAGTAAGCTGTGCCTTGTTCATTCTTTTGCCTCCTTTTTTTCCTTTTCCCATAGTTTTTCTTATTTTAATAGTTAAGGGGGTTGTTTTAATAATTAGGGGGATGTTTGAGGTATAGAGTTTTAGGAACTGATGCTCAAAGTAGTTTTGTTGTCACTATTTCAGCAATATGTCCTTTAAATCTTTCATTCCTTCGGAAGCCCCCTTCATGATATGCTCAATCTTGTAGTATCCGTTTGTGCTGACAGCGCCTGGGTCAATCAAGTAGATCGGTATGTTGGGCTTGGTGTAGGAAATCAAGCCGGCGGCAGGATAGACGTTGAGGGAGGTGCCGATGATGACGAAGATGTCGGCATTCTGCACCGCCTCGGCAGCAGGTTCTATCATCGGAACATTCTCGCCGAAGAAGACGATGAAGGGGCGCAAGAGACTGCCATCGCCTGCCTTGGTGCCAGGCTCCACCTCGCAATCATCCTCTGGCAACTCCTTGATGTAGCGATAGTCGTAAGGATTGTCGGAAGAACAAACCTTGGAGAGTTCGCCATGCAGATGTATGACATGGCTTGAGCCAGCCTTCTCGTGCAGGTTGTCCACATTCTGCGTAATCACGGTCACCTCGAAGTTATTCTCCAGCTCCTTGATGAGCTTATGTCCCTCGTTGGGCTTTGCCGCGTACAGTTTCTTGCGCAGCATATTATAGAAGTTGGTCACTAAGGTTGGGTCGGCCTCCCAGCCTTCGTGGGTGGCTATCTGTTCCACAGGATAGTTCTCCCACAATCCATCATTGCCCCGGAAAGTCTTGAATCCGCTTTCCACCGACATGCCGGCACCTGTTAAAAATACGAGTTTCTTCATAAATCTTTTATTAAGAATGCACAAAAATAGCAATTTTTCTGCAAATAGCATCGTTATGAGTAAGAAAAATGTTATCTTTGCACTCGTTTTAAAGTAAAATAAGAATATTAATAACAAAAAACTTTTATAGATAGATTTATGGACAAAGTAAGTTACGCTTTGGGTATTGGCATTGGTCGCCAGTTGGCATCGATGGGTGCAGAGACATTAAACATCGATGATTTTGCTCAGGCGGTCAAGGACGCCATTGCTGGCAAGTTGCAGATTAGCGAGCAGGAGGCACAGGAGTTGGTTCAGAATTTCTTCGCCGCTCAGGAGGCTAAGGCTCAGGCAGCAGCAGCCGAGAAGGGCAAAGTAGCCAAGGAAGCTGGTGAAAAGTTCCTCGCCGAGAATGGTAAGAAGGAAGGCATCATCACCACCAAGAGTGGTTTGCAATATCAGGTTTTGCGTGAAGGAAATGGCAAGGCTCCTAAGGCTACCGATCAGGTGGAGTGCCACTATGAGGGAACTCTCATCGACGGAACCAAGTTTGACAGCTCTTATGACCGTGGTCAGACTGCCACCTTCCCATTGAATCAGGTTATCGCAGGTTGGACCGAGGGCCTTCAGCTCATGACCGAGGGTGCCAAGTACCGCTTCTTCATTCCTTATCAGTTGGGTTATGGCGAGCGTGGCGCAGGTGCTGCTATTCCTCCATTCTCAGCATTGATTTTTGATGTAGAGCTTGTAGCAGTAAAGTAAAAGAGAATTAAGATTAAAACATAAAGAAAACAATGAAAAAGTTATTTTTCGGAGCCGTTGTGGCTTGTGCTGCTGCTACATTTGTAGCTTGCGGCAACTCAACTCCTAAGGCAGACCTCAAGAACGATGTCGACACAATGAGTTATGCCATGGGTATGTCTCAAACTCAGGGCTTGAAGGAGTTCTTGGTAGAACGTATGGGCGTGGATACAGCTTACATGGACGATTTTATCAAGGGTCTGAATGATGGTGCCAATGCTGGCGATGACAAGAAGAAGGCAGCTTACTATGCTGGTATTCAGATTGGTCAGCAGATTAGCAACCAGATGGTAAAGGGTATTAACCACGAAGTGTTTGGCAATGACTCAACCCAGACAATCTCTTTGAAGAACTTCATGGCTGGTTTCATCACCGGTACTACAGGCAAGAAGGGCTTGATGACAGTAGAGCAGGCTCAGCAGGTGGCTCAGGCCAAGATGATGGCTATTAAGGCTAAGGCTATGGAGAAGCAGTATGGTCCTAACAAGCAGGCTGGTGAGAAATTCCTCGCTGCCAACAAGAAGAAGCCGGGTGTGGTAACACTTCCTTCAGGTCTTCAGTACAAGGTAATCAAGGAGGGAAATGGTCCAATGCCTAAGGACACTTCTTTGGTAAAGGTAAATTATGAGGGCAAGACCATCGATGGCAAGGTATTCGATTCTTCTTATAAGCGTGGCGATGCTGTTACCCTTCGTGCCAATCAGGTTATCAAGGGCTGGACAGAGGCTTTGGTTCGCATGCCTGTAGGTTCAGTTTGGGAGGTTTACATTCCTCAGGAGTTGGCTTACGGCGAGCGTGAGCAGGCTCAGATTAAGCCATTCTCTGCTCTTATCTTCAAGATAGAGTTGGTTTCACTTGGTGCCAAGTAATATCCTTTAAGAGACTCAATAATAAAGAGGACTTTCGAGAAATATGAATAAAATGATAATGACAGCGCTCGTCCTCGTGGCGAGTGCTTCTTTGTTTACGGCGAGCGCCGCAGGCAAGGGTAAGAAAAAGGACAAGGCCAAGAAGCCAGCCGCGTCTGCAGTAGTGTTGGCTTCAGTTTCCGACTCGTTGAGCTATGCTGCCGGAATGAAAGCAAGCAATCAGGGTTTGATACCTTATCTCCAGCAGGCTTATCAGGTTGATACAGCCTATATGAGCGATTTTGTGAAGGGCTACAGCGAGGCTTTCCAGCGTGGCAATACTCCTCAGGATGTGGCTTATGCTGCAGGTATTCTCATTGCCCAGATGGCGAAGAACCGTATTCTTCCTGCCACACAGAAGGAGTTTAAGTCGAGCAAGGATTCTATTGTTGCCGACTTGTTCAATCAGGGTTTTGTTGCCACACTTTCTAAGGACACCACTTTCTTTACTCCTGCCAAGGCAGCTGAGTATACAGAAGATGTGCTGATGGGTGCCGGCAAGCGTTGGTTGGCAGAGAATGCCAAGAAAGAAGGCGTGAAGGTTACTCCAAGCGGTTTGCAGTACAAGGTGCTGAAGGAAGGCAATGGCGAAGTCCCTAAGGCGAGCGATGAGGTAGAGGTCATCTATGAGGGTCGTATGCTCGACGGCACAGTGTTTGATGCCACTTCCAAGCATCATGGTGCCAAGACAGACAAGTTTAATGCCGGCCGTCTTATCAAGGGCTGGACTGAAGCCTTAACGATGATGCCTGTAGGCAGTAAGTGGGAAATTTACATTCCTCAGGAGTTGGCTTATGGCGAGCGTGGTGCTGGTCAGATTCCTCCTTATTCTACTTTGGTGTTCGACCTGGAGTTGGTAAGCATCGTAAAGCCAGAGGTTAAGGAAGCTCAGCCAGCCACAGAAGTGAGCGACAAGACAGCTGCAGCCAAGAAAGTTGTTCCTGCCAAGAAATTGACTCGAGCCAAGAAGGCTGTTGCCAAGAGAAGAAAGTAAACTAAGTGACGGTTTAAATTCCTCACTAAGATAATTCTGTAGAAACAGAAGCATAAAGCAAAGAGCTTGATGAATGGCCGATATCGGTCCGCTCATCAAGCTCTTTTTGTTTAAATCTTCATCATCTGTTTTGTCTGTTTTATTTCAGATATTCTCCGAAGTCGGTGAGTCGCATATCGCCCTTCTTCAGGAAGGTGTCGTGCATGGCGAGCGCAGCCCTCATGCTCTGAGGTTCGTGTCCCTTCTCTGCCAGCTTCAGGTATTCGCGCAGCATGGGTCGGTAGTCGGGATGAGCACAATTCTCGATAATCTCTTTAGCTCTGCGCAGCGGACCCTTTCCTCGCAGGTCAGCAACGCCCTGTTCAGTCACAATGACGTCCACATCGTGCTCCGTGCTGTCCACATGGCTGCACATAGGCACAATGGCAGAGATGCAGCCGTTCTTGGTGGTGCTCTGTGTGGTGAAGATTGATATGAATCCGTTTCGTTCGTAGTCGCAGCTTCCTCCGATTCCGTTCATCAACTTGCTTCCACAGATGTGGCTTGAGTTCTCGTTGCCATAAATGTCGCATTCTATGGCGGTGTTCATGGCGATGACTCCCAGTCGGCGAATCACCTCTGGCGAGTTGCTTATCTCGCTCTGCCGGATAGTGAGGTGCTGTTTGAAGTAGTCGATGTCGTCGTACACTTCTTTCAATGTATCGTTGGTCACGGTGAGCGACGAGCATGAAGCGTCCTTGATTCTTCCCTCACGCATGTATTTCACCACCGCATCCTGTACCACTTCGGTGTAAACGCTGAATACCGGCACGTTCGGATTTTGTCCTAATGCCTCCAGAACAGCATTCGAAGTGACTCCCACACCGCTCTGCAACGGCAGGAACTGTGGAGGAATATGTCCCTTCTTCAGGTCTGATACCAGGAAGTCGGCAACGTTGTGTCCCATCTGTTCTGTCACAGGGTCGAGAGGTTTGAAGGCTCGTGCCTCTTCCGGAATATTGCATTCCACCACTCCCACAATCTTTCTTGCGTCTATTTCTACATACTCTTTTCCTATTCTGTCGCCTACATTCAGTATTGGAATAGGTTTGCGGAATGGGCATTCTGCAATTTCATACACGTCGTGCAGAAATCGAGATGCAGGGCTATGGAATGAATTCTTCTCGATGAGCACCTTTTTGGCGAGACGCACGATGGTAGGCACGATGCCGCCAGCCGATGTGAGGAAAGCCTTGCAGGTAGTTTCGCCCTCCTCCAGGTCGGAAACCTCGATGATGGCAAGGTCTATTTCTCCATAGAAGCCGCGGCGCAGACGCTCAGCCATGTGCCCTAAGTGCATATCCTCATAGTCTATCTCGCCCATGTTGGTATGCGTGCGGAAGTCTTTATTGGTCGAAAATGGCGCACGGAACTTGATGGCGTTGGCTGCAGCCATGTCGCCTTCGATGCTCTGCGATGTAGAGGCACCAGTCAGGATTCCCACCTGGAACGGGCGTCCAGCCTCGTGTTCGGCGATGGCTCTCTTAGAGAGTTCTCGGAAAGTAGCCTTTGGTACGCCGTTAGGAGTAAATCCACTCAGTCCGATGTTGTCTTGATCCTTGATCATAGCTGCTGCTTCGGCAGCTGTCAGCCTTGTGTATGCCATTTTTTCTTTATGTTTAAATCTTTGATGTTTGGGTTGCAAAGTTACACAAATCTTTTAAAACAAAATAACTTTTTGTTAGTTTTATGCAAATAAAAGGTTATTTAGTTATCTTTGTTGTATATATATACGGTTATTTTCTGCTTTATGCAAAAATAAGTGCTGTAAAGTTGTCATTGTATGCTTTATTCCCTATAACTTTATTGCTTCAATTCTTTTTGCGATAAACTATCATTAGGTGAGTATTTTATGGCAGTTTAAGAAGATTTTAACGATTATAGCAACATTTTGTTAGCAAATTGACTGATTAATCGAAAAAAAACACTAACTTTGCAACATAATAAACAAAAAAGAAAAAGCGTTATAAAATATGGAACAGAAACTATTGATCTATAACACCCTCACCCGCACAAAGGAGAGATTTACACCGCTTCATGCCCCCAATGTAGGCATGTACGTTTGTGGCCCCACAGTGTATGGCGACCCGCATCTTGGTCATGCGCGTCCTGCCATTACTTTCGATATTCTTTTTCGTTATCTCAAGCATTTGGGATACAAGGTGCGCTATGTGCGCAACATTACCGATGTAGGACACCTGGAGCACGATGCCGATGAGGGCGACGACAAGATAGAGAAGAAGGCACGACTGGAGCAGTTGGAGCCAATGGAGATAGCCCAGTACTACACCAACCGCTATCACGATGCGATGGAGGCACTCAATGTGCTTCCCCCAAGCATCGAGCCTCATGCCACGGGTCATATCATCGAGCAGGAGAAGCTGGTGCAGGAGATTCTCGACAACGGTTATGCCTACGAGAGCAATGGCTCTATCTATTTCGATATAGAGAAGTATAACAAAGACCATAAGTATGGCATTCTTTCGGGCCGCAACTTAGAGAATGTCATCAACGAGAGCCGTGAGCTTGCCGGTATCGGCGAGAAGAAAAATCAGGCCGACTTTGCCCTTTGGAAGAAGGCTTCGCCCGAGCACATCATGCGCTGGCCAAGTCCTTGGAGCGATGGTTTCCCCGGCTGGCATTGCGAGTGTACTGCTATGGGCAGAAAATATCTGGGCAGCCATTTCGATATTCACGGAGGCGGCATGGACCTCATCTTCCCTCATCATGAGTGCGAGATAGCGCAGGCTGTGGCTTCGCAGGGCGACCAGATGGTTCACTACTGGATGCACAACAACATGATTACCATCAACGGACAGAAGATGGGCAAGAGCCTCGGCAACTTCATTACGCTTGAGCAGTTCTTCACTGGCGCCCATGAGAGTCTGGAGCAGGCTTATTCGCCTATGACCATCCGTTTCTTCATCCTCTCAGCCCACTATCGCAGCACCGTCGATTTCTCCAACGATGCCCTGAAGGCAAGTCAGAAAGGACTGGAGCGCTTGATGAATGGCTTGAACGACCTTGAGCGTGTGCCTGTAGCCAAGCAGAGCGACGAACAGGTGAAGAAGTTTGTGGGCGAGTTGCGCCAGCGTTGCTATGATGCGATGAACGACGACTTCCAGACACAGCTTGTCATCAGTTATCTCTTCGAGGCATGTCATGTCATCAATACCGCCCTTGACCATAAGGCCAATATCTCGGCCGACGACTTGAAGGAACTTTCTGACACCATGCGTCTTTTCACCTTCGACCTTCTGGGACTGAAGAGCGAGAAGGGAGCCAACAACGATGCCCGTGAGGAAGCTTACGGCAAGGTTGTCGACATGGTGCTCAACCTGCGTGCCAAGGCCAAGGCTGACAAAGACTGGGCTACCAGCGACCAGATTCGCGATGCCCTTGCTGAGGCAGGTTTCGAGGTGAAGGACACCAAGGATGGTGTAACCTGGAAACTGAATAAATAAAAATTGTAAGAAGTGCTTGGACCATATTGTATTATCATGGCCACAAAGATGAAATAACGACATTAAAAACATAAAGAATGGATAAAATTGATAATCTTGACAGAAAAATCCTGGGCATCTTGTCTAAGAATGCCCGCATACCTTTCAAGGACGTAGCAGCAGAGTGTGGTGTGTCGCGTGCAGCCATTCATCAGCGTGTGCAGCACTTGGTGGAGGATGGTTACATTACCGGCAGCGGTTTCGATGTCAACCCCAAGAGCTTGGGTTATTCCACCTGCACCTATGTCGGTATCAACCTCGAGCGAGGCAACATGTACAAGAAGGTGGTGGAGCGTCTGCTCAACATCCCCGAAATCGTAGAGTGCCATTTCACCACTGGTTCCTATACCATGCTTCTTAAGCTCTATGCCCGCGATAACGAGCAGCTCATGGATTTGCTCAACAATAAGTTGCAGGCCATCCCTGGTGTCGTTTCCACCGAGACTCTCATCTCTCTGGAGCAGAGCATCAAGCGTGAGATACCTGTTATTTTGGAAGACGAATAAATGGAAAATTTTGATTTGGAGTCGCACCTGCAGGGTGTGTACTCCGCCTTTCCCGAAGCGAAGCATCGTCCCCTCATAGGCCTTACTGCCAATTACGAGGGCATCGACGCTACGCTTCGTGAACGTTATTACAAACAGGTGGTCGAGGCTGGCGGAGTGCCGGTCATCGTTCCTCCAGTGGCCGACACAGCCGTCATCATCAATACCCTCCAGCAGTTGGACGGACTCATTCTGACGGGCGGTGGCGACCATAACCCTTTGTGGATGGGCGAGGAGCCTTCGCCCCGTCTGCACAACATCAATCGTGAGCGCGATCTTGCCGAACTCTTGCTTGTTCGCCTTGCCTTCAATCGTCAGATTCCTATGTTGGGCATCTGTCGTGGCATACAGACCTTGGCGATAGCCCTTGGCGGAAAGGTGGAACAAGATATAGAACAGCAGGTGAAGCACAGCCAGGATGCCGACCGTTCGGAGCCAACCCACAGCGTCTGCTTGGTCAAGGACTCTACCTTATATAATATATATGGCAGCGAGCGCATCATGGTCAATTCGTTTCATCATCAGGCTGTGAGCCAGCCCGGCAAGCGCTTCCGTGTCATTGCCCGTTCTGCCGACAACATCATTGAGGCCATAGAGAGCAGCGAGTACAAGTCGATTCTCGGTGTGCAATGGCATCCAGAATGGCTCGAGGCGGAAGGTCAGAAAATCTTCCGTTGGCTGGTAGAAAGGGCAGACGAGTTCTATGCTGCCAAGCAGTTTCATGCCCGCAATCTTACTCTCGACACCCATTGCGACACTCCGATGTTCTTTCCTCAGGGTGTCCGGTTCGACCATCGCGACTCTCGCATCCTTGTCGACCTTCACAAGATGACCGACGGTCGGCAGGACGCCACTACGATGGTGGCTTATCTGCCGCAACCCAAGCCAGGTGAGAGTTTCAGCAGCAAGGTGGAGTTTGATGTAGAGACGCCTGTGCAGTATGCCGACCTCATCTTCGACAAGATAGGCGACATCGTGGCTCAGAATTCCGATTATCTGGCATTTGCCCGCACTCCAGCCCAATTGTATGCTAACAAGCAGTCTGGTCGCAAGAGCATCATGCTCGGCATAGAGAACGGTTTGGCAATTCATCACGACCTTGCCAATGTGGAGCATTTTGCCCAGCGAGGCATCGTCTATATCACACTTTGCCACAACGGCGACAATGATATTTGTGACAGTGCCCGTGGCAGCAACACCCATCATGGAGTAAGCGACTTTGGTGAGCAGGTTATTCGCGAGATGAACCGTCTGGGCCTCATGGTCGACCTGAGTCATGCCTCCGAGAAGAGTTTCTACGATGCTCTGCAGATAAGCAGCACACCTATCGTGTGCAGTCACAGCAGTTGCCGTGCTCTCTGTGATGTTCCACGCAATCTTACCGACGATCAGCTTCGTGCATTGGCAGCCCGTGGAGGTGTGGCACAAGTTACGCTCTATCATGGTTTCCTGCGCAAGGATGGCGAGGCCGACATTCTCGACGCTATTGCCCATCTGGAGCATGCCGTCAGCATTGTGGGAATCGATCACGTGGGCTTGGGAACCGATTTTGATGGTGATGGAGGCATTCGCGGACTTGCCGATTCCTCAGAGCTCATTCTCTTCACCCAGCAGCTGTTGCGCCGCAAGTACAGCGAAACAGACATTGCCAAGATTTGGGGTGGCAACTGGCTTCGTGTCATGCGGCAGGTACAGGAGAGTGTTAAGTGAAGAATGAAGAAAGTAGAATGTTGTAAGAGAAGAAAATATTAAACGATGACAAAAAAGATGAAAATCATATTGGGCTTTGTTGCTGCGGCAGCCATTGCTGCCGGGGCTTACACCTATAGCAAGAGCCATAGTGTGTCGCCCGACGTGCAGGAGGTGGAAGAGGCCGAGAAACTCAATCCCGTGGGTCCAGCCTTCAATGCCGACTCCGCTTTCGCCTATTGTGATGCGCAATGTCAATTCGGTCCGCGCACAATGAACAGCGAAGCGCACGAGCGTTGTGGCGAATGGATCGTCAGCAAGTTCCGTCAGTTCGGCTGTCAGGTGGAAACCCAGAAAGCCGATCTTAAGGGCTACGACGGCACTATACTCAAGAACACCAACATCATAGCCCATTACAATCCTCAGGCATCTACACGCATCCTTCTGTGTGCCCATTGGGACAGTCGTCCATGGGCAGACAATGATCCCGACAGTGCCAACTGGCGCAAGCCAGTCATGGCTGCCAATGATGGAGCCAGCGGCATAGCCGTGATGTTGGAGATAGCCCGACAGTTGCAGGTCGACAAAAAGTTGAATCCACAAATAGGAGTCGACTTTGTGTGCTTCGATACTGAGGACTGGGGAACTCCACAGTGGGCTGACGTTCAGGACGATGGCGACTCCTGGGCTTTGGGCGCTCAATACTGGAGCGAGAACAAACCTTCTGATTATCAGCCCCGTTACGGCATTCTGCTCGATATGGTGGGCGGACAGGGCGCTCAGTTCTATCGTGAGGGCATGTCCATGCAGTATGCTTCTTCGGTAGTCCATAAGGTGTGGCGTGCAGCTCGTCAGGCAGGTTATGGCAGTTTCTTCCCCAAGAGCGACGGAGCCATGATTACCGACGATCACATTCCTGTCAACCAGAAGGCGAAGATTCCTACCATCGACATTATCCCCTATTATCCCGACTGCCAGCAGAGCAGTTTCGGTCCTACTTGGCACACCGTGAACGACGACATGGCTCATCTCGACAAGAACACCCTCAAGGCTGTGGGTCAAACCATCATTCAGGTGCTTTACACCGAGGAATAGTTTCCTCGTCGTATGTTGGGAAGCCCCATCTTGAGCAGAGATATTGTAGCATTTGTTCACCATGCTGCATAGCTCTGTATTGTGCCTCCTTTGGGTCTTAATAGATGACCGACGCCGGTCGTCTATTGTGACCTCCCTTGGTCATAATAGATGCCCCCCGTGGGGCTTAAGAGGCCTCAGTTATATAGAGCACTTTTTCTCTTTAAAAACGAAAATGACACAAAATGACCATGACACAAAATGACCGAATTTCAGCATCCTCTTCTCTGTTTTTTAGTCATTAGTCATTAGTCATTAAGAGAAAATGAAGCAAGTCAGGAAACCACGATTCCAAAGTGTCAAAGTGTCAAAATGACTAATGACTAATGACTAAAATGACTAACTTTTCAAGATGTTACAGTATATGACCTTTCCATACATAGAAAAGTCAGATCTGTCCCGATTCCACCTGTCTTACCACACGTTCGGTAAGTCGGTCTACGCCGTTGGGGTCGTATTTCTTGGTAAGGCTGGCACCAAAGAGGGCGGCAAAAGCCTGATAGAAGCCTGCACGGATAGGACCAAGAAAAGCCTGTATCAGCTGATAGGAAGATGAGTTACACTCGCGGTAAACCAGTTTGATGCAGAGTTTGCCCTGGGCGTAGGTGAGTTTCTTCATGCGTGGCGTGTATTCGCGCTTGATGTCTTTTTCCACTCGTTTCATGTGCTCGTCTTTCGCCTTTTTGTTGGGCAGTGTTTCCAGATAAGCTCCTGTTTCCAGAATAATCTGTCTTACTTCCTTGGCGATGGGCAAAACTTTCTTTATGTTGTAAACCAGGCGGTTGTAAGCCATGCGCTGTTTGGCGTCCTTGAACTCGGGTTCCGGATAGACGTACACCTTGTTGACCTCAACATACTGTACGCTGTCTTTGCCAATCAGCACCTTTCCCACCTTCACCATGGGGTCGAAGGTAGGTGTATCCATGTCCACCTCCCTGTCTTCGGGATGAGGCGTGGAAGTATCGTCGCTCTGCGCCAAGGCAGGCGCGGAGTGTGCGGCGAGGATAGCTGGAAACAGTATGGGTAAAAGTCTTCTCATTTTCATGATTTCTTATTCTGTGCGCAAAAGTAACGATATTTTTGCATTTAAAGAAAAATATTTGCCATTTTCTTCTTCTTTTTCATTATTTCACAGTACCTTTGTCCGGAGTACAGAGCATTCTCGTACACACCTAAGCAATAATGACAATCTACATATCAACCTAAAAGCCCAAAGAGATGACGAAGAGGACAATTTGGCTTTTGTTCGTATGTCTGATGCCGGTCATGGTCCTGGCTCAGAAGGAGATAACTGCTGCGACACCGTGGCAGCAATATCTGGATCAACTGAGCGATGTGGAGGACTTTGAGGACCAGTCGTGGGAGGAATATGAGGACGTGCTGAACGAGTTGGCAGAACACCCCATCAACATCAATACCGCCACTACGGAAGACCTTCAGCGCCTGCCGTTTCTCACCGCCCAGCAGATAGAGGACATCGAGGCTTACATCTATCGCTATGGGGCGATGAAGAGCCTGGGCGAGCTTGCCATGATAAACGGCATGTCGTGGGCTCAGCGCCAGTTGTTGACGTGCTTTGTCTATGTCGGTGAGGTGAAGACAAGGAGTTTCCCCTCTCTGCGCCAGATTGCTAAATATGGAAAGCACGAGCTGATGGGCATGGTGAAAGTGCCCCTGTATGAGCGCAAGGGCGATGCCGACGGCAGTTATATGGGGAGTCGTTACAAGCACTGGCTGCGCTATCAGTTTCGTTATAGCGACAAAGTGAAAATGGGTTTCACTGGTTCGAAAGATGCTGGCGAACCCTTCATGAGCAAAGGCAACGGAGCTGGCTACGATTTCTATTCTTTTTATCTTCAGATACGCGGTTGGGGCAGGCTGAAAAACCTCACCTTGGGCCGCTACAGGCTGCATGAGGGAATGGGACTGATACTGAACAACGACTTCTCGTTTGGCAAGTTGTCCACACTCTCGGCTCTGGGCCGCAACAGCAATGTGATCAGGGCGCACAGCTCGCGCTATGCAGCCAACTATCTGCAGGGCGCGGCTGCCACGGTGACGGTAGTGCGCGGACTCGACGTGACAGGCTTTGTGTCGTATCGCAAGATAGACGCCACCCTGAAGGACGGAGGCATACAGACCATTCTCACCTCAGGACTGCACCGCACCGCCTCCGAGATGGCTAAGAAGGATGTGGCGTCGGCTTTTCTTGCAGGAGGCAATGTGAGTTATCGAAGGGGCGCTCTGCATGTGGGTGCCACAGGTTTCTACAACTCTTTCTCGCTGCCCCTCACGCCCAACCGCAAGTTGTTGTACAAACGTTTTGCGCCTGTAGGGAGTGCATTCTGGAATGCAAGTGTAGACTATTCCTACGTTTCGCCCCGGCTTGTGGTGCAAGGCGAGACGGCAACCGGCTCGTGTGGGGTCGTGGCCACAGTCAACGCCATGAGCTACGTCTTCTCCAACCGCTTCTCGTTGGTAGCTCTTCAGCGCTTTTATCCCTATCGTTACTATTCGCTTTACGCCCGTTCCTTTGCCGACGGAACCAGTGTGCAGGACGAAAGTGGTGTGTATCTGGGCGGCAGCTGGACGCCTACCGACAGATGGAACGTGACGGCTTACACTGATGTGGCTTATTTCGCCTGGCCCAAGTTTGGCACCACGGGCAGCACGCACAGTTGGGACAATCTGCTCAGTATCACCTTCCGTCCATCGGGCTCAACCTTGTTGGGTGCACGTTACCGTTATCGCGACAAGCAGAACAATCAGACCCAGCGAGGCAAATTTTACGCCACGTATGGGGGCAGAAGCTGGAGTTGTAAGACACAGTGCGACATGAGTTATGTGCGCGAGCCCGAAGCTGCAAGCCGAGGTTGGATGGCAAGCCAGCAAGCAGCCTACCGATGGCGGTGGCTGAGGCTGACGTGTATGGTCGGCTACTTCAGTACCGACGACTATGTTGCGCGCATCTATGCCAGCGAGCCCACACTGCTCTACGGCACACATTTCGGCAGTTTCTTCGGCCGTGGCATGCGCCTTGTGCTGACAACCCGCGCCGATGTGGGCAGTCATCTCGTAGCCCTCTGCAAGGTGGGCAGTACCAAGTATTTCGACCGCGACTGTATTTCGTCAGGACTGCAGCAGATAGACGATTCCTCGCAGACTGATATCGAAATACAGGTGAAATGGCGATGGTAAGTCAAAATACGCAGCCAATTATTTGTATATTACATGATTTTTAAGTAATTTTGCCAACTGTAACAACATGTAATAAACAGCTAAAATAACACAAACGTGAGACTAAAGAGAAATTTGTTTACCTCGCCACTCTGTTTCGTCATCAATATGGCGATTGTATACATCGTTTATGAAATATGCCGCCTGGTGTTTCTGGCAGTCAACTGGAGTATGTTCTCCGATTCGCTTACCTGGCATGCTTTTGGCGAGATGCTCGTGGGCGGCTGGTTCTTCGACACTTCAGCCATTCTTTATACCAACGCACTCTATGCGCTCCTGATGCTTTTCCCCATCCACTACAAGGAGAGTGCCCTGTATCAGAAGGTAGCCAAATGGGTGTTTGTCGTGGTGAATGCCGTGAGCATAGTGGCCAATCTGACCGACTGTGTGTATTTTCAGTACACAACCCGTCGCACCACAGGAACAGTGTTCTCAGAATTTAAGAACGAGAACAACTTAGGTAGCATCTTCGGTGTGGAGCTTTTGCGCCATTGGTATTTGGTGCTCATCGGCGTGGCGTTGATAGTTGCGTTGTGGTATTTCTACCGCATGCCCAAGGGCGAGCGTCCTGAGGCTGTGAAGCGTCCCTACAGACTGAAACCTATGGCAAGATACTATGCCGTGCAGACGGTTTGTCTTGTTGTCTTTGTGCCTTTCTGTGTTGCAGGTATGCGAGGCGGATTCACTACAGCCGTGCGTCCCATCACCATCAGCAATGCCAACCAGTATGTGGAGCGTCCATTAGAGGCTGCCATTGTGCTCAACACGCCCTTCTCGCTGATACGTACAATGGGAAAGAAAGTTTTTCAAGTGCCCGATTATTATACAGCGCAGCAACTCGATGTCATCTATTCGCCTATCCATATGCCCAATGACTCGCTGACCAAGCGCAAGAAGAACGTTGTGGTAATCATCATAGAGAGTTTCGGACGAGAATATATCGGCGGTTTCAACAAATGGCTTGAAGGCGGCAGATACAAAGGTTATACGCCTTTTGTTGACTCGTTGATGCAGCACAGTGCCACTTATCAGTATTCGTTCTGCAATGGTAGAAAGAGCATTGACGGAATGCCCAGTGTACTATCGAGCATCCCGATGTTCATAGAGCCTTTCTTCCTGACATCAGCATCAATGAACAACGTGAGCGGACTGGCTGGCGAACTGAAGAAGGAAGGCTATTACTCTGCTTTCTTCCATGGAGCCGAGAATGGTTCGATGGGCTTCCAGGCTTTTGCACGTGCCACGGGTTTTGACGATTATTTCGGACGCACGGAGTTTGATGCCGACAAGCGTTTTGGCGGTGACAAGGACTTCGATGGAACTTGGGCGATATGGGATGAGCCTTTCCTGCAGTTTTATGCCACCAAGATGGGCGAGATGAAGCAGCCTTTCATGACGGCTCTCTTTACGGCATCATCACATCACCCCTTTGTTATTCCCGATAAATATAAGCGTCAGTTCCCTGAGGAGGGACTGCCTATACACAAGTGCATTCGCTATACCGACAACGCCTTGCGGCAGTTCTTCAACAAGGCGAAGACTATGCCTTGGTACAAGAACACGATCTTCGTGATCACATCCGACCACACCAACCAGAGCGACCATGAGTATTATCAGACCGACTTAGGTGGTTTCTGTTCGCCCGTCATCTTCTTCGACCCGAGCGGTGAATTTAAGCCTGGCATGCGCGATGCCATCGCCCAGCAGATAGACATCATGCCTACGGTACTGAGCTATTTGGGCTACGACAAGAAGTATGTGGGCTTCGGCATTGACCTGCTCACCACGCCAGCCAAGGACACATGGGCTGTCAACTACATCAATGGTTTCTATCAGTATGTGAAGGGTGACTATCTGTTGCAGTGGGACGGACAGAAGACCAAGGCTATGTATCGTTTCCGCACCGACCTGTTGCTGAAGAACAACGTGGCAGACAAGGAACCCAAGGTGCGCCAGGAGATGGAGCGTCAGGTGAAAGCCATCATACAGTCGTACATGGAGCGAATGACGCAAAACCGACTGGTGTATGCCAATGAGAACAACAAAAAGAAGTAAACAACAAGAAAAAGCAAAGATATGAGAATCGTTCTGTTTTGTGAGAACAAGTATGCCATCGACATTCTCAACCCGATACAGGAATACGTGACAGCCAACCACTTGCCGCACGAGGTGCTGTGGTACATTCATCAGCCCAAGATAGACAAGTTTGAGTATGCCGATAAGGTGAGATGGACAGGCTCAATACAGGAGGTTTACGACTTCTCTCCCGATGCCATCTACGTGCCTGGCAATATCGTGCCCTATTATCTCCCTGGTGTCAAGATACAGGTCTTTCATGGCTATGCTGCCGAGAAGAAAGACCACTGGATTATACGCAGATATTTCGATACATACTTTACACAGGGTCCTTATTTCACTTCACATTTTAAGGCTTTGTCGAAGAAGTATGGCGACTTCGAGGTGCTTGAGACAGGATGGCCCAAGCAAGACTGGATCAAGGCCAATCTGCATAAGTATGATGCCGAGCGAGAGCAGTTGCTCAGCCAGAGTGGCAAGAAAACCATCATTCTCTATGCGCCCACCTTCTCGCCCAAGCTTACATCGCTGCCTTACATCAAGGAACAGCTCGGCAGACTGGCAGAGGAGCGAAATGCCTTGGTGCTGATGAAGTTTCATCCATTGACCCGACAGGAATGGGTAGATGAGTATCGCGACTGGGCGAGCCAGAGGAATGATGTCATCTTCATCGACAAGGGCGAGAATGTCACCAAGTATCAGCTCATGTCGGATGTGCTCATCAGCGACACGTCGTCCACCATCTATGAGTTCCTCTTGCTCTCGCGTCCTGTCATCACGCTGGGCACAATCTCGAAAGCCATTTACTGGGAGAACATCACCGAGCCGTCGCTGCTCATTGCTGCTTACGACCATGCCCTGACCGACCCTGAGGCTATAGCTAAGCGGCAGTGGATAGTAGACAACTACGATCCCTATCTGGACGGCAGGGTGTGCGAGCGCATGATAGCTGGTGCTGAGGACTACATACGTCGCCACGGCGTGCCGAAGAAGAGGAAGCTGAACCTTTGGCGTAAATATACCAGCATCAAAACATTTGGAAGAATCAAAAAAGGATAAATAAAATATGCTTAATTTTACAGTAGGACCTGTCATGGCAAGCGATGAGGTTAGAGCCATCGGTGCTGAGCAGGTTCCATATTTCAGAACAGCAGAGTTCTCAGAAACCATGAAGGAGAACGAACGGCTGATGAAGGAGTTTGTCAAGGCTTCTGACGATGCCCGCGTGGTGTTTATCACAGGTTCGGGAACTGCCTCGATGGAGGCTGTGGTGATGAATTGCTTCACGTCTGTCGACAAGCTGTTGGTGGTGAACGGAGGTAGCTTCGGTCATCGTTTCGTTCAACTGTGCCAGATACACGACATTCCTTATACCGAAATCAAGTTGGAAACGGGCAATCCGTTGACAGCCGAAGAGCTGAGCGCCTATGAGGGACAAGGCTATACAGGATTCCTTGTCAACCTGCACGAAACCTCAACGGGTGTTCTCTACGACATAAAGATGATTAGCGACTTCTGTCATCGCAACCAAATGTTCTTGGCAGTTGACTCCATCAGTTCGTTCCTTGCCGATCCATTCGACATGCAGGCATTGGGCGTCAACGTGATGATAACAGGTTCGCAGAAAGCTCTGGCTTGTCCTCCGGGCATATCGGTTATCGTTCTCGATGCTGAGGCTCAGAAGCGAGTGGAAGCCAACCAGGTGAAGTCGATGTACTTCGACCTGAAGGACGCCCTGAAGAATGGCGAGCGTGGACAGACTCCCTTTACACCTGCAGTCGGAACATTGTTGCAGATCAATGCCCGGTTGAAGGAGATAGAGCGCAACGGAGGCGTGGAGAGCGAGAACCGCAGAATGAAAATGTTGGCAGAAGACTTCAGAAGCAAGATCAAGAACTTGCCATTCACCATCGTGTCGAAGTCGATGTCGAATGCTGTCACTCCGCTCCATCCGCTCCATGCGTCGGCCTACGACATCTTCCTGAAACTGAAGGATGAGTATGGCATCTGGGTTTGCCCTAATGGCGGAGACATGGCAGAGAAGGTGTTCCGTGTGGGACATCTCGGACATCTCTCACCCGAGGACAACACCACTTTGGTGAATGCACTCAAGGACATGCAGCAAAAAGGACTGCTCTGAACAAAAACTCCATAAACAAAGAATAATGGTAAAAGTCATCACATACGGAACCTACGACCTGTTGCATTACGGTCATGTTCGCCTCTTGGAGCGTGCCAAGGCTTTGGGCGATTATCTCATCGTGGGAGTAACATCCGACACCTTCGACCGCGAACGTGGAAAGATCAACGTACAGCAGTCGCTCATGGAGCGTGTGGAGGCTGTAAGAGCCACGGGGCTGGCAGATGAAATTATCATCGAGGAATATGAGGGACAGAAGATTGACGACATCAAGCGCCTGAATGTCGACATCTTTACGGTAGGCTCCGACTGGAAAGGCAAGTTCGACTATCTTAAAGCCTATTGCCAGGTGGTGTATTTGGATAGGACCAGTGGCGTGTCGAGCACAGAGATACGCTCAGAGCAGCAAGTGGTGCGCTTAGGACTGGTGGGCGAGTCGCCCATACTCAACAAGATAGAGCGTGAGAGCCAGTATGTGAATGGACTTGAGTCGGGCAAGGTGTTTACCCTGAACGACACTTATCTTTCAGACAGTCTGAAGCGCCCATCCCAGCAGGCTGCATCCTATCAGGACTTGCTCGACGACAGCGATGCGCTCTATGTCATTTCGGCTCCCGAGAAGCATTATGCACAGATCAAGGAGGCGCTGCTGAGGGGGAAGCACGTGCTCTGTGAGTCGCCAGTCACCATGGAGACTGAGCAGTGGGAAGAACTGCGACAGATGGCAAAAGACAGGAAGTTGGTGCTCATGGATTCCATCAAGACGGCTTATTCTGTGGCTTACTATCGTCTTCTATTATTGGCAAAGGGAGGCGTCATAGGCGACATTATTTCTGTAGATGCCACCTGTACAAGTCTGGTGGATTTTGATCCGACTCAAGACTCTCAGAAGAGCCTTTACGAATGGAACAGCATCTGCGCATGGGGGCCTACAGCGCTCCTGCCCATCTTTCAGTTGTTGGGAACAGGTTTCACCTCAAAGCAGATTGTCACTCACTTCTTAGACGAGCATCAGAAGTATGATGCCTTTACGAAGATTTCTTTAGTTTATCCTCATGCTGTAGCCTCGCTCAAGGTGGGGCAGGGTGTCAAGTCGGAAGGCTCGCTTGTCATATCAGGCACCAAGGGCTATATCTATGTGCCGGCTCCTTGGTGGAAAACCGATTACTTTGAGGTGAGATACGAGAATCCGCAGAACAACAAGCGTTATTTCTATCAGTTGGACGGCGAGGGCTTGCGCTATGAGCTTCTCTCCTTTCTCAAGGCTATCCGCACCGGCAAGGACTTCTCGTATGTGTCGGGCGACATATCGGAATGCATCATCAAGGTTATTGCCGATTTTGAGGCACGAAAGGATATGGTTGTTATCTGATAAGGATGTTAATCCTTCTTGCACCTCTTTCCAATAGAGGAACTGAAATTGCAGCGCGCTGCAAATCTTATGTATTTTCGAAAGAAAAATGCAGTGCGTTTCATTTTTCTTGAGAAAGTTTTGTATATTTGCAGTGTAATTCATTTTTTTCTGCTTATGATAGAACGTACAGAGTATATGTCTCTTCTGGAGAAATGGAGAGATAAGAAAATAATAAAAGTGGTGACTGGTATCCGTCGTTGTGGCAAGTCATCTCTTTTGAGGATGTTTCGTGAGAAGCTTCTTGTTGAAGGCGTGTCTGAACAACAGGTGCAGGAACTCAACTTCGAAGACTTGGACAATGAGCCATTTCTCAACTATAAGGCTTTGTACTCGCATGTCAAGAAGAATCTCTGTCCAGGAAAGATGAATTATCTCTTTTTTGATGAGATTCAGATGGTGGATGGATTCCAAAAGGCGATAGACAGCTTATTCTTATTAGATAATGTTGACCTCTATGTGACTGGCTCCAATGCTTATCTCTTGTCTGGTGAGATAGCAACCTTACTTACTGGTAGATATGTAGAAATCAAGTTGTTCCCATTCTCTTTCAATGAATATCTCCAATCTATGCCTTCTGATGCGAATATTGAGGCAGCTTATCGTGAATATATCGAGAAGAGTTCATTCCCTTATGTCTTGCAAATCAAAAATGACCGTGAGATGGTGCGTGAATACCTTACGGGTTTGTACAATACGATAGTACTGAAAGACGTGGTGAGTCGCAGGAAGATAACGGATGTCATGATGCTGGAGAGCGTTGTTCGTTTTCTGGCCGATAATATTGGCAATATATCCGTCATCAAGCGTATCAGTGACACGATGACTTCTTTGGGAAGAAAAATAGCTTCGCATACTGTAGAAAACTATATCTCAGCCTTAACGAACAGTTATATTTTTTATTCTGTTCCGAGATATGATGCCAAGGGGAAGCAATTGTTGAAGACAGGACAGAAGTATTATCTTGTGGATGTTGGTTTGCGCAGTATCATCAATGGTACCAAGGGTGGCGACTTGGGGCATGTGTTGGAGAATGTCGTCTATTTGGAATTGGCGCGTCGGGGTGGAGAAATCTATGTCGGAAAAATAGGTGATGCCGAGATAGATTTCGTTGTTGTTCAAGGTGAGCGAAAAGCGTATTATCAAGTTTCACTTAGTGTGAGGGATGAGGATACAATGAAGCGAGAATTGGAACCCTTGCAAGCCATACCGGATAATTATCCTAAATACCTATTGACGCTTGACAACGATCCGCAGATATTCCATGATGGCATCAAGCAACAGTATGTGTTGGACTGGTTGAGAAGGGAAAATTAAAATATTAAAAGATAAAATGAATATGAGTAAGACAAATGTTCAGAATCGACTCACTGCCGGGCAGACACGAGAGATGCAGAAATATCTCTTGGGCATCCTGCTGGCGATAGATAAGGTTTGTCGTGAGCACAACTTAAGATATTATCTTGTGGCAGGCACCATGTTGGGAGCTGTTCGCCACAAGGGCTTTATTCCTTGGGATGATGACGCCGATATAGCTTTGCCACGCAAGGACTACGATGTGTTGGTGGAACATGCCCATGAATGGTTGCCGAAAAGATATGAACTGGTGAGTTATAAGCAGAATCCTATGTATCCTTATGCTTTCGCAAGAATACAAGATGCTGACACAACTTATATCCTTCGACGCCATTTCGACTTTGTGGGAGGATTGCCCATTGACGTGTTCCCTCTTGACGGCATGACGCCCAACAGACTGAAGCAGCGTTGGCATTTCTTCAGAAACAGTATGGCAAAAAAAATGCTCTATTTTGCAACCGTAGATCCCTATAAGCATGGACACGGCATCAAGAGCCTCTTGCCTTTGTTGATGCACAGAATCGTGTCGCAGAGTTGGGCGCACCGAAAGATAGCCCAGATTCAGAGTGAGTATGATTATGACAAATATCCATACGTGGTAGACCATGATTTCAAGCCCGACAGAGGCATTCATCCCAAGGAAACCTATGGCACGCCATCGCCCATAGAGTTTGAGGGACATCAGTTGCTGACGGCTCAGAATACGGACGACTATCTGACTCGTTGCTATGGCGACTACATGACGCCACCTGCCAAGGAGGAATATCCTCCACAAAACTTCAGACTTCTCGATCTCAGTAAGCCCTATCGCGAATACATGAAGGAAAACGGATAAAAAGAAAGAACATACTAACTGTATAATCAAGTAAAAAATAGGAAGAATTCTATGGCGAAGAAAGTATATTTAGGAATGATAGGTGATATTATGCATCCTGGATACATCAATATCATTAACAAGGCTGCCGAATATGGCGATGTCATTATAGGTCTGTTTACAGACAAGGCGATAGCCAACCATCGACGCTTGCCTTATCTGACATGGGAACAAAGAAAGAATGTGGTGGAGAATATCAAAAATGTGGCCCAGGTAGTGCCACAGGATGACTGGAGCTATATTCCCAATCTGATGAAGCTGAAGCCCGATTATATCATACATGGTGATGATTGGAAGAGCGGACCTGAGAAATATCTGCGCGAAGAGGTCTTCAACGTGATGAGCAAGATAGGAGGTGAGGTGATAGAGATTCCTTACACCAAGAATATTACCGCTTCGGGCATTCAGCAGGAGATAGATGCTCTGGGGGTTACGCCACAGATGCGACTTTCTTCCTTGCGCCGTTTGATAGCTGCCAAGCCTGTAGTGAGAATTCTGGAATCGCATAATGGACTCACGGGTCTGATAGCAGAACATACAAAGGTGGAAGTGAACGGACAGATAAGAGAGTTTGACGGTATGTGGGCTTCATCGCTTACCGATTCCACTTCTAAAGGAAAGCCAGATATCGAGGCTGTCGACTTGACAACTCGTCTGCATGACTTGAATGATACTTTGGAAGTAACAACCAAGCCTGTAATCTTTGATGGTGATACAGGTGGAAAACTGGAACATTTCGGGTTTACTGTACGTACATTGGAGCGTCTTGGCATTTCGTGTGTCATCATTGAGGACAAGGTGGGACTCAAGCAAAACTCTCTCTTCGGAACCGATGCTGTGCAGACACAAGACACGATAGAGGGATTCTGTGCCAAGATTCGTGCCGGAAAGGAAGCGCAGATAACACGCGACTTTATGATTGTATCGCGTTGCGAGTCGCTCATAGCTGGTAAGTCGGTAGATGATGCCCTGGAGCGTTGCCATGCTTACGTGGCTGCAGGAGCTGATGGTGTGATGATTCACTCGAAGGAGAAGACAGGCGAGGACATCAAGGAGTTTTGCCACCGTTTCCGCCAGACTGACAACCATACTCCCATCGTCGTAGTGCCAACGACTTACAATCAGTTTACAGAGGAAGAGTTGGCGGGATGGGGCGTCAATGTTGTCATTTATGCCAATCATATGCTTCGCTCGGCTTACCCTGCCATGCTGAAGTGTGCAGAAACGATTCTTCGCACAAGTCGCTCTTTGGAGGCATCAGAAGAATACTGTATGCCTATCAAGCAGATACTTAATCTTATTCCCGGAACAAAAAAACAATAGAGAAATGATAAGTCCAAAGTTTTTTATTGATACATTAGGCTCGTTTGGCATAGACTTCTTTGCGGGAGTTCCCGACAGCTTGTTGAAGAATATCTGTGCTTATATAGCCGACAATATGGATGAGAAGCACAACATTATTGCAGCCAACGAGGGCGCAGCCATAGGTTTGGCGGCTGGTTATCACTTGGCTACAGGAAAGGCTGGAGTTGTCTATATGCAAAATTCGGGCGAGGGAAATATCATCAATCCCTTGGCATCGCTCACCGACAAGGAGGTTTACAATATTCCAGTCTTGCTGTTGATAGGCTGGCGCGGACGTCCTGGCGTGCACGATGAGCCACAGCATGTAAAGCAAGGAAAGGTGACGACAGGACTTCTCAATGTGATGGGGGTCAATTACGATGTGCTTTCTCTCGACGAAGAGAAAGCCAAGAAGCAGATCGAGAATGCGGTGGAGGCGCTGAGAAGAAACGAAGTCTATGCGCTTGTCATAGAGAAAGGTACTTTCGAGGACTACCAGCTTCAGAGCATCGAGCACAACAATCTTACGATGTCTCGTGAAGAAGCCATTCAGACAGTAGCTTCTGCCCTTGATTCAAAGGATGCCATTGTATCGACTACAGGCATGATTTCGCGAGAGTTGTTTGAGGCCCGTACAGCCTGGGGACAAGGTCATGAGCGCGATTTCCTTACAGTAGGTTCCATGGGTCATGCTTCCCAGATAGCCTTGGGAATAGCCTTGGAGAAGGAGAATCGCACTATCTGGTGTTTTGATGGTGATGGAGCCTCTATCATGCACATGGGGTCAATGGCCATTATAGCCAGCAAGGCACCCAAAAACTACGTTCATGTGGTCTTCAACAATGGTGCACATGATTCTGTGGGCGGTCAGCCTACAGTAGGACTCAAGATTGATATTCCTGCCGTTGCAAAGGCTGTAGGTTATCGGGAAGCTTTCTCGGTAGATACAAAGGAAGCGCTTGAGGCTGTATTGAAGGAAGTGAAGGCTACAGAAGGGCCTGTCCTTTTAGAGGTAAAGGTGAAGAAAGGCAACCGCAAAGACTTGGGACGTCCTACGACAACCCCAATACAGAACAAGGAAGCCTTGATGAAGTTTCTTGCTGAATAGGCGACTCGCGCCTCTTCTGCTTCACTTGTGTATTCGATGAAAAAAAATAGAAAATAACATTAATAAAAATATGAAAACTGCAGTCATTATGGCAGCAGGCTTGGGTTCTCGTTTCGGCGAGAAAACTGAGTTGATGCCTAAGGGATTTGTTCCTGTTGGAGGAATCTCCATGATAGAGCGTTCGGTAAGGATATTGAAGTCGTGCGGCATAGAGCGCATCATCATAGGAACAGGTTATCATAAAGAATGGTATGAGAATCTGGCTAAGCGCGAGGAGGGCATTGTGTGTGTGTTCAGTCCGCGTTTTGCTGAAACCAACAGTATGTACACGCTATGGAATTGTCGTGAGGCGATAGGCGAGGACGATTTCCTCTTGTTGGAGTCTGACTTGGTGTTTGAGCAGAAAGCCATTACTTCGCTTTTAGAGTGCAAGGAGCCCGATGTGATGCTTATTTCGCCTGTTACTAAGTTTCAGGATCAGTATTATGTGGAGTCTGACGAGCATGGTGTGCTGACTCGCTGTTCGGTCAACAAGGAAGAGCTCGATGCCAAGGGCGAACTTGTAGGTATCCATAAACTTTCGGCAAAGTTCTTCAGCCTGATGTGCCAGGATTATGGCAAGATTGCAGAAAGTAAGCCAAAGTTGGGTTACGAGTACGAGCTGTTGTCTATGTCGCAGCGGATCTCGCCCGTCTTTGTGTTGAATGTTCCTGGCCTCGCCTGGTATGAGATAGATGATTCTGATGATTTGGCTTATGCCGAAAAACATATTCTAAGTAAACTATAAAAAGGAAAAATGGAAAAGATAAAGAGAAATGTGTTGTTGAACCCAGGTCCGGCAACCACTACAGATACAGTTAAGATGGCTCAGGTAGTGCCAGATATTTGTCCTCGCGAGAAGGAGTTTGCTGGTTTGATGAAAGGCTTGCGCTCCGATTTGCTCAAGGTGGTTCATGCACCAGAAGACCAATATACATCGGTGCTTTTCTGTGGTTCGGGTACCATCAATATTGATGTTTGCATCAACTCGTTGGTGCCTGAAGGCAAGAAGGTACTTGTGGTCAACAATGGTGCCTATAACGCACGTGCCGTAGAGGTGTGTGAGATGTATCATATTCCACATATCAATCTTAAGTTCTCTGTTTATGAACAACCTCAGTTGGATGCAGTAGAAGAGGCGCTGAAGGCCAATCCTGATGTGGCTGTAGTATATTGTTGCCATCATGAGACAGGTACGGGCATACTGAATCCTATACGTGAGATAGGAGCCTTGGCTCATCAGTATGGTGCCATCTTCGTGAGTGACACGACTTCATCGCTTGGCATGATACCGCTGGATGTGGTCAATGACAATGTCGACTTCTGTATGGCTTCCGCCCAAAAGGGTTTGATGGCTATGTCGGGCTTGTCTTTCATCATCGGAAGAACCGACATCATCAAGGCTTCAAAGAATTATCCTACCCGTTCCTACTATTGCAATCTGTATATGCAATATGATTTCTTTGAGCGAACAGGCGAGATGCACTTTACGCCTCCCGTACAGACTGTCTACGCCACTATCCAGGCATTGAGAGAGTATTTTGAGGAGGGCGAGGAGGCTAAGTTTGCCCGCCATCATAGAGTATATGAGGCTATTCATCAAGGACTCGATGAGCTGGGATTCAAGACGATTATCCCTCGCGAGATGGAGTCTGGACTCGTGGTGAGTGTGCTTTATCCTGAAGATGAAAACTGGAGTTTTGAGAAGGTACACGACTACTGCTATGAGCATGGCTTTACCATTTATCCTGGAAAGATAAGCACCACCAATACTTTCCGACTCTGTGCCTTGGGAGCCATTGACGAACAAGACATCAAGGACTTCTTTGTAGTAATGAAGAATGCACTTGAAGAGTTTGATATCAAGTTGAAGTGATTTGCATAGGAAATAATTCTAATAGTGGGAAGGGCGATGTTTATCGCTATGGTTTTATAAGATTATTTGCACAGAAGAAACTTCTTAATGTGAAGGGTGAGATCATAATTGCTCTTTTTCAATGAAGTTTTGTGTGATGATATAACAATGTATATATAGTGGTATGGAAAAGAATAAAATATCAGTTGTAATTAATACCTATAATGCTTCGCTGCATTTGGAGGAAGTTCTTGAAACAGTAAAAGACTTCGACGAAATTGTGATTTGCGATATGGAAAGTACCGATGATACACGTGAAATTGCAAAGCGATATGGATGCAAAATAGTAATTTTCCCTAAAGGAGATTACCAAATATGCGAACCAGCAAGGCAGACTGCTATAGAATCAGCTTCGTATGATTGGGTCTTTGTTGTTGATGCAGACGAGTTGGTTCCTGCTCAGCTGAAAGAATATTTATATAATTTTATTTCTCAAAAAGATGTGCCACAAGGACTATATATACCGCGAAAGAGTAGATTTTTAGGTCGATTTATGCATTGCTTCTATCCAGATTATCAACTTCGTTTCTTTATTAAAAAAGGAACGGTTTGGCCACCAATCATTCATGCCAATCCTATTATACAAGGACGTATAGATAAGGTTCCTTCTAAGAATATGGAATTAGCCTTTGATCACTTGCCTGATGATGGAATTAGGGGACGTATGAATAAAATTAACCAATATACAGAGAACGAGATAGAAAAGAAGAAAAATCGTAATTATGGTATTGCAGCATTATTTTATCGTCCTTTGGTTCGTTTTTTTAGAGCCTACATTCAAAAAGGTGGATTTCGGGATGGTAAGGAAGGCTTTATATGTGCTCTTTATGAGGGAGTTTATCAGTTTGTTGCCGTTAGTAAAATCTTGGAAAATAGATGGAGTAACCATAAAAAAATATTATAACTATGCTATATATAGTAAAGAACAATTATTTTCTTTCTGGATATATTCTTGATGCAATAAAAAACAAGGAAGGAGTTTCTATAATCCAATATGAACGTATCAAGCCAAAAGGAGGAAAAAAAGTATTACATCTCGTAAAAAGGTTTATTCGTGCATTTATCTGCAATAGACAAGGATTGTGGATAGACGATTCCTTTTCTCATTCTTTCTTGTCTGCGCTCAAAGACATAACTCCAAATGACAATGTGCTTTTTTGGGGATGTGAGAATCTCAAGGAACTTCTTATGCTAAATAAGGAAATATCTTGTCGAGTAAAAAATGTATTTCTTTGGAATCCCGTTTCTACTATAAATCGTACAATTTATAGTAAGTGGGAATACACTCATTATCTTCATCGAAGTGGTATGCAAGTATTTACATTTGATGGTGGAGATGCTGTTAGGTATGACTTTCATTCTATCAATCAGGTTTACAGAAACCCTAATTTAGATATGCATGAAACTTCTGATTTGTCCCAAGTAGATGTATTTTATATCGGTGTTGATAAGCATCGAACCTCAATATTGGAATGCTTAAAGGAAGAATTTGACAAGGAGGACATTAGTTATAATATTTACATTAAAAAAGACAAACATAGTGTTGTGTCACCTAAGTTGACATCTTGCTATGTGGATAAGTTGATTCCTTATGAGGAAACGCTTGCAATGGTGAGTCGAAGTAAGTGTATATTAGAGATACTTCAAAAAAGGCAGGCTGGTATGACATTAAGGACGTTGGAGGCAGTTTTCTTAAATAAGAAGCTTATTACTAATAGCAAGGATATTGTCAATACTCCAATTTATTCACCCAATAATATTTATGTTATTGGTAATAATGAGCCTCGTTCTATCAAAGAGTTCCTGGAAACTCCGATGACACCTTTACCCTCTTCGATTGTAAGAAACTATAATATTGAACATTGGATAGAGCAGTTTATTTAGGTATAAGTTGGGTAGAGAGATGTCAGTTAAGACTTATATAAGAACGAGAGGGTGCATTTAAATGCCTTCGTTCATGCATTACCCGTAAGGTCCTGACCACAGCTCGAATTAGTCTAATGAAACGAGATGCGTATATTTATACCGCATATTCTTGCAATAACTTGCCTAAAAAGAATTTCTCAGTAGAGAAAAAATAACCTCCTACTTGGATAAATATTTTTTCCCAACTGAGAAATTCTTTTTTCATAGTTAAGTAGAGTCTTTATAAGAATATTTATGCAAAAGCTTTTGAGTTTCTATTTTCTTGTTTTATTGCACATACAAAGAACGTCATATATATGATATTCTGTTGTGACGAGAAAAAGTCTTATTGTTGCCTTTTCTAAGATTTTAAAAGCATTTCCTTTGTTCATATAAAAGCATATATTTAAGTCTTGACACCATTGGTTTGAAGATCTACAAACCAATGGTGTTAATTTATATTGCTGTTATTATTAAATTTGATAGAACTGAATCAAAATTTAAGTTTGGAAAAAACATTTTGGAAGTACAAGCGAAGTAATAATTCCCTTGCTTCAGAAATCCTTTTGGCTTTTGGAAGATATGCCTCGTCTGCTCTTACCTGTTCTTCGTTATAGCTGAACGACAGCCCCCCCGACAGAATGTCTTTTTCGAGCAGGTTGTTGCCCAACTTGGGATAATCGGTATTGCAGAATGCAAATGGAGCTATTGTGGCCAATATGTCGTAGTGGCATCCCCACGCTTTGGGGTGAACAGGATAGTCCTTGGTGCGCAGATAAGGTGGCAGATAGATGTAGAGAGGTACAGAATTCTGCCATCTTTTTCCGATATGGTTATAGTTGAGTATGGCGCGCACATTATGGTCACCAGTCAGAATGAGGATTGTGTTCTTTGCTGCCTCCGACTTCTTGAATTCATCGAGAAACTGGGTAAGGCAGGTGTTGAAGTATTGAAAGGCCCGAAGGTATTTCTCTACCACATCCTCGCCTACGTTGTTGAAGCATGGTTTGCTGCAGAAGCCTTCTGGCAAAGCAGGTATCTGTGCATGCTTAGGAATGTCCAACGGCGGATGGTTAGTGGTTGTCATGGCCATAATCATTTGTGGCTTGCTGGTCTTTTCTTTGAGCTTTCTCAGGAGCACCTTCAGCATGTATTCATCGTAGACACCAATGCTGTTGTATTCGGCTGATGGTATTTCCTTCAAGATTTCAAATTTTCCTGTCAGTTGGTCAAATCTCTGATTCTTCAGAGCCGCTCCGCAGTCTTCCCATGCTAAGTCCATTCCTGACAGAAATTCACAACTATAACCGCTGTTTTTGAAAGGAATGGCAATGGATGTTGGCATGCAGTACTGGCGATAGCCTGACCTGAACACACGTTGGAAAGGTGTGGCTACGGTGATGTTCTCTATGGTGGCTATCGTTCCGTTGCGTACCGACTGGAAGTTGTCGAAGAGGATGTCTTCCTTCAGATGCTTTTCTATTCCGCATTGCAATACAGGGTCTAAGTGTATCAGGTAGTTGCTCCAACTCTCACAGCAAAGGATAAGAACATTGGGTTGCTGTTTCAAAGTGTCACCAGCATGGCTGAAAAGTACTTTCTGCAGACTTGCCAGTGTGTCGTTGGAGAGTTTTACCCCTTTATCGGAAAAAGTATCCATGGCTTCTTGCAGACTCTTGAAAGAATATTCCTTGAGCAGAGTTGCTGTAGGTTTAATGTCGAAGACTATAGATTTCTCTTTCATTGCTTTCTTGAGCATATAGGGAGCATTGGGTATAATATCGTTTATATGTTCGTCTACAGACACAATTAAGTCTTCTACCTGTAGTGGAAAACGACCAATAGATCCTCGTAAACAAACTATAAGTAAAACGATATAAATGAACATAATGGCGCATGTTCTCTTGAATGGTATTTGATCATTCTTGTTTGCCTGTTGATATGCCCAGTTGCTTGTTATTTTAGTGATAAAACCTATAAGGCAGACTCCAAGGAAAATCCAGATTACGGGATAATCATCCCAAATAGTCTTAATAAGACTGAGCGGTTCTTCGTCAAAAAAGTCAAAGAAAGTGATACCAATATGGCTACTAAAGTTCGTATAATAACCTAAGTCAATGGCAGACAGCAAAGATAGTAAAATAACTATGATGGTGTAGTACCATGTACAGAAACTTTTTCCCATTTGCTGCCAGCGTTTGGATGTTATAAATGGCTGAACCAACGTTATGATTGTTGGTAAAATGGAAATATAGGCTACTACTTGTAAATCAAATCGAAAAGCATTATACGCAGCATGAAGTAAATCGCCCGTATGTGTATATAAACTATTTGTTGGAACAAATAAAATCACAAATAGAATTCTAAAAATCAACAGTACTCCTATGACCGTCAAAGAAGTTCCTAATATACCATATAAGAAAGGTATGGAATTTTTTATTCTGACATTCATGTTTTCTTAAAACTTTGGTTGTATCTTCTTTTTTTTGCTTTCTTGTATTGCTGGTAATTTGGCAAGCCACTCTTTTCGGGTACGTTTCCAACGGTTATGTGTCCAGAGCCAGTAAGGAGGTTGGCGTTGAATTGTCTTTTCCAAGGCACGGAAATACATCTCGGTGATTTCAAACTCCTTGCATTCCTTTGGCTTGTCGGTAAGGAATTTGAACTCAGCTTGATAATAACCTCGTTTCAGACGTTGTACATCCAGATAGTATACTGCATGGTTCATCTTTCTTACAATGCGCTCAGTACCTGTTAGTACAGGGGTGTCGTGATGTAGAAACTCGGTGAAGTAATGGATACTGTTCCAATGAGGAACTTGGTCGGCTATGTAGCCAATCACGATGGGCTTGCCTTCTTGGCGCATCTTTACTATCTTGCGGATAGATTCTTCCATAGGAATACATTTGGCTCCTAAGCGGTTGCGAAGGTAGAGGAAGAGTTTGTCGAAAGCCTCGTTCTCCAAGGGATGGTAGATTTGACCGCAGGCAATGTCTTTGCCTACCCATAACTGCAGGGAGGTTATCCATTCCCAGTTGCAGTAATGTCCCAAATAGACTGCGCACGACTGGCCTTTCTGGCATGACTCTCTTACCTTTTCGGCTCCTATAAACTGCATGCGCTTCTTGATTTGCTTCTTGCTCATGGTGAAGAGCTTGATGGTTTCTACGATGTAGTCGCAGAACCAGGAGTAGAATTCCTTCTCTATCTTGATGCGCTCTGCCTCGCTTTTCTCTGGAAAGGAGTCGAAGAGATGTTTTCTTACCAGTGGGCGACGGTATTTCACCACATAATAAATAAGGTAATATAACCCATCGCTGAGAATGTAGAGCACTCTCAGCGGCAGCAGAGACATCAAGTACCAAATGCAGAATATACTGCCATATAATATCTTTTTCATCATTTCTTCTTTCTGTAAGAATGCAAATTCAACGATCCTTTCTTAAAATGTTTATACTTCTTCCATTCGTTTCATTTCCCATCCAGCAAACTGGATGATGATTTTATGCAATGTCGTGCCTTGACGCAAGACTTCTATTCTTGGTGCTGCTGCATAACGATTGATCTGTTCCTCAGCTTCCTTCCATTGAGCCTCTGCTTTTGCCTCAAAATCCTTGGCCGGCAACATCTTCAGTTCGATGATGTAGCTGTGCTTGGTAGGATAGTGAGTCAAGTCGGGCAAAAGGAAGAAATCACAATAACCGTGATTCAATTCAAGTTCGGGAGCCGTAATGTAATAGCTGTTCAGGTAGAGATATGCCATGAAGAAACCTTGCAGGTTGCGCTCGGCTTCGATGCCATCTCTTACTGATGCCACTTCGGCGTAAGCCTTCGACATAAAGCCCAAGACATCTTCCCATTTTCCATAGAAAGCCATACAGGTGAGCATATAACCAAAATCATTCAGATTGATATGGTTGATTTCCTGATATTGCTCCTGCAGATAGCCATAGTATTGGCGGCGGACATTGTTGTTCGGGATTCCCAGGAGCAACTGGTCTCCGAAAGTATCCTTGATGGTAAGCATGCCGTAATAGAACAGCAGGCTTGGGAAGTATTCCGACTTCACAATTTCACTGGCAGGGAAGGTTTCGTATAGACTCGATACGATGCTGCCTTCTTCCGTAATCCGGCGGATGATGCTCTTGCGGTTGCCGTCCAGCTTGTCGAGCTGGAGCAGTCGCTTCATCTTGTTATAGTCGGTCTTCGTGTTTGGGTCTATCATCTGTTCTGGAGCTTGTCCATAGTCCATATAATTACGGAGATAGTATAATACCATATCGCAATTAAACACCCTTACTTTTTTACGCAGACATTGTTTGGCAAAGCAATAGTTGTCATACCAAGGCTTAATCTCCTCTATCATTGCCTCGATATCGCTATCTGCCGGTATTTGTCCCGCATCACGATAACGGGTAAACATGGCACGTACGTCTTCTGTGCTGAAGCCCAGCATCTTGTCAAATTCAGGCTTGGTTGAAATATGCCAGCCGATGTTGAAGCCGCTGGTAACATCATCTAATGTCACAGGACTTACACCCATCATGAATATCTTGGCGAATGAACCCTTGAACTTCTTGAAGTAGTCGCGGTAGAAACCGCTGGCATGTGTCATCGCATGATACACTTCCTCACCCTGCTCGTTGAGCACGGTATTGGTGAAGTTGTCGTATTCATCAATGATGAGATAGAGCTGATAATTGTGTTCTTTTGCGTACTTTTGGATAGTAGAAAGTTTGTTGGATGCTATCTTCTCTGCAAGAACGGTCTTTCTGGTTGCTTCATCATAGAATTGTGCATATCTGTTGATGAAAGCGTCAAAGCATATATTGCAATATGAATTGAAGCGCTCCTCCAGATTGTCGATGCTTCCTCCTACCTGCGAGAAATCGAGCGTCAGTACCTGATACTTACCCTGTAGAGCTGTAGGCTGACTGCCAATCCAGAGATCTCCGAAGATTTCCTGAAATTGGTCTTTTAGCTTGCAGTCATAGTAAGCTTCGAGCATACTGAGGAACAGGCTCTTGCCGAAACGGCGAGGGCGAATGAATATCAGATAGTCCGGTTGTGACTCCAACAACGGAATATACATAGTCTTATCTACGTAATACTGATTTTCTCTGATGACTCTCAGGAAATCAGAGACTCCATAAGGTACTCTTTTTGCTTCTATCATCACGTAACTCCTTTCTGTTCTTTTTGCTCGTTAAACATCAATATTACACCTGCTGCATGTCGTGCAACTTGCGGTAATAGCCATTCTTGGCTATCAGCTCTTCATGAGTGCCTCTTTCTACGATGCGTCCCTCGTGGAGCACACATATCTCGTCGGCATTCTTGATGGTGCTCAGGCGGTGGGCTACAGCCACCGTGGTACGTGTCTTCATCAGTTTTTCAAGAGCATCCTGTACCAGTCGCTCGCTCTCTGTGTCGAGGGCTGATGTAGCCTCGTCGAGGATGAGGATAGGTGGATTCTTCAGAATGGCACGGGCGATGCTGACACGCTGGCGCTGTCCGCCAGAGAGACGTCCGCCACGGTCGCCGATATTTGTATCGAAGCCTTGTTCCGACTGTGTGATGAAGTTGTAGGCATTGGCTATTTTTGCTGCGTTGGCTATTTCTTCTTCTGTGGCATCAGTCTTGCCAAATCGTATGTTGTCCTTGAAGGAAGCATTGAAGAGGATTGCCTCCTGATTCACGTTGCCTATCAGCTGTCGGAGGTCGTGCACGGCCAGGTCTTTCACGTTGATACCGTCGATAAGCACCTCGCCCTCCTGTACGTCGTAGTATCGAGGAATGAGGTCGACCATCGTACTCTTTCCGCTACCGCTCTGTCCTACCAGGGCAACGGTTTTTCCCTTGGGAATCACCAGGTTGATATTCTTCAGCACATAAACCAACTCGTTGTTGCGGTGGTCGGTATAGGCGAAGGATACATTGCGGAATTCTATCTGATGCTCAAAGCTACTTATATGAGCAGGGTTCTCCTTATCCTTGATTTCTATCTCTGCCTGGAGTATCTTGTCGATACGGTCCATGGAGGCAAGACCCTTAGGGATGTTGTAGCTTGCCTTCGAGAACTCCTTCAGCGGATTGATGATGCTGTAGAGCATGACGAGATAGAAGATGATGGTAGGACCGTCGATGCGTCCGTAGTCGAGAACGAGAATACCTCCAAACCACAATACGATGACGATGAGTATGGTGCCCAAGAACTCACTCATAGGATGCGCCATCTGCTGACGGATGTTTACTCGCATGATGTGGTCGCGATACAATCCGTTCACTTTTGCGAAAGCTGCGTTCATCTTGCTTTCAGCACAGAAAGCCTTGATGATGCGCAAGCCTCCGAGTGTTTCCTCTACCATGCTCATGGTGTCGCTCCATAGTGACTGTGCCTCCGTACTTTGTGCTTTCAGCTTACGGCCTACAAAGCCCATAAACCATCCGAATCCTGGTACGAAGAGGATGGTAAAGATGGTGAGCTGCCAGCTGATGACGACGAGAGCAGTGAAGTAGGCTACAATGAGGATAGGATTCTTGAAGAGCATGTCGAGTGACGACATGATGCTGTTTTCCACTTCCTGTACATCGCCGCTCATTCGTGCTATGATGTCGCCCTTGCGCTCCTCGCTGAAGAATCCCAACGAGAGGGAGGTAATCTTGTGGTAGAGCTGGTTTCGGATATCGCGCACGATGCCTGTCCTGATGGGAATAATCATGGCAGATGAGAGGAAGTAGGCTCCAGTCTTCAGGAATGTCATGAAGGCCAGGAACAGACCGATGACCAAAAGTGCCGTAGAGGCACTATACTCTACGATAAACTCCTGGATGTAGTAGTACATATTGTTGGTAGCTACTTCCTTGATGCTGCCAAGGTCTCCATTCCAGCTCATGTAGTCGTTGGCACGTATGCCTCCGTCTACCTGAAACAGGATTTGCAGGATTGGTATGAGTGCTGCAAATGAGAAGATGTTCAATATCGCTGACAGGATATTGAAGACGATAGAAAGTGCCAGGTACTTCTTGTAGGGTGGCACAAAGCGTCGTAAGACTTGCAAGAATTCCTTCATAGTCTGCAAATATAGTGCTTTTATTGAAAAACGCAAAGCCTTTTTGCGTTTTTCTTGTTTTTATTCTGTTATTTCCTCACCAAAGAGTGTAGCAGAGGTGGAACCTGTGATGCGTACTTTCACAAATTCGCCTATGTGATGATTGCCTTTGTCCATGATGACGGCCTTGTTCTGTTCGGTGCGTCCCATGAGTTGTTCGCGGCTTCTCTTGCTGAAGCCCTCGATGAGGATAGTAAACTCCTTGCCCTCGTCTTTCTTGTTCTGCTGGGCGCTGATCTCGGTCTGCAGTTTGATGAGTTCATTGAGTCGGGCTATCTTTGTCTCCTCTGATATGTTGTCGGGCAGATGCTTGGCTGCATAGGTGCCGGGACGCTCAGAATACTTGAACATGAAGGCGCTGTCGAAGCCGACTTCCTTGACGAGCGACAAGGTGAGTTGTTGGTCTTCCTCAGTCTCGTCGTGGTAGCCCACAAAGATATCTGTCGTGATGCCGCAACCTGGAATGATGCGCTTGATGGCGGCTATCTTGTCCAGATATTCCTCACGTGTGTACTTGCGGTTCATGAGCTTCAGAATCTTGTTGCTTCCGCTCTGGGCAGGGAAGTGGATATGTTTACAGAGGTTGGGCTCTTCGGCTATGGCTTGCAGGATGTCCTCTGTCATGTCTTCGGGGTTGGAAGTGGTAAATCGTACGCGCATATCGGGCACGGCCTGTGCTACCATGTGCAGCAACTGGGCAAAGGACAGGCTTCCTTCCTCGCGCTTGCCCGATGGAGAGAGACCGTAGCTGTTGACGTTCTGTCCCAACAGGGTTACTTCCTTGAAACCACGGTCGTGCAGGTCGCGTACTTCGCGCAGGATGCTTTCTGCATCACGGCTTCTCTCTCGGCCTCGTGTATAGGGTACGATACAATAGTGGCAGAAGTTGTTGCATCCACGCATGATGCTTACAAATCCGCTGATACGGTTTCCGCCGATTCGCTGAGGCACGATGTCGCGGTAAGTCTCAGTCTTGGATAGTTCTATGTTGATGGCGTTGTTGCCGTTTTCGCACTGTGCTATCATGTCGGGCAGGTTGAGATAGCTGTCTGGTCCGCATACCAAGTTGGCATAATGGTTCTCGATGAGGTCGGTCTTTACTCGTTCTGCCATACAGCCCAGCACGCCCAATATTACTTTCCGTCCTTTCTTCTGTTCGGCGTGAAGAGTTTCCAGACGGTGGTAAATCTTGTTCTCTGCATTCTCTCTGATGCTGCAGGTGTTGAGGAAGATGGCATCGGCCTCTTCTTCCTTCTCACACATGTCGTAGCCTGCCATTTGCATGATGCTGGCTACAACTTCGCTGTCTGCCACATTCATCTGGCAGCCATAAGTTTCGATAAATAGTTTCTTCATTGTTCTAGATGAATTCTATTTGTAAAGTTGTTGTTATGTTGTGTATATAAATATGTGTATGTTATCTCAGACTCTGTTTACTGGTTGAGGTGTTGTGCTCGGTCATGTTGCGCGATACAGCCATCAGCCCGAAGTATACTGCTACTCCTGTCACCAGTCCTGCCAAGGCATCTATGAGGTAGTGAGCCTGTATGTATACAGTGGCCAGGCACAGGAAGATGTAGAAGGGCAGGAGAGTGTAGGTGAGCTTGCGGTTGCCCGAGTGCCATGCCAACAGCATGCATACGGTGCTGATGCTGACATGCGAGCTTGGAAAGGCTGCTGTGGGGCGTTCGCCTGCTGCCTTGGCGTCTTCTACGAGATGATAGAATATGCCATCGGTATAGCCTGGTGTGGGCAGGCAGTCGGTGCAGTAGTTGAAATAGTCGTGCATGGGTGGAAAAACACCTTTGGCTATGTCGCTCAGTCCTACGGCATGATAGTAGAACGTTGGTCCGGCTACGGGCACGAAGATAAATATCACATAATAGATGATAAACGAGGCGTAGATGATGAATGTGGCACGCTCGAACTCTCTGTATCGGCAGAAGAAGTAGTAGTAAGCCACAATGACCATCATGGGATAGTACATCACGTAGCCCAAGTCCATCAGCTCGCTCACGATGACCCAGGGCATGTTCTTGGCAAACACCAGTGCTGGCTGGAATCCGAATAGCGACTGCTCCCATTGGGCAAAAACATGGTCCAGATTGGGGAACATGCGGTTGATCTCGTAAGTGTCTGGATACCACCAGGCGAGGAGCGACAGTTGGGCGAGGATTCTTGCCATCTTGGTGATGCGGCAGGGAATCATGCGATATACAGCCCACATGGCTGCTGTGATGAACAGTACTCTGATGCGTCCCCATACCATAGACTCGGGGTTTACCAGTTTGGTGTAAGTGAAGAGCATGGCTATCACGGTGATGGCCATATATCCCAACATGACCCATTCCAGTGCCAGGAGTCCTTTCTTCGGGTTTCTCTCTATCTTGAAATAATCTTTTATCACACTATTCTTGTTTGTTGTTTTTTCTGAAGGTCGTAGTGAAAGTCTGTCTTTCTGTCCCATCATTACAGCCATCCGTTCTTCTTGTACCATTCTACGGCCAGCTTGACGCCTTGTTTCAGCTTGTAGCGAGGATGAAATCCCAGCTCATCGACAGCAGGCTCGATGTCGCATCTCCAGTTGCGCTGTTTCAGAATGTTGTATTTGTCGTTGTTCAGAGCCGACATCTTGCCAGTCATCCTTCCTATGTATTCGCCAAAGAAGGTTACCAGGCGGAGCACCCATATAGGCGCTTTGATGCGCAGGAGCCATGTGTCGCCCAACTCGTGGTGAAGCAGGTCGCTGAATGTTTCCGACTGATATACTTCTCCGTCGCTGAGGAAGTATTTGCGTCCGTTCTTACCATGGTTGAGGGCAAGGAACACAGCCTGCACCACATCCTGAACGTATACGAAAGTGATGTCCTGACGCTTGAAGCCTACCGAGAAATCGATGTGCTGCTTGATGCTTTTTGCCATCAGGAAATAGTCTTTCTCGCGCGGTCCGTAAACACCTGTAGGTCGCAGTATGATGTAGGGAAATCCTATGCCTAAACTGTCGAGGTAGCGTTCGGCCTTGAGCTTGCTCTTTCCGTATGCCGTGTTGGGTTTGGGTGTGTCGTGCTCTGTGATTTCCTGATAAGGCTGCTTCTCGCGTATGGCACCAAAGATGCTGAGTGAGCTTACGAAGACGAATCGCTTGATGGGCATCTTCAGCGCGATGATGGCATCTGCCAGATTCTTGGTTCCTTCGGTGTTGACGCGGTAAAAGTCGTCAACGTGCAGACACTTCGTTGCGCCTGCTGCATGAACCACATAGTCGAACTCGTGTCCGTCTAACTGGCTGATAAGTTCTTCCTTGGAGGAAAGATTGAGGTTGATAAAATGGATGCGCTCGTCCTGCAGGTATTTTCTGGAACTGGAGGGGCGAACTGCCGCCCATGTTTCCATACCTTGCCTGAGGGCCTCTTCTACGATGAAGCTCCCTATGAATCCCGACGCACCCGTCACTAATATCTTCATTAAATCTTTATAAAATTGCAATTTTAAGGTGCAAAGATACGCTTATTTGTACACATGGCAAAGGAAAATGGTCTTTTTTTCAAGAAAGAAGGTCATATCATCCTGTTTTCTGGGATGATATGACCTTCTTGGGGCTGAAATGTAGCGATTTAAGCCTCGTGCTGACGCACGCCCATTCGGGCTTCTACGACGTTTACCACATAGTCGCCGAGTTTCTCGCATTCCTGTACGATATCCATGTACATCGTGCCTATGGCGTAGGTGTAGAGGTGGTTGTTCACGTCGTTGATGTTCTGGCTCTTCAACTGGTTTCGGTAGTTGTTGATTTCGTTCTCTATGTTGAACGAGAGATTGGCATCGTTGTCTACCTTATGTCCTACGAGCGTGATGTTCATCTGTGTGAGCGCCTGGTCGGTAAGCTCCATCATCTGGTGCATGTGCTCATACTGTGATGGTATGAAGTCTTCCTTGCCCTTGATGCGTCGGTTCAGGGTTCTTGCTATGTTGTAGCAGCTGTCGCCGATACTTTCTATTTCTGAAATCTCGCGCAGCATGGCGCGTATCTTGGCCTTGGTCTCGTCACTCAGATGTGAGTCGCTCACCTGATCCAGATACTTGGCAATCTCTATCTCCATATTGTCTGAGATTCCCTCGTACTTCTCGATGCGGGTGAAGAGTTTCACAAACTTATCTTCGTTGGTCTCGCCCAGGAGCTCTTTCACCATGCCAAACATTCGCTGTATGCGCTCGGCGAAGGAGTGGATTTCCTTTTGTGCCTCGAGGACAGAGATTTCTGGTGTCTTCATGATACCAGTCTGGATGAAGCGCAGGCGGAAGTCGTCCTCGTCGGCATTCTTCTTAGGACGGATGATCTTGCACACCAATCTCTCTATCTGTGGGATAAACCAAACCAGGATAAAGGTATTGGAGATGTTGAAGGTGGTGTGGAAAGCGGCAAGCACAAAGGACAACTTGGCAGCATTGGCGATGAAGTGTGGGTCGCTCTTTTCCATCACGTCGTCGTAGCCAACCCATCCGCATACGAGATGGATGAAAGGACGGAACACGCACAGAATCCACAGCACACCGAAGATATTGAACACCATGTGCGCCATGGCCGCCCTTCGGGCTTGCGTGTTGGCAGTGAGGGCAGCCACATTCGAGGTTACTGTGGTTCCGATGTTCTCACCCATCACGAGGGCAATACCTTGATAAATAGGCAGTACGCCGGTGGAGCAGAGTATCATCGTGATGGCCATGACGGCTGCTGAACTCTGTACGCACATGGTAAGCACGCTACCTATCAATAAGAAGACGATGGTAGTCTTGAAACTGTGAGGATCAAAGCTTGCGAAGAAGTCGAGGACGGGCTGGTTGTGAGCCAAGTCCATGTCGATACCGGTTTGTCGGAGAGTTCCCAAACCAAGGAACATAAAGGAAATACCAAAGATGAAGTCGCCAACGATTTTGCGTTTCTTGCTATAGATAAGGATGATGGCGAAGAAGAAAGCCGGCCATACAAAGTCGGTGATGTTGAACGAGAAGCCTGCACTCATGATCCAGGCGGTGAGGGTGGTTCCGATATTGGCACCCATGATGACCGATATGGCTTGTGCCAAGGTGAGGAGACCAGCGTTGACAAACGATACTGTCATCACCGTGGTGGCAGTAGAAGACTGCACGGCTGCAGTGATAAGTGTTCCTGTGAGGATGCCTGTCACGCGGTTGGTGGTCATGGTTCCTAATACATGGCGCAGCTGTGGGCCAGCCATCTTCTGTAAACTGTCGCTCATCGACTTCATACCAAACATCAATAAGGCGAGTGCTCCGATAAGCCTAAAAAAAATCCAAATCGACATATTTTAATTTAATTTAAGTTGCTAATAGCATGTTGTTTCCTTTTTTATTTGTAATTTTACCCGAAAGTTGAGAGAACATTTAACTTTGTAACACTATCGAAACGAAAATGAAACAAGTAGTACAAATCCGCTGCAAAAATAATAAAAAAACTCAGAAAGTAGCAAACGGAAGCACACTTTCTGATATTTTTTCTTCATTTAACCTCAAAATGGAGCATGGACCCGTGTCTGCCAAGGTGAATAACAAGGTGGAAGGCATGCATTATCGTGTTTACAACAACAAGGATATTGAGTTCCTCGATATGCACACCTCCTCTGGCTCGAGAGCCTATACTCGTACACTTTTTTTTGTGCTCTGCAAGGCTGTGCAGGATCTTTATCCCGGGCATGATGTGGTAATCGACATTCCGGTGTCGAATGGTTTTTATGTCGATGTGCGACTGGAACGTGATGTTACGGCCGATGATGTGGACTGCATCCGTAAGCGAATGCAGGAAATCGTGGATGCACGTATGCCTATCCGCCGCTATATGGTGCCTACCGAGGACGCCATAGCCCTCTTCGAGGAGAAAGGTGATGTGGAGAAGGTGAAGCTGCTGCGCACTTCGGGCTCGCTCTATACTACCTATTATAAAATAGGTGAATACGTAGACTTCTATTATGGCACGCTCCTCACCAACACCTCGCAGCTCTATCTCTTCGGGTTGGAGAAGTATTACGACGGCATGCTGTTGCGCATTCCGTCGCTCCAGAACCCTGATGAACTGGGCGAGGTAACCCGTCAGGACAAGATGTTCGAAATCTTCAAGGAGCATCATCACTGGCAGGATATTATCGGCATCCGAACAGTGGGCGACTTCAATGCGGCTGTTGATGCGGGCCATGCCACGGATATCATCAATATCAGCGAGGCGCTTCAGGAGAAGAAGATTGCCCAGATAGCCGAGCAGATAGCAGCACGGCCTGGGGTGAAACTCGTCCTCCTGGCTGGACCTTCGTCGTCGGGTAAGACGACTTCGTGCAAGCGTCTCTCCATACAGTTGGCTGTCAACGGACTGAAACCTCTGCAGATTTCTCTCGATGACTATTTTGTCGATCGCGAGCGAACGCCTAAGGACGAGAATGGAGAATATGATTATGAGAGTATCTATGCCCTCGACCTTCAGAAGATCAACGACCAGTTTAATGCCCTCTTCCGTGGTGAGGAGGTGGAACTGCCTAAGTACGATTTCCAGAGCGGCAAGAGTAAGAAAAGCGGCCAGCGACTCAAGATGAACGACAATAATGTGCTCGTGGTGGAAGGCATTCATGCGCTCAATCCCGAACTGACAGCCCAGATTCCCAACGAGCAGATTTTCCGTGTCTATGCCTCTGCGCTTACCACTATTTTGCTCGATAATCACAACTACATCCCGACAACCGACAACCGTCTGTTGCGCCGCATCATACGCGACTACAAATATCGTGGCGTCTCGGCTCAGGAAACGATTCACCGATGGCCGTCGGTACGTGCTGGCGAGAACAAGTGGATTTTCCCTTTCCAGGAGAATGCCGATGCCATGCTCAATACGGCCATGCTCTACGAGTTGGCTGTTCTCAAGATGCAGGCAGAACCGCTGCTGGAGCAGGTGCCCGAAAACTGCGACGAGTATGCTGAGGCTTACCGACTGCTGAAGTTCCTGAAGTATTTCAAGGGCATTCCTTTCAACAATCTGCCTCCCACGTCACTGTTGCGCGAGTTTCTTGGCGGAAGTTCGTTCCACTATTAAAGTGTTTTTGTGCTTGCGAAAGTGAATGCCGGTTTGGGTCGTCTATTATGACCAGCGTTGGTCATAATAGATGACTCGCATCGGTCATAATAGACGACCTTTATCGGTCATAATAGATGACTTATATAGACGTACAACTATGCACCATGCCCACTGCGATGGGCAACTTTACCCATAACTATGAACAACTTTGCCCATAGTTATGGGTAAAGTTGCCCAAAGGCTTGGGCAGATGCTAATAAAGCCCTTCGTTGACTTCTTTTGCGGGTAAACGATAATTTTCCTAATGGTAAAAACGCAGATACTTGCATTGGCAATCGAAAGTATTTGCGTTTTATAGACACACAATGCGAGCTCTCTGATTTCTACAGCTTTCCTCCGTAGCAGAGATCGCCGGCATCGCCAAAGCCCGGCACAATGTATTTGTGCTCATTCAGTCCCTCGTCGATGGCGGCGCACCAGATAGTGGTCTTGTCATCGGGGAAAGTGTTCTTGATGTGCTCAATACCCTCGGGAGTTGCCAGTACACAAGCTACATGGATGTGCTTGGGTGAGCCTTTCGTGAGAATGGCCTTCAGTCCTAACTCCATGCTTCCACCAGTAGCCAGCATCGGGTCGGCAATGATGAGTGTCTTGTCGTCAATCTCTGGAGTGGCCAAGTACTCGATGTGTATTCCCACTTCGGTATGGTTCTTGTCTGTATATTCGCGGAAGGCGCTGACAAAGGCGTTTCCTGAGTGGTCGAAGATGTTGAGGAAGCCTTCATGGAAAGGCAGTCCTGCACGGAATATGGTTCCGATGACAATATCATCGGTAGGCAGGTTTACCCGGGCTACGCCTAAAGGCGTTGTTACATTCTCGGGCTTATAGTCGAGAGTTTTGGAAATCTCGAAAGCCTCATACTCGCCGATTCTCTTGATGTTGTTGCGGAAGAGGAGTCGGTTCTTTTGATACTCTTTGTCACGCATCTCAGCCAAATAGCGGTTGATGATGGAGTTCTGATCGCTTAGGTTAATTATTTTCATATCGTACAATTTTTATGCAAAGATATTGCAAGCGAGCGCAATGAAAGTTTACTTTCAAATTGCCGAGTGCAGCTTATCTTATGCAAAGATACACGAAAATGCAGATAAAGCAAAGGAAAGTTGTCGTTTTTTTGAAAAATATATTCCTCTTTATGCTTTCTTGGTAAAAAAGTAGTACTTTTGTGCCTAAAAAGATATTGCATCATGAGTAGAAAGAAAAGAAGTTTGAAAGAACGTCTGGTCGGTTTAGTCGTAGTTCTCGTTGTGGCGAGCGTCTGGTTCGCATTCAGAAGATCGCTTGATTCGGTGAAAGAGATTGTCAAGCCGGCCAATAAGACAGTCCTGGCAGAAAAGTCGGACACGAAGGCTGAGAGCGAGCCCAAAGACGACGGTTCCGCCTGGTATTCGGCAGAAGATGAGGCTTACATGGTGCCTCTCAACGAAGGGCTGAAGGTTCCTGAACAGCGCCTGAACCGTTATGCCTATATTACTTCTTACAATGCCGGGACGCGCAATCCCAACTGGGTGGCGTGGACACTTACAGCCGATCATGTCGACGGTGAGTATTCCCGTGGCGGACATAAGTTTATGGAAGATATGGACGTGCCTGAGCCACGTGCGGCTTATAGCGATATTCGCGAGGGAGAGTGTGGCTATCAGCGTGGACATATGTGTCCGGCAGGCGACAACAAGTGGTCGTATAAGGCGCAGAAGGAGGCTTTCCTGATGACGAACATCTGTCCGCAAAATGGCGACTTGAACCAGCGTGACTGGAAATATCTTGAGGAAGCCTGTCGCGACTGGGCCAGTAAGTATGGCAAGATCTATATCGTGTCGGGGCCGGTCTTCCGTTCGAAGAATCCCCAGACGGTAGGCGAACATGAAGTGTCTGTGCCCGATGCATTCTTTAAGGTAGTTCTCACTTTAGGTAAAAAACAGGATGCGCCCAAGTCCATCGGGTTTATTTATAATAATGTGGAAGGACGCCACAAAATGGAATATTATGCCCGTTCGGTAGATGAGGTGGAAAAGATGACGGGACTCAACTTCTTCAGTCATCTTGATGACAAGGTGGAGAACCGGATAGAGGCCGAGTGCGATTTGGGTAGTTGGTAGTTTTTTGTTCTGTGGCAAGTCAGGCTTGCTATATATAATAAGGTGTAACTTTTCGCCCCAAAGTGCATCGGGTTAATAATATTTGCAAAGTCTATGTGCCAAATTGCGGCTGAAATCCTTTCATTTAATTTTCTTTAACCTAAAAAGATTTTAAAATGCAGGAAATATAAAAGCTAAAGTTGGTCGGGAAACATATTTTTCGTAACTTTGCGGCGGTTTTGAAAGAAAATCAGAATAACATCTTAAAAGTTAGAAAGAATTAATTCACAACTTAAATACATTTAATAAAAATGGCAAAGTTTGATAAGTCAGTTTTAGCAAAGTACGGAATCACAGGTACAA
>ERZ1034713.134-NODE-134-length-47580-cov-34.934161_pt1 | contig 47580 bp, 35 predicted proteins | sample MGYA00520692_ERZ1034713 | MGnify/ENA primary metagenome ERZ1034713 (study PRJEB33766, sample SAMN09781717) | gut metagenome | biome: gut microbiome | host: Homo sapiens | place: Madagascar | study: EMG produced TPA metagenomics assembly of the PRJNA485056 data... | reverse complement strand
CGATTATGAAAGCGTTTTTTACTTCCATAGGAAATCTGGTGGGACTTATATCTGCAGGGACAACGACGCAGCTTGCCATTGACAGTGCACAGGCAGATATCATTCAGGGACTCGGATTTGGTGAAAGTCTGGTAATGCTGATACTTACAGCCTTGCTTGCAATCATCATTATTATCTGTGGATTTTTTATCATCTACACAGTGTATTTCAGGTTCTTAAAGATTCTGATTATTGTGCCGCTTGGTGCGATTGCCTGCTCCACGATGGCAGGAAACAGAATGGTCAGTCATACAATGGCTACCTACTGTAAATATTTCTTGTCATGTGTGTTTGAGGCAGTAACGATGGCACTTGCGATTATGGTATGTAATGCATTTATCAATGCAGGACTTCCGGCATTTACAGGAAGTTATGCTGACTGGGCACAGACACTTATATATCTGTGTGAAATGACATTTACGATAGCAATGACTGTTGGAAGCGTGAAGGGTGCACAGACACTTACGAGCAAGGCATTTGGATTATAGAAGGAGGCAGAAATGGATAATGAAAAGAAACAGGTTACTTATAATTCAAGTATAACCGGAGAAACGCAGGTGACATTTGATATCCAGCAGTATATGAATAACAGGGCAATGTTTATTGGTCTTATGTGTAATGAAGATGGATATGAGGAGCCTTTTGGGGATGTGACTGTGAATTTGTCGGTTGCAGCACCAAATTACTGCGGATATCTGAATGTGAATGACATGCCGGATATTGAAAAGTTTATTACAGACAATGACATTGGAGAGTTTACAGGATTCACGCAAAGGAGCGGTTTCTGCGAATATCCGCTTTATCTGTTCAATGTAGATAAGCTTAGGGAATTGTGTCCGGATGGAATGGATAAGTATGAGGCGAATATTGGAATGACAAGAAAGCCGGAGACAAAGGATTTATCAAGATAGGAGGCAGGGACAATGGTAATCGAAGTAAACAAGGATATTGACCGCTATCAGGAATCGGTTGCGATGGGACTTACTGCAAGGCAGCTTATATTTTCTATTGCAAGCGTAGTAGTCGGTGGCGGTATCGTCCTTCTTCTTTACAAGTATATCGGTCTTACGGGTTCTGCTTATGTGGCAATTCCCTGTGTGGCGCCGATTGCTCTTGGCGGATTCTATTCCTTTAATGGGATGAATTTCTACGAGTATATGGGAAAGAAACTGCATTTTATGTTTGGAAACAAGGCACTTACCTATGTATCAACAGAAGGAGAGCCTGCAATAAAGCAGTTAGAAGTAGAGCAGAATGAACAGGTAAAGAAGAAAGGCAGAAAGGCTGAACCGGAGACTGTAACAGCTGATTCGGCTGTAAAGAAGCAGGAGGAGTTTGAAGCAATGAAGAAAAAGACGAGAAACATGCTGTTTGGACTTGTTGCAGTCATTGTGGCGGCAGTAGCAGGCATTGCAGCATATAAGGCAATGCATTAGAAACGAATAGTATCTGACCGAAAGGTCGGGAACACAGCCCGCAGGGTGAAGTTCCCGGCGGGCTTTCATTATAAGAAAGCGAGGTTAGAGACATGGGTTTATTTACAGACGGATTTAAGTTATTAAAGAAGGCGAGTGAGCCTTTGTATAAGACACCTAAATCCATTCAGGAAACCATAGAGATTATGGCGGTGGCTGAAAACGGCATTTTTGAAGTAAGCAAAAATAAGTATTCCAAATGCTACCGCTTTCAGGACATCAATTACACGACAGCAACCGAGGATGAGCAGATCGGTATTTTCGAGAGATACTGCAAGTTCTTAAATTCGCTGGACTGTAATTATAAGATTACGATCAACAATAAGAACAAAAACATGGATGAACTCCGTGACAAGGTTCTGATTGCTGAGAAAAATGATGGCTTCAATAATTACAGAAGAATCTACAATGACATCATTGAAGAGAAGATTATTGAGGGCAGACAGGGGATTGAGCAGGAGAGATACCTGACAATCACGATTGAGAGAAAGAACTTTGAGGAGGCGAAGGCACAGTTTGCAACCCTTGAGGCAACGATACACAAGGCTTTCATTGAGCTTGGTGCGGAGATTGTGCCTCTTAATGGAAATGAGAGGCTGAAAGTGCTTTATGACTATTATCATCTTGGAGATGAGGGCAGCTTTGATTTTGATATCAAAAAGGCAAAGAAGGTCGGGGCAGATTTTAGAAATGACCTGTGCAATGGGATGGTGAAATATTTTCCAGATCATTTTGAGGATGAGAGTAAATTCTGCAAGGCACTTTTTATCAAGAAGTATCCGAGCAGTTTATCAGACAGATTCATCAATGAGATTACTTCTCTTCCAGTCCATTCTATTACAAGCATTGATGTAGTGCCTGTGCCAAAGGATTTAACTACTAAGGTGCTTCAGAAAAAGTACCTTGGTATCGAGTCGGATATCATCAAACAGCAGAGAATCCGTAATAAGAACAATGATTTTTCTACGGAAATCTCGTATGCAAAGAGAACGGAGAAAAAGGAGATTGAAGAAATTATGGATGATGTTCGTGAGAATGACCAGTGCCTTTTCTTCGTGGGAGTTACTATTATTCTTATGGCAGAGAGCAAAAAAGAGCTTGATAGCGTCTGTGAGACAGTGGAGACTATCGGAAAGCGTAACAGCTGTACGATTGATACGCACTACTTAAAGCAGAGGGAAGCACTTAATACAGCACTTCCGATTGGCGTAAGACAGGTGGAGACAATGCGTACACTTCTTACCCAGTCGCTTGCGGTACTTATGCCATTTAATGTGCAGGAGCTTAATGACAGCACTGGCAATTATTATGGTATCAACCAGATTAGTAAGAATGTGAATATCGGTAACAGAAAGAAGCTCATCAATGGAAATGGCTTTGTATTTGGTGTGCCGGGTTCCGGTAAATCCTTCTTCTGCAAGATGGAGATGGGCAGCGTATTCTTGTCGGGAGATGATGAGATAATCGTCATAGATCCAATGAACGAATACTTTGATATTGCTGAGACTTATGGTGGAACAGTGGTAAATATGTCCACTTACACGGATAACTATGTGAATCCGCTGGAGATGGATGTATGGAGCCTTGATCCGAATGATTCCAAGGGAATGGTAAGAGAAAAGGGCGAGTTCATGCTTGGTCTTTGTGAGCAGTGCATCGGTGACAGCTTAAATTCAAGACAGAAGTCAATCATCGACCGCTGTGTGAGAAAACTGTATATCGACATTGCAAGGAGCAAAGAGAAGTATATCCCGGTAATGAGTGATTTTTACGATATTCTCATGGCACAGCCGGAGGACGAGGCAAAGGACATTGCACTGTCACTAGAGCTTTTCGTAAATGGTTCCCTAAATATCTTCAATCACCAGACAAATGTGGATGTGGATAACAGATTCACAGTATATGGCATCAGGGACTTAGGTACAGAGCTTAGTCCTATCACAATGCTTGTTATGATGGAGTCCATTCAGAACAGAATTGTTGAGAATGGTAAGCGAGGCAAGGCAACATGGCTCTATATTGATGAATTCCACGTCCTGCTTAATTCGGAGTATTCTGCAAAATATTTGCAGCAGCTCTGGAAGAAAGTAAGAAAGCAGGGAGGTCTTTGTACCGGTATCACGCAGAATGTGGTTGATCTGTTACAGAACTACACTGCAACAACGATGCTTGCAAACTCTGAGTTCGTGGCACTCTTAAAGCAGGCGAATACAGATAGTTCCAAGATGGCGGAGGTTATCGGGGTATCAGAGGCACAGCTTCGGTTCGTAACTAATACCTCATCTGGAATGGGACTTATTAAGTGTGGTTCGGTGGTGATTCCGTTTGATAATCAGATTAGTAAGGATACAGACCTTTACAGGCTGTATAACACCAATATTCACGAGAAGATTGCAGAACAGAAGAAACGTGAAATGCAGAATAATGTCGAATAAAGTTGATAGAGGTCGCAATTTGCGACCTCAAAGCATAGCCATCCGGGAAGCTGGGTGGCTGTTTTGCATTTTGAGTGAAAGAAGGTGAGAACATTGAAGATAAAGAAAGTGGATGACAAGCCAATGGTCATTCACACCAAGGAGAAAGCCAAGATTCGTGCCCACGAGCCAAAGGGAGCCAAGATTAAAGGCAGCAACATCTATACAGTAGAGAGAGGTCCTAAGACTATCGGTGCAAAGGTATCTGATGATAAAAAGAAGTCCTATCGCAAGAGTACCATTCATCAGTCAGAGTCGAAGAACAAGGGATTATCAAGATTTAAGCGAAACTATAGAGAATCAAACACTTCCATCAAGACCAAGAACACCAATCTTCACATTGCAGGAAGAACAGGTGCACTTGCAGCCGGGGCAGTAACGGAGCAGGTGGAAGGCGGGCATGAGGTATCGCAGGCAGCATATCTTGCATATGAAGCAAGCCGACCTGTTACCGGAACTGCTTCCAAGGGGGCAGCACTTTTCAGGAAAAAGGCGGCAGCCGAGGCAAAGAAGCGTATCAAGAAGGTAGAGGCAGGAAAGAAGCTGGCAAAAAGGACAGCAAAGAAAGCTGCCAAAGATACTGCCAAGACTGTAGCTAAAGAGACGGCAAAAGAAACAGCAAAGACTACTGCCAAGGTTGCAACAAAAACTGCGACAAAGGCAGCTGCTACAGCGGCAGGAACAGCGGTTGCACCGGGAGTAGGAACTGCAATCGGCATGGCAGCCGGATATGCTGCAGGTGTGTCCATAGAGGTCAAGGATGAAAAGATGACCAACAGGAGCAGGAAGATAAAGTTCTTTCTGGATAAGATGAAAGCACAGGAGAATCAGACGGATAGCGTGGCAAAGCTGGTAAAGGATCTGATTGTGCGAAAAGCGATTACCTGGGTAAAGGCAGTTGCACCGATTATCGGACTGGTGCTGTTGTTACTTGTTCTTGTAGTTGCCATGATTGCGGTTCCGGTTATAGCGGTGATAGCAATCCTTTACAATTCCCCATTTGCTTTATTTCTGCCACCACTTGAATCAGGAGATACAGTACAGACGGTAACGAGTGCTTATGTGCAGGAGTTTAACCGAGACGTGAACACGAAAGTGAATGAGCATACCGGATATGACCTTGGAGAGCTTGTATATGTGGACTATGAAGGTATGGAAGAAAACCCAAGCAATTACTATGACATCATGGCAGTCTATATGGTCAAGCATGGTGTCGGAGATACTGCAACAGTCATGAATGATACTTCAAAAGGCTGGCTGCAGGCAGTTGTAAATGATATGTGTTCATACACCACAAGCACAGGAACAAAGGACGTGGAAGAAACAGATGCAGACGGCAATGTAACAACTGTCACAAAATCGGTTCTGTATGTGAATGTCACACTAAAATCGTACAGGGATATGATTTCGGTCTATGGATTTAATTCTGATCAGGTGGAAATGCTTGAGCAGATCATGAGTCCTGAGTTTATGGGACAGATTGGATATGCAGGAAGCGGAAGTGGCGGCGGAGGCGGAAGTCCGGGAGTAAGCTCCATGACTGAGGATGAAATCAATGCCATCCTAAACGGAATTACAGATAGCAGGCAGAAAACAGTCTGCTCCTATGCACTTCACAGAGTTGGCTTTCCTTATAGTCAGGATTTAAGAGACAGTGGTAACTATTATGACTGCAGTTCCTTAGCCTATTATTCATGGAAAGATGCAGGCGTGGATGTAAGTTTTGGCGGTGCAACCACAGCGGCAGCGGAGGCACAGGGACTGGATGAAGCTGGAAAGACAGTCTCCTTTGATGAGTTACAGCCGGGAGACCTTATCTTTTACAGTTTTACAAGCAACGGAAGATATAAGAACATCAGCCATGTGGCAGTATATGTCGGAAATGGCAAGGTGGTAGAGGCACTTAATGAAAGTCTTGGTGTGGTCTACAGGGATGTGGCAAGCACAGGAAAGATTGTTGTGATAGGAAGACCATAACAGGAAATTTGCAGAGAGGGCATAGTCCCTCTCTGAGACTGGAGGTAAGAATGGATTTAAAAGATATGATACTGGTAACAGAAAACGACAGGGGAACAGAGATAAATATGCTGATGACTCTGGATGATTATAAGAGTTTTATAGCAATTGATGACATGTCAGAGCTTGCAGACCATCTGTTGCAGCTTGGAAGGACACTTGGTGAAGCAGATAACTTCACAGAGTATTACAGGGCAGCAAATGTAACTGTATCTGCGAGATTCTGTCTGGATGATATTCAGCTGGGGCATTTCCTTCAGGGATTATATAACGATCCCAAAGAATTTCGGTTTGATAAAGAAGCCAGTTCTTCTGAATGTGTTGCAAAGCTTAAGGAGATTGGAATGACCGATAAGGGCTGGGTGGATGATTTTAACCTGCATTATGAAATGGAGAACCGCTCATTTGAAAGGGGACAGACATTTCATAACTTCAATGACCATGATTACATGGTGCTTGAAGCATTATCACCAAGGAATCTTGTGGTGATGGATATGAAGTCAGGTTCCCTTACAATCGCCCTTGGTGCGACAGAGTATAAGCGTTATCCGAAGGATGAGAAGCCTACAAAGGACAATACCACAATCGGGGTATCGTGGGAGCATGGCATTTATCTTGGTTCCACACTCTCAACCACGAATTTCAAGGCATACAAGAGGGAGTATGGTACACCGGAAAAGATAGAGGATATCTATGATTACAGGGCAAAGCTAAAGCAGAAGTTCTATTTTTATCAGGATATGTCAAAGGATGATGATGTACCAAAGAAGCTGCAGAATGACTTCCTTCACCAGATGTATGAGGATTTCGGAACGATTGAAGAAGACTGTTTTTACGACAGGCTGGAAGATGGAAAGTACGATGAAGGCTTTAAGGAAAGACAGGTAAAGGAAGAAAAGAGCCGATGATGAGATTTTTACAGGAGGCGATATCATATGGAACAGGAATTTGATGTTGAGATAAAAGAAGTGCTTTCACGAGTACAGAAAGTAAAGGCAGAGTCGCTTGACGATGCCATCAATAAGGCAATGGATATGTATTATGCAGAGCAGATAGTCCTTGGAGCAGAGGACATGAAGGGAGTTGATTTTGCACCTATCAGCGAAGGTCAGCTCCCTTCTTCATTAAAAGAAAACGGAGGAAAAGCAAGATGAAAAGTGATTCAACAACAGTAATTAAGAACATGGAGTTTTTAGTAAAGGAACTTCATAAGGAGTGGGACAGATCGGGTGCTTCTAAGGCATCCGTTATTATTTCCATTGAGGAAGTAGATGGTATCAATGATAAGATAAAAGAGATTATCTATCAGACACAGAAGTCAGTCGATGAGGATGAGCTGACCTTTAAACAGAGCATTGCAAAGTCCAAGGAGTGCTATGTGCTTCTTCGTGTGGTGCGTAAGATTGCAAAGAAAAAGGATAAATGCGAAAAACAGGCAATCGACAATGAATTTGCAATCGAGCTGGATAAGGATGAGTTAAAGGTATTGAAGGGATTGTTTGCAGAGATGTTTAAGTAGAGGAGGACAAAGGTATGGGCGTTGATATGAAGGTCAAAGCGATATACGATTCTGAAATTGGTAACATCACCAGATCAGAAAAGAACTGGAAGGATGTGTTAAAGGTCGCAGGTCAGTTATACCGCTATGAATTTGACAATATCGTTATGGTAACAGCGCAAAGACCTCCGGAAAAAAGCACACTCATGGCAGATTATGATACCTGGAAAAAGGTGGGAAGATATGTAAAGCGTGGTGCGAAAGGCTGCGCTATCTTCCCGTCAAGGGCACTGAATCCACGCATGAGATATATCTTTGATATCAGTGATACCGGAGGGAAGAATGTCAAACTGACATGGGACCTTGATGGAGAAAATCTTAAGGATTATGTTGATTTTCTTGTATCAGAAGGTCAGATTGAGCAGTACGATAATGGCGACAGAGAGACTCTAAAAAATATACTAAAACAGTTTACAGGAACAAATGTTTGGATTATAATAAAAGAAGAGTTCGGAGATCGAATGACCGAGCTAATGCAGCTATCAGGTAGTGTGATAAAGGAAGAAAGTAAGAAACGCAATGGCTTACAGCAGGAAACGGACATGGAGCAGCTGGTATATGCAAGTGTCATGTATGCTGTAGGGACGAGATGCGGATTTGACTTATCTGTGCAAGAACAGGATTTTAGTCAGATCGTAAATATCAAAGACGAAGAGATCATTTACCGTCTTGGTTCCATTGTATGCGATGTCTCCTGTAGTGTTCTTAGAGAATTTAGTCGTAACTTAAAGGCAATCGAGAGCGAAAGGAGAATTGGATATGTTAGAAGAAATGACTTACAAGGAAGTGGACGGACTGCTTTATCCGCAGATAGAGATGCCGGACGAGACGGAGGATCTCACGAAGCTGGGCAAATACGGAAGGATGGCGATGAACTATCTAAAGGAGAACGAGCCGGCAAGATACAAGACGCTGATGAGATTCGGGAAGATGTACGAGAAGATGTCAGCGGTAGAGGAGGAAGCGAACCAGCTGTACGACCAGCTGGAGATGCAGTATCTGGCGAAGCACAAGCCACAGAATCCGTCATCGACAATGGAGATGTGGAAGATAAGAGAGCAGGCGAAGATGCAGGCAGAGGAAGTGGTACTGAATCAGATAGTGATGCGATTCCACTAGAATCAGATGATACAGAACTGAATAGGGAACTTGATGAAATCAATTCATTGGGTGTTAGTAAGGAAGCCGAATATACACAGGCTTCCTTTTTTTTCGACCAGAATGGGCAGGCAAGCATTGGCACTATTCATACTGAGGACGAAAACAATAATCAGTTTATGCGTCAGTTCGAGCAGGACAGAAAAGCTGCATTAGCAGGTAAATACAATTACCTGAATCCCAAAAAGTCTGCAACAGTACCAAGTGAGTATATCAAACAGGTGCTTATGAGAGGTACAGGTTTTATCGGTGGCAAGGGCAGGGTATGCAAGATTTTTGAAACTGAGATTGATGCAGGAACCAGGGCAAAGCGTATCAAAGCAGAATATGGTCAGGGAGGTGCAGGCTGGCCGGTTGACGGACTGGGACTGCACGGATATGACACATTTCATGGGAACGGACTGCGTTTTCAGTGGCGAGATGAGGATGGAGAGGTTGATGGATATGTTTCGTGGAAAGATATCGAAAAAGAGCTTGGTGTCCTTATTCTTACAGGGGAATACCAGCCTGAGACACCTCGTATTGATGAGCTTGCGATGGACGGACTCCGTGAGGATGATGAGGTCATTGATGCCGAATACCGGGAAGTGGAACCGGAGGAGGCAGAATCAGAGATTGATGATTATGCAATACCGGATGAGCCGGAGAGCTATGCTTCTAACAGAGATTATGTAAGTGCAAAAGGCATGACACCACAGGAAACTGCCGATGAAGACCGCATGGTAACACAGGCAGAATATGGTGCAGAGATAGAAGCTGAAACAACTGAAAAAGATCCATCAGAGCTTCAGTATATTACACCGATTGATTATGCCAAGCGTATTGCAGAGCTTGATGAAGACCTGCGTGATGCGGCGGAGATTCTTGTAACAGATTGCAGCTGCTACACTCCGTTTAGGGCATTCCTTATGGATGTGGTGCAGTCTGATTTTGCATTTATGCCCAATAAACTTGACCTTATCAGGGATATTGCATTAGGGACAGATAATGCAGAAAGAAAGGCATATTCCAACAATAAGTATGGTCTTGTGGAGTACTCAATCAGAAGCGGATATGTGAAGATCAGCTATAAGAACAGGAATGGTGTGCGTAAGGAAGGTGCTCTCGACTGGCGTGAGTTATACGAGATTTTATCCTATATGGTAAAACAGCCATTTTACTGTGGAGAAGACCAGAAGAAGTATTATCAGGAGACAAAACAGAAGGCTGACAGGGATAAGATGAATCCGGTCTATAAGAGATTCTTTGATATCGAGGATAGTGTAAAAGCCAATCGTCTTGAAACCAGGGAAAGAGCAATAGCGAATGGCTGGGAAACCAAGATTGATGAGAATGGACATGTAGTTTCAGATGATGTGGTATCAGTATCTGTGGATGATATTCAGGCTGATACAGAATCACAGGAAACTGTAGATTTTACACCAAAGCAGGAACCAGTACAGCAAGTAGAAAGTCTTGAAAATGAGAAGAATGTTGCCGGGCAGACGAAGCACAACTTCCACTATAATCTCTGGGAAATGGAAAAAGGCGGTCCCAAGACCAGATACCAGTGGAATATGGATGCAATCCGAACCCTAAAGCAGATTGAATCAGAAAACAGGCTTGCCACACCGGAGGAACAGAAAGTTCTGTCGCAGTTTGTCGGATGGGGCGGACTGTCACAGGCATTTGACGAGGAAAACGCAGGCTGGAGCAAAGAATATGCAGAGCTGAAAGACCTTTTATCTGATGAGGAATACAGTGCTGCAAGGGCAACAGTAAACAATGCCTTTTATACCTCACCGGAGATTGCCATGTGCATGAACTCGGCACTTGTTCAGTTTGGTTTCAGAGGCGGCAATGTATTAGAGCCATCTATGGGTATCGGTAACTTCTTTGGAAGTATGCCGGCACCTATGCAGAGAAGTAATCTGTATGGGGTGGAGCTTGACAGCATTTCAGGAAGAATTGCAAAGCAGCTTTATCAGAATGCCAATATCAGTATCACAGGATTTGAGAATACCACATATCCGGATAACTTCTTTGATGTGGTTGTCGGAAATGTGCCATTTGGTGATTACAAGGTATTTGATCCAAAGTACAACAAGTATAACTTCCGTATCCACGATTACTTCCTTGCAAAAGCACTTGACCAGGTAAGACCGGGAGGCATGGTTGCTGTAATTACTACAAAGGGAACACTTGATAAGGCAAATCCTACTATCCGAAAGTATCTGGCTGAAAGGGCAGAGCTTGTGGGAGCAGTAAGACTTCCGAATACTGCATTTAAAGACAATGCAGGAACCGAAGTGACAGCAGATATCCTGTTTTTGCAGAAGAGGGAGAGAAAGATTGATATTGAGCCTGACTGGGTACACCTTGGTGTGACCGAGAACGGAATTGCAGTCAATTCTTATTTTGCAGAGCATCCGGAGATGATGCTTGGATCTATGGAATATGATACAAGGATTTACGGACAGGACAGCAGATACACAGTCTGTGTGAATGATGACGAGAACTTCAATATGTACGAGGCTCTCAATAAGGCAATCGGAAATATCAAAGCACAGATGACAGATTTTGAGAGAGTGGCAGATGAGGCGGAGCAGACGGAGGAAGTTATCCCGGCTGATCCGGATGTGAGAAACTACACTTACACATTTTTTGAAGGAAAACTCTATTACAGGGAAAATTCCGAGATGGTAAGAAAAGAGGTATCACAGACTGCCGAGGAGCGAATCAGAAGCCTTGACGAAATCAGACAGATAACAAGAGAGCTGATTGATATCCAGATGGATGGCTGCAGCGAGGAGGAGCTTTCTGATAAGCAGAGACTTCTTAATGTGAAATATGATGCCTTTATAAAGCAGTATGGAGCCATTACTTCAAAAGCAAACAGAATAGCTTTCAGAGATGACAGCGATTACCCACTTCTTTGCAGTCTTGAGGAAGTAAATGAAGACGGGGAGGTGAAAAAAGCGGATATGTTTTATAAGCAGACGATTAAGGCAAAGACTGTCATAGACAGGGTTGAGACTGCTGTGGAAGCATTAAATGTATCCGTCAATGAATTTGGATATGTAAACCTTGCCTATATGCTCTCTATCTATGAGCCGGATATTACTAATGCAAAGGAAGAGCTTGCAGAAAAGTCCGGGAAGACAGCTGATGAGATAACATTTAGTGATGATGCTTTGGCAGAGCTTAGAAGGGCAGTTCTTGTGGAAGAGCTGGACGGACTGATTTTCCTTAATCCCGACCGCTACAACGAGAACAATCCTGATATCGGCTGGGAGACAGCAGACGAGTATCTTTCCGGCAATGTGAGAGACAAGCTTCGTGTAGCAAAGGCTATGGCAGCGGATACAGGCAATCCGCAGGCAGAAAAATTTGCAGGCAATGTGGCAGCACTTGAAAAGGTGCAGCCGGATTGGATTGAAGCCTCGGATATTGATGTAAAGATTGGCACGACATGGATTGAGCCGCTTGATTATGAGCAGTTTATCTATGAGCTTCTCAATACACCAAGGCGGGCAAGGGCAGTCAGAAGCCAGTTTTACAATACAGGCATTCAGGTACACTTAAATAAGATGAGCATGGAATGGTTCATCGAGAATAAAAGCATGGATAAGCATTCAGTGGCGGCTACTAAGACCTATGGTACAAGCCGCATGGATGCTTATTCTATTTTTGAGGATACCTTGAATCTGAAAACTGTAACAGTCAGGGACAGGATTGATGACGGTGATGGCAAATATCACTATGAAGTCAATAAGAATGAGACAATGCTTGCAAGGGAAAAGCAGAACATGATCAAGGAAAAGTTCAAGGAATGGCTGTTTTCAGAGCCGGAACGCAGACAGAAGTATGTAGAGTATTATAACGAGACATTTAATAACATTCGTTTGCGTGAGTATGATGGAAGCCACTTACAGTTTCCGGGAATGAATCCGGCGATTGAGCTAAAGCCGCATCAGAAGAATGCGGTGGCTAGAATCCTTCTTGGAGGAAACACCCTGTTGGCACACTGTGTCGGTGCCGGAAAGTCCTTTGAGATGATGGCTGCCTGCATGGAGCAGAAGCGACTTGGACTTGCCAATAAGACGATCATGGTTGTTCCAAAGCCACTTATCGGGCAGACTGCATCAGAGTTTTTAAGGCTTTATCCTTCAGCAAATATCTTAGTTGCCACAGAGCGTGATTTTGAAAAGAGCCGTAGAAAGCAGTTTGTATCAAGGATTGCAACAGGTGACTATGACTGTATTATCATGTCCCACTCGCAGTTTGAGAAAATCCCAATCTCCGCAGAGAGAAAAGAAAGAATGCTTAATGAGCAGATAGATGAAATCAGCTATGCGATTGATGAGATGAAGGAACGTAACGGAGAACGCTGGACTGTAAAGCAGATGGAAAGCCAGAAGAAAAAGCTGGAGGAGCAGCTGAAATCCTTATCAGATGAGAGCAGGAAGGATGACCTTATAACCTTTGAGGAACTTGGTGTGGACTCTATCATGGTTGACGAAGCGCACAATTTTAAGAACCTTGCGATTTTTTCCAAGATGAATAATGTGTCAGGTATCAGCAGCAGTGGAGCTAAGAAGTCAACGGATATGCAGCTTAAATGCCAGTATTTGTCTGAGATAAATGATGGCAGAGGCATTGTGTTTGCGACAGGTACGCCAATATCCAATACCATGTGTGAGATGTATGTCATGCAGCTTTACTTGCAGAAAGCAGCACTTGAAGAGATGGGAATCTATCACTTTGATTCGTGGGCAGCGAACTTTGGTGAAGTGACAACAGCACTGGAGCTTACTGTAGAGGGAAGCGGATTCCGTTTTAAGAGCAGATTTAATAAGTTTACGAATCTGCCGGAGCTTATGAATATCTTCCGTGAGGTAGCAGATGTGCAGACCGCAGACATGCTTGACCTTGATGTGCCGGCTCTTCGTGGCGGCAAGCCTATCATAGTGGAGTCGGAGCCTGACTGGTATGTGAAGCAGGTCATGGAAGACTTTGTTGTGAGGGCAGAGCGTATCAGAGGCGGTGGAGTTGATCCAAGTGTAGACAACTTCCTAAAGATTACCCATGAGGCAAGATTACTCGGAACAGATGCAAGGCTGATTGATAAGGATGCGCCGAAAAATCCGGATGGAAAACTCAATAAGGTAGCGGAGAATGTGTGGAAAGAATATGAGAAAGGAAATGCCAACGGTCATATAGGCTGCCAGCTTATTTTTTCGGACATCGGTACACCGGGACCGGATAAGGACTTTACCATCTATGATTATCTGAAGGAAACACTTATCCAGTATGGTATTCCGGCAGATGAGATAGCATTTATCCATGATGCCAAGACGGATGCACAGAGGGATGCACTTTTTAAGGAGATGAGGACAGGTAAAAAGAAAGTTCTTATCGGTTCAACGGATAAGTGTGGAACAGGTGTCAATGTGCAGACACACCTTGTTGCAATGCACCATGTGGACTGTCCTTGGAAGCCAAGCTCAATAGAACAGCGAGAGGGACGAGGCATCAGGCAGGGCAACGAAAATGAAGAGGTGGCAATCTACAGATATGTTACCAAAGGAACCTTTGATGCATACAATTGGTCACTCGTCGAAAATAAGCAGCGTTTCATCAGTCAGGTCATGACAAGCAAGGCGGTAAGCCGAAGCTGTGAGGATATTGACGAGGCTACACTTTCCTATGCAGAGATTAAGGCGGTTGCTACAGGCAATCCTTTAATCAAGGAAAAGATGGAGATTGACAATGATGTCCAGAGATTAAAGCTCTTAAAAGCATCCTATGACAATCAGAGATACGGATTGCAGGATAACTTTATGATTAAATACCCGAAGCTGATTAAGACAGCAACCGAAAAGCTTGCCAATGTCCGTGAGGATGTAAAGGCTAGGGATAAAGAGTTGATTGATAAACCGGAATTTGCCATTACCATAGGCAAAGCAATCTACACAGAGCGAGTGGATGGCGGAACCATGATGCTTGAAGCAATCAGCAAGTGCAAGACCGGAGAGACAACCGCAATAGGTAAATTCCACGGATTTGAGCTGCTTGTGGAAAAGAACTTCCTTGGCATCAATTATATGGTGCTTCGTGGAAAGACTGAGTATAAAGCAGAGCTTTCCACAAGTCCTGTCGGCAGCATGGTGAAGCTGGAAAACCTGTTCAATGGACTCCATGAGAACATTGATTTCTTTGAAAAGAAGATTGAGCAGTACCAGAATGACCTTGAAGCATCAAAGGCTGAGTATGACAAGCCATTTGCGTACAGCAAGGAACTGGAAGAAAAGCTGGCTAGGCAGTGTGAACTGAATGCCCAGCTTGACCTTGAGAACGCAAAGGCTGTGGATGCAGACCTGAGCGGACCGGAGGAAGAAAGAGAGGCAGATGACAGGATGGAAGCTGCAGCAATTGTAGCAGAGGATAAAGGTGCTTATCCAGCCGACAGAGAGGGCAGAACACGATAGGAGAGTGAATAATATGAGCATAAGAAAAGTGGTCGCAGGACTACTGATTACAGCAGGGATTGCCATTATGGCAGTCCCTTTTTTCTGGCGGGCAACCGGAGAAAAACAGACAGAACAGCTCATAAGTGAATTTGAGCAGACATTGGAGGATGATTACGATGAAGAAACAGATGTGGAGGAAGAGCAAACCTCCATTAGTAAAGAGGATGAAGCCATTCTTAAAGAAGGCGGTGTTATCGGCATCATTGAGATACCGGGCTTAGATATCAGGTATCCGGTAATGGAAGGAACCACAAGTAAAGTGCTTAATGCCGGGATTGGTCATATAGAAGAGACTGCAGGAATCGGAGAAAGTGGCAACTGTGTGTTGTGCGGTCATAATGGCAGCAGATATGGCACATTTTTTACACCACTAAGTCAGATATCCATAGGTGATGAAGTAATGATAACCGACAAAAATGGACTTAAACACATCTATGAGGTAACAGAGACAGAGGTAGTAAATCCGTATGATAACAGCATCAAGACACAGGGTACAGAAAAAGAATTAACTCTTTTTACTTGTTCCCAGAAAGGAACCATGCGTTTTGTGGTCAGGTGCATTTATAAGGAGGCGGTGATGGATGAATAAGAGATACCGGTTAGGTGAGATAGAAGAGGCAGTATCGGAAATGGAAGAGCTAATCGACATCGAGGATGATATTGCGGAAATTGATGATGACTTTCAGATAGTCGTAAGCGGCTGGTCTGTATATGTCGAAAGCATGAATCTGACACTCAGACAGGGAATAGCCTGTGTATGTGATGCGGAGGAAGGATTATTCATGCCTGATTTTGATGTGACTATCGTGTATGAGGGGAACATTGAAACACAGGAGTGGCTCTATTACGAGCAGGATGGAATGGTCGTTACACTTGGCAACTGGCTAAATGGCAGATTGTCTTGTGAACAGATAGAACAGCTTTGGTGTGAGCTTATCATACCGGAGCAAAACAAAGAACAAAAAGAAAGCGAGGAATAGCATATGAAGTATTCAATTAAGGTAAACGAAGTAAGAGCAAAAGAGGGCAGCAATATCAAAGGATTTGCAACAGTAGTATTCGGTGATTCATTTAAGATTACCAATATTGCAATCCTTGAGAATAAGGATAAGGGAGAGCTTTTTGTATCAATGCCAAGATACCGCTCCAATGAGCGTGATGAAAGCAACGGTGTGATCTATAAGGATGTGTGCAATCCTATCACAGCAGAGTTTCGAGAGGAACTCTATACCAATATCCTTGATGCCTATGCAAGAATTAAGGAACCGGAGAAAGAGGAGACACAGAAGCAGGAGCGTACACAGGAAATGCCGGAGTTTTCCGTAACTGTAACACCTTATGAGAGGGAAGGTAGTAACATCAAGGGACTTGCACGCATTTATTTTGAAAACAGTTTCATCGTAAATAACATCAATATCGTGCAGGGCAAAGAGAAAATCTTTGTATCAATGCCTTCTTATAAGACAAAGCAGGTGGACGAGCAGGGCAAGCCAATCTACCAGGATGTCTGCTATCCGGTCACAAAGGATTTCAGGGAAAAACTCTATAATGAGATTATCTCTGAATATGAGAAAGCAAAGGATAAGAGCAACGAAAATGCAAGAGAGAGTGCAGAGAAACATCATGGCAATCCCCATAAAGAGAAGGATAAAGAGGCGACGCCCTTTCGATAATTAGTAATCAGAGTACAGGGGCGGCCAAGGCTGCCCAGTTTACAGAATGGAGGAAACAGAATGGATATGGAAGCAGGAAAAACACTTACCAATGAGGAGGTCATAAGAGAACTTCTCGAATTATTAAAGAAAAATGCCATGAAAGAGCAGGCAAACGATGTATTTGAGATATGCAGCTATGTGGATGGACTGGAGAAAAAGATTGATTCCATGACGGAAGAACTCACCAATATGCAGAACCAGATCAAAGAAATGCAGGAAGATACTCTTGTCAATAATGCTAAAAAGGCATTGTCAGAAGCACAGGAGCGACTTAATGTCAGATGTGAGCAGATAAAGTCACAGGTATTGGAAGTGAAAGCACAGGTCAAATCTACAGCAAAGAGCATAGTTGATGAAGCAAAGGCAAAGGGAAGAGCTTCATTATACAGGGTGTCGGAGTTCTTAGGAATTAAAAAAAGACTTCTTGATATCCGGGAAAATGTAAGAGGTGCAATCAAGACTACGGATAAGGATATAGCAAAGACAGCGCTTCTTGCAAAAGGATTTCGTGAAGCCGGTCAGACAGCAGCCAATGCATTCCGTACTTTTGCTGACAAGCCTGAGGTGGATTACTCTCAGAAAGAGCAGAAACATCCCATTACAAAGGTGGTGCTTGCACCTATGAAAGCAGTGAAAAAGATGCTTGTAACAATGGAGCTTCATCTGGATGCTTCGATTGATAAGCTGGATAATCTGGCTATGAATGTGCAGTTTGATAAGGAAAAGCATATGGAGAATATGAAGAAGCAGGAGCAGACAGAGTCGGAGAGGGCTGAAGCAGAGAGAGTGGAAGCAGAGGTTGTATACTCTCCAATGGTCGCTGAGCCGCAGGAGTATCAGTATAACGCAGATGCATTTGAGGCTAGAGGTGTGGATGAGGTGAAGCAGGAAGCGGCACATAAGGAAGTATCAAAGGTAAGAGAAGATAAAGCCAGATAGATGTGAGGACGTATCATCAGAAATGGTGGTACGTCTTCCGGAGAGGCGAATTGACTTTTTGGGTCAGGTGTTGTAAACTATGATTAGTTCTGGCTAACTCAAAAAGGAGGGCGTGTACGCATGACAAACCAATATATGAATAATCTATACCGGGATCTGCTCTCCAACTCCCCGCAGACAGTGACAATAGATATTCCGACGGATATGGGAACCGGTCAGATTTCTCAGATTGTTACAAAACAAGGAGCTGTTGTTTCAGACTGGAAAATGAACTACTATTCAGATATGAATGTGCAAGGCGTCAACAGCGAAGAATATATTCAGCTTCTATTTTGCTTCAATGATGGTGTTTCATGGAATATTGAGGGCAGTCGACAAAGTGCCAGCATACAAAAAGGCGAATCCTGCATTTACCGGGGGCATGGGAAAATGGAGTACCTGTGTTATTCTGGGAAAAGTGATTTTCTTTTTAAGAATATAAAAATACCTCTGTCCTATTTTTATAAGATTCTGAATGACTACTTTGAAGATAGCGAGATTGACGCTTACGAGAAAAAATTGCTGACTGTAATATCGAAAATAAACATTACCCCATACATGGAACACATCTTTGCAGAACTAAAAGATTTTACTCAGTATCGGGGCGGGGTGGGTTATATGTTCCTTGAAAGTAAGATTTTTGAACTTTTGTCTGTATATTTGAGTGAAGTGTTAGAATTAAGTATTCTTGCATCGAACTACATTAGCATATCAAAGAGTGACCGGGATGCGATTATTGAGGCAAAGAGAATTATAGACAGCCAGCTTGCCTTTGCACCAAGTTGTGAAGAATTGGCAAGGAAAGTCAGTATCAGCACTTCAAAATTGACGAAGGGCTTTTCGTCTATGTTCGAAACATCCGTTCATGCGTATATTATAGATCAGCGATTGGAAAAGGCTGCAAGTCTGCTGCTGGAAAGCAGCTTAAATGTGAGCCAGGTAGCCGCATTGGTAGGATATTCAAAACCGAGCAACTTTGCGGCTGCGTTCAAAAAGAAATATGGAGTAATTCCTAAGAATTATAAAACAGAAAATACGATTGGCTGAACTCGAAAAAATACTGATTTTGGGTAGAATGAAATCGGTTTTGGGTTGGATTCATTAATGGGAATTGGTAGAATATGTGGTGCGGTTAGATAATGCTAACCACACCACATTTTATTATTGGAGGAATAACCATGAACAATAAGTTGAATGCAAAGGATTTTATCCTGATCGGCGTTCTGACTGCACTCATGTGGATCATTTGCATGATTATCAGTTCTGTAATGAGCATTGCCGGTCCCGTCACAAATGTATTTTATCCTGGTGTTGTCGCAATCCCCAACGGCATTGTAATGATGCTGCTGCTGGCAAAGGTGCCAAAAAAGGGAGTGTTCACCATTAACGGTGTGATTCAAGGCATCCTGTTTTTGCTGGTCGGTGGATTCTGGACGATTGGCGCCGCTTTGATTGTCGGCGGAGTTATTTGTGATTTCCTGATTATGGCCAGAGAGAAAGTCAGTATGAAGTCTATGATCATTGCTTACACCATTTATAGCGGGATTTTTTCATTCGGCGCCATTGTTTGCCCTATGAACTTCCTGCAAAGTGCGTTCGTTGCAGCTATGGAGAAAAACGGTATCGCACAGGAATACATAGATGGCATGATTCGCATTACATCCGGTTTTATGCCCGTTGTTATCATCGTTGCCGGACTGCTGGGTGGACTGATCGGCGGATATATCGGGAAAAAAGCGTTAAAGAAGCATTTTATCAAGGCTGGGCTTGTTTCGGCAAAATAACAGTATGCAGTCCTGAGAGGTTCGACAGACGCATGATTTTGTCATTGAACTGCCTTAAATCCGAAAATGGGGTCGCATATTGCGGCCCCGTTCGTTTTGGGAGGCTTGTATGGAAGAAAACATAAAGAAAATAATTACACAGAAGCGATTCAAAAGGACAGCGGTATTAGATCCTCGATGCAAAATGCTTTTACTGATTCTGATTGGATGTGTCAGTTACTTCCTAAATGGAGAAGTAGGCAGCTTCCTTTTGATTCTTGGATTTGCGGTGTTTATTTCAATCGGAAATGGTGGGAAATGGGCCGCAAAAATGCTGTTGTTCTACATCGTTATCGCATATCTTAACGCTCTGCTCCGCTATGTCTCCGTTCCGGTGTTAAGCGTTATGATGAGTGTGTTTGGTGTGACTGTTCTGAAACTGATTCCTATCGCAATGATGGGCTTATGGGTTTTGCGAACAACGCAAATGGATGATCTTATGGTGTCCTTGCAACGGCTTCATTTACCACAGGCCGTAACCATTCCTTTGGTAGTGATGTTCCGCTACATACCTACACTGCGGATCGAGTACCGTATGATTCGCAATACAATGGACATTCGCGGCATCAGCGATACGGTCTGGAAACGGATTCTCCATCCCATTTCCACGGTTGAATATATCCTGATCCCTTTGTTGATGCGATGCCTGAAAGTGACTGATGAGCTGGCAGCATCTGGCACGACCCGCGGTTTGGAATTGGAAGAAAAGCGATACGCGCTGAATCCTGTCTGCTTTTCATGGAAGGAATATGCAGTAATAGCTTTAGGAGCTGCATTTCTGGCAGCTTTGTTATTCCTCGACAATACCTCTATCGGGGAAATCATTATATGGAGGATATAGCGATGATAACGTTTGAAAAATTTTCTTTCCGCTATGAGGAAAGAGCGGACTTTACATTGAAAGACATTTGCCTGACTGTCCAGACGGGAGAATGTGTTTTGCTGACAGGACGGAGCGGGTGTGGAAAAACGACGCTTATCCGCTCCCTAAATGGTCTGATTCCGCATTTCTATCCCGGAGAAATGAAAGGCGATATTTTGCTGGACGGACAATCTCTGTTGGACTTAAAACCGTCTGATTTGGCTGGAAAAGTAGGGACAGTTTTTCAAGACCCACGATCTCAGTTTTTTATGACGGATACCACACGGGAACTTGCCTTTGGTTGTGAAAATATGGGGTTCTCCCGCAAGAAAACAGTTGACCGCATCGCAAAAGCGGCAACGGATTTGAAACTGGCAGATTATTTGAACCGCAGTATCTTCAATCTGTCCAGCGGAGAAAAGCAGCAGATAGCGATTGGTTCGGTCTATGCTCTTTTGCCTAAAGTTTATATTTTTGATGAACCATCGGCTAATCTGGACTATGCCGCCACAAAGCGTCTGGCGGAAATTATGAAGCATCTGAAACAAGATGGTTATACGATTATTGTTGTAGAACATCGCTTTTACTATTTGCGGGAATTGCTTGACCGGGCGTTTCTAATCCAGGACGGGGAAATTAAGCGAGGTTTTACAAGGGAGCAGTTTTGCTCGTTATCCGATGAAACCCGCATCACATACGGATTGCGCACAGCCTATCCGGAACGGGATGCAGAAAAATATAAAGCCAAAAAGATTACCTGTAATCCAGATAAAACCCTGAAAGTAAGTAACCTTTTGTTTGCTTACAAAAAAGGGGCTGATGTTTTACAAAATATCAATTTTGAAGCTCATTCGGGTGATGTAATTGGTATTCTGGGATACAATGGCGCAGGAAAGACAACGCTACTTTCGATTATGACAGGGCTTTTGAAGGAAAAAAGCGGAACCATTTGCTATAACGGGAAAAAGCTGTCTCTGCGTGGGCGGAGAAATTTATCGTATCTGGTTATGCAGGATACCGATTATCAGCTTTTTTCCAGTAGTGTGGAAGAAGAACTATCATTAGGTATCAATGCAGACTGCTCCGAAAAGGTTACAAAAACACTGGACGCACTGGCACTCGGTGAATATCGGGAGTGCCACCCTGCTTCCCTGTCTGGCGGTCAAAAGCAACGAGTGACGATTGGAGCGGCCATTGTAAAGGACAGTCCTGTGATTTACTTTGATGAACCTACCAGCGGACTTGACTATGATTCTATGATAAGGGTCAGCAAATTGATCGAACAGCTATCAAACGCTGGGATGATTATCTTTGTGGTATCACATGACTTTGAATTTATTACTCGTACCTGTTCGGAAGTTCTACAACTTGACAGCAAGGATTCTATTAAAAATCAGGTCTTGATCCCTGAAATCCTGTTGTCACTTTCAAAACAATATTTTAACTGATAGGAGGCTTTGATATGTTCAAGAAAGTATTTGAGTATGCGGGGCCACACAAAAAGGACTTATACGGCGCGACACTCATCGTGTTGCTGAGTGTCCTTATGGGCGTATTGCCCTTTGTGCTGGCATATCAGGTGATTTCCCCGCTTGTTATGGGCGAATCCGTGGATAGCGGCTATGTATCCATGCGCGTAGCCGGTGTTTTGGTCTGCTTAGTTTTGCAGGCAATTCTTTATGGGTGGGGCTTAGATGTTTCCCACAAAGCTGCTTATAATACGCTGCTTCGGCTGCGTACTTCTTTGCAAAAGAGATTTGAGCAGCTTCCCCTCGGATTTATCCAGGATAAAGGAACCGGTACGATCAAAAAGCTGTTTGTAGACGATGTAGATAGTCTGGAAGTATTGCTGGCCCATTCTCTGCCGGAGGGGATTGCAAACCTTATGATTCCTCTGGCGATCTATGTCGCTATGTTTTTCATTGACTGGAAGCTGGCGCTGTTATCGCTTGCGTCAATTCCTGTCAGTTTTGCAGCCATGATGATTATGTATTCTGTCGGCATGAAAAAAATGGGGCCATATTATATGGCCGGACAGAAAATGAACAACACGATTATTGAATACATCAACGGTATGGAGGTTGTCAAGGTATTTAACAAAGACGCTGAATCTTACGAGCGTTTCCGCAAGGACATTTCCGACTATCGGGATTACACGCTGGAATGGTATAAAGCAGCGTGGCCGTGGATGGCAATTTACAGCAGCCTTTTACCTTGCACGATTATCCTCACCTTACCTGTGGGCGCATGGTTTGTCCTTCGGGGCTTTTCCTCTATGCCGGATCTGATTTTGATTCTTTGTTTATCGCTTAGTATTGGGATTCCGCTCTTGAAGTCGTTAGGATTTTTGCCGACCATGCCGCAGCTAAATTATAAGATCGCCGCTTTGGAGCAGGTATTGGAAACAGCACCGCTCAGGCAGACAGAGGCCGCTTTTCACGGGAACAGTCACGATATTTGTTTCGATCATGTTACGTTTGGATATGAGAAGACCCAGCCAGGGCCGGATGGAAAAACGATGGTAACAATGGATGAAGTGATCCACGATGTCAGTTTTACCGCAAGAGCCGGACAAAAAACAGCTCTGGTTGGTGAATCTGGTTCTGGAAAAAGCACACTGGCGAAACTGTTGATTCACTACTATGATCCGCAACAGGGGAGTATATCTATCGGCGGTCAGAAAATAACGGAAATGAGCTTAGAGGCATTGAACAGCCAGATTTCCTATGTAGCACAGGATCAGTATTTGTTTAATACATCCCTGCTTGAAAATATCCGTATGGGGCGGCCTGACGCAACGGATGAAGAAGTTATTGAAGCAGCAAAAAGGGCGCAATGCACAGAATTTCTTGAAAAGCTGCCGCAGGGAATCCAATCAATGGCGGGTGATGCAGGGAAAATGCTCTCCGGCGGCCAGCGCCAGCGTATTTCTCTGGCACGTGCAATCTTAAAAAATGCACCTATCATCGTACTTGATGAAGCAACAGCATATGCTGACCCGGAAAATGAAGAAAAAATGGAAGCAGCGATTGCAGAGTTGGTAAAGGGAAAGACCTTATTTGTGATTGCTCATAAGCTGCCGGCCATTATGAACGCCTATCAGATTTGCGTGATAGAACACGGAAAACTGGCTGCAACCGGAACTCATACAGAGCTTCTTACAAGTTGTGAGGAATACAAAAAGCTGTGGAAAGCGGCGCAGGACAGTGCAGAATGGAAAGTAAATACTGCAAAGGAGGGAAATTAAATGCTTACACTATTTTCAAGGATTTTGAAACTCTCCGGTAAATATAAGGGCCGGATTCAAGGCGCATTTGTATGTGCATTTCTCGAATCCATACTTGCGAAAATGCCGATCTTTCTTGCGTTTCTCGTATTGTCTGGATTCTATCAGAAAACGTTGACCGGTGCAAATTGTCTGCATATTGGGTTTGGTCTTTTGTCCGTTGTAGTTGCACAAGCTATTGTCCATTACTCTTGTGACAGACTGCAAAGCGCTGCCGGATACATGATTTTTACGGATAAGCGGATGGAGCTTGGCGGCCATCTCCGCAAACTGCCTATGGGCTATTTTACTTCCGGTAATATTGGAAAAATCAGCTCTGTCCTCAGTACGGATATGGTATTTATTGAGGAAGTTGCCATGAGTACGCTCGGCAACATGATGAGCTATATGCTTTCTGCTCTCATTTTACTCGTATTTATGTTTTTCCTGGATTGGTGGCTTGGCCTGATTGCGGCCATTGTAACGCTGATTGCTTCGTTTGTTGCAAAAGGAATGAATCAGGTTTCTTTGAAAGAAGCGGCAATAAGGCAGGAGCAAAGCGAATATTTGACGGACGCGGTTCTTTCATTTGCCGAGGGGATCGGCGTTATCAAGAGCTATAACCTAATCGGCGAGAAATCCGAAGAACTGACCGGGAATTTCAGACGTTCCAGGGATACTTCAACGGTCTTTGAACGCAAAATGACGCCGTGGACAAGGGGGCTGAATATTTTATATGCTATTGGGATTGCGGCCATTTTCGCTCTTTCCGTCCAGCTTGAACAAAGCGGTGCACTCTCTCTGCCTTATCTTCTTGGTGTCCTGCTGTTCGTATTTGACCTGTTTGGTCCGTTAAAGGCTTTATATGGCGAAGCATCCCGCCTTACAGTTATGAACGCTGCTTTAGACCGGATTGAAGCAGTTTTGAACGAAGCAGAATTGCCAGACAAAGGTACACAGCATATTGAAAAAAATGCTTACAGTTCCCCGGAGGTTTGCTTTGCTCATGTGACCTTTGCCTATCAGGACAAGGAAGTGCTGCACGACATCAGCTTCTCCATGAAGAAAAACACAATGACCGCACTTGTTGGGCCATCTGGCGGCGGCAAATCTACGATTGCAAATCTGCTGGCCCGCCTGTGGGACGTAAAATCTGGTAAAGTAACAGTTCGGGGAACGGATATTCGGGATGTGCCATTGGCCGAGTTGATGGAACAGATTAGCATGGTTTTTCAGCGCGTGTACTTGTTCCAGGACACAATTTATAACAATATCAGTATGGGCAAACCAGATGCCACCGAGGAAGAAGTCTACGAGGCTGCAAAAAAAGCCAGGTGCTATGACTTTATTATGGCGTTGCCAGATGGCTTTCAGACCGTGATTGGCGAGGGCGGCGCTACCCTGTCCGGCGGAGAAAAGCAGCGTATTTCCATTGCCCGCTGCATACTGAAAGATGCACCGATTATAATTTTGGATGAAGCAACAGCCAGTGTCGATACGGATAACGAGAGTTATATTCAGGAGGCAATCAATGAACTGGTAAAGGGTAAAACATTGCTTGTGATTGCGCACCGGCTGAATACCATCCGGCAGGCAGATCAGATTTTGGTAATCTCCGATGGGAAGATCAGCGAACAGGGAACCCATGGCGAACTCATGGAAAAGGCTGGAATCTATCAGGAGTTCGTAAATATCCGCAAGAAAACTGCTGGATGGAGTTTAGCCTAAAGTGGATTCAATAAAGCAACTTATTCTTGAAAGCGCCGAAGTGAAGTTTTTACAGCATAATTATGATGATGTGTTTTTAACCGAAATCTGCCGAGATGCGGGAATAACAACAGGAGCCTTTTATCGAAGATTTTCGGAAAAAAGGGAACTAATATGCGTGATTGTGGATTTGGCTATATCTGACTTGAAAGATGGAATTAAAGAATATCAGGCAAAGCGGAACGAACAGTTTTCAAAAGAACGCATGAGAGAAAACTGGCTATCAATTCTTGTATATCAGCATCGGAATAGGTTTCAAATCATGCTACGTCATGCGCCAGTTATGGAAAAAGACACTTATCTGGAAGAAGCGGCTGCGATTCTCACGGACACTTATGGTGTCAAAAAGTACAGCTTTACTTATATTGCTTTTAAGGCGTATTTCGTGGCGCTTGTTGAAACACTTTATTCTATGAAAACAGTCAGAATGCAGAAAGCTGCATAAACAAGATCAGAACTCTTATAAGTTCGGAAATTTGCAAAGAAATATAAAATTCAGATGTAGGAGGTTTTTATGAAAATCCATGCGTCGGGTGAGGACTACTTAGAGGCCATACTGATGCTACAAAAGAAATCCGACATGGTACGCTCTGTTGATCTTGCCCGGCACATGGGCTTTAGCAAACCGAGTATCAGCCATGCGGTGAGTGTTCTAAAGGACGGCGGTTTTCTAACCATGGATAAAGATGGGTTTCTTCACTTGACCAGCATAGGCCGGGAGGTGGCAGAGAAAATCTATGAGCGGCACCGCTTTTTCACAGAACAGCTTATGGCCGCTGGTGTCGATCAGGAAACGGCGGAGCAAGATGCCTGCCGGATAGAACACGCAATCAGCGATGAAGCCTTTCAAAAGTTGCGGGATAACTACCTAAAGAAACAAACGAAAAAATAATTTGCCCGCATAAAAAGCAAAGCCAGCGGGCAAGGTCTTTCCTCACCTGCTGGCTTCACTTTTCAGATTCGTGTTCCATGTTTGTGTCCATCAATTCATTGGCCAAGGCCAGCGTGGTTGCTGCGATCAACCGCTTACCATTGGGTGGCCAAGCCTTATATAGACTTAAAATTTCCTGAAGCTCTGCGGTTTCTTTATCCGTTGCCGGATTGTAGAAAGCATCGAAAGATGTTCCAAGAGCCGTTATCAGCTTCTCCAGTATATCGAAAGATGGATTGATAACACCCTTTTCGATTTTAGCTATATGACGGACAGAAACACCGGACACATCGGACAATCGCTCTTTGAAAAATGTATTGATTATTGTTGATAACATTGACGAATCAATTGATTTTTATGAAGAACTGTTTGGACTGCGTGTGATTACAAGGCTGGAAGGTAATGTAATAATGTCTGAGGGGCTTGTATTGCAGGATGTAGATGTATGGTATGATAGTACAAAAATACATACAACTCCACATAACAATATGACAGAACTTTATTTTGAAGATAATGATATAGAAGGTATTATTGAAAAACTGGAGTCTGGCAAGTATGTTGTAAGTTATGTTACGGAATTAATGGAACTTGAAGGTGGACAGAAGCTTGTAAGATTTTATGATCCATCAGAAAATCTTATAGAAGTACGAACACCAGTTAGTTACAACCGAAGAAAGCGGATTTGAGAAAAAATGCAGATATTTGTAGATGCGGATGCGTGTCCGGCAGTGGACATTGTTGAGACAATAGCAGAGAAATACAATATTTCCATCACATTGCTGTGTGATACGAATCATATTTTGTATTCTGATTACAGCGAGGTGATTGTGGTAGGCGCAGGAGTAGATGCAGTAGATTATAAACTAATTAGCATATGTCATAAAGGGGATGTAGTAGTATCGCAGGATTATGGTGTCGCTGCTATGGCACTTGGGAAAGGTGCATATGTTATTCACAAATCAGGCAAGTGGTACACGAATGAGAACATAGATCAGATGCTTATGGAGCGACATCTTAACAAGAAGGCAAGACGCAGCCCTCATAAGAATCATATGAAAGGACCGAGAAAGCGTGCGGAAGAAGATGATGTACGCTTTGCACAGTCCTTTGAAAAACTAATACTGATGGCAAAGTCAAAAGAAGGTGCTAAGAGTGGGACTATTTAAGAAAAAGATAGACTATTTTTTCATTATTACAGGTACAATAGAATATGTAATAGCGGAAATGAGGTATAGTTACTTGCAGATAGAGAAGTATATTGCGGATAAAATAACATCTTTATGTGAAAAGCGTGACATCAGCGACTGTAGGTTACACATCCGAAACATTATGATTTATGTATGCGGCCAGTGCAAGACGGTGGTTTAGGAATGAAGCGTGTCTTAGAATATATGGAAATTCCATTTGAAACATGGGAATCTGTAGGACAGATGCGGATGGAATTTGACAAAGAAGGGGAAATGAAAACAGCGTGATATAAAATAGAAAAAAATTATCTTGAGACATCGGTATGCGCCGATGTCTTTTTGTTTTGGTAAAAATGTTGAATTATCTACCACGAAAGTATACAAAGCTTACAAAGATGTATCTTTGTTCAAAAAGACTATATATGGGCGACCTTTTACGGGCAATTTATATAGAATAGAGAAAAGGTGGTAGAAATCATGGATATGAAAACAGCAGTTATATATCGTCTTGAAGAATTGATAAGGCAAAAGGATATTACCGTGAATGAGGCGGCGATACGGTCTGGTGTTCCGCCATCAACGCTGAAGAATATTTTGTACGGGCAGAGTAAGAATGTAGGCGTAGTTACAATCAAGAAATTGTGTGATGGATTAGAAATCACAATACCAGAATTTTTTGGAGATTCCATCTTTGCAGAGTTGGAACCGGAGTTATAGAAGTAAGAGATAATCTCATGGCAAAATTCTGCGGGATGGGTTTTTTTATGGAATGAGGTTAGTTGCATCTAACAGAAGGAAGGATTATGTATAAGATAGCTATTTGCGATGATGATAAAAGATATAGAAAAACGATCAGGGAGATTGTAGAGCATGAAAATAGTTTGCCTGAAAATGAAATCAGATTTTATGAATACGAATCTGGAAATGAACTCTTGAAACATACGGATATTCTTCATGAATTAGTTTTTATTGATATTCGTATGCCGGGACTGGATGGAAACCAAACAGCATTGAAATTAAGGAAATATAATAAAGATGCAGTTTTAGTTTTCTGTTCGAATTATTTTGAGCCAACAGTAGATAGTATCAATTTCGGACAGCCTTTCCGTTATATCATGAAAGATTTACATGATATAAGTTTACATCAAGAGATTTCAGCTATTATGGCGGAAGTAAAGAGACGTTTCCTTAATGACTATGCTGTGACAGTTACATCAGCGGGGAAAATAACACGCATACATGTGGAAAATATTTTATATGTTTCCAGAGCAAAAAGAGGATGTGAGATATGTATTGTAAAAGGGGAAGAAAAAGAAGTAGTTCACTGCAAAGAATTGTTTGCAGAATTATGTGAACAGTTAATAGACCAAGGATTTGCACAAGCACATTATAGTTATATTGTTAATCTGGGAAAAGTAGAGGGATTAGAAAAAGGTGTATTACGGTTAAAATGTGGAGTAGAGATGAACGTTTCAAGGGCAAAGAAAGAGGAGTTTACCGATGCACTATTCCATTATCTAAGAGAAAGGAGTGGTTGGTCTGATGAGTGTGATAAGGGACATTTTAGTTTGCAGCCTTCAGATGTGGATGCTGAACGACTTAGGGAAAAATATGTTTCCATATAGAGTAGGTGCTTTATGGGAAAGGCTTAGTGTGTATTTTATTGCTGCACTTGGCATATTTATTGCGAATCACATGGGAACGACACTTTTTAATATTGCGATTATCCCTGCAAGTTATACGATTGCTGCTATTATTATTTTTCAGGGAAGTAAGTGGAAGAAAATTATCATGGCCTGTTGTTATTATATGTTGGCAATTGTACCAGAATTTTTGTTCGCCGCGATTACAGAAGCTTATGGAGTGACCGGAACAGAGAACGAATTTCAGTCTGAGGTGGAAAAGACACTGGCTATCCTGTTAATGAAAACGATGACTTTCTTGCTTGTGAAGTGTGTCAACCAGATAACAAGAAAGAAAAATTACCTAACGATTGAAAATAAATCGTTTACTGTGCTGTTAACCCTGCCAGTAGCAACGATTATTATTTTTATGTGTATATACTATTCCCATTTGTCCTTTACCGGGGTAAATCGCATTATGATCCCTATTGGTGCAGTACTATTATTAATGACGAATGTTTTTATTTTTACAATCTTTGATAAATTAATCGAAAAGTCTGAAGAAGTGAAAAAGATGGAGCTGCTTTACCAGAAAAGCAGGGCTGAAAATATCAATCAGAAATATATTAATAAAGTAAATGAAGATAAAAAGGCATTTCTGCATGATGTTAACAAATTTCTTTGTATTACAGCGAGCTTGATAGGAAACAAAGAAAATCATGAGTTGGATAAGATGGTTAAACATTTGGGAATCCGGATTGAAGAGTTGGAAAATTATAATTACTGTGCGGAGCCGGTTCTAAACAGTATTTTATGTGAAAGAAAATTTGTGGCCGAATCGAAAGGAATATTATACAAAGTCAGATTGGGAAATAATCTTAGAATAGATTTTATAGAAGATTTGGATCTGATTTCTATTGTGGGAAACCTTTTGGATAATGCAATTGAGGCTGCTGAAAGAGCAGAGAAAGATAAACATGTGGTCTGCCATATGTATATGGGAAATGACAGTCATTTCTTGGTAATGGGATTTCGTAATAACTATATTGTTCCTCTGATAAAAGAGAAGGAACGATACATAAGCACAAAAAGAGACTCAAGTAATCATGGAGTCGGGCTGCATACGGTAAAAAAGTTAGTAGAAAAATATGGAGGAATCATGAGAATCAATCCTGGAGAACAGGAGTTTTCTGTTGAGATAATTTTTACAATTAAATAAAACGGTGCAAAAATCGCCCAAAAAATTACCATTTTGGCCGGGGTAATTGAATAGAGGGCGATTTTTTAGTAGAATCTCGAAAAAAAGGAGGTAAATTTTACTATGAAAAAAATGTTAAGTAAAATGACAACAAAAATACTGGAGGTAATCAACTACTGTGCATTCAGATTAACTGCACATTCAGCAAATCTTGCATGTGACTGGTTATATTTTCAGGAAGAAGAACCGGATGAAGTTAAGAAGATGAGAAAGTTTTAATGCGAAAAAGGATAATCGACTGGTTTTTCACTTTACAAAGCCAGCGGGGAATTCTTGGGGAAAAAGAGCGTAGGTTTTATACATATGCTTACGGTTTGCTTCTGAATAAGATAGCTATATATGCCATTATTGCTATAGTTGGTACGACAACAGGAAACTGGATAGAAATGTTTAGCTTTTTACTGCCGTTTACTGTTTTAAGGCAGTATGCAGGGGGAATTCATTTAGAAAAGCCTACGAGCTGTATTATTTTCTCTGGTTTCCTCGTTTTCGGATGTGGGCAATATTTAGCGGTAACATCAGACATTGGATTCTCTTTTTTCTTTCTTTGGCTTATTGCGGTTTTAGTTATATTCATGTTAGTACCAATAGATACTAAAGGTAAGAAACTAGACAAGATAGAGACAAGAATTTATGGAAAACGTGCAAGAATAATATTAGCGATTGAATTTATAATGGCTATATTTTTAGGGATATATGGATTCTCTTTGCTGGCAAAAGGAATTGCAACAGCGCATTTGGTTTTAGCTACTGGACTAATAATAGGAAGTGTAAAAAAATTTTGGATGTGAGTTAGAAATACCTAACCAACAAAGGAAAGAAAAGTAAAATGAGTAAAAAGATTAGGTAGTAAGGAAGATACAGAAAAGATGGGATTGATGATAAATAAGAACTTTAATGATAAATGGATTCAAAAATTTATAAATTTATTACAGGGTTTCTTTTATGCGCAATATTGTCCATTTGGACAGGAAGATGAAAGAAAGATAGAGCAAGAAATATGTAACTTACTAAAGGAGTATTTAGAATTGCTAAATATGGGAAGAAGTGAAGATGAAAGAAAACTAGTGGAGTTTAAAAATACACTTCCTGTTTTAAAACAGTTGGTTATATCGGATATGATAGCAGCATATGAAGGAGATCCGGCGGCAAAGAGCTATATGGAGATTATAATAGCCTATCCGGGGCCATTAGCAGTATTGGTTCAAAGAACAGCTCATTGCTTGTATGAATTAGATATTCCTATTTTGCCAAGAGTCATGACGGAATATGCACACTCAAGAACGGCAATTGATATTCACCCAGGAGCAATAATTGGTAAAGGGTTTTTTATAGATCATGGAACGGGTGTGGTAATTGGCGAAACAACAGTTATTGGAAAGAATGTAAAAATGTGTCAAGGAGTAACCTTGGGAGCGTTATCTACTAAGGATAGTCAGAAACTAAGATATATTAAGAGACATCCTACAGTAGAAGATGATGTAACTATTTATACGGGAGCTACTATTCTTGGCGGAGATACGGTAATAGGAAAAGGCAGTATTATTGGGGCTAATACATGGATTACACAGACAATACCTCAATATGCTCTTGTAAAACAATATATCTCGGATTTATAAATTGTGGAATATTTAAAACAGGATAATTTTATAAAATGTGGAGGATAATGTGTATTTTCCCGAAAATAAATTATGGAGAATAAAGTAATTAATGATAAGTATTAAACAATATTGTAACGAAAGATTATTCAAACTAAGTAGAATAAAATTACTTCCGAATGAAATTCATTTATGGAGTATTAATTGGAAAGAATTAGAAGATTATATACATAAATATAAAAATTTAATTTCTATACAGGAAGAACAACGAGTATATTCTTTTAAATTTTATGAAGATAGAATGCGATGTATGACAGGAAAAATTTTAACAAAATTACTATTAGCACATTATTTAGAAGTAGATTGTCTTGATATTCAAATATGCTATGAAAAAAATGGGAAACCATATCATATGCCAATAAAAGATAAAAGACTTATACAGTTTAATGTTTCGCATTCTGGAGAATTTGTTTTTATGGGATTTGCATATGAAAAAAGAATAGGAGTTGATATAGAAAAAATAAATTTATCATTTCAATACCAGTGTATAAGCGATAAGTTCTTTTCTAAAAAAGAGATAGAGGATATTAATAAAAGTAAGAATATAGAAAAGTTTTATAATCTATGGACAGCAAAGGAGGCTTATGTAAAAGCGATAGGAATAGGACTTTTTAAAGAGTTCAAATCTTTTTCTGTTAGTGAAGACATAATAAAAGAGAATAACAAAATAGAAGAAGGGTGGTTTTTGAAGAACATAAAATTAAACGAGGAATATGTAGCATGTGTCGTGCTTCAAAAATAAAACTATGAAAGGAAAAATAAAATTGAGAAAGAGAGATAATAATATGGAGATATTTCCTTATATTCAAAGAATGAAAAAAGAAAAGCCATATCAATTATTTTGTTTTCCTCATGCTGGAGGGAATAGCTTAACTTTTGCTAAATGGGTAGATCGTAGTAGTAAAATAGACATTATTCCCATAAGTCTTTCAGAAAGAGGTAAAGAAAATAATTATAATAACTTAGTAGGTATAATAGCTGAAAAAATAATAGCCATACTAGATGATAGACCATTTTTTTTCTGGGGACATAGCATGGGCGCTGCATTAGCGTTCTCTGTATCGTATTATATTGAAAAAAAATACAATTATTTTCCAGAAAAATTGATTGTTGCAGCAAGACAACCTCCTTTTGATCCGTGTACAAAAAGCTTTAGAAGCAGTATGGGACTAAGTGCATTATTAGATGAACTAAAAAATGCAGGAGGAACTCCAAGAGAATTATTAGAAAGCGATATTTTTAGAGAATATATGTTACCGGAAATTATGAATGATTATGTTTTACATGAGGGTTTTAAGTATCATGGGGAAATGATAAATTCTTCTATAGTTGCTCATTGTGGTACAGAAGATATAGAGGCAAACGAAACAATTATGCTAGGATGGAAAGAAGTAACATTAAAAGAATTTAAGATAACTTCTTTTAGTGGAGGACATTTTTTCCCACATAGCTATACAAAATATTTGGAAGAATTAGAAAAGGAAATTATAAATTAGCTATTATAAAGGAGATAAGATGGATACGAATAAATTATTATATTGGTCGCCTGTTTTTCGATGGGAAATTGTGGACGGCTGCCTGAAAATTGAATTATTTAATTATGGTCAGCAGTTTTCTGGATTATTTCCAGAATTTTACTTTTATACACAGAAAGGGATTTTAGAAGAAGACTTAATTGAAAAAATGAGTTATAAAAATAATCCCTTAATTAAGAAATTTATAAGAGATTTAATTAAAAGACAGATTTTGATTTATAGCCCATTAGAGATACAACAACTGGTACATATACAGAATTATCTTTTTGATAATAAGTATGATGAAAAAATTAAATATGATGCGGAAACTCTGGAGAATTTTAAAGAAATACAGTTAACTAGAAATCCGGTCATGGAACAAAAAATAATGGATGAAATTAAGATACCCACAAACAATTTTTCTCATATGATTGAAAAGAGAAAAAGTGTTCGCATTTTTGACAATGAAACACTGATGGATAAGGAAAAATTTTTCAAAATAATATCTATTTTAAGAGAAAGGGATGCTATTACGCATCGTTATTATTATGCAAGCGCAGGTGGATTATATCCTATTGATGTTTATGTCTATATTAAAGAGAACAGAATTAAAGAAATACCGGGTGGACTTTATTATTATTCACCTAAATTAAATTGTTTACAGAAAATAAAAAAAGAGAACGTTATAAACGAGGAATCTCAATATTTTATGAATAAGGATATTTTTTCACATTCAGCATTTAGTATATATTTTATTTACGATGCAGATGTTTCGATGCCTAAATATGGTGGAATGGCATATATTTATGCATGTATAGATACGGGGATAATGGTTTCGCTATTAACTTATATTGCTGAAGCAGAAAAAGTTGGAAGTTGCTCTATTGGAGAAATGGATTACAAGAAGATAAAGCCCCTTTTTCCATTAACTTCTAATATGTCGTTCCTTCATAGCATGGAATTTGGTATTAAAAAGTAATAAAGGAGAGAGGTACATTGTTATCAGAAATTCTAAAAAAGATTGTTGAGGAATCCACTAATGAAGGGATTAGATTTATAGAACATACAACGGAGGTTTTTGTAAGTTATAAGGAACTATATAATGACGCAATAGGATTAGGAGAGTGGCTAAAAGAGAAAGGGATGAAACCGGGGGAATCTTTGGTAATTTTGCTACAAAACCGCAAAAATTTCATTACAACTTTTTGGACTTGTTTGATATTTGGATATACAGCAATTCCGGTGGATTATATTTCAGCATGGAATAAATCATGGGGAATAAAAAATGTCGAAAATGTATTTCAAAATATAACTAACAATAAAGTAATTACTGACAAAAAACAATATGAAATTTTATCTCAAAATAAATATATAAAAAGCAGCGATATATTTATTTTTCCAGAAATAGAAAATATTAAAAGAGATTGGAAGAAAAATTGGTTTAAAGTAATTGATACAGAATATCCAGCGGTAATTTTATTTACATCAGGCAGTGTATTTTTGCCCAAGGGAGTGGTTTTAACAACAGAGAATCTTCTCAATGGAATTGAACAAGTAATACAAAAAATTCACTACAATAAGTCAGATGTAATAATTAATTGGATGCCTTTAACTCACGCGGCAGGCTTACTTCTTCTACATTTAATACCTCTATGTAGTGGGGCAAACGAAGTTGTTGTATCAACAGAGGATTTTTTGAGAAATCCAAGGGGATTTTTCGATTATGTTAAGAAATATAAAGGAACCGTAACTATGTTTCCGAATTTTGCTGTTGAAATGTTAGTAAACTATGGAAAGAAAAATGATATATCAAGTATTGATATTAGTAGTTTGAGATGTGTTTTTAATGGTGCAGAACCTATAAATTGTACGAATATGTATAAATTTATTGAGTTGTATAAAAAATGCGGATTCAGGAAAAATGCGATGGTTGCTGTATATGGGATGACGGAAACAACAACAGCAGTAACAATACATGATCCTGCTAAATGTGAAGATAGATTTCTTAGAATTGATAAGAAAAAATATTTTTCAGAAAATATATTAATAGAATGTAATAGTGCAGAAAAAAAGGAATATTTCGATATAGCATATGTAGGAAAGCCGGTACATGGGGTAAGTATTAAAATATGTGATGAAAACGGAAATGAGGTTAAACAAGGGGAAATTGGAAATATTTTTGTGAGCGGAAGTAATGTTGCTAAACAGATTCTTAGTAATAAGCAATATTGTCCATTAATAGGGCAGAATAATTATTTGGAAACAGGAGATATGGGAACTATGATAAACGGACAACTCATAGTTACAGGAAGAAAAAAGGACATTATGTTTTTTAATGGACTTAATTATTATCCGGAAGATATTGAAAAGCTGTGTAAAGAAAAATTAAAAGAAATTTGCGTAGACTATATAGCATGTGCGATACAAAATAAAGAGCTTATGAAAGATGAATTAGTAATATTTGTAGAAAATAATTTATTTGAGAGTGAACTTATAGAAAAACGAATTAAAGATACAATAAGTACAACAATTCATCAACCGGTTAAATATGTAATTCCAGTTAAAAAACTTAGTAGAAATAGAATTGGGAAAAAGCAACGAAAAGAAATGAAAGAACGATATGAAAAAGGTGAATTTGAAGATTACATTAAGAAAATAGAAGCTAGGAATTTTTAACTATTAGAGCAATTTAGCATCAAAGAATTAATTTTGAAAATTGATTAAAAGAAACAGAAGGAGGCTATTAAAAGATGACTAGAGAAATGGATAAAGAAACAATTACAAAAACCCTATTAGGATTTTGGAAAGAAGTACTCGGACAGGAAGTTTCAGCAGAGGATGAGTTTTTTAATATTGGTGGAAGTTCTTTAACAATGTTTCAATTACTAGGTAAAATTTCGGAGGTTTTTTCATTAGAGATAGAACCAGAGGAATTTATTGAAATGGCTTCAGTAAGAAATATAGCTTCATATATTGCACAAATATTAAATAAGAAAGAAAATGAAAAGCTAAAGGATAAAGGTAAAATAATTCCCCCATCCGTTGTTCAGGAAGCTTATTATATTGGGCGAAATCAAGAATATGATTTAGGCGGAATTTCAACACATGCATATTATGAAATAGTCACAGAATATACGATCAATGAATTAGAAAACGGAATAAATGAATTAATAAAAAAGCAACCAGTTTTAAGAACTTTAGTGTTGGAAAATGGAGAACATATGCTTTTAGAGCAGACGCCTCGATATATTATTGAAAGTGATGATTGTAAGAATTGTTCAGCGGAGATTATAGAAAATAAAATAATCACAATCCGTAATACATTATCACAGTGTGTACTAGAAGCAAATAAGTGGCCGTTGTTTAAGATTGTAGCTTTAACAGGAATACAGGAAAATAAAACATATCTTTTTGTCCATTTAGATTTGTTAATTATGGATGGTGCAAGTATTGGCATTTTTATGTCTCAATGGAATGATTATGCAAAAGGAAAAGGAAAATTAGAAAATATTTTTGATATAGAGGATTATTATTTGAAGCAGAAAGGAATGCGGGACTCAAAAAAATATAAAGTTGACAAGAAATATTGGCTTTCTAAATTAGATGATTTCCCAGCAGCACCAAATCTAAAATTAAGGCAAAATGTTAGGGATGTAAAAGCGAAAAACTTTAAAAGAATTCAGGAAATTATAGATAGAAAGACATATAACGAAATCTGTGAAATAACAGCTAAGAATAATGTTAGTCCTTCTATTGCTTTTATTACGGCGTACGCCTATATCTTGGGATTTTGGAGTAATCAAAAAAATTTATCTATCAATCTTACAACAATGGATCGCCCGACGGGGATAGATGCTAAAAATGCTATTGGTGAATTTACTAAAATTGTATTACTGGATTCCTCTGTTGATGCTACAAAATCATTTTGGGAAAATGCAAAGATGATTCAAAGACGGTTATTAGGAGGATTAGGGCACCGTAGTTATGATGGAATAGAGTTTATTAGAGATTTGATGAGGGAAAGTGATACTCCGTCAGGCAGTATTATGCCAGTTGTATTTACAAGTATGTTATATGGGGATAAAAATTTAACAGTAGATGCATTGGGAGAGATAAAATATTCAATAAGTCAAACATCTCAGGTATATTTAGACGCTCAGATTTCGGAAACGAAAAATGGAATAGTACTTAACTGGGACTATATGGCTGAACTGTTTGATTCGGAAATGATTAAGAAGATGTTTAGACAATATATAGCATTGGTAAAAAGTATAATGGATGAAAATTTACAGTATCCGGAGATATCAAAAAATGATAAGAAAACTATCAATACTTATAATCAGACTCAGACTGATATACCAGAAACTACGATTCAGGATATGTTTAAATTAATAGCTAAAGCATATTCAGATAAGTATATTGTCGTAGACTCTACGGGAAGAACAACATGTGCTGAGCTAGATGAAAAGTCCACTCAAATAGCAAATTATCTTTTGAAAAGAAATATTTCAAAAGGTAGTATTGTAGCGGTAATTGGAACACGCAGTAGAAAAACTATTATTAATATTTTAGGAATTTTAAAAGCGGGCGCTGCCTATGTGGCAATAGATCCAGAATATCCGGAAGAACGGAAAAAATACATACTGTCTCACAGCGAAAGTGTGATGTGTTTAGATGCAGATTTTTATGAACGTGAAGAAATTTGTGAATATTCATCTGAACCACCAGCCATTGGATATACTCCTTACGATCTGGCTTATATCATTTATACATCAGGCAGCACCGGAACCCCAAAAGGTGTTTCAATTACTCAAGGGGCAGTTATGAATACTGTACTTGATATAAACCAGAAGTTTCATGTCACAGCAGAGGACAAGATTATAGGCCTGTCATCTATGTGTTTTGACCTTTCGGTGTATGATATTTTTGGCTGCCTTTCAACAGGTGCAACCTTGGTAGAGGTTCCGGATATCCATGATGTCTATAACCTGGCAAAAGTTATCAAAGAGGAAGGGATCACTATATGGAATTCTGTTCCTGCGATTATGGAGATGATGCTGGATAATACAGTACAGGAGGAAACAGATTTCTGGTCAATGGAGGAAAGCAGCCAGGTTAACGTTAGCCTGGAGGAGAGCAGCCTTCGTTTGGTGCTTCTCAGTGGAGACTGGATTCCTGTAAACCTGCCGGATAGAATTAGAAAAGAATATGAAAATGCTGAAGTAGTCAGCCTTGGAGGAGCTACGGAAGCGTCGATTTGGTCTATTTATTATCCGATAGGAGAAGTGAATCCAGAATGGACAAGCATCCCGTATGGCATGCCGTTAGCTAACCAGACGTATTATGTGCTGAATTATAGGCTGGAGGATTGCCCGATAGGAGTAACGGGAGAACTATATATTGGCGGAAAAGGATTGGCACAGGGATACTACCGAGACCCGGAAAAGACAGCAGAAGCATTTATCGAACATCCGGCATATGGACGGATATATAGAACAGGTGATTATGGTGTAATGACAGAGAAAGGATACATCATTTTTCAGGGAAGAAAAGATTATCAGGTAAAGATCAGCGGTCATAGAATCGAATTGGGAGAAATAGAAAGCCGTCTGTTACAGCATAAGTCAGTTAGAAAGTGCGCTGTGGTAGACTGGGAAGACGAAAACAAGAAGAAATATTTATGCGCCTATGTAGTATCGGACATCGAAATTGATACCGAGGAATTAAGTTCTTTTCTGGGAGAAACTCTGCCTGAGTATATGGTGCCGAAGTTCTTTGAACGGATTGAAGAAGTTCCTTTAAATCTAAATGGAAAAGTTCTAAGGAAAGAGCTAAAAAAGCCCAAACAGACAATCAAGACGCAAGAGAAAGTTTTTCCACATACACAAACAGAAAAAAGATTGGCAATTATATGGGAAGAAATTCTTGGAATACAGAAAATAGGGATTAAAGATCAATTTTTAAGAATAGGTGGAGATTCTATAAAGATGGTCGCTGTTCTAGGAAAAATTACTGAAGAATTTCACGTTAAAATATCGTTTAGAGAATTTATAACTGCTAATACAATAGAAAAAATGGCATCACTAATAGAAGGAAAAAAAGGAATTTTAAAGGAGACTATTTATAAGCATAAAGAACATAATGTGGATACTGAATATGATGAGTTTCCTTTAACAGATGTCCAAATGGCTTATTTAATAGGGAGAAACGAGGGAATTGCTTTAGGTGGTATTTCTACACACGGATATTATGAGATATTGACACACTTGAATATAAGAAAATTAGAAGAAAGCCTTAATAAAGTTATTGAAATCCAGCCAATGTTACGGGCAATTATTAGTAAAAGCGGTACACAAAAAATATTGAAAGAGGTGCCCAGATATAGAATCTCTGAAAATGATATTAGAGGGTATACGGATGAAGAACAGGAGAATGTTATTAAAACAGAAAGACAAAGAATGTCCCATTATGTATTTGATACAGAAAAATGGCCTCTATTTGAGTTTAAAGCATTTCGAACTGATGAGGAGGAATATTATCTTTTTGTAGGGATTGATTTGTTAATAGCAGATGGAGGAAGTGTTAGAATATTTATTAGACAACTGTTAGACTTTTACTACGATAGGTTTGACAAGAATAGACAGAATGCTTTTACATTTAAAGACTATGTAGAGGCATTAAATGATTTTAGTGAAAGCAGTACATATAAGGAAGATAAAGATTATTGGATGGAACAAATATCTCTGATTCCACCGGCGCCAATGCTTCCATTACAAAAAGATCCAAGTGTAATTAGAAAACCTCAGTTTGCAAGAATTGAGAAAGTGATACCAAAATCAGAATGGAATGTTCTTCAAAAGGAAGCAAAAAAGAAAGGCATAACAACATCTACACTTTTATGTACCGCATATGCTTTAGTTTTAGGATACTGGAGCAATCAACCTGAATTGACTATTAATGTTACAGTTTTTACCAGGTATCCATTTAATGAAGGTGTTACAGACATAGTTGGAGATTTTACTTCAGTAATTTTATTACGGGTTAATTTGCTTGGTAGAAGTGATTTTTGGAAATTAGCCAGTGAGATTCAAAATCAATTAATGGATGCTCTGGAGCATAGGCATTATGATGGAATGAATGTGATTCGTAAAATTGCAGAACAAGCAGAAATGAAAGAACAGGCAGTTATGCCAGTTGTCTTTACGAGTCTTCTCTTTTCTATGGAGGAAGGTGATATAGTAACCATAGAAGATTTGGGTGAAGTTAAAATGGGAGTTAGTCAAACCTCTCAGGTATACTTGGACTATCAAGTGATGGAAACTAAAGAAGGATTGTTGATTACATGGGACTACATTAAGGAATTGTTTACGCCAAATATGATAAGTACTATGTTTAAACAGTACATTAATATTGTCGAAAGTTTATCAAAGAATGTAATTTCCATGCCTCATTTAGATTCAAAAGAACAGGAAGTATTTACAGCCTATAATGATACGAAGCTGGATATGCCAATATTGCCGATACAGACAACATTTAAAAAAATAGCAGAAAAATATCCTGAAAAGATTCTTATTGCAGATAATACTGGGAGTGTAACTTGCCATCAAGTGGATAAGCAATCTTCACAAATTGCAAACTATTTATTGAACCAGAAAATAAAGAGAGGGGATGTTATTGCTGTTTTAGGGAATAGAAGAAAAGAAACCATTATTAATATCCTTGGAATTTTAAAAGCGGGTGCTGCCTATGTGGCGATAGATCCGGAATATCCGGAAGAACGGAAAAAATACATACTGTCTCACAGCGAAAGTGTGATGTGTTTAGATGCAGATTTTTATGAACGTGAAGAAATTTGTGAATATTCATCTGAACCACCAGCCATTGGATATACTCCTTACGATCTGGCTTATATCATTTATACATCAGGCAGCACCGGAACCCCAAAAGGTGTTTCAATTACTCAAGGGGCAGTTATGAATACTGTACTTGATATAAACCAGAAGTTTCATGTCACAGCAGAGGACAAGATTATAGGCCTGTCATCTATGTGTTTTGACCTTTCGGTGTATGATATTTTTGGCTGCCTTTCAACAGGTGCAACCTTGGTAGAGGTTCCGGATATCCATGATGTCTATAACCTGGCAAAAGTTATCAAAGAGGAAGGGATCACTATATGGAATTCTGTTCCTGCGATTATGGAGATGATGCTGGATAATACAGTACAGGAGGAAACAGATTTCTGGTCAATGGAGGAAAGCAGCCAGGTTAACGTTAGCCTGGAGGAGAGCAGCCTTCGTTTGGTGCTTCTCAGTGGAGACTGGATTCCTGTAAACCTGCCGGATAGAATTAGAAAAGAATATGAAAATGCTGAAGTAGTCAGCCTTGGAGGAGCTACGGAAGCGTCGATTTGGTCTATTTATTATCCGATAGGAGAAGTGAATCCAGAATGGACAAGCATCCCGTATGGCATGCCGTTAGCTAACCAGACGTATTATGTGCTGAATTATAGGCTGGAGGATTGCCCGATAGGAGTAACGGGAGAACTATATATTGGCGGAAAAGGATTGGCACAGGGATACTACCGAGACCCGGAAAAGACAGCAGAAGCATTTATCGAACATCCGGCATATGGACGGATATATAGAACAGGTGATTATGGTGTAATGACAGAGAAAGGATACATCATTTTTCAGGGAAGAAAAGATTATCAGGTAAAGATCAGCGGTCATAGAATCGAATTGGGAGAAATAGAAAGCCGTCTGTTACAGCATAAGTCAGTTAGAAAGTGCGCTGTGGTAGACTGGGAAGACGAAAACAAGAAGAAATATTTATGCGCCTATGTAGTATCGGACATCGAAATTGATACCGAGGAATTAAGTTCTTTTCTGGGAGAAACTCTGCCTGAGTATATGGTGCCGAAGTTCTTTGAACGGATTGAAGAAATTCCTTTAAATCTAAATGGAAAGGTAGAAAAAAAGAAATTAGTTAAACATAATTTTAATAACAACGAATCTCGAAAGATTATTTATCCTCGAACAAAAACCGAAAGAGAGCTTGTCGATATTTGGAAAGAGATTTTAAATCTTGATGAGGTTAGTATAAAGGATAGTTTTTTAGGAAATGGTGGAGATTCTATAAAAATGGTTAGGGCTATGAGCTGTATTTCTGAGCGACTAAAAGTGGGGATTTCCTATAAAGAGTTTTTATACGCTAATACACCTGAAAAGCTGGCAAAACTTATTGAGAATGGAAAAAGCAAGAAGCAGAAGTATGAATATCCGAAATATTCTCATACTACGGGAGATGAATATGAGGAGTTTCCTTTAACAGATGTTCAGATGGCGTATCTATTAGGAAGAAATGATGAATTTGATTTGGGAGGTATTTCAACACATGGCTATTATGAAGTATTGACTAAATTAGATATAAAAAAATTGGAAAAAAGTCTTAATAGGACAATTAAAGAACAATCGATGTTTAGGACGGTTTTCTCAAAAAGTGGTATGCAAAGAGTCTTAAAATATGTTCCAGAGTACTCAATCACAGTGGAAGATTTAAGCTTATGCAGTAAAAAAGAACAGCAGGAAAAGATTCTAATGGAACGCTCCAGAATGTCCCATTATGTATTTGATGTAGAAAAATGGCCTTTATTTGAGTTTAAAGCATTTAAAATTAACTCTCAGGAATATTACTTATTCATTGGGATTGATTTGTTGATTGCGGATGGAAGTAGCATGCGGATTCTTGTCAGAGAGTTGAAAAGAGAGTATGACTACGAAGCGACATCAAGTATGCAGCAGAAATTTGATTATAAAGATTATGTGCATGCATTAGAAGAATTTAAGAATAGTGATATATATATGGAGGATAAAGGCTATTGGACAGATAGAATTGATTTACTGGCACCAGCCCCAGAGTTGCCTTTGAAAAAAGAATTGTCTGAAGTAAAAAATCCACACTTCAAAAGGCAGCAAGAAATTATTAATAATAATATATGGGAGAATATTAAGAAAGAAGCAAGAAACAGAGAAATTACCACCTCTGCTTTGCTGTGTAGCGTATATGCTGCAATATTGGGATATTGGAGTAACCAAAAAGATTTAACAATTAATGTAACTGTATTTACAAGATATCCATTTAATCCTAATGTAAATAATATTATAGGTGACTTTACTTCTGTAATACTGCTTGATGTTAAACTCGGAGAAATGTCTAATTTATGGGATCTTGCACAACGGGTACAGAAGCAAATGATGGACGCTTTGGAGCATAGACACTATGATGGTATAAATGTAATTAGAGAACTGGCAAAACGAAAGAATATGCAACAGCAGGCTATTATGCCGGTAGTATTCACAAGTTTATTGTTCTCTATAGATTCAGAGGATAATGCGACAATCAATGATCTCGGAGAAATAAAGATGGGGGTTAGCCAGACATCGCAAGTATATTTGGATTATCAAGTTATGGAAACGAAGGAGGGCTTATCTATAACATGGGACTATATAGAAGAACTTTTTGATGAAGAAGTAATCGGCACCATGTTTTTGCAGTATATAAACGCATTAAAAAATTTAGATAAGCCGTACAGTGAGCTGTTACGACCTGCGAAAGACGATGAAGCTATTATACAAAAATATAACGACACACAATGCGATATTGAGGAGACAACAATACAGAGAGAATTTAAAAAAGTAGCTTCAAAATATCCAGAACATGTAATTGTATCAGATATAGAAGGTGAAATGACATGTGTAGAATTAGATAAAAAGTCAAATCAGATAGCACATTATTTAATAAGTAATGGTGTAAAATCAGGTGATATTATTGGTGTTATGGGCAAAAGAAAAAAAGAAACTATTATGAACATAGTTGGTATTCTAAAGGCTGGAGCAGCTTATGTAGCTATAGACCCTACTTATCCTAAAGAACGCCAAGAGTATATTTTGTCAAATAGTGGAAGCGCGTATTTATTAGAGCCTGAATTTTATGAAACTTATAATATTAATCAGTATTCTGATACAGCATTAGATATTACATATCATCCGGAGGACATTGCTTATTTGATTTATACATCGGGAAGTACAGGTGTTCCTAAAGGAGTTGTAATTACGCAGAGTGCTGCAATGAATACAGTGCTAGACATTAATCAAAAATTTAGCATTGATAACACAGACAAGATAATTGGTTTATCATCAATGTGCTTTGATCTTTCGGTATATGATATATTCGGAAGTTTATCAACGGGAGCAAAGTTAGTTGAAATTGAAGATATCCATGATATTTCATATTTGGAAAGAATAGTGGAGAAAGAAGGAATCACAGTTTGGAATTCTGTCCCAGCCATTATGGAAATGTTCCTTAATGGCATTGGAAATGAGAGGCTGTTTCCAACGATAAATACGGTTCTTTTAAGTGGTGATTGGATTCCAGTAAATATGCCAAATGCTATAAAAAAGGTATGTGAAAATGCCAGAGTGGTTAGTCTTGGCGGAGCAACGGAAGGATCAATTTGGTCTATCTACTACCCAGTGGATTACGTGGATCCAGAATGGAAAAGTATTCCATATGGTAAACCATTGGCAAACCAGACTTATTATGTTCTGAACTATGAAGGTAGGGAGTGCCCGGTAGGAGTATCGGGAGAATTATATATTGGAGGAAAGGGGGTAGCACAAGGATATTTTAAAGATCAGGAGAAAACGAATAAAGCATTTATTGTACATCCGAAATATGGAAGAATTTATAGAACGGGTGATTATGGTGTTTTATTAAAAAGTGGAATTATCATTTTTCAAGGAAGAAAAGATTCTCAGATTAAAATTAGAGGGCACAGAATTGAAATAGGTGAAATTGAAAATCAATTACTTAAACACCCGAAAGTTAAAAATTGTGTAGTAGTTGATTGGGAGGATGATTTCGGAAAGAAATATTTATGTGGGTACTTTGTATCTGAAAACAATATAGATTCTAAAGAATTGCAAGATATGCTTCGGAGTAAATTGCCGGATTATATGATTCCAAAATGCTTTGAACAAATTGGAGAAATTCCCCTTACGGCTAATGAAAAGGTAGACAGGAATAAACTGCCAAAACCTGAATTTAAAACCAAGCAAATAGGAAAATGCATAGATCCTAGAACTGTAAAAGAAAAAGAAGTACTTAAAATATGGAAAGAAGTTCTTAATTTATCTGATATTGGTATATATGATGACTTTTATGAGATGGGCGGGGATTCTCTTTCTGCAATGAAAGTATTTTCAAAACTAACACAGAAATATCAAATAAGTATAAAAGAATTGTACTTATATAGGAATATTGCTTCTCTGAGTAAAATGTTACGAAAAAAAGAACCTCAGATATATTTCGATTTTTTAAAAAATCAGTTTAAGGAAATGGAGCATGTTTTACAATATCCAACTACAGAGTATCTTGAGTCTTATCGAAATTATTTAGAAAAAATTGATAAAGACTATAATGAGATTGAACTTGAAACCGAGGAAGAATATAGAACGATGCTTTTTATTGGAGCGACAGGATTTTTAGGCTCTCATATCTTATATGAGTTTTTATCAAATACAGATGTGGAGATTTATGCAATAATACGTGGACAAAGTAAAGAAAGTGCAGGTAAACGTTTAAGAGAGACTTTGGAGTTCTTCGATAAGTATAATCCTGCATGGGAACAAAGAATACATGTTGTAGTTGGTGATGCATCTATCCCAAAATTCGGATTGGAGGAAGAAACATATGAAATTTTACGTTCAAAAGTAGATTGCATTTTTAACTGTGCAGCAATTGTATCACATTTGGGACTATACGAAGTAATGTATAAAAGTAATGTATTAACCTGTAGTAATATCCTAAAATTTGCGGAGAAAAAGAAAAATATAAAGATTTTTCATATCTCAACCAAGCATGTAGGGTTTGGTTCTGTGCCAGATAAAAAGGAGGTGCTGTTTTCAGAGAGCGAATTCAATGTTGGACAGGTAATTGATAATAATTATGCAAAAACAAAGTATGAGGCTGAAACTTTAATGCGTGCAGCGAGAGATGAAGGCTACAATATTAATATTTTTAGAATGGGAAATATTTCTTGTGAGTTGAAAGGAGGAAAATTCCAAAAAAATATAGAACAGAATGCATTTTACATTTTAACGAGAAGCTTTTTACGCTTAGGAATTCTTCCGTTATCTGAACAAAAAACGGTTGATTTGACATATGTGGACAGTGCAGCTAGAGCTATTTATTTACTGGCAACTAGAAAAAACCTAAATAATGAAACTTATCATATTGAGAACACGGAACTTTTATCATTTACACATATGGGAAAAATGATACAAAAATATGGGGAAAATGTTGTTTTACGACCTTATGAAGATATGTGGGATTATTTTTTACCGATATATGAAGAAGGAACGGATAACTCAAAAATGCAAGAGATAAATAATCTTATTGCATATATTGATTTTCTACCGTGGCATATGCCAACCATGTTTAGATTTGTAAAGGATAAGACTAAAATTCTTCTCGAAAAAATGGGTTTTGCATGGAAAGAACCTGATCAGGAAATCATAGATAATCTTTTAGATTATGGAAAACAGGTAGGTTTTTTTGACTAATGGTTATGGGGAAGTGAAGCAGTTCATTTCCCCATCCAGTAGATATTAGATATTGCACTAATTTTAATAATGATGAATAAAAAAGGAGACCAACTATGAAGCATTTAACATTTGATGTGGGTACAAATTTTGACAAAAACTTGATA
>ERZ1034713.132-NODE-132-length-48167-cov-34.746965_pt1 | contig 48167 bp, 39 predicted proteins | sample MGYA00520692_ERZ1034713 | MGnify/ENA primary metagenome ERZ1034713 (study PRJEB33766, sample SAMN09781717) | gut metagenome | biome: gut microbiome | host: Homo sapiens | place: Madagascar | study: EMG produced TPA metagenomics assembly of the PRJNA485056 data... | reverse complement strand
AGGGCTTTACAGCAAACAGGATGCTGCTTTTTCTTGCGATAAAAGGCGGGCACACTGCATTCAGCCGCGTGCCCGCCGGAAAAACCAAAGCTTACTGTGCCACAGGTGCGGTGATACCAGCCACAGTGTCATCCATCAGCTGCTGCGTGGTCTTGCCCTGCGTATCGCCGGAGACAAGGATCTCGCCCAAGCTTTCAGCGGAGCTCCAGTAGTTTGCGCCTACCCGCTGCAGGGTGGCGTAAGAGCTCTGCTCGGCCAATGCGGCAATAGCGGGTGCGGACTGCACAGCCTCGGTGGCGTTTGCATTGATGTTGGAGGGACCCAGCTTGCGGTCGTTGAAGCGCTTGATCTGATTGTCCTCGTTGGTGATGAAGTCGGCCAGCATCATGGCCACGCCCACGTTGGCACTGTGGGGGTTGACGCCCACCAGCTTGTAGCCGGAGAAGGAGCCCATCTGGACCTGCTCGCCGTTCAGGGTGTAGGTCGGCAGCTTGGTGGCGGCGTAGCCCTCGCCCCAAGCCTCCTCGGCGGTGCTGGCGTTCCAAGTACCGGAGATGGCGGCGCAGCAGCTGCCGTCCTTGATGGCGGAAACGATATCAGCATCCGCGCCGGACTTGAAGCCGGGGTTTGCGGCGATATCCAGAATGGCCTGCGTTACGTCTGCGCCGGGAGCCTCGTTCCAGTTGCAGACGGTGTTGATACCGTCATCTGCCAGCGTAGCCACCAGACCGGCACCGGCGTAGAAGCTGTAAATGTACCATGCATCGTTCACGCTCATCATGAACTTTTTGCCGGCAGCTGCAGCCTTTTCCAGCATGGTGTCCACGCTCTGCACATCCTCGGCGCTCAGAACGCTTGCATCATAGTACAGGAAATAGCCATTGTCGGCGGTCATGGGGTAGGCGTAAAGTTTGTCGTTCATGGTGGCAGCGCCCACAGAGCCGGGCAGGTTGCGGCTCTTCACGTCATCCGGGTTCAGCAGCACTTCCTGCAGCGCACCGGCATTCACCAGCTCGTTCAGCTGGTCATCGGCAAAGGCAAAAACGTCTGCGGCAGACTCCGGGTCAGCCAGAACGGTATCCTTTGCGCTGGACTCAGACTGCACGCCGATCTCGATGGTCACGTTGCCCTTGTCCGCATTCTGCTCGATAAAGGCATCTGCCATCTCGCGCAGCATGGTCTGATCCTCTTCGGCACCCCACATGGTCAGCTTCACATCGCCCCAGCTCTCCGCAGCAGAGGCAGCCGTACTGGAAGCGGCAGCAGAGGAAGCGGTGCTGCTGGAAGAACCGCCGCAGGCGGTCAGCACACCGGCAGCAGCCACAGTGCCCATGGCTGCAAGGAAGTTACGGCGGGAAATCAGCTTTTTCATGATCCAGTTCTCCTTCGTTCTCAATCCGAAATCTTCGGCTGCTCTTTGTTGCGCTTATAAGTTGCGCACATCCGAGCAGCTATTTTTCTGTACCCATAGGATACCGCATTCTTTTGCTCACGTCAATGGACGAAATTCACGGTATTGTTGAGTCGAAACTGGAAAAAGTGACGGTAAAATTAGGATACATGGGCAAAAGTGCGCAACTTTAGCGCAACCTTTGCCATGCAAAGAGCAAAAATGCCCGCTCCGGGAAAGGAGCAGGCACAAAAAGCGCGTTATTTGATGCTGTGGGAGCGTTCCCTCCACTTGGTAGAATCCCGCAGGATGACCTGATGGCCTTCCAGCTGCCGCATGACGATCTCTTTTCCGGCCAGCCGGTCCAGCAGCATCCGGCAGGCGGTCTTGCCCAGCTGCTCTGCATCGTACTGCACCGCCGAGACCGAGGGCGTAATGCTGGCGAGCATGGAACTGTCGTACAGGCTGGCGACCCGCAGGTCGTTGGGCACGAGGATATGCCGCATCCGCAGCTCCCGCATGACCTCAAAGGCGATCTCGTCATCGCCGCAAAGGATGCAATCTGCCTTCTGTTCCAGCGCAGCCTCCAGTGCATCGAGCGTCTGCCCGGCAGATTCCACACCGGAATGAACGAGCCGCTGGTCTACTGGCACACCAAATTCCGCGAATCCACGCAGATAACCGCGTATGCGATCGGTGTTGACGGCGTAGATGGTACTGCCCACCAGCAGCGCGATCCGCTTGGCGCCCAACTGCAAAAGGATGCGTGTCATCTCGCAGGCAGCCGCGACCTGATCGTTGTCTGCCTGCGGGATGGTCTTGTCCTCGCTGCGTCCGATGAGCACAAAAGGTGTCTCGTATTGCCGCAAAAGTTCGATGCAGGGATCATCCGCCATGGCGTAGGTCAGGATCACGCCGTCCACCTTGTGGTTGGCCAGCTGCCGCTGCAGCTGCGAATACTCGGTGTTGGAGGCGTAGCAAAGCATCAGGTCATAGCCGCGCTGGTCTGCCATGATGCAGATGCCGCCCATGCACTTGCGCAAAAAGGGCAGATCCAGCGTAATAAAGCGCTGTGGCACGATCATGGCAATGTTGTTGGTGCGCACCTTTTCGCCGCCCTGCGGGGCGGCAGGCTCGGTGCGGGTGCGTCCTAGATAGGCATATACCTTGGCGCGGGTCTCCTCACTGATGCGTCCCTTTCCGGAAAGTGCGCGTGATACCGTTGTTTTAGAAACACCAAGCGCATCGGCCACCTGCTCGATCGTCATTTTTTCGGTTTCCTTTGCAGCCACAGGATATCCTCTCCTTTTCACAGAACTGCGCAACAGTGCGCCACCCCAGCATACCGGGATAAGCCCGCTTTGTCAAGTACGAAAGCAAACAAAAAGCGTTCTGCTTTTTTGACAGAACGCTGAAAGTTGGTATTTTTGTGCCTTACAGGACCTGCTCGCCGTTTTTCCAGACGGCCGTTCCGTAACGGTTCAGCGCAACACCGCCTACTTCGACCGGATGTTCATTGCAGTTCTGTACAAAGACGAACGTACCGCGCCGCGCGGCCAGAACGCCGTCCGGCAGAGCTTCCGGCCATGCCGGGGTCAGCCCAGCCTCCCGCGCTGCATCGCAGTAAAATGCGCGATAAAACGCAGCATCAAAACGGCTTGCCAGATAGTAGGCGCGGCCCTCCCCGTAGGAGTGGACAGCCACCGCCGGGCAGTTTGCATAATAGTCCTCGGCATAAACGCTCAGCGGTGTGGCAGGGTCGGTGTCGTTCAGACTTGCGACCTCGCATAGAACCGAAGCCTGCGTTTCCGGCAAAGTGGAATCGTCCATCGAGGTGCAGCGGCAGGTTTCGCCGTCATACATTCCGTCGATCTCAGTGCGGCGCAGGCCCAGCAGGTCGGTCAAGCCGTAGGGCGTGTCACCCAGACGGCACAAATCGCTTTCATCCACCACACCGGTCCAGTATGTAACCACGACCGTACCACCATTCCGGGCAAAATCACAGAGTTTTTGGGCAAAGGCATCGGTCAGCAAATAAACCATCGGAACAACGACCAAGCCATAACCCGTCAAATCGGATTCCTGATTCACGAACTCCACCGCAATGCCTTCCCGCGCAAGAGCATTGTAGTGCAGCTTCAGCTCGTCCCAGTAGCCCATCCCTGCATTGCGCGGGCCGCAGGAACCTTCCAATGCCCACTTGTTTTCCCAATCGTGGACGATCGCCGCCTGCTTCTCGCGGCAGACTGTTGCAATCTCCGAGAGCGCTTCCAGCTTTTGGCCCACACCGACTGTTTCCCGGAAGGGACGGGCATCCTCCCGGCCATCATGGCCGACGACTGCACCATGGAACTTTTCTTCAGCGCCGCGGCTGGCTCGCCACTGGAAGTAAAGCACACTGTCCGAACCATGTGCAACCGTCTGCAGAGCCGCAAGCTCCGCAATGCCGGGGCGCTTCTGTTTGGAGATCGGCTGCCAGTTGGTAAAGCTGGGGCTGGATTCCATCAGCAGGAAGGGCCTGCCCTTCATGGAGTAATACAGGTCGTGCATCAGGGCCGTATCCAACACTGTTTCTTCCACTGTTTCGCTGGGCTTGTGCCATGTGGGATAGTTGTCCCAGCTGGCCACGTCGATCTCCTTGGACATTTTGAAATAGTCGATGCCATCAAACCGGTACATCATGTTTACCGTGAACTTTGCATCCGGCGCAAATTCTTTCACGGTATCACGCTCATATTTCAAAAAATCAATATGCCGGTCACTGACAAAGCGCTTCCAGTCCAGCGCAAGACCCTGCACGGCATTTTCCCCCTGCGGGGCAGGGCTTTCGATTTGTTCCCAAGCGGTATAGTCGTGGCTCCAGAACCGGGCGTTCCATGCCTTGTTCAAGGCATCCAAAGAGCCATACCGTTCCTTGAGCCAGCAGCGGAACGCGGCCTGACACAGCTCGCAATGGCAGTCGCCGCTCATCTCGTTGGAGATATGCCAGAGCAGGACAGCCGGGTCATTGCCGAACCGCTGCGCCAGCATCTGGTCGATGATGCGGACTTTTTCCCGGTAAACCGGCGATGTATAGCAGTAATTCTGCCGCCGGTTGTACAGCTCCCGAACCCGGTCTGCCCGGACTCGGCGCACCTCGGGGTATTTGTGTGCCATCCAAGCGGGGCGGGCCGCACTGGGCGTTGCAAGGATCGTATAGATTCCATTGGCATACAGGTTATGGACGATGTCTGCCAGCCAATCCAGCTCAAATACCCCCTCCTGCGGTTCCAATGTGGACCATGAGAACACGCCCAGCGTCACAGTATTAACGTGTGCCTTTTTCATCAGTTCGATGTCCTGCGCCAGAATATCGGGCCGGTCCAGCCACTGTTCCGGGTTGTAGTCTCCGCCATGAAATAATCTGAGCTGCTGCATGATAGCGGCCTCCTTTGGTTGCGCAAATTGCGCAACATTTTTATCGGATAGGGTTGCGTTCGATACAAAGTATAGCAAGAACCTCCGCAAGATGCAATGCAGCTATATGGAATTTCGTTGTAATAAGCTGAACGTTTGATGCAGCATAAGAAACCATCCATGGATGCTTTGGAAGATTCCACAACGTTCATGTGGGATTTATAGGCAGGTTGTCAAAATGCAGAAATACATTGATTGAACGGGAAAACACTTGAACGCCATGCTATAAGTCCTACGATCACCGCTTTATCACAATAAAATTTGCAAAACCATCTTGACGCACCTTGTAAACCTTGACACTCTCTGTCACAAATTCCACTGAGCTTGTCGGGGCGAGGCCCGACAAGCTCTGCTCACGATGCACAGAATGCAGACAATGCAAGGAAAAACACGGCTTTCCCGCCGGTGTGCAAAAAGTGTGCAAAAGTGTGCAGAGCCCCAGAAAATGGAAAATCCCACGAGGAATCTTACGATTCTTCGTGGGATTTTGGTGCGCTCGAGGGAACTCGAATCCCTGGCCCTCTGATTAAAAGTCAGATGCTCTACCGGCTGAGCTACGAGCGCATATTCTGCGGCAAAACAATACCGCCGAATAATATTACCACAATTGGCTGCAAAATGCAAGAGCAGCGCTCAAAAAAGCGGAAATTTCGGTATTATACAAAAAATCACTTAAAAAGCTTTTGCGCCCGGTGCTGCAGCAGCTCCACCAGCAGACCGGTATAGATGCTGACCATGGAGGGCGTCTCGCCCAGCTCCATGGCCTTACGCTGGGGCAGGTCGGCCAAGCGTCCTTTGTACAGGCACTTCAGCTGGGGCAGCAGGGTATAGTCGTTTGGGTGCATCAGGGTGCTGTCCTTGGGCAGCGCCAGCGCACCGCTTTGTTCCAGCACCTCGCTGACGAACTGCGAGCAGAAATAATGGTGGCGGCGCTGCCAGCGGATATGCAGCCCGCACAAGATCAGCCCCAGCGTGTTGAAGCTGTACTCCTCGCTGTGACGCATGAACTCCTCGGCGCAGTGCAGGGCGCGGAAATAGGCCTCGTCGGACACCTCCAGCGTGTACAGCGCACAGGGGGCGTCGTCCCGCAGACGGAAAACGCCCTTGTTCAGGTATTCTTTGCTGGGACCCGCCGGGAACATGGTGTAGCCGTTTTTACGGGTGGAGCTGTACAGGCAACTCAGCTCCGCATCAAAGGCCATGGAGGCGTGGGTATAGTTGGCTCCGGTGGCGGCATAGACCAGCTTGGACAGCAGCGTGCCGGAGCGGGTGAGCAGGATGTAGATGGTTTTCATGGCAGTTCCTTTATATGTGGGCCGCCGCAGCGGGCGAAAAAGTGTTTCTGTTTAAAATAAGTATAGCACAAGTAAAGTCCTTTTGCCAGAAAAACGTTTGAACCAACGCAAAAATTGCACATTGGAACAAAGCGGGCGGCGAGTCGGGGCAAAAACTGACCGGTTTTCCATGTATCCCTGCTCGTCAAACTTTTATCAAAATGTCGGTTTTTCCCCGTCCCGCCTTATTTTTCACAGTCTGCATCCCTGCCGGGCTTCGTGAAATTACTTAATGTGGGAAAGCCTGTTTATGAAATTTGTTTCTTTTTTGCAAACAGAACCTTCCATTTATTGCTTTTGGAAAGCTTTTGTGTATAATGATAGACAGGAGAATTTGCATTGCATCGTTCTGTGCAGTCTCCCCCTTATGCGGTGTCCGTACCATAAATGGCGCTGCATCTCCTACACAGAGTTATGTAAGGATCAAACGAAAGTAGAGGTACGCAAATATGGCAAAGTTGGATCTTACCAAGTATGGCATCACCGGCACGACTGAAGTCGTGCACAACCCCTCCTACGAGCAGCTGTTCGCCGAGGAGACCAAGCCCGAGCTGGAAGGCTACGAGAAGGGCCAGGTCAGCGAGCTGGGTGCTGTGAACGTGATGACCGGTATCTACACCGGCCGTTCTCCCAAGGATAAGTTCATCGTGATGGACGAGAACTCCAAGGACACCGTGTGGTGGACCAGCGATGAGTACAAGAACGACAACCACCCCGCTTCCGAGGAGGCTTGGAAGGCTGTCAAGGAGATCGCTCAGAAGGAGCTGTCCAACAAGCGCCTGTACGTCGTGGATGCTTTCTGCGGCGCCAACAAGGATACCCGCATGGCAGTGCGTTTCATCGTGGAAGTGGCCTGGCAGGCACACTTTGTTACCAATATGTTCATCCGTCCCACCGCTGAGGAGCTGGAGAACTTCGAGCCTGATTTCGTTGTTTACAACGCTTCCAAGGCTAAGGTCGAGAACTACAAGGAGCTGGGCCTGAACTCCGAGACTGCTGTGCTGTTCAACATCACCAGCAAGGAGCAGGTCATCGTCAACACCTGGTACGGCGGCGAGATGAAGAAGGGCATGTTCTCCATGATGAACTACTTCCTGCCGCTGAAGGGCATCGCTTCCATGCACTGCTCTGCCAACACCGATAAGGAGGGCAAGAACACCGCCATCTTCTTCGGTCTGTCCGGCACCGGCAAGACCACCCTGTCCACCGATCCCAAGCGTCTGCTGATCGGCGACGACGAGCACGGCTGGGACGACAACGGCGTGTTCAACTTCGAGGGCGGCTGCTACGCTAAGGTCATCAACCTGGATAAGGACTCCGAGCCCGATATCTACAACGCCATCAAGCGCAACGCTCTGCTGGAGAACGTCACTCTGGATGCCGAGGGCCACATCGACTTCGCTGACAAGTCCGTCACCGAGAACACCCGTGTGTCCTACCCCATCAACCACATCCAGAACATCGTGCGTCCCGTTTCTTCTGCTCCCGCAGCAAAGAACGTGATCTTCCTGTCTGCTGACGCCTTCGGCGTTCTGCCCCCGGTCTCCATCCTGACCCCGGAGCAGACCCAGTACTACTTCCTGTCCGGCTTCACTGCAAAGCTGGCAGGCACCGAGCGCGGCATCACCGAGCCCACCCCCACCTTCTCCGCCTGCTTCGGCCAGGCCTTCCTGGAGCTGCACCCCACCAAGTATGCTGAGGAGCTGGTCAAGAAGATGCAGAAGAGCGGCGCCAAGGCTTATCTGGTCAACACCGGCTGGAACGGCACCGGCAAGCGCATCTCCATCAAGGATACCCGCGGCATCATCGATGCTATCCTGAGCGGTGCCATCAACGAGGCTCCCACCAAGAAGATCCCCTACTTCGACTTTGAGGTTCCCACCGCTCTGCCCGGTGTTGACCCCGCCATCCTCGATCCCCGCGACACCTACGCAGATGCCGCTCAGTGGGAAGAGAAGGCAAAGGATCTGGCCGGCCGCTTCGTGAAGAACTTCGCCAAGTACGAGGGCAACGAGCACGGCAAGGCTCTGGTCTCCGCAGGCCCCCAGCTGTAAGCTGAAACCCGCATTTTTCTTCTGAACTCCATATAAAATAAGCGCCCGCCCCGTGGTTTTGCTCAAACCATCGGGCGGGCGCTTTGCTGTTTGTGCGTATTGTATTTTTAACCGGTTTATGTTATTCTATAAAAAGAAAGGCACTGCGCTGTAGTTGCAGGTGGTCAAGCTCCTCCCGGCATCCGATGTCCGGGGGTGCTCAATTTTTTGTGTTCCTCCGGACGGTTTGAATGTTCTTACAGGATACCGAAAGGAGGAATCCGTTATGGATTTGTTAAATATTGTTTTCAGTGTACTGAACCTTCTGGCTACCGTCATCATTGGTGTCATTCAGGTGACATGGATGATCTCGCGGGATGTCTTTCGGAGCAGACCCAAAGCGAAGCATTATTTCAAAAACAAAAAAGATTGACCGCCTCTGTTCTTCCCCAACCGAGCGGTCAATCTTTTGACATAATCCCGGGAAGGAACTGACCACATCTACAGCCAGTGCCTTTCCTCTGTTTTTATTATAGTAGCATCGCCGCTTTTTGTCAAGGGCACCCACAGGGTGTCTTTTCTTTTGTCCGGGTAAACAGAGCGTCGATTGCGTTTTATGCTGCCTTATGCTATGCTCTTTCCAAGGGAGTTGATAAAATGGATGCCAGAACCTTCGGAAATTATCTGAGCCGGATGCGCAAAGCGCAGGGGCTGACACAGGCTGAACTGGCGGAACAGCTGCACGTTACCGACAAGGCTGTCAGCCGCTGGGAGCGGGGCATCGGTCTGCCGGATATCAACACACTGGAACCGCTGGCAGATGCGCTGGGGCTGACCCTTGCCGACCTCATGCATTGCCGTGCCCCGGAAGAAGCCGATGCCGCACCGACCATCCAGCTGGAAGATTTCTTTACCATGCTGCGCCGACAGCACACCGTAGATTGGCATTCCGTGCGCACTGCCCTGCTTGGACTGAGCATTGCGCTTGCCTTGTGGGGCGTTTTTGCCTGTCCCGGCGCCATTGCCGTGCACTGGCATAGTCTCAGCGACGGTTCTCTTCAGCCAGACGGCTGGATGCCTTCTTTCCTCATTTTCCCGTTGTGTGCAGGTATTGAATTTTTATCGCTTGAGATCTGGAACAGCTTTGAACAGACCGGCTATTATCGCCGCCGGGGTGAGATCAATCTTTTCATCATTCACGCCATGTCCTTCGGCACACGCTCTGCCCGATGGATGAAGGTTGTACTGGATCTTCTGTTTTTCTTTTGCTTTGGTTTTGTGATTCCATTTGTAGAAGCATGGATGATTTTTTTGAACTGATACCGCCCATTTCCGTAAAAAAGGGGACAGCGGAGCGCCCGCAGGCGCTCCGCTGTCCCCTTTCAAAACAATGATTCAGCCCAGCAGCTCCAGCACACCGGCCTTGGGGCGGGCACCCACGGCCTGACGCACCAGCTTGCCCTGCTCGAACACCAGCAGGGTGGGGATGCTCATTACCCCGAACTGCGCTGCCAAGTCCGGCTGCTCGTCCACGTTCACCTTGCCCACCTTTACATCGGTGCGCTCCTCGGCAACCTCGTCCACCACAGGGCTCAGCATCCGGCAGGGGCCGCACCAGCTGGCCCAGAAGTCCAGCAGAACCGGCTTTTCGCTGTGGAGCACTTCCTGTGCAAAGTTTTCCTTGGTAATGTTGATGACTGCCATATTGTTTCCCTCCTGAATGGGTGTTGTGTTTTACTGACACCCTCAGTATACCCCATACGCCGCCCGCTTTTCCGTGACCGGGTCACGCAGGCGCAAAAAAAAGCCGCTCCGGGCGCACCCGGAGCGGCTTTTTTTGAAGGAGGTAACGAGGTAAATGAATAAGGATCTCCCAACGCTTATCCCGGGGTGCAGGCCCCGGACAGGCGCTCAGGCAAAGAAGGAAATAACCAGTGCTACCAGGAAGCCCACGCCGCCGACCAGCGTTTCCATGATGGTCCAGGTCTTGAGGGTGGTCTTTTCGTCCATGCCCACAAGGCTCTTCACCAGCCAGAAGCTGGAGTCGTTGAAGTGGGAGCAGACGGTGGAGCCGCCTGCAATGGCAGCGGTGACACAGGCGAGGTACAGCGGGCTCAGCTCGGTGATGCCGGGCATGGCGGAGATGATGCCGGCGGCCATGGTCATAGCCACGGTAGAGGAACCCACCGAGATGCGCACCAGAGCAGCCACGATGAAGGCGACCAGCACCAGCGGCAGGCTGGCGTTTGCCACGGCGTTGCCGATGACATCGCCCAGACCGGAGTTCTGCAGCATGTAGCGCAGCACGCCGCCGCAGGCGGTGACCAGCAGGATCATGCCGGTGGGCTCCAGAGATTTGGTCATGATCTTTTCCAGCTGGGCGTTGTTATAGCCGTGACGGGTGCCCAGCAGGTACATAGCGGCGATGGTAGCCAGCAGCAGAGCCATGAAGGGCTCGCCGAGGAAGGCCAGAACGGGCTGGATGCCAGCCAGTGCGGGCACCACCTTTGCCACAGAGTTTGCGATGATGAGCAGCAGCGGGATCATGATGATGCCCACGATGGTGCCGAACTTGGGCAGCTTGCTCTCGTCAATGTCTGCCTGCTGAGCCACATGCTCAGGGACTTCGATCATGTACTTTTTGCCGCAGATGGAGCCCCAGATGGGACCGGCGGCGATCATGGCAAAGATGCCGCAGAAGATGCCGATGAGGATGACCCAGCCAAGGTCAACGCCCAGCATGGTAGCCACCAGCACGGGACCCGGCGTGGGAGGGATGAAAGCGTGGCCGACAGCCAGACCGGCCAGCAGGGGAATGACGTAGTACAGAACAGAGCGCTTGGTGCGCTTTGCCAGAGAGAAGGCCAGCGGGATGAGGATGATCAGACCGGCGTCAAAGAACACCGGCATGGCAACCACCAGACCCGTGATGCCCAGTGCCCACGCGGCCTTTTCGTCACCGAACTTCCGCACCATGGTCACAGCCAGCGTCTGCGCGCCGCCGGATTCCTCCAGAATGGCGCCGAACATGGAACCGAGACCCACCAGAAGGGCGATGCCCTTTAAGGTGTTGCCGATGCCCTCGTTCACCGAGCCGATGATGTCGGACAGGGGCATACCGGCCATCAGGCCGATGCCCACCGCACCGATCAGGATGGAGATCATGGCGTGGACCTTGAACTTGATGATAAGGATGAGCAATAGGATCAGGCCTGCCACGGCAGCAAAAACCAGCCGTGCCGCATCGGGTGTTGCAACTGCTGTCATAGAAATTTCCTCCGTTTCGTGATTTTTGGTTGCACTTATCCAAGCCGTCCGGAAAAACGCGCCGGGCGGTTTACTTCTTGTTATTTATTTGGAGTGGTTTACTCCATGTATGCGCCCTTCATGGGGCTGACAGCGTGCTGAGAGTAGAGCTTCAGCAGACCCTTGGTGTACTTGGGAGCCTTGGGCTTCCAGTTGGCGCGGCGCTCGGCAAGGATGGCGTCCATCTCCTCGGGGGTCTTGGGCTCACCTTTCACGCCCACGATAGCCAGCTTACGGTTATGCACATCGATCTGGATCAGGTCGTCGGGCTCCACCAGTGCGATGGGGCCGCCCACAGCAGCCTCGGGGCTGACATGGCCGATGACCGGGCCGCGGCTTGCGCCGGAGAAGCGGCCGTCGGTGATGAGGGCCACGCTGGAAGCCAGCTTCGGGTCGGCGCAGATGGCTTCGCCCGTGTAGAACATCTCGGGCATACCGCTGCCGCGGGGGCCCTCGTAGCGGATAAAGATGGCGTCACCGGGCTTCACCTCGCCGTGCAGCACAGCGGAGATGCACGCCTCCTCGCTGTCGTAGGGCTTGGCGCGCAGGGTGGCTTCAAACATATTCTTGGGGCAGGCGGTGTGCTTGATGACGCAGCCTTCCGGGGCAAGATTGCCCTTCAGGATGGCGATGCTGCCGTCGGTGCCCTTGGCGTTATCAAAGCTGTGGATGATATCCTCGCGGCTGACCGGGCGGGCAAAACCGGCGGTCTTTTCGGCCAGGATGGCGTCGCAGTGCTCATAGAAGCCGTTCTTCTTCAGCTCTTCGAGGTTCTCGCCCAGCGTCTTGCCGGTGACGGTCATCACGTCCAGATGCAGCATGGACTTGATCTCCTCCATCACGCGGGGCACACCGCCTGCATAGTAGAAGTACTGTGCGGGCCAGTCGCCGGAGGGACGGATGTTCAGCAGGTAGTGCGCACCCCGGTGCATCCGGTCAAAGGTGTCGGCGTCGATCTCGATGCCGAACTCATGCGCGACAGCGGGCAGGTGCATGGTCGCGTTGGTGGAGCCGGAGATGGCGGCGTGGACCATGATAGCGTTCTCAAAGCTCTTCTTTGTCACGATGTCCTTGGCGGTGATGCCCTTCCTGACCAGCTCCATCAGCTGCTTGCCGGCATCGTAGGCGGCCTGCTTCAGCTCCGGGGCGGTGGCGGGCATCAGGGCGGTGCCCGGCAGCATCAGACCCAGTGCCTCGGCCATGACCTGCATGGTGGAGGCGGTGCCCATGAAGGAGCAGGCACCGCAGCTGGGGCAGGCGTTGTGCTTGTAGTAGTCCAGCTGGCTGTTGGGGATGACGCCGGTCTTTTCCCATGCGTCAAACTTGCCGATCTGCTCCAGCGTCAGCAGCTCGTTGATGGCGCAGGCGGGGTCGCTGACCACATATTCTTTCGGCAGGGTGTGGGCCTCCATGACGCCGCCGGTGACCACGATGGCGCTCATGTCCTTCAGGCGGCCAATGCTCATCAGCATGGCGGGCACGGACTTGTCGCAGCTGGCGATGAACACGCCGCCGTCATAGACGCTGGCGTTTGCCTGTGCTTCCACCAGATTCACGATGGCATCCCGGTGGGGCAGAGAGTAGTTGATGCCGTCATGGCCCTGTGCAATGCCGTCGCACATATCGGTGGCAAAATAGCGGGCAGCCTTGCCGCCGTTGTCGTTGACCGCCTGCACGGCTTCCTTGACGAACTGATCCAGATGGGCGCTGCCGGGGTGGCTGTCGCCGAAGGTGCTTTCCACCATGATCTGGGGCTTGGAAAGGTCATCGACCTTCCAGCCCATACCCATCTTCAGCGGGTCATTCTCGGGTGCCAGTGTACGGACTTCCTGTGAACGTAACTCCATATTCATTACCTCCAAATACTGCTTTCTTTCGTCCTTTTTTCCGTAGGACCTTTTGTGATTTTATTGTAAATCCGCAGACGTCTCTTTGCAAGTTGTCACGGGCATGTCCTACTTTTTGTGCAAAAACTCTGGGATACATCATGCACACTGCCCAAATCCGGGCGAATTTTGCCCGAAATCAGCCACCAAAGCGGCTTTTGGCAAAAATGCAGAGAAAAAGTCGTCTGATGATTTTGTCAGGTGAAACAACAGCAAAACAGCTCGTGTGTGTTGCAGGGCGGTAAAGCGGTAATAGCAGGCTTATCAAGTTTCGCAAATAAAAAACAGGGGCTGTTGCACACGCGACAGCCCCTGTCTTTTTACGAACAGGCGTAAGGATCCAGCAGTATCCATCCCCAAAACAAAAGCATGTGCAACAAATTTTCTCGAAAATCAGAAATTTTCAATGGATCTGTGATGCACATGCTTTTTTAAATTGTTCGATTATCCGTTCGATTTTGAAAAGAGCTGCTGCACTTTCGGCTAAAACGATGTGCAGCAGCCCCTTAAAATTCGAACGCGTATTGCTATAAAAGAGCGCTTACCTGCCCAGCATCTCGTGGGCGGTCTTGCAGATGGTGGCAGCGTCCAGACCAAACTTCTTCAGCAGATCCCATGCGGGGCCGGAGCAGCCGAACACGTCCTGCACGCCCACGCGGCGCACGGGGGTGGGCTGCTTCTCGCTCAGGACGGCGCAGACGGCCTCGCCCAGACCGCCGATGACGTTGTGCTCCTCGGCGGTGATGACCTTGCCGCACTCCTTTGCCGCCTTGATGACGATCTCCTCGTCCAGAGGCTTGATGGTGTGGATGTTGATGACCCGGGCGTGGATGCCCTCGGCAGCCAGCTGCTCAGCAGCCATGCGGGCCTCGTTGACCATCAGGCCGGTGGCGATGATGGCAATATCGTTGCCCTCGGTCAGCTGTTCGCCCTTGCCCAGCTCAAAGTGGTAGTTGGCCTCATCGTGGAACACCGGCACAGCCAGACGACCAAAGCGCAGATAGACAGGGCCTTCCATGGCGTAGGCGGCGCGCACAGCGGCGCGTGCCTCGATATCATCGGCGGGGCAGATGACGGTCATGCCGGGGATGCTGCGCATCAGGGCAAAGTCCTCGCAGCACTGGTGGGAAGCACCGTCCTCGCCCACGGAGATGCCGCCGTGGGTGGCACCGATCTTCACGTTCAGGTGGGGGTAGCCCACAGAGTTGCGCACCTGCTCGAAGGCGCGGCCGGCTGCGAACATGGCAAAGCTGGAAACAAAGGGCACATAGCCCATAGCGGCCAGACCTGCGGCCACGCCTACCATGTTGCCCTCGGCGATGCCGCAGTCAAAGTGACGGTCCGGGTATGCCTTCTGGAACATGCCGGTCTTGGTAGCGGCGGCCAGATCGGCGTCCAGCACCACCAGATCATCGTGGCCTTCCGCGGCCAGCTCCTTCAGGGTGTTGCCGTAGCTGTCGCGGGTCGCGATCTTTTTCACGTCTGCCATCTCAGTTCTCCTCCTGTTCCAGCGCGGCATAGGCGGCGTTCAGCTCGTTCATGGCCACCTGATACTCTTCATCGTTGGGGCCCTTGCCGTGCCATGCAACGGAATTGGTCATATAGGAAACGCCGGTACCCTTGACGGTATCCAGAATGATGCAGGTGGGCTTTTCGGTCTCGGCGTGGAAAGCCTGCACGGCGCTCTCGATCTGGTCAAAATCGTGGCCGTTGATGGTGACCACGTTGAAGTTGAAGGCGCGGAGCTTATCTTCCAGCGGGGCGCTGTTCATGACCGTCTCGGTGGTGCCGTCGATCTGCAGATGGTTGCGGTCCAGCATCACGCACAGGTTGGCAAGGCCGTAGTGGGCGGCAAACATAAAGGCCTCCCAGCATTCGCCCTCTTCCACCTCGCCGTCACCCAGAATGGCGTAAACGTTCACGGCAGAGCCGGCGTGCTTTGCGCCCAGCGCCATGCCGCAGGCGGCAGAGATGCCCTGACCCAGACTGCCGGTGGACATATCCACGCCGGGCACGCTGTTCATGTTGGGGTGGCCCTGCAGGCGGCTGCCGATCTTGCGCAGGGTCTTGAGCTCTTCCACCGGGAAGAAGCCCCGCTCTGCCAGCGCTGCGTACAGCGCCGGGGCGGCATGACCCTTGGACAGCACCAGACGGTCGCGGTTCGCCATCTTGGGCTGGGCAGGGTCTACGTTCAGTTCCTTAAAGTACAGATAAGACAGCACGTCCGCGATGCTCAGACTGCCGCCCGGATGACCACAGCCTGCACTGTGGGTCCCTTCGATCACGCCCATGCGGATGTGGCAGGCGTGCTTTTTCAGGGTAAGTTTTTCAGCATTTGTCATGATGGTCCTCCCGTATGAACCTCAGAATTCATGCGCTCAAAAAAGCCTCTCGTCAGCGCCCCGGCGTCAAGACTGCCGCAGCGCGCTTTTTTTCAATTTTATATTATCCATTCTGTGCAAAAAGGTCAAGCTTCTTCCAGCAAAATGTACAGCCCCGGGGAAATTTTTTTGTGGAAAGACCGATTTTTGTCTATTTTGCAGACATCCCGCCCCGCTTGACAGGGGCAAAATGGTTTGTTATACTTTTGACCATCGTTCCGGCAGGAAGCCGGGCACGGGCAGGCAGCAGCCTGCCGCTTCCCTTGCAAGCAATATTTTTTTGAAACAGACGCCACGAAGGGGTCTGCCTTTGGCATGGAATGCCGGGGCAGATCCCTTTTTATATTGCGGCTGAAAAAAGGAGGAACCCTTATGAAAACCAAAACCACCCCGTCCGTGCGGCAGCTGGTGCTGGCCGCCCTGTTTTTAGCGCTGGCCTTTGTGCTGCCCCTGCTCACCGGTCAGGTGCCCAAGGTGGGCAATATGCTCTGCCCGATGCACTTCCCGGTGCTGCTGTGCGGTTTTGTGCTGGGCGGCCCGTGGGGGCTGGCCGTGGGCTTTGCCGCCCCGCTGCTGCGCTCGGTACTGTTCGGGATGCCCCCCATGTTCCCGGTGGCCATCTCCATGGCCTTTGAGCTGGCCACCTACGGGCTGGTGTCCGGGCTGGTGTGGCGCAAAGTAAAGCACAGCCTGCCCGCGCTCTATGCCGTGCTGCTGACCGCCATGGTGTCCGGGCGCATCGTATGGGGCATCGTGCGCTTTGTGCTGGCCGGGCTGACCGGCGGCAGCTTCCCCTTCAGCGCCTTTTTGTCCGGGGCGCTGTTCACCGCCGTGCCGGGCATCGTGGCGCAGCTGGTGCTCATCCCACTGCTGCTCACCGCCCTGCAAAAGGCCGGCTTTGCGGACTGACCCCCTGCGCGCACCCTTTGTGCAAAAAAACGATACTTCAACCGGTTTTTAAGGCACTTTTTCCAAAAGAAACGGAAAACCGGAAAAATTGTGCCGTTTTGTGGCTTTCTGTTGGCAAATGTGATAAACTTGGACTAGATGCGGGCGTGTGCCGCTGTGCACCGCCCACAAAGAGTAAATGAAGAAGAGAGGTCGTTTATCGTGAAGATCATTCGTACAAAGGACTACGCTGATATGTCCCGCAAGGCAGCAAACATCATTTCTGCGCAGGTCATCATGAAGCCGGACTGTGTGCTGGGTCTGGCTACCGGCGGCACCCCCGTTGGCACCTATGAGAAGCTGGTGGAGCGCTACAACGAGGGAGATCTGGATTTTTCCGAGGTCACCTCCGTCAATCTGGACGAGTACCGCGGCCTGCCCAAGGAGCACCCGGAAAGCTACTGGAGCTTTATGCACCGCAACCTGTTCGACCATGTGAACATCGACCCCGCCCACACCAACCTGCCGGACGGCACCAATCTGGATGCCGAGGCCGAGTGCAAGCGCTACGATGAGGTCATCCGCAGCGTGGGCGGTGTGGATCTGCAGCTGCTGGGCATCGGCCATGACGGCCACATCGGCTTCAACGAGCCCCACGATGCCTTTGATCTGGGCACCCACTGCGTGGATCTGACGCAGGAGACCATCGAGGCCAACAAGCGCTTCTTTGACGGCAACGTGGATCTGGTGCCCAAGCAGGCCTATACCATGGGCATCCGCACCATCATGCAGGCACGCAAGGTGCTGATGGTGGTCAACGGCGCAGGCAAGGCCGAGATCGTCAAGAAGGCCTTCTTCGGCCCCGTCACCCCCGAGGTGCCCGCAAGCATTCTGCAGCTGCACCCGGACTTCATTCTGGTGGGCGATGAAGAGGCTCTGAGCCTGATCTGATCGTTTTTATTAAATCTCGGGGCACCGGAACACCTGCGGGCGTTCCGGTGTTTCTTTTTTGAAGGGGAAGAACCCTCTCAGTCATCGCTACGCGATGCCAGCTCCCCCGAGGGGGGAGCTTTATTTGTGCTGACCGGCAGATTGCAAAAAGCTCCCCCCTCGGGGGAGCTGGCTGCGACCAGCGGGAGCAGACTGAGAGGGTTGACCCCATTTTGCTATCCTCTCTTTACATTCCGCTGAAAAAGCGGTATTCTTTTTCAAGAACAAACACACTTCCCGGGAGGAGACCATGGATATCCGCCAGCTGCACTACTTTTTGACCCTGTGCGAAGAAATGAATTATACCCGCGCCGCACAGCGGCTGTTCCTGTCGCGGCAGGCACTGCGCCAGAGCATCTCTGCGCTGGAAGCCGAAATGTGCGGGCCGCTGTTCATCAGCGCCCACCACAAGCTGGCGCTCACAGACCGGGGCATGAGCCTGCAGCGCCATGCCGCCCCGGTGGTGGAGCAGTTCCAGCAGATGCAGGCCGCGCTGCGGGCAGAGATCCAGTCTGCCCAGCCGGTGCGCATCGGCATCAGCGTGGCGCTGGTGCCGGACTATCTGCCCGGGCTGGAGACCCAGCTGGACAAGTTCCGGCAGCAGTACCCCCATGTGGAGATGCGGTTCCGTCTGCTGGACAACGACGCCGTAGCCGATGGGGTAGAGCAGGGCGAGCTGGACGCAGGGCTGGTCATCGACCTTGGCTGCGCAGCGCCGGTGCTGGCGCGCACCACCCTGCGGGCAGACCCCGCCTGCCTGCTGGTGCCCCGGGGACACCCCTTCTGGGAAAAAGAGCGCATCCCGCTGGCAGAGCTGCGCGGGCAGCGGGTGCTGCTGCCCAGCCTGCGGCAGGATCTGTTCAGCCCGCTGTGGGCGGCCTGTGCCCGGGCGGGTTTTGCGCCCAACGCCGAGATCGGCCCCAGCTTTTATCAGGCCTACTATCTGGTGCAGGAGCAGCTGTGCACCTGCCTGACCCGCTACGAGCCCGGCGCCCGCCGGGAGCTGGACCGGGTGCGGGACGTGCTGCTGGAGGATATGCCCCCGCTGTGCGTCTCGCTGGTGCAGCGGCGGGACACCAGTTCCGCCTACATCGACCTGCTGCGCAGCTACCTGTTAGAGGTTCTGGGCAGCACCGCCAGCCTGCCGCCCCGCCGGGGACGGCCTGCAAAGCCCTTCTACACCGCGCCGGTGCTTTCCAGCGCCGCCGCCAAGGCTGTCCCGGAGCATCCCGCCCCGGGCACTCAGCTGCCCTTTGCGGGCGGCAGCAACTTCCGGGAGCTGGGCGGCTACCACGCCGACGAAGGCAAGACCGTAAAGTGGGGGCAGATCTACCGCGGCCTCCCCACCGGGCTGCTGACTACCGAGGCCGACCGCGCCCGGCTGGACGGGCTGGGGCTGCGGCTCATCCTTGACCTGCGCAGCGGCGCAGAGGCCGCCAAGCTGCCGGATTATGTACCGGACGGCGCACGGCTGGTGCAGATCTGCGGCCTGCGGGACGCCACCGGGCAGGAGATCGATTTTTCTCCCAACGACATCCAGCGGCTGGTGCAGAGCGTCCCCGCCGGGACAAATCTCTCCCAGCTGATGTACCGCCGGATGCTCACCAGTAACAAGGCCTTCAAGGAGCTGTTCCGTGCGCTGGAAGCCGGCGAGACGCCCATCCTGTTCCACTGCACCTCGGGCAAGGACCGCACCGGCGTAGCCGCCATGCTGATCCTGCTGGCGCTGGGTGCTTCGGATGAGACCATCTGCGCGGATTATGCCCGCACCAACCTCTGCCGCGCCGCCGAGATCGAAAAGGCCATGGCGGACCATGCGGCGGAGATCGCCGCCGACCCGGCGCAAAAAATGCGCTGGCAGACTTCCGCCGGGGTAGACCCGGAGACTGCGCCCTTTGTGCTGCGCACCATCCGGCAGGACTACGGCAGCGCCGAGAGTTATCTGGAAGCCGAATACGGCCTGACCCCCGCCCGCCTGATGCGGCTGCGGCGGATGTATCTGGAGTGAGACGATTTTAAATTTCGGGATAGCGGAGCGTCTGCGGACGCTCCGCTATCCCATTTTCACGGGGAAGAGACGTAACGGCAAACGGCAGCTGCCGCGCTGGTTTCCTGCGGAAACAGCCGCGCGGCGGGGAAGTACCCCTTCCGTCATCGCCTACGGCGATGCCACCTTCCCCAAGGGGACGGCTTCAGAGGTGGCGGCAAGGTTTCCGACATAGCGCAAAGCCATTCTTAGGAAGATTGATTTCCATGGTAAAAGTTGATTTCCTCTTGAAAAAAAGCCTGTTGTCCGATACACTGAAGGTAAACACTTTTACAAGAAGGAATGAAACTGACCATGGCCGCAAAAACGCCTGCCCAGTGGAAAACACTGTTTGAAAACGAACCCTTCCACCGCGAAAACTACTACACCGGCCCCCTTGGCCCGGACTACACCCCCGGCGGCACCTGTCTGCGGCTGTGGGCACCCACCGCTGAAGCAGTCACCGTGACCTTATACCACAAGGGAGACGGCGGTGCCGTGCTGGACACAAAGCCTCTTGTGCGCGGCGCGCAGGGGGTGTGGAGCATCTGGCTGCCCGGGGAGCAGCACGGCCGCTACTACACCTTTGCCGTCACGGTGAACGGCATCACCCGCGAGACCGGCGACCCCTACGCCCGGGCGGCGGGGGTGAACGGCGTCCGCAGCATGATCGTAGACCTTGCCCGCACCGCGCCCTCCGGGTGGGAGCGGGATGTGCGCCCCAGCATCCCCCCGGCGCAACGCGCCGTGTGGGAGGTGAGCGTGCGGGACTTCTCTCAGGATGCCGCCAGCGGGGTGCGCCCGGCGTGGCGGGGCAAATATATGGCCTTTACCCAGCAGGGCACCACCCTGCACGGCGACGGCATCCACCCCACCTGCCTGAACTACCTCAAGCGGTTGGGGGTAAAATACGTCCAGCTGATGCCCATTTTTGATTTTGGCAGCGTAGACGAGGCAAAACCCCTGCTGCGGCAATATAACTGGGGCTACGACCCCACCAACTTCAACGTACCGGAGGGCAGCTACTCCACCGACCCCACCCGGGGCGAGGTGCGCATCCGGGAGTGCCGGGCGATGATCGCCGCGCTGCACGCGGCGGGCATCGGGGTGGTGATGGATGTGGTGTATAACCACACCTACCGCACCGAGAACCCCTTCAACAGCACCGTGCCTTACTACTTTTTCCGGCAGAACCCGGACGGCAGCTTTTCCAACGGCAGCGGCTGCGGCAACGAGTTTGCCAGCGAGCGCCCCATGGCGCGGCGCTACCTCATCGACTCCATCCTCTACTGGGCGAAGGAGTACCACATCGACGGCTTCCGGTTCGACCTGATGGGCCTGTACGACGCCGAGAGCATCAACGCAGTGCGCGCTGCGCTGGATACCTTGCCCGGCGGGCGGGACATCCTGCTGTACGGCGAGCCGTGGCAGGGCGGTGCCAGCCAGCTGCACCGGTACGAAGCCAACAAGGCAAACCTTGCCATGCTCAACGAGCGGGTGGGCATCTTCTGCGATGACACCCGGGACGCCATCAAGGGCGGCTGCTTCGATGCCCGGGAGCCGGGCTATGTGGAGGGCAAGCCCGGCAGCTTCTGGGATATCGGCGCAGCGGTGGCGGCATGGTGCCGCAGCGACCGTCTGCCGCCCCACGCGCCCAGCCAGATCGTGAGCTACGTTTCCGCCCACGACAACTTTACCCTGTGGGACAAGCTGCTCTGCGTCCGCTATGAAAAACCGGAGTTCACCGCCCGGGACACCGTGGCGCTGGCGCAGAACCGGCTGGCGGCGGGCATCTACCTGACCAGCTTCGGTCTGCCCTTCATGCAGGCAGGCGAGGAGTTCGCCCGCACCAAAAAGGGGGTAGGGAACAGCTACCGCTCTTCTCCCGCCCTGAACCGGCTGGACTGGAACCGCGCCGAGCAATACCACGCCCTCGTGGACTACTACCGGGGGCTTCTGGCGCTGCGGGCAGCCTTTCCCCGGCTGGGCAGCACCGACCGTCACGCCCCGGAGGCTTTGCAGTTCTTTGCGCTGGAGCAGCCGCTGGTGGGCTGGACGCTGCCCGCCGTCTGGGGAGACGGCGCGGCATGGAGTGCTTTGTGCGTCTTTTATAACCCCACCGACACCCCCTGCACCGTCTCTCTGCCCGCCGGGCAGTGGAAGCTGCTGAGCGATGGCACCTCTTCCAGCCTGTGGCGCGGCCCCAGCCGCGTTTTTACCGGCAAAGCCGCCCTTGCGCCCTACAGCGCCACCATTTTGGGTGCGGTGTAAGACGATTTGAATGCGCGCCGCGTTCGCTTTGCGCATCATCAGCGGAAAAATTATTTGTGATTTGTAAATCGGGAAAATCTGCGGATTTTCCCGATTTACTTTTTCACGGGAGGGGTCGTGGAGGGAAACGGCATATTTGCGATATGCAGTTTGCGGATGTTGCTTGTGCATTAAAAGCGCAAACTGCTATAAATTTTCAGAGACCCCCATAGCATTTTCTCCAATTCCGGTATTGGTATTTTGATTATATCTACGAAGTTATTTGTTGCAAATACTATTCACCAAAAACATGATTGACAAATATAAATAGTGCTACTATTTTTGATACAGTAAAAACATTTTACAGAAAAGAGGGATTCCCATGCAGAAGTCTTGATGTTTCCAATGCTAACGCCTATGATCTATAATCTTCTTGTTCTACAACGGAGGAAAAGCGATGCGTAATTCTATTCTAAAACAGGCTATTGGTTTGATACTGTGCACAGCAATTTTGCTGGCATCGTTTTCCGTTTATGCTTTTGCCGCCAAAGAGCCGCAAAGCACAAACCGTTCCTCTGATACGGTGTCCTTTGGCGTGCAGACCGCTCAGTTTATCGAATCCCGCACCGGGATCACTGCGGATGGCACACAGAGGCAATATGGCACGCTGGCATTTTCCTTTGAAGTCGAAAATGCTTCTTTTGAAGCCCATCTGCCGATCATCCTGAAAAAACTGCCAGATGGCAGTACGCAGTACGAAACCACATCGGATTGGTTCAACGTTCAGGCAAAGCCGAATCGCAATGCCACCCTTCCGGCCGCACAGCAGGAAGCGGTTCCCCATTGGTATGTAGAACAGGCACAATGCACTGTTTATGAATCGGACACTGATCCTGCCCGTTTGATCCTGACCGTACAGGGCGTGCTGCAGGACGAGAACTGGAATCGCGTGCCTTTCAGCGGTTCCAGTGAATATTACTTCTGAATCCCTCCTTTGTTTTTGACATTCTCTTTTTTATATCCTTAAACCAAAACGAGAGCCGGCGGCTTACAGGCCACCGGCTCTCGCTTTCTTTATGCTGTTTTTCAGCTATTCTCTGCGCCCTTTTCGCCAAGGGTGACATTAACGGTCTGCATCTGACCGCCGCGCGCGACGGTGATCTGGATGGTGTCACCGGCCTTGTGGTTCTGCATCAGGGTGCCAAGGTCGCTCTGGGTGGCGACCTCGCTGCCGTCCACGCTCACGATGCGGTCACCGGCCTGCAGGCCCGCCTTGTCGGCAGGGCCGCCCTTGACCACTTCCACGATGTAGACACCGTAGGCGTTCACGCCCAGCTGGGCGGCGGTCTGGGCATCGGTCACGGCATAGTAGCTGATGCCCAGATAGGGACGGCCGGTCACATAGCCGTTTTCCAGCAGCTCCTGCGCCACCTTGACGGCGTCATTCACCGGGATGGCAAAGCCCAGACCCTCGGCATCGCTGTCGGAGGACTTTGCATTGACGATGCCTACCAGTTCGCCGTTCATGTTGAACAGACCGCCGCCGGAGTTGCCGGGGCTGACGGAGGCATCCATCTGGATCAGGGACATGGTGTTGACAGAGCTGGAGCCCTGAATGCTGACGCTGCGGTTCAGTGCGCTGACGATGCCGCTGGTCACGGTGCCGCCCAGCTCACCCAGAGGGTTGCCCACGGCCATGACGCTTTCGCCCACCTTCAGGCTGTCGCTGTTGCCCACGGTGGCGGGGGTCAGGCCGGTAGCATCGACCTTGACCACGGCGATGTCACTGGTGGTATCCTCGCCCACCAGCGTAGCGGGGTAGTCCTTGTCACCGATGCTCACGGTGATGTTGGAAGCACCGCTCACCACATGGGCGCAGGTGAGGATATAGCCGTCCGAACTGATGATGACGCCGCTGCCCGCGCCGCTTTCCACCTGGCTCTGGCCGTACCACGACCACTGGGAGTAGACCACCTGCTCGGTGGTGATGACCACCACGCTGGGGCTGACCATCTCAGCTACCTGTGCGGTGCTCAGGCCGGTGCCGCTGGTGGCGCTGATGGAATTGCCGGTGCTGTCGGTGCTGCTGTCAGAGCTGGCAGGGCGCTCCACCTGCTGGATGACCACCTTGCTGCCGCCGTATTTTGCGCCCACAAAACCGCCCGCAAAACCCATGGCTGCTGCCAGCACCAGCGCTACGGCGCTGCGTACCAGCTTTCCGGCGCTGAACTTCTTCTTTTTGCGGCGGGGCTTCTCCGGCTGCTGCGGGGCGCTGTACTGCGGCTGCTCCGGCGGGGTGGGCGGCACGCTGCCGCCGTCTGCCGGGGCGGTATAGGCCGGGTGCGCAGGCTGTGCCTCCGGCTCGTTATACTGGTTTGCGGTGTTCATGCCGCTGCTGCCCACGTTGGGGTAGCCGGTATCGGCTGCGCCGCCGGTACCGTTATTGGAAGCGGAATAATCGTATTCCCACTTGTTCTCGTTTTCCATGTTACTACATCCTTCCCTCAAAGGCCGGTCCGCAGGGACATCTGTTCCTTTGAACTGTCCCTATTGTAACTGTCAAATGTGAAAATGAATCGCTTGCGCCGTGAAGAATATGTGAAATGCGGTCCTGTTTTTCCGCCCTTGACAGCAGCGTTTCTGCTTGCTATTGTAAGGGAAGAACATTGGCCCGTCAAGGAGGAGCTTTTTATGGAACTGCGCCGCACCGAACAGGGGTTTGCCCTGTATAAAGAAAAGGACTGCATCGGAGAGTGCACCCTCTCCCCCGCCCCCAAGGGCGCACAGCTTGCCGCCCTGTGCATCCTGCCCCGGTGGCGGCGCAAGGGCTACGGCTCCTACCTGTTAAAAGAAGTATTGCGCAGCTTTGGCGGCTATGACCGGGAAGCTGCCACCGTGTTTACCGCCCCGCTGCCGGAAAACGCCGCCGAGCTTGCCTTCTGGGGCAAATTCGGCTTTGCCGCCGAGGGCGGGCAGCTGGTGCGCCGCCGCACCCCGGATTTAACGGCGGTCAAGTTCGTGCAGGACTTTTTAGCCGCCCGGCTGGTGCACCCGCAGTTATGCGTGGATGCCACCTGCGGCAACGGCGGTGACACCGCCTTTCTGTGCGGACTGACCGCCCCTGCCGGGCGGGTGCTGGCCTTTGACGTGCAGCCCGAGGCCATCCGCTCCACCCGCGCCCGGCTGGAAAAGGCAAATGTGCCCGCCGAGCGGTACAGCCTTATCTGCGGCAGCCACGCCGACTTATTACAGTATGTGCAGCCCGGCACTGCCGATGCAGTCATGTTCAACTTTGGCTGGCTGCCGGGGGCGGACCACGGGGTATTCTCCACCGCGCAGAGCAGCATTCCCGCCTTGCAGGCGGCGCTGCAGGCAGTGCGCCCCGGCGGCATCGTGAGCGCCATCCTGTACAGCGGGGCGGTCATCGGCTCGGACGAAAAACAGGCGGTACTGCGTTTTCTGCGGGCACTTCCACTGAAAAGTTTCACCGTTCTGGTGTGTGATTTTGCCAATTGGGCCGAAACTGCCCCGCTGCCCTGCCTGATCCTGAAAAAATAACGAAAACACTTGCATTATCACGCGTTTTCGTATAGAATAAGGTGCGTATGTGTAAAAACAGGAACCCTCTCAGTCACGGCTGACGCCGTGCCAGCTCCCCCGAAGGGGGAGCTCCGCGCAAAACCTCCCCCTTTCGGGGGAGGTGGCATGACGCAAAGCGGCATGACGGAGAGGGTTTTCTCAGAAAGCAGGATGGAGGCTCCCATGTAAGACACCATCTGTCTGCCATTTATTCTCTGCCTTGCATAGGCAATTTTTATAGGAGAAACTACGATCTATGACAAATCGTGAAGAGATCGAACGCCGCAGGACGTTCGCCATCATCAGCCACCCCGACGCAGGTAAGACCACCCTTACCGAAAAGCTGCTGCTGTACGGTGGAGCCATCAATCAGGCTGGTTCCGTCAAGGGCAAGCAGAGCGCCAAGCACGCCGTGTCCGACTGGATGGACATTGAAAAGCAGCGTGGTATCTCGGTCACCTCTTCGGTGCTGCAGTTCAACTACGCCGGGAAGTGCGTGAACATTCTGGATACCCCCGGCCATCAGGACTTCTCGGAGGATACCTACCGCACCCTGATGGCGGCAGACTCTGCCGTCATGGTCATCGACGCCGCAAAGGGCGTTGAGGCGCAGACCATCAAGCTGTTCAAGGTGTGCACCCTGCGCCACATCCCCATTTTCACCTTCATCAACAAGATGGACCGCGAAGCCCGCGACCCCTTTGAGCTGATGGAGAACATCGAAGAGATCCTGGGCATCAAGACCTACCCCATGAACTGGCCCATCGGCTGCGGCAAGGAGTTCAAGGGCGTGTTCGACCGCAACACCCGCAAGGTGCTGGCTTTCTCCAGCGACGGCCGCGCCAACGGCGTGAAGAAGGTCAGCGAGACCGAGGCCGAGCTGGGCGACCCCGCACTGGACGATCTGCTGACCCCCTACCTGCACCAGCAGCTGGTGGACGAGATCGAGCTGCTGGACGGCGCTGCCGAGGAGTTTGATCTGGAAAAGGTGCTGCGCGGCGAGTTGAGCCCCGTGTTCTTCGGCTCTGCTCTGACCAACTTCGGCGTGGAGCCCTTCCTTGAAAACTTCCTGCGGCTCACCTCCGCCCCGCTGGCCCGCGTGGACAGCCTGACCGGCGAGCCGGTGGACCCCTGCCGGGACGAGTTCTCTGCCTTCATCTTTAAAATTCAGGCCAACATGAACAAGGCCCACCGCGACCGCATTGCCTTTATGCGCATCTGCTCCGGCAAGTTCGAGCGCGGCATGGAAGCCTACCATGTGCAGGAGGGCAAGAACATCAAGCTGGCCACCGGCACCCAGCTGATGGCGCAGGACCGCGCCATCGTGGATGAGGCCTATGCAGGCGATATCATCGGCCTGTTCGATCCGGGCATCTTCTCCATCGGCGACACGCTGTGCACCGGCAAAAAGAAGGTGGAATTTGCAGGCATCCCGACCTTCTCGCCGGAGCACTTTGCGCGCATCGAGCAGAAGGACACCATGAAGCGCAAGCAGTTCGTGAAGGGTATGGAGCAGATCGCGCAGGAAGGCGCCATCCAGATCTTCCGCGAAGTGGGCGGCGGCATGGAAGAAGTGGTGGTCGGCGTGGTCGGCGTGCTGCAGCTGGAAGTGCTGGAGTACCGCCTGAACACCGAGTACAACGTGGAGATCCGCATGCAGCAGCTGCCCTTTGAGCAGCTGCGCTGGGTGCAGAACGACCCCGACACCTACAACCTGCGGGATCTGGACCTGACCAGCGACACCAAGGCTGTGGAGGACATGAAGGGCAACCGCCTGCTGCTGTTCACCTCCGACTGGGCGGTGCGCTGGGCCGAGACCCACAACGAGAGCTTGCAGCTGAGCGAGTTCGGCAACATCTGATAAAAGAGCGCTGCGGAGTGCACCTGCGCTCCGCAGTTCTTTTTTATAGAATAAAAAACACAACAAAGTATGCCAGACATTGGAATGAGGGTTCCCATTGCGGGGAACACTGCTGGCATGGAGGGTAAAGTATATGCAGAATATCAACATTGGCAAAAGCGGTATTGCCGTGCCGTTTCTGGGCATGGGTACATGGGCCATCGGCGGCGGTGCATGGTGGGGCGATAACGACGATGCACTGTCCGTAAAGGCCATCCAGACCGCCGTGGAGCAGGGCATCCAGTGGATCGACACTGCACCCATCTACGGGCTGTACCACAGCGAGGAAGTGGTGGGCGAGGCCATGAAGCACATCGACCGCGACAAGGTGGTGCTTTCCACCAAGTGCGGCCTGGAGTGGCGGCACGAGTCTCCCATCCTGCACAAGGTGGTGGACGGGGTACAGGTGTACCGCGACCTCTCCGCCAAGAGCATCATCGAGGACGTGGAGGACAGCCTGCGCCGTCTGCACACCGACCATCTGGACGTGCTGTACACCCACTGGCAGAGCCCGGACTTCGGCGTGTACCCGCTGGAAGAGACCATGGAGGCCATGATGAAGCTGAAGGAGCAGGGCAAGATCCGCGCCATCGGTGCTTCTAACGTGACCTCCGACATCATCCGGGGCTACTGCAAGTACGGCCAGCTGGACGTCATTCAGGAAAAGTACAGCCTGCTGACCCGCCGCATTGAAAAGCAGCTGCTGCCCACCTGCAAGGAGCTGGGCGTCTCGGTGCAGGCCTACTCCCCGCTGGAGCAGGGGCTTTTGACCGGCAAGGTGACTATGGACACCACCTACCCGGAGGGCAGCACCCGCAACACGAACCCCTGCTTCCAGCCCACCCGCCGGGCACAGGCGCTGGAGCTGCTGGCAAAGTGGAGCGATCTGACCGAAAAGTACGACTGCACCATGGCGCAGCTGGTCATCGCCCTGACTGCCCGCATGATCCCGGGGCTGCACGTTCTGTGCGGTGCCCGCAAGCCGGAGCAGGTGCTGGACAACGCCGGTGCCATGCGCATCAAGCTGGACGGCGCCGACGCCGTCCGCATGAAGTGGGACGTGGACGCGATCTCCTGAGCATAAGCAAAGCAAAAGCTGGGCAGCCACAGGCTGTCCGGCTTTTTGTTTTCACAGAAACCCTCTCAGTCACGCCTTACGGCGTGCCAGCTCCCCCGAAGGGGGAGCTTATAGCCACTATACGCAAGCTCTACACTTTAGTCGGAAACCTTACCGCTATGCCAAAAGCTCCCCCTTCGGGGGAGCTGGCATCGCGCAGCGATGACTGAGAGGGTTTGTCCCCGCGAAAAGAAGAGGTGCTTATTTCCCTCTTGCCAGCGCCTGCAGCTTTTGCTTGTCCAGCACCTGTACGCCGCCGCGGTACAGGTGCACCCAGCCCTCCTGCGCAAAGTATTTGAGCATCCGGCTCACTACCTCGCGGGCAGAGCCCATGTACTTTGCCATCTGGTCGTGGGTCATGCGGAGGTCCGCGCCGCCGGTCTTGGCCAGCTCGTCGGTCAGAAAGATTGCCAGCCGCCGGTCGGCGCTCATGAACAGGATCTGCTGCATCGTCCACATGGTGTCGGAAAAGCGCTCTGCCGTCATCTGGTAGGCGTAGCAGCGCACATAGACATTCTCCTGCATCAGCTGCCGGAAGATGCCCGCGCTGATGCACAGCGCCTCGGTGTCCTCCTCGGCGTCGATGTACAGGTCGATGTTCACCGCGTCCATCACGCAGGAGGCGGACAGGATGCACACCTCCCCGCCGAACAGGCGGTACAGCGTCACGTCCCTGCCGTCCTCGGACAGCAGATAGGAACGCAGCTGCCCGCTGCGCAGCAGCAAAATGCCCACGCAGCTTTCCAGCGGGCTGTGCACCCGGGCGCCCTTGGCGTAGTGCACCGGGCGGGTAAAGCGGCACAGCCGCTCCTGTTCTTCCGGGGTCAGCTGCTCCCAGAACGGGAACGCACAGGCCAGACACCGGGCGTGCGGAGATATTTCGGCCACGCAGCTCACCCCTTTCGCAGCGCCTTGGCGGCTTCCGTGCCCGCCAGTGCGCCCTCATAGACCGCCTTTGCCACCTGCAACAGCCCGCCGGTGCAGTCGCCGGCGGCGTACAGGCCGGGCACGGTGGTCTGCATCTTATCGTCCACCACGATGCGGCTGCCCTCTACGGCTGCGCCCAGCTTCCGGGCCAGTGCGGTGCTGCCCGCCACGCCCAGCGCCACGAACACGCCGGACACCTCCCGCACCGCGCCGTCCGCCAGCTGCACGCCGGTGACGGTCTGCTCGCCCAGAATGGCCTCCACCTTTTGGGTGCAGACGGTCACCTCGGGCGGGAAGTCTGCGGTCAGGGCTGCGCCGTCCGTCAGCAGGGTGACGCTTTTTACCACCGGCAAAAGCGCCTGCACCTCGTGCAGGGCGTACTCGCCGCTGCCCAGCACCGCCACGTCCTTTCCGCGGTAGAAAAAGGCATCGCAGGCGGCGCACCAGCTTACGCCGTGGCCTTCCAGCCCGGTCAGCCCCGGGATGCGGGGCACCGCGCGGGAAGCGCCGGTGGCCAGAATGACCGCGTCTGCCGGGTACGCGCCCGCCAGCGTTTCCACCGTCAGGCGGTCGGTCCATGTCAGCCCCACGGCCTCGGTCTGTACGAACTGCACCCCCAGCCGCCGGGCGTTCTCGATGCTGCGGCGTTCCAGCTCCGGCCCGGAGACCGGCTGGGCGAAGCCGTAATAGTTTTCGATTTTTTCGGCGCGCGCCAGCGCCCCGGAGCCTTTGGTCAGCACGGTGGTCTGAACCCCGGCGCGCACGGCGTACAGGGCGGCGGACACCCCCGCCGGGCCGGAACCTACGATAACGATGTTGGACATGGTGTTGCTCCTTTGTTTGGTTACCCCCTCAGTCAAACCCTGCGGGTTTGCCAGCTCCCCCAAGGGGACGCCTTTCGTTGCAGCGGCCAACTTTCCGGTTCCTCCAGAAGGCTCCCCCTTGAGGGCCGACTTCCCCCGGACGGGGGAAGATGTCGCGCAGCGACAAAAAGGGGAATCTGCTGAGCGCAGCGAAGCTGAAGGGGTATTCTGATTCTTTTTTCCCTTATTATACACCAAAACCGCGCGGACTTCTGTGACCGGGTCGCAAAAACTTTTTGGGCGGCGGGCACTGTTCAAGCCCCGGGGCGTGTGTTATACTGTTGTCATGTTGAAATTTCTGCCACAGGGGGCTTTTGCTTTATGTCCAAACAACGTCTGCTTTTTATCACCACCGGCGGCACCATTGCCAGCGTGCGCACCCAGCAGGGGTTAAAACCCGTGCTTAGCAGCGAGGAACTGCTTGCCCATCTGCCGGAACTGAAGGAGCTGTGCTGCCCGGAAACGCTGGCACTGTGCAGCATCGACAGCACCGACCTCGGGCAGGAGCACTGGCTCATGATGGCACGCGCTATTCAGGAAAACTACGCCTTGTACGATGGCTTTATCATCTGCCACGGCACGGATACGCTGGCCTACTCTGCGGCGGCGCTTTCTTATCTCATCCAGAACGCAGATAAGCCCATCATCCTCACCGGCGCGCAACAGCCCATCTCCAACGAGATCACCGACGCCAAGAAAAACCTGCGGGACAGCGTGGTCTGCGCCATCGACCCGGGCAGCCGGGGCGTGATGGTGGTGTTTGGCGGGCACGTCATCGCGGGCACCCGCGCCAAGAAGAACAAGACCATCAGCTACGACGCCTTTGCCTCGGTCAACTTCCCGGAGCTGGCGCTGGTGCAGGGCGACCGGCTGGTGCGGTACATCCCCTCGCCGTGGCCCACCGGCCCGGTGGAGTTCAGCCGCATGCTGGACAGCCGGGTGTTCCTGCTCAAGCTGACCCCGGGCATGTCCCCGGCGCTCATCCCGGAGATCTTCCACCTGTACGACTGCGTCATCGTGGAAAGCTTCGGCGTGGGCGGCATCCCGCAGCAGCTGATGGACGCCTTTGCCGCCGGGCTGGGCGACTACGAGACCACCCGCAAGGTGCTCATCATGACCACGCAGGTCACCTACGAGGGCAGCGATGTGGGCGTGTACGAGGTGGGCAAGCGGGTGCGCAACCGCTTCCGCTTTTTGGAAGCCCACGATATGACCATTGAGGCCGTGGTGACCAAAAGTATGTGGCTGCTGGCACAGAACTGCGAAAGCTTTGACCAGCTGCAGCAGCGGTTCTACCGTCAGGTGAACTTTGACACCTTCTACCACTGAGCCGCTTTTTTAAGGCAATACCGCATAATTCTAAGTGCCGATACGGCGAGTGAGGTGCGGCAGATGCTAAGCCAAAAGCGCAGATAATACTTTGTGTATTATCGAGCATTTTGGCAACGCAGATGCCGTGCCGCAGCCGCCGGAGTGGTGCTTAAGCCGTAAGGCGGGAATTGTGCGGTGTTGCCTTAAAACACCAGCTGCACCAGCAGTACATAGCAAAAAGTGCCCCCGGCCACGCTGAGCAGGGTCTGGTGCTTCCACTTGTGCAGCGCGATGGTAACCAGCAGCGCGATGGCTTCCGGGATGCCGTGGCTGCCGGAGAACGGGGTGACCCCCTTCAGGCAATAGACGATGAGCATCCCGAAGATGGCGGCGGGCAACACCCGCCCCAGATACCGCACCACCTCCGGCGGCTGCTGCTCCTTGCTGGAAAAGATCAGAAACGGCAAAAAACGGGTAAGCATAGTGGCGGCGGTGCACACCGCAATGGTAAGCCCCATCTGAACTGCTGTCATTCCTCTACCTCCCCGGCTGCTCTTTCCATCGGACGGCGCAAGGCCAGCAGCAGCACCAGAATGCCGCCCATGGACGGCAGCAGAAAACTGCCGGAACCAAATACCGCCAGACACACCAGCGGCACGGCAAGGCCAACGAGGGCACTGCCGTGCTGCTTATCTTTTTCCCACTGGTTCAGGAAGATGACCGTGAACATTGCGGTCATGACAAAATCCACGCCCTCGGTGCTGAAGGGCAGCACCGTGCCCAGCGCAGCCCCAAGCCCGGCGCTGCCCACCCAGTAAAGCTGATCCAGCAGGGTGATGAAGAACATGAACCAGCCCTTATCTACCCCTTCCGGCGGCGCTGCCGAGCAGGTGATGGAAAAGGTCTCGTCGCTCATGGCAAAGATCATGTAAAAGCTGCGCCAGCCGTAGCCCTTATAGCGTTCCAGCATGGCAAGGCCGTAGAACAGGTGCCGCGCCTGGATCATCAGCGCCATCAGAAAGGCCGACAGCGGCGAGAACGCGCCCAGCAGCAGGCTGGCCAGCACGAACTCCAGCGAGCCGCCGTACACGACAGTGCCCATGAGCATGGGCATCCACACCGGCAGACCCAAAGACTGCACATAGATGCCATAGCCCAGCCCCAGCACAAAATAACCCGCCAGCACCGGGATGGTCTGCGGAAAAGCCGCCCGCAGCGCCCGCAGGCAGGGGTGCGGCAGGGCGGGAGAAACGGTTCTGGACAGATGCTGCATAGAAAAGCTCCTTGCTTTGCGGGCTCAGCGGGCCGTGCACCCATATACCCACATAGATTGTATGAAATACGCAATTGTTATTATAGCACATCCCGGCGCTTTTGCAAGACGGCGGAATGCGCCCTCTCAGGCGCTCCCGCGCCAGATTCCCCCTTTTGTCACCTACGGTGACATCTTCCCCCGGAGCGGGGGAAGTCTTTCCTCTCAGGGGGAGCCAAGCCATCACGTTCGTTGCTAAAGTATTAGGTGCAATGAGAAAGCTTCCGGCAGTACTCTTGGCTCTCCCTTTGGGAGAGCTGTCACCGAAGGTGACTGAGAGGGCGCACGCCGTTAGCCCAATACCCCCTCAGTCTGCTCACTGCGTTCGCAGCCAGATTCCCCTTTTTGTCACCTACGGTGACATCTTCCCCCGGAGCGGGGGAAGTCATCCCTCTCGGGGACGCCTTTGGGCTATGCCGGAAACCTTGCCGCCGCCACCAAAAGCCGTCCCCTTGGGGAAGGTGGCATCGCCGCAGGCGATGACGGAAGGGGTAACTTCCGGGCAACCCGCTTTGCGGTTTAGCCTGAAACTTTCCCACCACCGCCAAAAGCTCCCCCCTTCGGGGGAGCTGGCATCGCGCAGCGATGACTGAGAGGGTTGCGTTAAACGCAAAAGCAGCCAGACCGGGCGGTCTGGCTGCTTTTATAGTTTATAAAAATATTTTACTCTACATCTTCATCCGCGAAGATCCACAGCACCTCGTCGATCTGGGAGCCGCTGCGGGAGTAGGGGGTCACACGGATGCAGAAGCTGCGGCCATCCGTCTTGCGGTAGCGGTGCTCCAGCAGGTTGCTGCTGAACACGGTGCTGCGCACAAGGCCGAAATCCAGCAGCTTTGCAAAGCCGTCCCTGTCCTCGGGCACTACCAGCGTATCGCGGTAGTTGGTCAGCGCCGCACGGAAGGAGCCGCCGCAGGTGTCCAGAACGGACTGGAAGTAATCCGGCACGATAACGGGGCGCACGGTATCCTGCTGCAAGTCCACCACGATTACGGTCTTGTACTTGGGGGCAAGCACCTTCAAGAAGTGCTCGGCGTCCCGCTTTTCCTGCAGGGTGCGCTCCATCTTTTCGTTCAGGCCTTCCAGCTGGCGGGCGCGGCCGTTGTGGTCATAGTAGGCCTGCCGGTCCTGCCGCATGGCAGCTTCGGCCTTGGATACAGCCTCGTCCACACGGCGCAGGTCGGTGGTCTGCTGGATGCCTACGGAAATAGCGTAGTCCTTTTCCTTCAGGAAGGCGCGCATCCGGTCCACGGTGCTCCACACGCTGTAAGGCGGCTCGTTGGGGGTGAGGATGATAAATTCATCGCTGCCGATGCGGTATACCCGGCTGGTGGCAAAGAACTTGCGGGCGGCGTTTGCCAGACAGCACAGCAGGGTGTCGCCGCTGCGGTGACCCAGATGCTCGTTCACCTCGTGCATCCCGACTACATCAATGTAGGTGCACACCACGGATTCGTACCCGCTGTGGGGCAGTTCCCGCAGGTCGGCCTCGTACCGGCTGCGGTTGGCAAGGCCGGTCAGGGTGTCGTGGCTGTAGGAGAAGTCCAGCTCCTCGCTGAGCTGGTCGGCCTGTGCGTCGTTGCGCACCAGCACGGTCGCCCACGGGTTCTGGGCGCAGCAGCCACGGCAGGGCAGCACCTCTGTGGTGACCCAGACGTACTGGCCGGACACGTTTTCGCGGTAGCGGTAGAACTCCGGCGCGGTGGCGTGGTACAGCACAGAGCGCAAAGCTTCCAGATCGGTCTGCTCCAAAAACAGGTCCGCGTCCTCCTCGTGCACGATCTTCTCGTTCACCAGGCGGTCGCAGTAATTGACAAAATCCTCTTCCTTTTCCAGATCTGCGCCGGGCAGGCGGGCGTCCCGCTTGATTACCCGGTACGCACCGGTGGCAAGGTTCAGCAGCGAGATCTCCAGCACGTTGTCGGTAAAGATCTGGTAAGCCTGCAAGGCCAGCGCGGTCTTTTCGCCGCTCGGGTTCTCCACCCGGCGGTCGCGGCGCATCAGGTCGCGGCGCAGATCCCAGTAATCCTGATTGGTGGGGTCTGCCAGCAGCTTTTCGGCGTTTTCCACCGGCATGGGCTTGAAGAAGTAGTAACCCTGCGAGTACAGGCAATCCGCCGCCTGCAGCATGGACACCTGTTCCGGGGTCTCCACGCCCTCAGCGATGATGGGCAGATTCAGCCGGTGCGCCATATCCACCACCGACTCCACGATCTGCACACCCTTGCTGCGGTTTTCCTGATTCATGTCGATGAGCTTCATGTCCAGCTTGATGGCATCGACGTTGGTATCCTTGAGCATGTTCAGCGAGGAGTACCCGCTGCCGAAATCGTCCATCATCACCGAGAAGCCCTTGCGGTGCAGCCCCTGAATGGCGCTTTCCACCATCTGGGTATCCTCGGCCACCATGGTCTCGGTGATCTCTGCCAGCAAGAGCTTTGGCTCCAGCTTATATTTTTCCACCAGATCTGCAAAGATCTGCGGCACATCCAAGTTCAGGATATCCTGCACCGAAACGTTCACCGATACCGGCACAAGGTTGCTGCCGCTCTCCTGCCACTTCTGCAAAGTCTGGCAGACGGATTCCCAGATGTACTGATCCAGCCTTGTCACAAGGCCGGTGCGCTCCAGCAGCGGCATGAACTCGGCGGGGGGAACACAGCCCCGGGTGGGGTGGTTCCAGCGCACCAGTGCTTCCATGCCCACGATGGCGCGGGTGATGCTGTTGCACTTGGGCTGCAAAAAGAAGCAGAATTCGTGGTTATCCAGTGCGCGCTCCAGCTCGCCCAGCAGCTGCTGCTGTTCTTTGAGTTCGTTGAGCATGGTGGGCTCAAAGCGGTGCAGATAGCCGCTGTCCGTCGTTACACCGGCGATCTGCGCGTAGTTGCACAGGGTGGCGGCGTCCGCGCCGGGGTTTGCCTGCACAGGGCACACGCCCATTACCACAAAGAAGGTGACATCCTGCCTTCCGGCAGCCATGCAGGCCTGCAGCGTGGCAAGCACAGCGGTCTGCTCGGCTTTTTCGTCCGGCAGGCACAGGAAAAAGTCATCGTTTCCAAAATAGCCCACAGGATAGCCGGTCTGCTTGCTGTAACCCAGCAGACAGTTTGCCACCGTTTCCAGCAGAACATCACCTTTTTCGGTGCCATAAAGCTCGTTATAAAGCTTGAAGTGCTGGATATCCACAGCGGCGACAGCCCATTCCGTTCCCTGATGTGCGGTCAGGAATGTATGCAGGGCCTGCAAAAATGCGTCCTTGCGGTCGATCCGCTGCAACGCAGCAGATGCCGGTGCGGCGGCATCTGTTCTGGTCTTCCGTTCCTCTGACATGACGATTCCTCACAATTTGGATAAATTTCAATACGGCTAAATCGATTGCGGTCGGTTTATATACTTTATAATCAGTATAACACGGTTTAAGCAGTTTTGAAATAGTTTTTTCACACTTTATAACAACATTATTCGAGCAAAGTGCAACAAAAATGCCACACACGGCGGCGCCGGTGCGGCATTCGGGGTCATTTGGTATTTTTGTTGTCGTCCCTGTTTTCCTGTTCGGCGCGGCGCAGCATCTCCCGCAATGTGGGCAGGCTGCGCAGCTTTTTGCCGTGCCGGAGTTTGGGGTAGGCGCGCAGCATACGGCGGGGGCCCACGATGCGGGGCGTGCGCAGCAGCTGTGCCTGCATCTCCTCGCTGCGCTGCTGCAGCTCTGCGGCCAGCTGCTCCAATTGCAGCAGCTCGGCGGCACGCTCGGCAGTGCCCTTGGCGGCAAGACGGGCGGCGTTGGCGGCTTCGGCAGCGTTCAGGCGGGCGTCCTCACTGGCGCGGCGGGCGGCCTCGCTGGCCTCGGCGGCCTTGGCGCGGATGGCAGCCATGGTCTCACGGGCAGAGGGGCGCTTTTCGGCAGCGTCCCGCGCCTCGGCAGCGGCAAGCTTGAATTGCAGCCGTCCCTCGTCCAGCTTCTGGTCAGCGGTCAGGGTGGTGGTTCCCAGCAGCTGGGTCATGGCATCGCTGACGGCGTGGATACTGTCGCCCAGCTGCTCCATGGTGTCCAGCGTATCGGCCAGCGCAGAGGCGGCAATGGCGGTAGCCACCACGTCCACCGCGTACACGGCGTACAAAAAGCACATCACGACGACCCCCACAAAGGGCGGGATCAGGGCTACAAGGTCGGCCACCACCGGGTGCACGATGCGCATGACCACCAGCGTTCCCACGCCCCACAGCAGGCAGAATTCCAGACAGATATAGCCCCCGATGTTAAAGGGGAAATCGCTGTAATCCCACCAGCGGGTGTGATAGAGCTTATACAGCGCCCAGCCGCCCACCAGTTCCAGCGCACTGGGCAGGATGACGCCGCCGAGATACAGCAGCAGGATGCTGTGCTGCAAGGGCGTAAGGGCAAACAGCACGATGATCATGCCAAAGCCGTAGATAGGGCAGACCGGGCCGTTGAGAAAGCCCCGGTTCACCAGCTGGCCGGTGGTGGCGGCGGCATAGATGACCTCCAGACACCAGCCCATGCAGGAATAGATCAGGAAATAGGCCAGAATGTGGTACAGGGAAAACCCGCACACCATGGTCTCGGTGAGAAAACGAACCATGAGCACCTCCGTTCTTCAATTCTGTTTGGATACGATCTTGTACTCGTCCCCCGGCTCAAAAAAGGGACAGGCAGCGGTATTGTGCGCAAGATAGCGCGCCATCTCGTCCTCGTCCAGCGCAGCGCCCTGCGCGCAGTAATAGCTGCCGTATTCGTCCTGAACATTATTCAGGCACAGTTCACAGGGGTCAGACATTGGCTTCGCCTTCCTGTGCGGCGGCTTCGGCGGCGGCAGCTTCCCGTGTCCTCCGCTTGAGCACCTTGGGGTCTACCCATGTCACGCTGTCGGCACCGGGCTTCTTGCGGGCAATGAGCGCCTTGATTTTAATACCCATCTCGGTGAACATGCCCTCGTGCTCGGTGCGGATGTTCCACTCCGGCTCGTTCTCGTGCAGGTCGTAGGTGATCCACTCGATGTCGTAGCCGGAAGCCGGGAAGTACTCCACGCTGTCCCGGAACAGATCATCGTCGTCGGTCTTGAAGTAGATCTCGCCGCCGTCCTTCAAAAACGCGCGGTAGGCAATGAGCTGGCGCGGGTAGGTAAGGCGGTGCTTGTGGGAGGAATCGTTCTTGCTCCACGGGTTGCAGAAGTTGATGTAGATGCGGCTGACTTCATCCTCCGGGGTGATGACGCCCTTGATGCGCTCGATATCGGTGCTCATGATCTTCACGTTGTCGATGGGGCGACCGGCTGCCTGATAGGCGGCTTCGATCTTGCGCTTGGCAAGGATGAGCACCTTGTCGGTGATGTCGATGCCCAGATAGTTGTTTTCCGGGTGGGCGCAGGCCAGCTGGGAGAGGAAGCCGCCCTTGCCGCAGCCCAGTTCTAGGATAAAGGGCTGCTCCGGGCGGGCATACTGGCCGTGCCACTTGCCGCCCCAGATGAGGGGCTCGTGCACATGGAAATCCGCGGCCATCAGTTCGTCGTGGGCATAGGGTTTGAAACGCATTCTCATAGTTTGTTGTTCTCCTTCAAAAATCTCTCCACCTGCTCCGGGGTGGCGGCGCAGCTGCCCTGACAGATGCCGGGCTTGCCGCCGCCGCGTCCGTTCAGGGCGGCGTTCAGCGCTTTGGTCAGGGCGCGCACATCGCCGTCCCGCCGGGCAAGGCAGTAGCCTGTACCTTTTTCAGTGGGGGTCAGGGCGGCGCACAGACCGGTGGTGGCCTCGGTCAGCCGGACAGCCAGCCGGTGCAGACCGTCCGGGTCCAGTCCCGGCAGGGTGCGGATGGCGTCCGCATCGGGTGCGGTCAGCTGCGCAAGGGCATCAAACAGCTGGCTGCACAGTCCGAAGTGTGTAAATTTGAGCGCAGTATACTCGTCGTAGACCCGATGCACCGCCACAGCGGTCTGGTCGGCCTTGGCAGAGAGCAGCGCACCGATCTCCGCCTGCCGGGCGCGCATGGCCTGCGCCGCCGCCAGTGCACGGGCACCGCACACCACGCTCAGCCGCACACCGCCCTTGTAGTTCTCGCTGGCAAGGATCTTGATCTGCCCCACCTGACCGGTGGTGCGGGTGTGGGTGCCGCAGCAGGCGCAGACGTCCGCGCCCGGGATGGTCACGATGCGCACCTGCCCCTCGATCTCTTTTTTGGAGCGGTAGACAAGGGCGGCAAGCTCCTCCCGGGTGGGGTAACTGATGAGCACCGGCACATCCTGCCACACGATGCGGTTGGCGGCAAGCTCTGCCTGCCGCAGTCCCTCGGGGCTGATGGGCACACTGGTGTCCATGCGCACGACCTCGGTGCCCACATGGAAGCCCACGTTCTCGGCCCCGAACATCTGGTGCAGGATGCCGGAAAGGATATGCTCGCCGGTGTGCTGCTGCATTTTGTCAAAGCGCCAGTCCCAGTCGATGCAGCCGGCAACGGCTGTGCCGGGCGCTGCGGCAGCGGGCAGGGCATCCACCGTATGCCAGATGACGCCCGCCTGCTCGTGGACGTCCAGCACCCGCAGCACCGTGCCGTCCGGCAGGGTCAGCGTGCCCCGGTCGGCGGGCTGACCGCCGCCCTCCGGGTAGAACACCGTGCCGTCCAGCGCGATGCGCCCGCCGCCGGTCTTTTCGTCCGGCTCTGCGGCAAGGATAACGCTTTCGCATTCCGTGCGGAAAGCATCCTGCTCAAAGTATTTTTCTGTGCGCTGCATAGCGCGAGTACCTCCTGTAAATAGAACGATTGACAATGGGGGAAGCGCACGCCGTTAGCCCCAATACCCCCTCAGTCTGCTCACTACGTTCGCAGCCAGATTCCCCTTTTTGTCACCTACGGTGACATCTTCCCCCGGAGCGGGGGAAGTCATCCCTCTCGGGGACGCCTTTGGGCTGTGCCGGAAACTTTATCGCCACCGCCATAAGCCGTCCCCTTGGGGAAGGTGGCATCGCCGCAGGCGATGACGGAAGGGGTACTCCCGGGCAAGCAGCTTTGCGGTTTAGCTGGCAACTGCGCCGCTATGCCAGAGGCTCCCTCCCAGAGGGAGCTGGCAAAACCGTCAGGTTTTGACTGAGGGGGTTAGGCGCCCCCTTGGGGGAGCTGGCGCGAAGCGCCTGAAGGGGTCGTCCCATAAAAACCAGTATACCACGATTTTTGCCTGTGGAAAATAGTTTACAGTTATGTTATGATAAGAAACAACGAATATTCCCGAAAATTGACAGCGAGGAAGGTAACGGATCATGCGTGAAAGTGGTATTCTGATGCCGGTATCCAGTCTGCCCGGCCCTTATGGGATCGGCTGCTTTGGCAAGGCGGCATTTCAATTTGTAGATTTCCTGTCTGCGGCAGGACAAACGATCTGGCAGCTGCTGCCGCTCAGCCCCACCGGCTACGGCGACAGCCCCTACCAGAGCTGTTCTGCCTTTGCGGGCAACCCCTATTTTGTGGACTTGGAAACGCTGGAAAAAGAAGGGCTGCTGACCGCTGCAGACCTCAAGGCCGAGAGCTGGGGCAAAGACCCGCTGGAAGTGGACTACGGCACCTTGTATGTCAGCCGCTTTGCGGTGCTGCGCAAGGCTTACGCCGCATGGCGCAGCCAGTGCGCCGGGCTGCACGGCTGTGCTTACTACTACCCCGACGACTACTACGCCTTTACCCTTGCCAACGAGGACTGGCTGGAGGACTACGCCCTGTACATGGCGTTAAAGGTCGCCAACAAGATGAAGAACTGGGTGGAGTGGGACGCGCCCTATCGCCGCCGCGACAAGGCCGCGCTGGCTGCCTTTGCCGCCGCAAATGAAGAGGAGATCGGCTTCTGGAAGTTTGTGCAGTACAAGTTCAGCGTCCAGTGGCAGGCCGTCAAAGCCTACGCCAACGAGAAGGGCGTGCAGATCTTAGGCGACATCCCCATCTATGTTTCTGCCGACTCGGTGGACGCATGGGTGGGCGGCAAGCTGTTTGAACTGGACGCCAACGGCGGCTTTGCCCGGGTGGCAGGCTGCCCGCCGGACTACTTCTCCGCAGACGGCCAGCTGTGGGGCAACCCCCTGTACGACTGGGCGTACCACAAAAAGACCGGCTACGCATGGTGGATCCAGCGGGTGCGCCACGCACTGGGCATCTACGACCTGCTGCGCATCGACCACTTCCGCGGCTTCGACACCTATTGGGCCATCCCGGCCACCAGCACCACCGCCCGCACCGGCAAGTGGGAGAACGGCCCCGGCATGGAGCTGTTCGATGCACTGGAGGCCGCACTGGGCAAGCTGCCCATCATCGCCGAGGACTTGGGCGAGTTGTTCCCCAGCGTGCGCAAGCTGCTGGCCGACAGCACCTTCCCGGGCATGAAAGTGCTGCAATTCGCCTTTGGCGGCGGGGACAACGAGTATCTGCCCCATAACCACGTCAAGAACGGCGTGGTCTACCCCGGCACCCACGACAACACCACTCTGACCGACTGGTGGGAGAACGGCGCTTCCGAAAAGGAAAAAGCCACTGCTGCGGCCTATCTGCACCTGACCCCCTGCAAGCCCACCGCCAAAGAGGTGGCTGCGGTCAAGACTGCCGACGCGCGCACCGCCCTGCTGCGGGCGGCGCTGGGTTCGGTGGCGGACAGAGCCATCATTCCCATGTACGACTGGCTGGGTCTGGGTGCCGAAGCACACCTGAACACCCCGGGCAAGCTGGGCGGCAACTGGGCATGGCGCGCCAAGGCCGGTTTTGACTCCAAAGCCCTTGCCGCGCAGATCGAAGCCGAGTGCGCCGTGTACTGCCGCAGCAATGCAGACGTCCAAAACGTGAAAGAATTAGCAATCTGACGAAATTGTAAAATCTGACGTAAAAATTTGTGCGTTTTGCTGGAAAAATCTGTATTTCAATGGTATAATAGCCGTACGTTCCCGGATTTTGCGGGAAAATTGGAATTTTGCCCGTCGGAAGCGGCGGCGCGTACGGATGATGGGGAAATTACAGATGGACAGAGAATGGACAGAGCAGGATCTGCGCACCTTTGCCGAGGGCGCACAGACTGCGTTTGAAACGGTATTGCTGGACGAATTGCCACAGGACACCGGCTGGCAGGACGAGGGCTTACAGGTGAGCTATACCCTGTGCAATGGCCGGGTAAGCTGCGTACTGCACCGCACGGTGCGGGCAGACGGCAAGCTGTGGCGGATCACCATGTCCGCCCCGCTGGCAGGCAACCTGCTGCCGGAAGAGCGCATGAGTGCCCGCGAGCGGGAGCTGTGCCGCGAGGACCTGAACCACGATTTTCTTTCCGGCGTGTACAACCGCCGCTATCTGGAGACCGTGATTGCAGCCGAGCTGGACCGCTGGGCACAGCAGGGGCGCAAGGCTGCTGTGGCGCTGGTATCGCTGGATAACGGTGCACAGCTGCGGGACACCTACGGTCAGCCGGTGATGGATCAGCTGATCTGCTTTGTGGCAAACCAGTGGAAAAAATATTTCGACATCCCGGGCAGTCAGATCGTCTGCCGCCTGACCGGCACCACCTTTGTGGTGGGTTGTCTGGACTTGGACGGCGGGCAGCTGGCCGAGCAGATGCGGGACATCTACGCTGAAATGCCCCACGAGTGCGTCACTTCCATGGGGATGATGAAGCGAGTGCCTTTCACCCTGAGCGTTGCGGTGGCAGGGCTGGACGAGCTGGACAGCGCCGCCAACTGCTGGCAGCGTCTGTACGCCATCTGTGACGAGCGGCTGCGCGGCATCCAAATCTCCGGCGGCAATAAGATCTGCTGAGAAATAACGTATATAATCCCCCTTTGGGCACATACTAGATGCCAAAGGGGGATTTTTTGTATGGAAAACCAGAAAAACGACAACCTGAACCTGCTGGAAGCGGTGGTGCAGAACACCGAGATGGGCAAGAACACCTTGGAGCAGATTTTACCCATGACCAACGATATGCAGTTCAAGGCGGAGCTGCTGCGCCAGCGCAACATCTATCACCAGCTGAATCAGGAGGCGCACACCGCCATAGAAGCCTGCGGCGGCAGCGCACAGGGACAGAGCACCATGGCAAAGCTGAACACGAAAATGGGCATCGGGCTCAAGACCCTTACGGACAAATCCACCCGCAATCTGGCGGAGATGCTCACGCAGGGCAGCGGCATGGGGGTAGTGGACTGCGTAAAAAGCTGCAAGGATTACCCCAACGCCGCCCCGGGCGCAAAGCGCCTTGCCCAGCGCCTGCAGGATTTTGAGGAAGATAACCGCATCCAGCTGGAACGGTTTTTGTGAATGATATTTGCTGCGCAAAATGATGTGCCGCTGCGCGGCAATGGCAGAACGAACTCCCCCAGTCACGGCTGCGCCGTGCCAGCCCCCTCTGGGATGGGGCCTTTGGCATAGCGGAAAGGTTTCTGGCTAAAGCGTAAAGTTTCCGGGCGCGCCAGAGGCTCCCTCCTAGAGGGAGCTGGCAAAACCGATAGGTTTTGACTGAGGGAGTTCACTCTGCCGCAAACAGTCGCTTTCCCCTCTGTGACCCCTCCTGTGAAAATGCAAGGTCGGGCAGCCCGCAGGCTGCCCGACCTTGTTCTGGTTAAAATAATTTTCCGCTATTGCGAATCATTCACTCCCACAGCTTTTCGGGATACTGCCCCTCGGCGGTCTTGCGGGCGATGGCCTCCACCACCAGAGGCTTGTCCTCCCGGTAGGTGACGCCGAACCACTTATCGGTGCTGCGCAGCACCTGAATTTTCGCCTTGTTCTCCTCGATCAGCTCAGTCACCACCAGCGGCAGGAAGTACTCGCACTTCAGGGGGTTCACCGGCAGATTCTCGGTCAGCCAGCCCGCAAAGCGCTGCTCGGCCTCGTCCAGAAAGCTCTTGCCGAAGCCCCACAGGTTCATGCTCACAGGGGTGTCGCCGGGTAGGTCTACCCAGCTCTCGCCGCCGTCCTCGGTGTAGTGTGCACCGCCGCCGCAGGGCTCGATGCGGGTGCGCTCGGTCACGCTTCGCAGGGTGCCGTCCTCGTTTTTGATGCACACGCCGCGCGCCACGCTGCCGTTCTCGGACAGGGTGTTTTTCAGCAGGTAGCTGACCATGCAGTAGCGGTAGAAATCATCATCGGCGTGGGTGGACAGGTAATCGTACATCACCTGAAACGCCTCCGGGCCGTAGTAGTCGTCCGCATTGATGACCGCAAAGGGGCCGTCAATGAAAGGCTTTGCCGCCAGCACGGCATGGCAGGTACCCCATGGCTTTACGCGCCCCTCCGGGACGGCAAAGCCTGCGGGCAGCTCTTCCAGCTGCTGGAAGGCGTACTTCACCTTCATCGCCCTGGCCACGCGGTCGCCGATGGCAGCCTTGAAGGCATCCTCGATCTCATGCTTGATGACAAAGATCACGGTCTCAAAGCCGGCGCGGCGGGCATCGTAAAGGGAGTAGTCCATAATGACCTGTCCGTTGGGGCCCACCGGGTCGATCTGTTTCATGCCGCCGTAGCGGCTGCCCATGCCGGCTGCCATGACGACCAGTACCGGTTTATTCATCTGCATTTCCTCCTGTATCAGCCGGGGTTTCCGGCGTTGTAGCGTTCTGAGGCTATTATACACTGCTTCGCTGCCCGTGGCAAGGCACAGAGGGCAGGACGATCAGAAATGCGCGCCGCGTGCGCTTTGCGCATATTCAGCGGAAAGATTCTTTTTAATAGCGCAATGCCGGAGCGTCTGCGGACGCTCCGGCATTGCATTTTCACGGGAGAGGGCGCGCCGGGGCAACTCCATCTATAAAAAGGGGTTCAGAAACGCCCGCAGGCGTTTCTGAACCCCGAATTAAAATTGTTTTCCGCTTACCCCGGCTGGCTCTGGGTCAGGGACATCCGCTGGTAGGCGATGCGCGGGGTGCCGTCCTCCACATGGATGATGCCGCAGCGGGTAAAGCCCTCGCTCTCCAGCAGGTGCTGCATCACCTTGTTGTCGGCATGGGTGTCGGCGCGCAGGCTCTCGCAGTGCTCCAGACACCACTCCACCACCGCCTTGCCGATGCCCTTGTTCTCGCCCGCCGAAGCCAGCCGGTGCAAAGTACCGTAGGGCAAAGTGTCGTTGAGCCACTGCCCGTCCTCAATGACCTTGTAGGTGGGGTCCTCGCCAAGGATAAAGGCAAACACCGCCTGCATCCGGCCGTTTACCATGTACACGAACAGCCGGTTGGTGTCGATATCCTCTTCCAGCAGCTCGGGGCTGGGGTACTTGTCGCCCCATTGGGTAGGATTGCCGTTTTTCGCCATAAATTCCCGCGCATGAGCATAGACCTCAAGGATCTTTGCCATATCCGCTCTCACTGCTCCGCGAAACATCTCTTCTCATCCTCTCTTGCCCGCGCCCTGCCGCGCGGGGTACATTTGCTTCAGTATAACACAATTTTCCATAAAGCACCAGAATATTCTCCATTTTGCGGCAAAAACAGACCGCCGTGCGCGGGGCGGCAGCACGGCGGTCGGGGGCAGCAAATCAAAAAAGAGGAGCTTCATGCGGTGGGGCGGCGGGTGGTGGTGCCGGTGCGTACCAGCCGGTACTCCCGGGGGCTCAGGCCGTAGCGCTCGTGGAACAGGCGGTAGAAGTAGCTGGTGTTCTCGTAGCCAACCTGCGCAATGATCTGCTGGATGTTCAAGTCGCTGCGGCGCAGCAGCCGCGCGGCAGTCTCCATGCGGTGCTTTTGCAGCAGTTCCTTGTAGGTGCGTCCGGTCTGGGCGCGCACACACTCGCTGACATACGCCAGCGAAACACCATAAGCCCTTGCCACGTTGGAAAGGCTGGCCTCACGATAATTGTGGGTGATCTCCTGCAGCGCCGCCTGCACCAGTGCATCGCGGCTCACAGCCTCCATGCGGGCTTGCTGCGGGGAGCGTTCAAGCTTTGCCATCATTGTATCTGTCCTCCGTAACGGTGCGGCTGGCAGGGGACTGGGGGAAGCCGGAACCACCCGCCGCACGATAACTGCGGAGCCCTTTCAGGGCTCTTATACCCTGAATACGAATGACCCGCCGCAAACATTGCAGGAAAACTAAAAATTTTTTAGTCAATTTTCGTTGTAGGGGGGACCCCCTCAGTCGCCTGCGGCGCCAGCTCCCCCAAGGGGGCGCCTTTTGGCGATGCCGGAAACTTTGCCGCCACCACTGAAGCCGTCCCCTTGGACAGACTCTCCCCGGCCGGGGAGAGATGTCGCGTTAGCGACAGAGTGGGGAACGGGTGGCTGCGACCAACGGGAGCAGACGGAAGGGGTTTTCACACAGAAAAAGGCTGCCCGCCAATTGGCAGACAGCCTTTTCCAGAAGAAAATAAGGAAAACACGCGCCCAAAAGGGCAGAGTGAGTATCAGAACATACTTTCGTCCTTGTAGCGCCCGGTGCGCACGAACTGCACCCACTCGGCTACGTTCACGGCATGGTCGCCGATGCGCTCCAGATACTTGATGACCATCAGAAGATCCAGCGCGGCGTCCACCTTGGCAGGGTCGGCGGCGATCTCCTGTGCCAGCGTGTGCTTGATGGCGTTGAAGTCGTAATCCACGGCGTCGTCTGCGGCGATGACGCGGCGGGCGGCGACTTCGTCCTCAGCAGTCAGGGCATCCATGGCGTCTATGATCATCTGGTAGGCCTTGCGTCCCATGGCGATGGCCTGACTGACGGCGGGGTCGCCCTCCTTGCGCACGGTGACAAGGTGGGGGATGATCTCGGCGATATCCGAGGCGTGGTCGCCCATGCGCTCGATGTCGGTGACCACCTTCATGGCGGTGGAAATGTGGCGCAGGTCGCCCGCTACCGGCTGCTGGCGCAGCAGCAATGTCATGCAGCGGTGCTCGATGTCCCGCTCCATATTGTTGATGCGGTCATCTCCCTGCACGATCTTCTGGGCGGCTACGGTGTCGGCGGTGCACAGCGCTTCCAGCGCGTTCTCCACAGCCTCGGCGGCGTTCTGCCCCATCTCCACCAAGGCGGTTTTAAGGGCTTCCAGATCGCTGTCGTATTGTTTGCGAATGCTCATTGCTTTGTTCCTCCCTGCATTAACCGAACCGGCCGGAGATGTAGTCCTCGGTGCGCTTGTCCCGGGGCGTGCTGAAGATCTGGTTCGTGGGGCCAACCTCCACCAGTTCCCCCAGCAGGAAGAAGGCGGTGCGGTCGCTGATACGGGCAGCCTGCTGCATATTGTGGGTGACGATGACCACGGTGTAGTTCTTTTTCAGCTCGCTCATCAGCTCTTCCACCTTCATGGTAGAGCCGGGGTCCAGTGCGCTGGTGGGCTCGTCCATCAGCAGCACCTCGGGCTTGACCGCCAATGCCCGGGCGATGCAAAGACGCTGCTGCTGCCCGCCGGAAAGGCCAAGGGCGCTCTTTTTCAGGCGGTCCTTCACCTCGTCCCACAGGGCGGCACCTCGCAGCGAGCTTTCCACCAGCTCGTCCAGCTCGGCCTTATTGCGCACGCCGTGCAGCTTGGGACCGTAGGTGATGTTATCGTAGATGCTCATGGGGAAGGGGTTTGCCTTCTGGAACACCATGCCCACGCGGCGGCGCAGGTCGGTCAGTTCCATCTCACGGGCGAAGATATCCTCGCCCTTCAGCCGTACATCGCCCTCGATGCGCACGCCCGGCACAAGGTCGTTCATGCGGTTGAGGGTCTTTAAAAAGGTGGACTTGCCGCAGCCGGAGGGGCCAATGAGTGCGGTGATCTCCCGCTCGCCCACATCCAGCGAAATGCTCTTCAGTGCCTTGAAGTCGCCGTACCAGAGGTTCAGATCCTTTGCCGATATCACCGGCACATTCGTGTTTTCCATAGAGTACCTCATGTTTGAATTGGGACGAACCCTCTCAGGCGCTGCGCGCCAGCTCCCCCGAAGGGGGAGCTTTTGTCATCTGCCGGTCAGTGCTGCTCTAGCTCCCCCCTCGGGGGAGCTGGCATTGCGAAGCAATGACTGAGAGGGTTTCTCGTTCTCTTTTTACTGCTTCTGTTTCAGTTTTGTTTTAGCCAGACGTGCTGCCAGATTGATGAGCAGCACCAGCACCAGCAACACTGCGCCGATGCCCCATGCGGAGGTGAAATCGCCGTCCTCAAAGGCGCGCAGATACAGCAGCACCGACAGGGTAGCACCGTTGGAGGTGTAGGCCTTGAATACGCTCTTGGCGATCACCTCTGCCGCACCGGCGGTGAACAGCAGGGCGGCGCTTTCGC
>ERZ1034713.127-NODE-127-length-48755-cov-5.401191_pt1 | contig 48755 bp, 39 predicted proteins | sample MGYA00520692_ERZ1034713 | MGnify/ENA primary metagenome ERZ1034713 (study PRJEB33766, sample SAMN09781717) | gut metagenome | biome: gut microbiome | host: Homo sapiens | place: Madagascar | study: EMG produced TPA metagenomics assembly of the PRJNA485056 data set... | reverse complement strand
GCCAGATATTGAATTTTCAAGGTGCATAGCTAAAATTTATGTGCGAAGTTTGAGTATATAACTCAACTTTCCCACCAGTAAATCTGGTATAAACACTTGATTTTCAAGCAAAATAATTGAATAAATTGGTGCATTGACATGAAAATAGCACCTGACTTTTGGTATAATTAAATCACCACAAAATAAAAAACCAAGTAAGAAAGGTGCTGATTTAATGATATACCAAACCACCCCAAATGACCATATCGAAAATCAATTTTTTCATGCATTAAAGGACCTTCAGATTGCAAAACTGCTTCGCAGGGCCAATATCACGAAATCCTGTGGTGTTTCTGCTTATGAAGTATTCCAGCTTTTTGTTGCTGCTGGTATTTCAGGGTAAAAACCTGTTCCGGTTCCTGAATTCCAAGCACAAAGAACCGGCAGTCTCAAAAAACACATACTACCCGGTTCCTGAATGAAGTATCCTACAACTGGAGCCGTTTTCTGATGCTCCTTGCGGTAAAAGTAACCTCCGCTTTTGACAGGCTCACCCGTCCGGAAAGAGTAAATGTTCTGATTCAGGACGACTCTGTGATCAAGCGTAACCGCAGTAAAAAAGTGGAACTGCTGGCACGCGTTTATGACCATGTGGAACATAAATTCCAGAAAGGTTTTACCCTGCTTACGCTTGGCTGGTCAGACGGGTACAGCTTTATCCCGACAGGTTTCAATCTGCTGTCTTCAGCCTCTGAAAACAACCGTTATAATGAAATTTCGAATAGCATTGACCACCGGACAAACGGTTATAAATTTCGGAAGGCAAGTATGATGCGCAAAACAGATGCTGCAGTCCAGCTTATCCGGAATGCGCTCACTGCTGGAATAAAGACTGATTATGTGCTTATGGATACCTGGTTTACCACAGAGCCAATGCTTAAAGAAATCCTGGATACAGGAATTGATGCCATTGGCATGGTAAAACAGTTAAAGCAGCGTTATACCTATAATGGCAGACAATATACGCTTCCGGGACTGTTTTTCATGTACTGTGAAGATATCTAGGACATGGATTTAACCAATGCACTGCAGAGCCTTATGGCTCTGTTTGTAGAACATATATCAACGCTTTCAGCAGATATCACATCTGTACTGAAAAGTAAAGTAATCGAATGGATTGCTTCTCAAGCCACATTTATTCAGGCTTTATTCGGGAATATCTGCTGGGAAAGTTGAGTTAAAGAACTATTATGATGAGAAACATTTTGTAAAAGATCCGGATTATATTGTGCGGATGGATTGGCTGCTTTTGGTGATTAAGGAACATGAAGCGGATGAAGCGATGGAGCAGTGGAAGATTTGGCTAAAGTATTTTGTCACTATGGGTGGCAGTGAGTGGAATGAATTTTGGCAAGATGTAAACATGTAGACAAAGTGTTCGCAAACGTGCCTAAAATGACTTCGTTTACTAAGTGCATTATTTCTATGTGAAATATGTATGCTTAATCAGAAAAGGAAAAATTATACAAAGAAACGCCAAGACCAGCAGTTGCCGGATTGGCGTTTCTTTATCAAGGACTTATTTTATAGCCTCATGATTTTACGATTTTAATTTTTTAATGTTTTTTGAAAGAACTTCCGTTGTTCAAAAGTACAAGGTATTGATCTTTCGTTGAGATATTTTACTTAACCTTAATGGTTCTACTTGTCGTTGTTTATGTAATACACATAATCCGGTTTTTTACACATTCACTTTTTTCGTATTCAAAAAGAGCAATGGCTGGACACAACTACCCGGGCAGTCAGAATCACTCTTCCTTATTATTATCAGAAATCCCCCAATGCTCTTCCATATAATTTTTCCCAATTCCCCCGCCAATATTATTCTGTGTGTTTCGAAGGTAACTTGCGAAAACGCCACCAATCAATCCAATTGCAATAACAGCCAGCAAAATTAACATAAGAACCCCTCCTTTGTCAGTCTGTTTTATTTGCCATCAGTATACTGCAACGGAAGAAAAAGTCAATTGCCAGAGCATTAAAGTTAGATGAAGCAAACCTTAACAGTTGCTAAAAAATATCCGGCAGTACATGAATATGACGCCCAGAGAATATCGAAAACGTATAATAGAAATATTTCACAAAAAAAATTCGTGAATTTTAGTAAAAAGAATGAAAATGAAAATTCTCTAAAAGATATTGTTGAAAATGTATGATTTGCTTCCTATAATGAAAAGGTAGTGTGTTGTATCTGCATAAAAAATGATGAAAATGATCATGGAATGAGGATACAATATGACAAAAATATGATCAAAACAGGATCGCAAAAGGAGGATATCATGAAAAAAGAAAAAGGAGTAGCGTTTGGCAAGAAACTGCTTAGTCTTTTCCTTGCAATGGCAATGGTGATTACCATGTTCCAGTTGCCGGGAACTGCAACCGCATATGCGGCTGAAACTGCAGTGAAATTGTATTTTGAACTGCCAAACGGCACAGATGCATCGGACTGGTGTGTCCATGTCTGGAGCAAAGCAACAGTAACAGAGGGAGATACGGACCATGCGTTTCGTCCTTCTACATGGGGAGATGGATCTGGTTTTCCAACCCTGTTAGCAGATGAGAAACAGGCAGGCTGGGGATACGTTGTAATCTCCGGTTCCATTGAAGGTTTACAGTTTGTTGATAAGAAGGGAAAAGAGTTCAAGTGCTGGAATGCAGAGATTGCAAAAAAAGGATATAAAGAAGCATACTTTTCAACTTCTAATAAGAAGTGGTATACCACTGCGGATAAAGCAACAGAGATCAAAGCAGCAGAAGTGCGCAATATCTTTATCCTTGCAGGAGTATCCGGACTTGCAGGAAGCAACTGGAAACAGAATGATATCAACAATGCATTAAAGCAGGATGCAAAGGATTCCAATAAGTTCAGCATTACCTACAAAAATGTAGCAGCTGGAACCTATGAGTATAAGATTTTACAGGATCCGGAAAACTGTGGATGGGAGAAGCCATGGGGCCATGGTACCGGTAGCGGTGGAAACCGCAGCGTGACCGTAAAAGCACCGGCAGATGTGACATTTACCATTGATCTTACCGATACAACAGATGCAAAGAATGTTGACGTCAAGCAGTCTTTCGTACGGACCATCGTAGCAGAGAACGGTAATATCACAGCAGGAAAAGAAACGGCATTACAGACCGCAGCAAAGTATTATGACGGAAAGAATGCACAGGCAAAAGATGTAACCGTTTCTTATAAGTTAAAGGGTGAGCCTGAGGGCGTGACTTTAGAGAACAATAAGATTACAGTTTCTGAGAGTGCAGGACGGACAGAAGTAACCGTGATTGCGGTATATGATGGTTTTGAGCAGGAAATGACCATTCCGGTAGTTGCAAAACAGTACAAGGTAACCATCAATATGTATTCTCCGGATCTGGAGATGAAACAGGGAGTATCCGATATCTATATCTTTGAAAATGGTGGATTACGCAATACCGTTGTTAATATGGATAAAACGGTTACAGATGAAAAAAACGGTGTGACCTGGGTACAGGGAACCACAACATTACCATTCAGTTCACTTGGTATTATCGCAAGAGATCAGGCAGGAACATGGGATGGTGGTAAGGATGGCAACCAGTATTATGTCATTGATGAAAATACATCCGAAATTACGTTGTGGTATGTCTATGGAAAGACACCTGTCACAGAAAAACCAAACATTACAAAAGAAGACCCAAGATATCTGTATCTGGAATATGAAAATCCGGATAAATTAGAGACCACTCCACAGTTCTACTCCTGGACGACAGGATTTGCTGCAAAGTGTGTGGATTTTGAGGCAGACGGAGAAGGCAAGTGGAAAATTCTGGTGCCGGTTAAATCAAGCTGCACCAAGGTTGATTTTGTCGTTGTACTGGACGCTTCCGGATCGGACTGGATCAAGGACGGCGGAGATCACTCCATCGCATTTCCGAAAGGACAGAATGTGGTATGTGCAAGCATTAAAAAGGGCGAAGAGCCAAAACTGAGTGCACCATACAATAAGGGCTATGAGACCAAGCCAAAGGATGGACAGATTCAGTTCTACTATCGTGATGACAATGCGCTGATCGCAGGAACACTTGCAGACCAGAAGGTTGCAGTGGAGATTAACGGTCAGGAATATCCAATGGTATACAATGCACAGAATCTGCGCTTTGAATATACCTACAATACATTAAAGGATGGACGTACTTATTATCGCTATAAAGTTGGTGATGATTATGTGCTGGATAAGTTCAACACCAATCAGGAAGAGAAAGATGGAACTACCTACTCTTATGTAGAGTATTACAAGCTGAATGCCTCTGTGAAAGCAGAAGTCATGAATGCTTCCTTTAACTACAACGAGAACAATGTGGTTAAGTTTACGGTAGATCAGGCAGAGACAGACGAGCAGAAGTTAGAAGTTGCAGCAGCAAGCATTGATGTATCTTCTCTTGGCGGAAGCAGTGCACTTTCCATGGTGCCGGATCTTCAGGCAGTAACCATTTCTGTAACAGAGGATACCGCACTTGGAACAAAGACTTTACCGATCGTAGTAACCGACCAGTATGGAAATGAATATACCACAAGTGTTGATGTCGATGTCGTAGCACGTACCAAGAGCAGCGACAAAGATTTTGACTGGGATGAATCCGTGATCTACTTTATGGTAACAGACCGTTTCTTTGATGGAAATGAGTCCAACAATGCAGCCAACGGCGAGCAGACCTATGGCAAGGATAACGCAGGTCTGTATCACGGTGGAGATTTCGCAGGAATTACACAGAAACTGGATTATCTTGAGGATCTTGGAATCAATACGATCTGGATTACTCCAATCGTAGAGAATATTCCGGGTGTAACCGTAACCGGAGAGGGAAGTTCCGATGTTCCATACAACGCAGCATTCCATGGTTACTGGGCAAGTGATTTTACAAAGTTAAACCAGGCACTTGGAACCAAAGAAGAGTTTAAGACCTTAATCGACAAGGCACACAGCCGCGGCATCCGTATCATGGTAGACATCGTTGTAAACCATGCCGGATATGACGCTGATTTTGGCGATATGATCCGCAGCGGAGAAGACATTGTTTCCGGAAGTGATCAGAAAGATTCCTTATCCAACTTACCGGATTTCCGTACCGAAGATCCGGCAGTCAGTGCACAGCTTGTTAAGTGGCAGACACAGTGGGTAAAGGATTACGGTATTGACTATTTCCGTGTAGATACCGTAAAGCATGTAGAGAATGATACATGGGCAGAGTTAAAGAATGCTCTGACAGAAGTAGATCCGAATTTCAAAATGATCGGTGAGTACGCCGGTGGCGGATACGCATCCAACGGAAACACCCTTGGAACCGGAGAGATGGATTCTGATCTGGATTTCGATTTCAATGATCAGGCAACCAGCTTTGTCAATGGAAATATTTCTTCTGTAGAGAATTTCATGACAGCCAGAAATGTGACATTAAACAATACTTATCTGACCGGTCAGTTCCTTGGCAGCCATGATGAGGATGGATTTAAGCAGAAACTTCTCGATGCAGGCGTAACCGAAGAGCGTGCAACAGAGATGGCTATGATTGCAGCAACCTTACAGATTACTGCAAAGGGTCAGCCGGTGATTTACTACGGTGAAGAAGTTGGCCAGACCGGACTGAACAATTATCCATACCAGACAAACCGTTATGATTTTGACTGGTCACTGGTAAACGATGATAACAAGACTTACCAGCATTACAAGAAACTGCTTGCAATCCGTAAGGCATACATCGATGTGTTTGCAAGAGGTACCAGAACAGCAGTGACATCTTCCGATGAAGATGGATATGATGTTGTTGCAAGAGCGTATGAGGGAACCAAGCTGTATGTTGGATTAAACATCAAAGATGCAGATCAGATAATTTCTGTTCCAGTCAGCGAAGCTGCCGGAAGTACAATGAAAGATCTGTATTCCGGAAAGACATACACGGTAAGCACTGATGGAAAGGTAGAAATTACGATTCCAAAAGCTGCAGACGGCGGTACCGTTATCTTAAAGAAGGAAACTTCTTCTAACGGTGGCAGCAGTTCTACCGGAACAACTGAGACTGTTAAGAATGACACAACAACCGTAACCAATCCAGACGGAAGTAAGACAGAAACAACTGTCATCAAGGATCTTCCAGCAGATACAAAGGCAAGCTTAAATGTAACTACAGATGCAAATGGAAACAAGACATCGGAAGCATCTGTTGAGACAAAGGGAACAGAAAAGAAGTCTGGTGTTAGTACTTCTGTTTCTGCAGATGTTGTAAAGGCAATCACAGATAAAGCCAAGACAACAGATGTAACTATTAAGCAGGAGGTTAAGAAAGCGGATGGTTCTACTGCATATACGGTGGAAGTAAGTGCAGGAGATGTTAAGGCTGGAGAAAATCTCAAACTTCTGAAGAAAGATGCAAAAACTGGAGAACTGGTATTAGTCAACAAGAAGGATTATACGGTTTCTGCTGATGGAAGTGTTGATCTGACAATCAAAAACAGCGGTGAATATGTTCTTTTAAGCCAGAAAGATGCAAACAAAGAAACCAGCCGTATCAAGAAGACAGCTAAAGCAACAAAGCCTTCTGTTACAGTAAAGAAGAAAAAGACTACAAAATTCCCATGGAGCAAGAAGCTGAACATGGCAAACGTAGACAAGATCACCTATACTTCTTCTAAGAAATCTGTTGCAACTGTAAACAAAAATGGAAAAATTACAGCAAAGAAAAAAGGTATTGCAAAGGTGAAAGCAGTCGTTACTTTAAAAGATGGAACTAAGAAGACGGTTACCATGAAAGTAAAAGTGAAATAAGCCTAACTCATATTATACTTATCCTTATAGAGTCCCCACTTGCATTGCAGGTGGGGATTCCCTTTTGGGGGTTGAAAAAGGAAAGGGTAAATGTTAAGATGTACGAGGCTTAAAAATTTTGATTGATGTGTCATTTTTTGAATATGGCATATAATAATGGAGGTGAAATTCATGGACAGTTGTGATAGTCATGGGCGAAGTATGATGTGCAGTGCTTTATATGATGATACAATAAGAACGCAGCTGTCTGTGAGATAGCCTCGTTCTTGTTTCTCATGCATGAAGCACCGCACCGTAACTGGTAGGTGTATTTTTTTTGCGTAAGGATAGTGTCAAGTTTTCTATGAGAACTTGATATGTAAGGAGGCATGTATGAGCAGAACAGAATTAAAGAACAAGAATTACAGCAAAGAATTAGCAGCTTTTATACGCAGCGGTCTTTCCAAGGAAGAATTAAGAAAGCGTCTGTCAAATTACCATGAGAATGATATTGCAGATGCATTGGAGCGGCTGACAGCCGCAGAGCGTAAAAGACTGTATCAGATTTTAGGTGTCCAGCGGATCGCGGAGATTTTAAGTTATGTAGATGATCCGGAGATTTATTTTAACGAATTAACGATTGCCAATGCCGCAAAAGTGATTTCTTTGATGGATTCCGATGATGCGGTAGATGTTCTGGAAAATCTTGAGGAAGAGAGAAAGCGCGAAATTGTAAAGCGCCTGGACAAAGAGGCGGGCGAAGATATCCGCATGCTGTTATCTTATGACGAAGAAGAGATTGGTAGTTGTATGACGACCAACTATGTGTGCATTCGTAAGGATTTATCCATCCGGCAGGCGATGAGCGAACTGGTGCGACAGGCGGGAGAGAATGACAACATTTCTACGATTTATGTGGTAGATGAGCAGGAACATTTTTTCGGAGCTATCGATTTAAAAGATTTGATCGTTGCAAGAGAGAATGTGGAGCTGGATAATATCATTATTCATTCGTATCCTTATGTGCTTGATCATGAGAAAATTGATGACTGTATTGATCGGATCGTTGAGTATTCCGAGGATTCCATTCCGGTTCTGAAGGAAGACGCAACGATTCTTGGTGTCATTACATCAGAAGATATTGTAGAACTCGTAGACAACGAGATGGGAGAAGATTATGCAAAGCTTGCCGGTCTGACTGCGGAGGAAGATTTGAATGAAACAACAGTGGCAAGTATGAAAAAGCGTCTGCCATGGTTAATTATTCTTTTGTTCCTTGGTACAGCGGTTTCTTCGGTTGTGGGAATTTTTGAGACGGTTGTTGCGATTCTTCCAATCGTTATCTGTTTCCAGTCACTGGTACTGGATATGGCAGGTAATGTCGGAACCCAGTCACTTGCTGTTACTATCCGTGTTCTTATGGATGAGAACTTAACCGGAAAACAAAAACTTCAGCTTTTGGCAAAAGAGATGAAGATCGGTTTTTTGAATGGAATGATTCTTGGCATTTTTGCACTGATTCTATTGGGACTGTATATTCATTTATTCAAGCATTATGCATGGGGATATGCCTTTTTGATTTCCGGATGTGTCGGCATTTCTCTTGTTGTTGCCATGGTGATTTCCAGTATGGTGGGAACGGTTATTCCAATGTTCTTCCACAAGATCAAGATTGATCCGGCAGTAGCGAGCGGACCATTGATTACTACCGTGAATGATCTTGTGGCAGTTGTGACATATTACGGTTTATCATTTGTATTCTTGATCAACATTTTTCAGGTGGCAGGTTAAAACTGCAGATGGTATTTTTCCATCCAGTAATTGATCTGGATAAAATATGCGATCAATTGCGGGCCAGCCATCAGCTGACCAAACCACGGTCTGCCGTATTGTTTTGGTGCATCGAGAAATGCACGGACTTTTGATGGATCCAAAAGAGACTGGATCGGTGCATTGGTATCGGAAAGAATATGGCGCATTTCTGAAACCAGGAGTTTTTCATATCCTGGATGATAGGTCTTGGGATAGGGGCTCTTTTTGCGGTGGAGTAGTTCGGAGGGAAGAACATCGCAAAAAGCGTCCCTTAACAACGTTTTTTCCACCCCGTTTTGATATTTCATATGCCATGGTACATTGTATACATATTCGATGATACGGTGATCAGCAAAAGGTACGCGGGCCTCTAAGCCGCTGTACATACTTGTGCGGTCCATGCGGTCGAGCAGTGTCTGCATAAACCATTTGATATTCAGATAGCCGATGATGCGCCGGCGTTCTTCTTCTTTGCTCTCGCCATCAAGAAGAGGCGCTTTTGCTTTGGATTCCAGGTAGCGTTGATAGGAATAATCGGTCAGATCCAGATCTTTTACAACTTCATCGGTCAGAAAAGCCGTCCGCGCAGTCAGATCAAATGACCATGGAAAACCGTCGGCATGGAACAGATCATCACGATAAAACCATGGGTATCCACCGAAAATCTCATCGGCACATTCTCCCGTTAAAGAGACTTTATTATGTTTACTTACCAGAGAACAGAAGTACAGAAGCGATGCGTCCACATCGGTCATACCGGGAAGGTCTTTGGCATCTACTGCGGAATACAGTTCGTGAAACAGTTGTTCTTCGTTACAGAACAGATAGGTATGATTCGTAGGATAAGCGGCAAGCATCTTTTTTACATAGGTGACATCCTGTTCTGGCTGGAAGGTACTTGAAGTAAAGTATTTATCATTTCCCTCGAAATCAAAGGAAAACGTATTTAAAGTCACACCCTGTTTTGCAAGTACGTTGTGCGAGATCGCGGTGACGATGCTCGAATCGATTCCTCCGGACAGAAACGTGCAGACTTCTACATCGGATACAAGCTGGCGGGTAATGGCATCTTCCACCAGAAAACGCACATGATCTACGGTGTCGGCGTAGGTATCGGTGTGTGGGTGACAGGAAAGTTCCCAATAACAGGTGTCGTGCAGACCTTGTGGCGAATAGACCATAAAATGTCCGGGAAGAACTTCAAAAAAATCTTTGAAAATACAGATGCCGGATGTGTGTGCAGGTCCGATCGCAAGAAGTTCCTGCATGCCCTGACGGGCGATTGCAGGGGTGATGGCAGGATGGCAAAAGAGCGCTTTGGGTTCCGAACCAAAGACCAGAGAGCCTTCCATCTGCGTATAGAAGAGCGGTTTGACACCTGCGCGGTCACGGTAGAGCAGAAGCTGCTGCTTTTGTTCATCATAGATGGCAAAGGCGAAGATTCCATTCAATTTTTGGACAAAAGAAGGTCCGAAGTGCATATAACAGTAAAGGATGACTTCGGTATCAGAGGTTGTTTCAAAATGAAATTTTCCGGTAGGAAGTTCTGCTTTCAATTCTTCGGTGTTGTAAATTTCCCCGTTGTATACAATGGTGCAGGTATGATTGTGGACGGTGCGGGTCATAGGCTGCGTTCCACACTGAATATCGCGGATGCTCAGACGGCTGTGTGCAAGTCCGGTGTGGGCCGATAAGAAGATCCCGTGATTGTCATTTCCGCGTCGTCGTATGGACTGCCACATATCTGTCAAAATTTTTTCCCAGTGGATCCGTTCTCTCAGGTAGTCTTTTTTATAATTGCAAAAGCCGGCAATTCCGCACATGACAAAGGCTTCCTCCGTATATCGATGCATTTATGTTTGGTTTTAGTATATGTATAAGAAAATATAAAGATACATTTTTTTCATTTCTCTTCCATAAATTATTGAAACGAAGAACAATATCTGCTACGATAGCACTGAAACGAAAAGCTTTGGACAGGTGGCAATGGATATGACAAACAGAACTTTTGGTAAAAAGTGGATATGTCTGATCTTAACATTCGTGATTTTATTATCAGGAATGTGTTTTTCGTCCTATCAGACAGCATCGGTTCTGGCATCCATTGAGCGTGAGAATGCTGTGGATTCTGTTACAGGAAATCCGGCGCAGACACTTGAGACATCTTCACCATCCCTGTGTCAGAATCAGGGGGCAGAAGAAGTTTTCGGTACACGCGGACTGGATACAAGGCTCATTTCGGAGCGTCGCACAGAGAAAGTGCATATACTTTGGACGCTTCTGTTATCTTGCGCTCTGACCAATCAGTTGGAGCATTTCACATATTTCTATACATATCGCATGCCGTTTCGGGGAAAAGAAGCGGGGGCTCTGCGAACGATCATCCGTTATATTCATCAGACGGATGGGGAGAAAGATTACGCATACGATCTTTAAAAGGTGAAAATTCACCGGCAGTCACCAATTTTGATTGATGGCTTTGTTATGGTACATAAAAATAATAAAAAGATCGCGCGTATGCCGCAGAAAAGAGGAAATATGATAGAGAACATTATTGTTGGAGTGATTGTAGCACTTGTAATTGTCGCTGGAGTTGTCGCATGGTGGTTTGAAAATCACGGAGAGGACATTCAAAATCCAGACGAAAAGAAATTACCGGATAAAAAATAAAGTATGAATACATCAAATTTGTAGAATACTAGGAGTAACAGAAAGGCAAGAAAATGAAGAAAACAAAGATTATTTGTACAATGGGACCTGCAACGGCAGATGATGAAGTATTAAAAGAGATTATGCGAAGCGGCATGGATGTTGCCAGAATCAACTTCTCCCACGGAAATGGAGCGGAACATTTACCAAAAGTGGAACAGATAAAAAGACTTCGTGAAGAACTGGGATTACCGATCGCATTACTGCTTGATACAAGCGGACCGGAGATTCGCCTTGGCAATTTTGAAAACGATAAGATTCAATTGAATGCGGGAGATACATTTACCCTGACCGCAAGAGATATTACCGGAAATGAAAAAGAGGCATCCATCACTTACAAGAATCTGGTAAAGGATGTACAGCCGGGCATGCGTATTCTGATCGATGATGGTCTGATCGAAATGCGTGTCAAAGAATTGACGGATACGGATATTGTGTGTGAAGTGGAAAATGGAGGTACGGTATCCAATCATAAGGGAATCAATGTTCCGGATGCACATCTGACTATGCCTTATATCAGTGAGAAGGACCGCAACGATCTTATTTTCGGTGTGGAACAGGGATTTGATTTTGTGGCAGCGTCCTTTGTCCGTTGTGCAGATGATATTGTTCAGCTTCGGAATCTTCTCAGGGAACATGGAGATAACGACATGAAGATTCTTGCAAAGATTGAAAACCGTGAGGGTGTGGATAACATTGATGAGATCCTGGCTGTTTCGGATGGTGTCATGGTTGCCAGAGGAGATATGGGTGTAGAAATCCCAATCCAGGAAGTTCCTGCCATCCAGAAACTGATCATCAAGAAAGTATACAATGCAGGAAAAATTGTTATCACAGCAACACAGATGCTGGATTCTATGATGAAAAATCCGCGTCCGACCAGAGCGGAAGCAACGGATGTCGCAAATGCGATTTATGATGGAACCAGTGCAATCATGCTTTCCGGAGAGACCGCTGCCGGAAAATATCCGGTACAGGCGGTAAAGACCATGGCAGAAATTGCGGAGTATACCGAGAATGACATTGACTACGAGAAGCGTTTCCGCCAGTTGGAGAAACTTCCGAAAGATGATGTTACCGATGCTATTTCTCATGCGACCTGCATGACAGCAATTGATATTAACGCATCTGCAGTTGTAACCGTTACAAAATCGGGAAGAACTGCAAGAATGATCTCACGGTACCGTCCGAATTCACCGATCATCGGATGTACGCCATCGGAGCGCACATACCGTCAGATGAGTTTATCCTGGGGTGTAATTCCTTTGATGATCAAAGAGGAGACCAGCACGGACGTATTGTTTGCCAATGCCATGAAACGTGCAGAGGAAGAAGGCTATCTGAAAGAGGGAGAGCTTGCTGTCATTACCGCGGGTGTGCCGCTGGGAATGTCAGGTACCACGAATCTGATCCGTGTGGCAGTGGCTGGACAATGTGAGTCTCTGTAAAATTAAAAAATAAATTTATTCTAAAAAAAATAAGAAACAAAACACTTGTTCGGTGATGCGGGCTGTGCTATGATAGGCAGGTCGCAGGAAAAGTGTAAGGAAGGTTGGAAATCATACATTTGCATGTGATTTCCAATCTTTTTTAATGTATGATTAGTGTCAGACCATTTGTTGAAAGCAAATTTTGCATGGGCTGATGTTCCATGCAGGGAGAATTAATATGAGAAAAAGAAATCATTATCCGGCTGTGGCGTTTTTGCTGCTGCTGGCGTTATTGTTTGGCGGCTGCAGCTATGCGCAACCAGGGCTGGATACACAGGCAGTACAGGAAAATACACAGAAATCATACGAATCGACAGATATTCCAGCTTATGCAGGGAATTCTTTCGTTATACTCGATGGCAACAAACCGTCATTTTCAAAAAAGGATCGGGAGCGTACAGATGCGTTTGAGACATACAGCAATTTGGATAAACTCGGACGATGTGGCGTAGCTTATGCCAACATCTGTAAGGATCTTATGCCGACCGGGGAGCGCGGAGCCATCGGCATGGTAAAGCCAACCGGATGGCACACTGTAAAATACGACAATGTAGAAGGAAAATATCTGTACAATCGATGCCATCTCATTGGATATCAGCTGGCAGGCGAGAATGCCAATGAAAAGAATCTGATTACGGGTACGCGCTATCTGAATGTGACAGGTATGCTGAAATTTGAGGATCAGGTAGCAGATTATGTAAAAGCAACGGACCATCATGTCCTTTATCGTGTGACTCCGGTCTTTGAGGGAGATAATCTTGTTGCAACCGGTGTGGAGATGGAAGCATATTCAGTGGAGGATAAGGGAGAAGGGATATCATTTCATGTATTTGTTTATAACATTCAGCCGGGGATTACGATTGATTATGCCACCGGCGAAAGCTGGCCGGATGATTCCAGAGAGACAGAAAGTACAGAAAAAGGTCAAACTTATGTGCTAAACACCAATACGCACAAATTTCACACACAAAATTGTGAAAGCGTCAGGGATATTGCTGGCAGTAATAAGGAGGTTTATGCCGGGAATCGTGAGGATTTAATAAATATGGGATATGAACCTTGTAAAAGATGTAAACCTTGATTATGAAGACAATTGCGCGGATTATTGTGCAGGTAGTTGGCAATAAAGGTGTTGTGGCAAGAATTGGTGGCGATGAATATGCATGTGTCCTTTTTTGCCGAATTTGGGTATGATAAAAGGAAAAGATGTGTTAAGCTTTCTATGAAAACTTGATATGGAGGGGAGAGAAAGTAATGAATTGGTTTGGGAATAAGATTACACCAAGAAAGAGTGAAGTGCCGGCACCAAAAGGAATCTATCTTGCAAGAGGTCTGGGATTTCCTGCGGTCGGAATGATTGGATTTACGGTTGCCGGGATAGAAGATATCGATCCGGTGCCGAAGATGATCGGAGGAGCAGCAGGTCTGTTGTTTTGTTTGATTGGCGTGATCCATATTCTGGTTTATTTGTCGCAAATTTATAAATTTAATAAATATACGCCAAAATGGGATAAGGGAAGGGGCTTTTTTGACCGGTTTGCGCTGGAAATGAACCAGATGGACAAGACGGGTGCATATCCATCTTCGTGTGACAGCGATATGCAATACCATCTGAAGTTGCAGAGAAAGCGTTTAGAGGCGATGAATCTGCGGATGCACAGCCAGATTTTCCCGTCAAAGGATGAAGGTGCATCTACAATTTCATCGACAGTTCGTTCGCCGTGGTATTCTTCGGATATCAACCGGGAGCAGATTATTCGGAAATTGTCTTTTGAAGATACCTCCGGAAGAAATATTTATCATCGCAACGTTGGATATACGATGTCGCAGATGGTCATTCATTCACCGGATGATAACCGGTGTCAGGAGTTGCGTGTGGCATGTCCAAACTGTGGTGCAGTGGCAAAGGTTGGTCAGCTGGAACAGGGATGTGAATTCTGTAACACCAGATTTTCGATAAGGGATCTGTTCCCGTATGTTACCAATACATACTTCGTACGCAGTAATACAAGCACGAAAAACAGTGTGGTTTTTACGGTGTCCCTGCTATTATCGATTGTGGCAGTATTTGTTGCAACCCTGCTTTATGGAAAAACGCATTGGGGATATTCTTTTGCAAAGAGTTTGTTTTATGCATATCTTGTCGGTGCTATGGGAGGCGGCTTCTTTGGCTTGATTTTTGCGGATATTGTTTTAGTGATTTCAGCATCAAACCGTGATGGCATGCGCCATATTCCAATGTTTAAGTATATTGGTGCAAAGAGCAGGATTGGAAATGTAGTAAAGCAATATGATCCGAGTTTTCTATATGAAAAATTTGAAGGACAGGTAGTTTCGTTGATAAAGATGGCGGTATTTACGGAAGATCCGGATAATCTGGCTTCGTATCAGCCGACGGTGAGAAATCCACAGTTTGATCGTATCGTGGATATGATATATGGTGGCGTGATGATTCTGCGGGAGGCTCATATGAGCGGAAATATGCTTTTTATGACGATTCGGACCTGGTGGTGCAACTATGCATATGAGAATGGAAAAATCAAAAAAAGAGGAGACCTGATCGATGTGACAATTATGAGGAATGTTGCCAACATGCAGGCACCTGGATTTTCTATCTCAGCAGTTGGATGTCCACAGTGTGGTGGCAGTTTTGATGCGGTACGCCAGCGGAATTGCCCGTTCTGTGGAACCGCATATCACATGGAAAATGAAAACTGGGTAATTGCAGATATGAAGTTGTTATAAGGTTGAGAATAACCTATTAATGATAAAAAACAGGTTTTTTGTGCAAAAACACAACAAGTAGTTTTAAAAACTACATTAAGAGGTAGACAAAAACTATGAAATAGAGTACAATGTCATATGTTGAGTAAGGGGATAGAAGATGCACAAGGAACAAAAAGTGGTCTATTACCGGGACGAGTTAAATGATGAGTTTTCAGATGGACATATTGATGCGAAAAAAATAGATGGGAATTATCGTTATATAAGAGATGACAGCCCGATTGGTAAAGTCGTTCATATATTCTGGTATCGCATTGTTGCGACACCATTGGCGTGGCTTTATATGAAGCTGCATTTTCATCATAAGATCGTAAATCGACAGGTGTTAAAGAAGGCAGAGAGTGCTTATTATATCTATGGAAATCATACGCATTTTCTGGCGGACGCGCTCGTTCCTACGATGGTGAATTTTCCAAAGGATGTGTCGGTGATCGTACACCCGGATAATGTGTCGATGCCGGTGCTTGGAAGAATTACACCTACGCTTGGCGGTTTGCCGCTACCGGATGATAAAGAAGCGATGAAACATTTTATCGAAGCACTGGAAAAGCGGGTAGCACAAAAGCGTTGTGTGATGATTTATCCGGAGGCACATATCTGGCCGTTTTATACAGGTATACGTCCGTTTAAAGATACATCTTTTCGGTATCCGGTACAGCAGAAACTTCCGGTGTTTTCATTGACGAATACCTATCAGAAGCGTAGATATTCAAAGAAACCGAAGATGGTGACTTATATTGACGGACCGTTTTATGCAGATGCATCGCTTCCGGTCCGGCAGCAGAAGAAAATGTTGCGGGATCAGGTGTATGAAATCATGAAAAAGAGGGCAAAGAATAATACTGTAGTTTGCGTCCGCTATGAAAATATGACAGGAGATTTGGGAGAAACTTTATGATTAACATACTTTTCTCAGGAAATGGTAAAGTGTTTGATGGGGTATTGACCTGTATGCTTTCTATTCTAAAGAGAACGAAGACTACCGAGCCGTTTTGTGTTTATGTCTATACGATGGACGTGACAAGGATCAAACCGGAATACACAGCGATATCGCAAGAGATGATCGCATTTCTGGATGAAGTAGTAAAAGAATATAATGCCCAAAATCAGGTTCTGCGTATCGATGTAACGGATTTGTATGAACAGTATTTTGCAAAATGTCCGAATGAGGACGCGTATTGTTCACCTTACACGCTGCTTCGGCTTTTTGCGGATCTGGTTCCGGGGATGCCGGATAAATTGCTATATCTGGATGTGGATATTTTATTTCAGCATGATATCCGGATGCTCTATGATATTGATGTGACCGATTACGAGTATGCAGCAGCGCGGGATCATTATGGAAAGTATCTGATCAATCCGAATTATATCAATGCGGGTGTATTGCTGTTAAATCTTGCAAAAATAAAAGAGATGGGACTGCTGGTGAAAGCGCGTAAGCTGATTCAGACAAAAAAACTGATGTTTGCAGATCAAAGTGCAATCAGCCGCAGTACGACAAGAAAGAAAATGCTGCCACAGAAGTTTAATGATCAGAAATTTCTACACAGGCATACGGTGGTAAGGCATTTTTCCAAGAGACTTTTTTATCTGCCATATCCGCATACTGCGAATGTGAAGCAATGGAATGTGAGTCAGATACATAGAATTTTTCGTTATTATGTGTTTGATGATATTTTATATGATTATGTTTATTTAAAGAAAAAGTACGAGGAGCGTTAATCATGAACAAAGAAAACAGAATACCGATTTTTTTTGCATGCGATGATAATTTTGTGAAGTATACAGTCGTAGCGTTACATTCTATGATTGCGAATGCTTCCAGAGAAAGAAAGTATATCATTCATGTATTAAACACCGATATTTGCGAAGATATGAAACAGGTCTTATATGACATGGCGAATGACAACTTTGAGGTACAGTTCAATAATGTGACGAATTATCTGCGAACAATCCATGAAAAGTTACCAATTCGCGATTATTATTCACATACGACCTATTATCGCTTTTTCATTGCAGAAATGTTTCCGGAATATGAGAAAGCAATCTATATTGACAGTGATACAATTGTAAAAGGGGACATTTCCCGGCTATATGATTTTGAACTTGGAGACAACTATGTTGGCGGTGTTAATGATCAAGTCGTAGTACAGGATCCTACATTTGGGGATTATGTGGAAAAAGTGTTGGGTGTGGAGAGAGACAATTATTTTAATGCAGGGCTCTTATTGATCAATTGTGAGCAGTTCCGCAAAAATAATATCCTGGATCAGTTCTGTAAGCTGCTTCATATGTATAATTTTATTGTGGCACAGGATCAGGATTATTTGAATATTATCTGCCATAATAAAGTGCTTTGGCTCCCGCAGATATGGAATACGGAAGTATTTGGTGAGATTGAACCAAAGGAAGAAGACATCTGTATCCTGCATTATAATCTGGCTGCAAAACCATGGCACTACAGGGATTGCAGGCTGCAACAGTATTTCTGGAAATATGCAGAAGAATCCAGCGTTTACGAGCTGATCTTAAAGGAACTGGAAACGTATACGGATGAACAGAGAGCGGAGGATGCAGCATCTGGAGCTAATCTCCTGGAACTTGCAAAGCAGGAAATTACAAAAGAAAATAATTATCTGAATCTGGTACAGAGTGGAAAATTAAAATCGGAGGATCGAATCGAGGTTTTGGACAAGATTGCCATGCTCGAAAGAGAAGGACGATTTGATGAGGATGTGGAGGAAGATCCGCCATCGAAAGAACTGAAGCCGGATGATGTAGATTATCTGCGCAAGAAATGGAGCAGTAAGCTTAAGACAAAACTTACCTACCGCGTTGCCAGAAATTTTATGAACAATATTATTGCGAATAAGCAGTTGATTATCAAAGATGTAATCGGCATTGAACATATGAATGAATTAAATTCGGGAGCAGTCATTACCTGTAATCATTTTAATGCGTTTGACAGTTTTGCAATCCAGATTGCGTACGAGAAATCAAAGCAGAAGAGAAAGCGCAGACTGTATCGTGTAATCCGGGAAGGAAATTACACGAATTTCCCTGGATTCTATGGAATGCTTATGCGTAATTGCTATACATTTCCATTAAGCTCGAACAAAGAAACCATGAAGAAATTTCTGCATTCCATGGATGCAGTATTGCAGCATGGCGATTTCATGGTTGTTTATCCGGAACAGAGTATGTGGTGGAATTACCGCAAACCAAAACCATTAAAGAAAGGGGCATATACATTTGCAGCGCAGAATCATGTGCCGGTGTTACCTTGCTTTATTACGATGGAGGACAGTGATATATTGGGCGATGACGGTTTTTATATTCAGGAGTATACGATTCATATTGCTCCTGCAATTTATCCGGATCCGAATAAGAATCGTGCAGAGAATATCGAAGCGATGCGTCAGAAGAATTATGAAGTTTGGAAAGAAATCTATGAGAAAACATATGGGGAGCCACTTGTATATGAGTGTGATGATATGTCGACAATTGCATAGTTGACATATGGTACTTTAGTACTGTGACTGGATAAAGTGCATAGAAAAGTGCGAAAAATACGGAATTATTTTTACTTGCTATGTAAAAAAAGGTGTGTAATACTTGATATGGGTATTTGCATTATATATGCAAAAAAACAATATTATACAAAACGAGAGGATGGAAGAAATGAAAAAATTTATTTCAAAGAAATTGGGATGTCTGATGCTTGCATTGACAATTTTATTGACATCTGCTTTTACAGGTGTTACAGAAGTAAAGGCTGCAACAGATGATGATTGGTCAGTTGTGTATCAGTCAGAAATTGAAACAGCTTATGCCGGTGTTGAAAAACAACATAATTTTACAGTGACAGCAAATGAGGGAGTAGGTGTATATGTATATACAAATACACCTTCAACAGGAACAATCAGTTTTTACAACAGCCAGAACAAGTATTTATATGGTGATTCCGTATATGTAAGCGACTACGAAGTGGTTACATTTGCAAACGGAACACAGGCATATGCTTTTAACTGGGGATGGAATAACGGTTTACAGGCTGGTGATTACACAGTAGGCTTAAAATTTGATACAGATACCAGTTTCTTCGTGATTGTTGACCAAAAAAAGGTGAAGGCAACCATGAGTCAGTCAAAGTTGACACTTACAGCAGGATTTTCAAAGAAATTATCCGTAAGCGGAAGCTCTGTGAAATCTTGGAAGTCTACAAAGAAGTCTGTAGCAACTGTTGATAAGAAGGGAAAAGTTACTGCAAAGAAAGCAGGAAATACAACAATTGTTGCAACATTAAAGAACGGAAAGAAACTTACCTGCAAGGTAAAAGTTGCAGCAAATAAATACAAAGACACAAAACTTACCACAGGTAATTGCCCATATGGTGACTTCTATATCAGCGCATATTCCGCTGATTTTGATAAGAAAGGAAATCTTGTCATAAAGGTACAGTGTGTAAATGTAAGTGGTTACAAGGCAACAGGATTAAAGAATTTAAAAATTACAGTGAAAGATGCAAATGGAAAAACAGTTGGTACTTATAAGCAGATCAAAAAGTCTACAACAATTTCCGATAGATCATCTAAGGCATTTACGTTTATGATTAAGAAATCAGCTTTAAAGAAAAAGAAAATTGATTTGCGAAATGCTAAAATTTCAGTGGCTGGTAAATATATTTATTCATATTATTAAAATTTGTTGATAAATGATCCATGCAAAGCATACAGTAAAGTAGATAAAATATCTGAAAATTATCTTGCATTCTCTATTAAAAATAATTATAATGGAGTAGTAAATAAAGATTAAGAAGCCAACGATGGCGCATCCAGTGGGTGCGTCATTTTTTCTTATCAGAAGAACAAATGTACGTATTATTTTCGGGAGAACCAACGCAATGAAAAATCTGGGAACGAATGAATGGACAATCTTGAATAACATTATATACAAAATATATACAACAGAACATTTTGATGAAATGCGTCTTGCTTTGATGGAAGAACTCCGGATGCTGATTGATTTTGATAGCGCAGATTTTTATGTAGCGGCAGAACATGATGAAAAAAAACTTGCACATCCGGTAAAACTGGATATGGAATGTAATTTTGCGCGTGAGTATGAACAATTGGATATGAGCAGGGGAATTATATTCAGTGGAAAATCATTGATTTATCGCGAAACAGATCTGGTCAGTGATGAGGCCCGAATGGCAACAGACTATTATCAGCATGTGTTCAAACCAAATAACTGGCATTATTCGTTGCAGATGGTCATTGCGAAAGATCATCATTTTCTTGGAGTAATCACATTTTATCGTTCAATCGGAAAAGAAAATTTTCATTATGATGACATTTTTATTCTTGATATGCTCAAAAATCATTTGGCTTTTCAACTTGAAAAACATCATATGTTTGGAGAGGATGAACAGGAAAAACTTACCGTAACCCAGGCAGTTGAAAAATATAATCTCACAAGAAGAGAGAGTACGATTCTCCGGATGTTGATGAGTGGACGGGAAAATGCTGTGATTTGTGAAGAACTGGTCATCAGTGCCAACACATTAAAAAAGCATATATTAAATATATATCGGAAATTAGGAATACGGAATCGTGTGCAATTGTTCAAGATGATCAAAGAAAAGGAATAATCATAAAAAAATTGGGGAAAAGCAACCTTGTGGCAAATTAGATACAATGGTATAATCTGTCTTAACGACTGTAAATAAGAAGAGAGTATAAAATTCAGCCAAGAGGGTGTAAGAATGTATCAAAAAACAATAGATGACTTAATGTCAGAGGAACGTGAAAAACTGGTTATTGATTTGCGGAGCGAAGAGGACTATGCCAAGGAGACTTATCCGCAGGCAAAAAATATTTATTGGGAAAATTTTGTGGAGCATGAGGCTGAAATCCCTAAAAATATGCCGGTTTATCTGATATGTTATACGGGTCAGAAAAGCGACGAGATTGCAGAGGAGTATGAGCAGAAGGGCTATGAAATCTATAGCATTCAGGAAGGATATCGTGCTTATCTGAGAAAGAAACTTGCTGATTTCATGAAAGACGATGACGAAAAAGAGGAACGACTTGCAGACAAAGCAAAAGATGCAGAACGCAGCATTATTAAGAAGTTCAAGAAAACAGTCTGGAGACCATTTACGAAGGCAATCAACGAATATGAAATGATTCAGGACGGAGATAAGATTGCTGTATGTATCTCTGGTGGAAAAGATTCTATGCTGATGGCAAAGCTGTTTCAGGAATTGGAGCGGCATGGAAGAAAGAACTTTGAAGTAGTATTTCTGGTAATGAATCCGGGATACAACGAAATTAATTACCAGACGATTTTAAATAATGCCAAAATGCTGAATATTCCAATTACAGTATTTCGTACAGAAATTTTCGACACGGTGGCAGATATTACGGATTCACCGTGCTATTTGTGCGCGCGTATGCGCCGTGGATATTTATACAGCAAAGCGCAGGAACTTGGATGCAATAAGATTGCTTTGGGACACCACTTTGATGATGTGATTGAAACGATTGTTATGGGAATGCTATACGGAGCACAGATCCAGACGATGATGCCGAAATTGCATAGTACGAATTTCCCGGGGATGGAGCTGATTCGTCCGCTTTATCTGGTGAGAGAAAACGATATTATTCATTGGGCAAGATACAATGATCTGCATTTTATTCAGTGTGCCTGCCGATTTACAGAAAACTGTGCATCTTGTGGGGGGACAGAAAAGGGATCAAAGAGAGCTGAAATCAAGGCTATGATTCATGAACTGGAAAAGCAGAATCCATATGTTGCAAAGAATATATTTCGTAGTGTGGAAAACGTTAATTTGAATACCGTGATTGGATATAAAAAGGACGGCGTAAGACATAATTTCCTTGATAATTATGATGAGGTCGCAGATGAAAGGTAGGGAGTCTCGCATGAAAGATACAAAAGGTAGCTATATGTATGAAATCATACGAGGTGCAATTGATGCATTTGATGAGTGCATGAATGATTACCTCTTTATTTATGCGGTTCGTGAAGATCTTTATCATATTTCGCCAAAAGCAACGAAACGATTTTCTATTGAAAAATCGGAATTCACAGATGCATTGGAAGAACATGCAAAGTTTGTATATCCGGATGACCTTCAGATGTTGATGAATGATCTGGCACAACTTGTTGCAGGTATTAAGACAGAACATAATCTGGTATATCGCTGGCTTGACAAGAATCGCAAGCCAATCTGGATTAATTGCAGAGCACGCATTATTTTGGGGGAAGACGAGAAACCACAGTTTTTAGTGGGATGTATTAACGAAATTGGCACAAAGCCACTGGCTGATAATGTGAGTGGATTGTTGGAAAGTATTGCAATCAAAGATAAACTGAATGAGTTTCACAAACTTACTCCAAACGGATTTGTGCTTCGTGTGGGCATTGATGATTTCAAGAGTATTAATGAGAAATTTGGAATCGAATATGGCGATTATGTATTACGCGGTGTTGCAGAATGCATTGTTGATAGTGTTTCAGAAGGTCAGAATGTGTACCGTGTTGTGGCAGATGAATTTATGGTTATGGACATGAATGGTGCAACGGAGGAAGAGGCTCAGAAGTTATATCGGAAAATTCGTAACCGTGTAGATAAATTTATCAAAATGGACAATTACAAAGCGGTATATACAATATCTGGTGGAATCGTACTTGGAAATTCTATTGATAAGATGGAATATAACGAGGTAATGAAAATATCTCAGTTTGCATTGACGACTGCAAAGAATCGGGGGAAAAATCAGACATATTGCTTTGATGCATCGGATTATAAAGCTTTTATACGTGAACGGGAATTATTAGAGCAACTACGAAAATCTGTTTCAGATGGATTCCGTGGATTTGAACTTTTTTTCCAGCCAATCGTACTTGTTGGACAGAAAGTACCTTTTATGGCTGAAAGCCTGTTGCGTTTTAAAACTACAGAAGGCGAAAATATTTCACCAGTTGAGTTTATTCCGATTTTAGAGGAAAGTGGCTTGATTATCCCGGTTGGAAAATGGATTATTGATCGTGCACTTTCAATGTGTGCAGAGTGTCAGAAGACAAATCCAAATTTTAAGATTAGTGTGAATTTGTCATATGTCCAGATTTTAAAGAGCGATGTCTGTGAAGAAATAGAACATTGGATTGGATTCTATAATTTAAAACCGGTAAGTCTGATGGTAGAATTGACAGAGAGTGGCTACGTGGATGACAATTCGTCGGCAGTAAAACGGATGTGGGATCGTTTGAGAAAACATGGTGTGATGATTGCACTTGATGATTTTGGAACAGGCTATTCCAATTTCCAACTGATCAGTTCTATGGTCCCAAATGTCGTGAAGTTAGATCGAAGCTTTACGGTTAAAGCATTGCAAAATGCATTTGAGCATCAGTTGATGGATCATATTATCCAGTTGGTACATAGTGTAAATCTCAAAATTTGTGTGGAAGGTGTGGAAACACAAACAGAACTTGAAGAGATAGAAAAGTTATCAGCAGACTGTATTCAGGGATATTTTTATGGCAGACCATGCGGTAGAAGAGACTTTTTGAAAAAATTTATACAAAAAGCTGAATAAAAAAAGAGAAACAGAGATTTTCCTAAAAATCTGTTTCTCTTTTTATGTAAAATAACATAATGGCACATTTATTTTGAAATGCCAGAGCCAACATGAGCTTTAATTGCTGCAAAACTTTCTGCACTGATGACATGCTCGATACGGCAAGCATCTTCAGCAGCAACTTCAGGATCGACTCCGAGTTTGATCAGGCATTCTGTCAGTAATTCATGACGTTCATAGATCATTTCGGCAATTTCTTTTCCAGCATCTGTTAAATATATAAATCCAGCATCAGTTACAGTAATCTGATTTTTTTCACGAAGATTTTTCATGGCAATGCTGACACTTGACTTTTTGAATCCCAGTTCGTTTGCAATATCTACGGAGCGTACGACCGGAAGCTTTTTGCTAAGTATAAGGATAGTCTCTAAATAATTTTCAGCTGATTCGTTTGTGTGCATTTTGTTCCTCCCAAAAATTCGTGTATAAACATATGTAAATAGTATATCATAACCAGACAGAATGTTCCAGTAAAAAAGTTTTCATAAAGTTCTTGACAACTAATAGCGGTTAGATTATACTAACAATGAATCAGAAAAACGTATGCATGGATAGTCCTTTTGAAAGGAGTGGTTATAATGGGTACAGCGATTGTATTAGTTATACTTGCCGTTGTGGTCGCAATTGCCACCAAGAGTCTTATCAAAGATAAGAAAAATGGAAAATCCATATCTTGTGGCGGTGACTGCAAAAACTGTCACGGATGTCATTAATTAAATGTTCAACGACTAGGAAGGCCGGACTGCAACCGGTCTTTTTGGTGTACCCCGGAATAATCAGAGGATTATTATTGCTACTGATTCGAATATAGAAACCGAAGTGTAGGAGTTGAAAAACTGCTACGCTTTTTATTTTTATTGCTTGAATAGAATATAGTAGAAATGATATAATCATAAATTAAGCGTATATATACTAATTATGAAGAAGGAATTTAATTATGAGAAAACTATTGATCTATCTACGAGATTACAAGAAGGAGTGTGTTCTTGCACCTTTGTTCAAATTGCTGGAAGCCTCTTTTGAATTGATTGTGCCGCTTGTGATGGCGGCGATCATTGACAAGGGTATCGCGGTATCGGATCGCCCTTATATTTTCCGTATGGGTGGAGTGCTGGTTTTACTGGCATTGATTGGACTGACATGTTCCATTACCGCACAGTTTTTTGCGGCGAAGGCGGCTGTCGGATTTTCTACCAAGCTTCGGTATGCATTATTCTCGCATATTGAGTCGCTTTCCTTTTCCGAGATGGATACCATCGGTACTTCAACCTTGATCACCCGTATGACAAGTGATATCAATCAGGTACAGTCGGGCGTGAATATGGTGCTGCGTCTGTTTTTGCGTTCTCCATTTATCGTGTTTGGTGCTATGGTTATGGCATTTACGGTCAATGTGAAAGCGGCACTTGTATTTGTCGTTACGATTCCGTTACTTTCGATTGTGGTATTTTCGGTTATGGCGGCAAGCATTCCGCTTTTTAAAAAGGTGCAGAATGGTTTGGATCAGGTGCTTGGTCATACAAGAGAGAATCTTGAAGGTGCACGTGTGATCCGTGCCTTTAATAAAGAAGAACAGGAACAGAAAGAATTTTATGAGAGCAATGGATTTTTGACGAACATGCAGATGATCGTCGGACGTATTTCAACACTGATGAATCCACTGACTTATATTATTATCAACTGTGCCATCCTTGCGGTTATTTGGATTGGTGGTAAGCAGGTATACGGTGGGATTATTACACAGGGTGAAGTCGTTGCGCTGGTAAACTATATGTCACAGATACTGGTAGAGCTGGTGAAGCTTGCAAATCTGATTGTGAATATCAACAAATCCATTGCCTGTGGTAATCGTATTCAGGAAGTGTTTGAAATTCGCTCTTCCATCGAGAGTGGTTCAAAAGAAGCTGATGAGACAGTGGAAAAAGACGCACCGGCAGTGGAATTTTCCCATGTCAGTATGTCTTATGCGGGCAGCGCAGAAGAATCACTTACCGATATTGACTTTACAGTGAAGAAAGGACAGACGATCGGTATTATCGGAGGTACCGGCTCCGGAAAGTCTTCCGTGGTAAATCTTATTCCTCGTTTTTATGATGTGTCCAAGGGATGCGTTCGTGTGGATGGAAGAGACGTAAAGGATTACGATCTTGTTACACTTCGTGACAAAATCGGTGTTGTTATGCAGAAAGCGGTCCTGTTCCAGGGAACGATCGAAGAGAATCTACGCTGGGGTAATCCGGATGCGACCGAAGAAGAGTTGTGGAAAGCAATTGAAGTGGCGCAGGCAACGGATGTTGTGGAAGGAAAAGAGGAAAAGCTTTCTTATATGGTTGAACAGGGTGGCCGTAATCTGTCCGGCGGTCAGAAACAGCGTCTTACCATTGCCCGTGCCGTAGTCAAAGATCCGGATATTCTGATCTTGGATGACAGTGCATCCGCTTTAGACTTTGCAACAGATGCGAAGCTTCGCAGTGCATTGCGTAACCTTCAGGGAAACAAAACAATATTTATTGTTTCGCAGAGAACATCTTCGATTCAGTTTGCAGACCAGATTATTGTTATGGATGATGGACAGGCAGTCGGCATCGGAACACATGAACAGTTATTAGAGAACTGTGAAACTTACCGCGAGATATATGAGTCTCAGTTTAAGAAAGAAGATTTACAGAAACAGAAAGGCGGTGCTTTCTAATGGCAGCAACTAAGAAAGAAAAACGACAGGGACAGATGGAGACATTGAAGAAAGTCTTTCATTATATGAAACATTACATCCCGATTTTGATTTTATCGATTGTTCTGGCTACCGTTACCGTGGCACTGACTTTATATTTTCCGATTCTTACCGGAAAAGCAATCGATCGGATTCTTGAAAAAGGGAAGGTTGATTTTGCGGGGATTTTATCACTTGCAAAGGAAGGCGTTTTGATCATTGCAATTACGGCGTTGGCACAGTGGATTATGAACATGTGCAACAACCGCATGACCTATAATATTGTGCGGGATATCCGTAAAGATGCATTTGACAAAATGGAGCATCTTCCGCTCAGTTATATTGACAGTCATTCACATGGAGATATGGTTAGCCGTATTATCGCGGATGTCGATACGTTTGCAGATGGTCTTCTGATGGGCTTTACACAGTTATTTACCGGAATAGCAACGATTGTTGGAACATTGATTTTTATGCTTGTGATTGATGTGAAGATTACACTTGTTGTCGTAATTCTGACACCGTTATCTCTTTTTGTGGCAAGTTTTATCGCAAAGAAAACATATTCCATGTTCCAGTTGCAGACAAAGACAAGAGGAGAACAGACGGCACTGATTGAAGAGATGGTTGGAAACCAGAAGGTGGTACAGGCATTCAACCATGAGGATGAAGCATTGGAGCAGTTCGATGAGATCAATCAGCGCCTGCAGAAGTATTCCCTTCGGGCAATTTTCTTTTCAAGTATTACGAACCCGAGTACACGATTCATTAACAGTCTGGTGTATGCTGCAGTTGGTATTGTAGGTGCGCTTTCTGTTATTTTGACAAACGGTGCATTTTCTGTTGGTAATCTGTCCTGCTTTTTATCTTATGCGAACCAGTATACCAAGCCGTTCAATGAAATTTCCGGAGTTATTACGGAGCTTCAGAATGCACTTGCATGTGCGGCACGTATTTTTGAACTGATTGAAGAACCGGCAGAAGAACCGGATGCAGAAGATGCCTATGTATTAGAGAATGCTGATGGAACGGTCGATATTGACCATGTATATTTTTCTTATGTGCCGGATCAGAAACTGATTGAGGATTTTAATCTTCATGTAAAACCGGGGCAGCGTGTGGCGATTGTTGGTCCGACCGGCTGTGGAAAGACAACACTGATCAATCTGCTTATGCGCTTCTATGATGCAAATTCCGGCAAGATTGAAGTCAGTGGACATGATATTATGCATATGACAAGAAACAGTCTGCGTGCAAATTATGGCATGGTTCTGCAGGAGACATGGTTGAAGAAGGGAACCATTCGAGATAATATCTGTATGGGCAAACCGGAAGCAACCGAGGAAGAAATGATTGCGGCTGCAAAAGCATCTCATGCACACAGCTTTATCAAACGTCTGCCAAAAGGATATGATACGGTTATCACAGAAGATGGAGGTAATCTGTCACAGGGACAGAAGCAGCTGCTTTGTATCGCAAGAGTTATGCTTTGCCTGCCACCAATGCTGATTCTTGATGAGGCAACATCTTCGATTGATACACGTACGGAAATCCGTATTCAGAAAGCATTCCTTACGATGATGCAGGGAAGAACAAGTTTTATTGTTGCGCATCGACTGTCAACAATTCGTGAGGCAGATGTGATTCTCGTGATGAAAGATGGCAAGATTATCGAGCAGGGAAATCATGATACGCTACTTGCACAGAATGGTTTCTATGCAAATCTTTATAATAGTCAGTTCGCTTCTTAAAATAAGTAAGTAATGCATTGTTCCAAAATCACCGAATCGGTTGCGGGAAATAAACATGGAGTGAATTTATCGATGAAAGTGCAATTGTATGATAAATCAAAAATTGAGTGGGATCATCTGACGTTTTCCAATATGGATTTACGCCGGTTGATCATTCCACTCATGATTGAGCAGTTTTTGAATAGTCTTATGGGAATGGCGGACACCATGATGGTCAGCAGGGCCGGTGAAGCAGCCATTTCCGCAGTTTCACTGGTTGATGCCGTAAACATTCTGATCACACAGGTGTTTACGGCACTTGCGACTGGAGGAACAATTATCTGCGCGCAGTATATTGGACGTAAGGATGAAAAGGAGAGCAATCGTGCGGCGCGTCAGGTTGTCTGGACGGTGTTTGTGATTTCTATGGCGATTTCCATTGTCTGTGTGGCATTTCGAAGACCGTTGCTTGCACTCATCTTTGGAAAAGTAGAAAAAGAGGTTATGACAAATTCCATCACTTATATGTGGATTACAGCCTGTTCGTTTCCTTTTATTGCACTTTTTCAGGCGGGAGCAGCATTCTTTCAGGCGAGTGGTGACAGTCGCTTCCCGATGACGGTATCTGTCATTTCCAACATTATTAATATTGTTGGAAATGCTATTTTGATCTTTGAATTTCATATGGGTGTGGCAGGAGCAGCGTATTCGACGCTGGTTTCCCGTATTTTCTGTATGGCAGTTGTGTTCGTACGGCTTCGGCAGCCGAGGCAGATGATCGTGATCAATGATCTGTTGAAAATACGGCCGGAAGGTGCACTGATTAAGAAAATTCTTGCAATCGGTATTCCGTCCGGAATTGAAAACGGAATGTTTCAGTTTGGAAAACTTGCCATTCAGTCGAGTGTGTCAACACTTGGAACCGTGGCGATTGCGGCACAGGCGATGGCAAGTACACTTGAAAATATGAATGGAATTGCAGCAATTGGAATCGGCATTGGCATGATGACCATTGTCGGTCAGTGCCTTGGAGCCGGTAAGAAAGAAGAGGCTAAGTATTATATTGTAAAACTTAGTGTTATTGCTGAATTTGTAATTATTGCAAGTTGTCTGCTTGTTCTTGCACTGACAAAACCGGTGCTGTTTTTTGGAAAAATGTCAGCAGCGGGTACGCAGATGTGCTGGGAGATGATGTGTGCCATTACGATTGTAAAGCCTCTGGTATGGGTATTTGCATTCGTTCCTCCATATGGTATGCGTGCGGCGGGGGATGTCAAATATTCCATGATTCTTTCCATGATCGTAATGTGGGGATGCCGTGTGGCACTTGCGACATTTTTGATTCGTGGATGTGGAATGGGACCGATGGCGGTCTGGATTGGAATGTTTGCCGACTGGACCATACGGGGACTGTTGTACTCCCGGCGTTATTTGTCCGGCAAATGGATGCAGCATAAGGTGATTGATTAAAGATTAAAAAATGTCATAAGGAGGCCTTTTGGGAGAGCTCCTTATGACATTTTTTTTGTATTAGGAAATTCCAGTGAAATTTCCTATGCTCTATTCTTTGTCAGGATCTTTGTAGGAGTAGGCATTGGAAATTTTTGCGTTTTCTGCAGTGAGTGTTACCTTTTCACGGTAGAAAGCAATGACCGGGGTGCCGACTTCTACTTTATCATAAAGTTTTTTTGCAATTTTTTCCGGAAGATTGATACAACCGTGAGAACCGCTTGTTTTGTATATTTCTCCGCCAAATGTGCTGCGCCAGCTGGCATCATGCAGTCCGACATTGTAGGCAAATGGCATGAAATACTTTACATTCGAAGCATAGTTTTCACCGACAAGTGTCGCGTCTTTCTGACGGTAGACAATTTTAAATACACCGTCCGGTGAACCATTGTTACGATTGAGATTACCAGATACAAAATCGGATTCTAAGACAAGCTTTCCTTTTTTGTAGAACCACATATGCTGGTTCGTGTAATCCAGTTCGATATAGGTGTCTCCGATATCATCGGTTCCGCTTTGGATAGCCGTCTGCTCATAAACAGGTTCTCGTTCTACCGGTTTTCCGTTTTTGAGATCTTTTAGGATTTCTTCTTTTTCTTTTGCCTTATTGATGACCCAGCCATAATCGCCACCGCCGATTTTTACGGTATCTCCTTTGGAGGTTTTGAAATCACGTACGTCACCGTATGTATTATATGTGCTGGCAAGATGCTGCACAAAAGAGGTAACCTTGTCTTCGTTGATAGAAACTTTGCCGTCTTTGCTGATATTTAACATCTGCAAAATCCTGGAAGAATCAAGGTTTTCATCTGCGCCATCGATCGTATAGTGAATGGTAGCTGCGGTGTAAGCATCAATCTGGGCTTTGAGATTCGTGATCGTTTTGTCGTTTGCGGTGATCTCCGGTTTTTGATAACAATTGTCGGAGAGTGTCAATTTTGTTTTCTGTTCGTTGATTGCTGTCGTGATTTCTTCTGTCACATTTTCTTTGATCGGAGCATTTCCTTCTACTTCATTTACCACTTTGTATGTATCATCGGTAATGTCGATATAAGCATTCTGTGGATTCACGATGTAATCTTCCTGAAAGATTTCCATAGCATCGATCAGTTCCTGAAGCTTGCTGCTATCATAGGTAAAAGAACGGTCAAGCTCGTATGGATGTTTACGGAAAATTTCTACAGGCCACAGAAAGCCGTTCTGGTGGGAGAGGATAGAGGCCTCTTCGCCGGTAGCATCATAGGCATAGGAAAAATCCATACCTGCCAGATGAAATTTGGTGCCTTTGCGATCATAGAGCGTCAGAAGATAATCAGACGCATTATCCACATTTTTGGATTCCACATAGTCTGCAGTTTGATTTCCGCATGGAATATCACCAATCGTTGTATGTGGAAAATAATGGTTGTTGTAATAAATGCCAAAGCCGACATATACGCCAATCAGCGCAATACCGGCTCCGGTGAGTGACGCAAGGGCAATTTTGCGCGCCTTGCGTTTCTTTTTTCTTTTGGATAATTCGGTTGGTTTTGCTGCCATAGATTACTCCTTTATCTTAGGCTTTAAATGTGAAACCGGCATATAGACCGGTACGCCATCTTTGTATTCATTGGTGACTTCTCCCTGAATGAGAGGGAGCAGGTATTCCTGTAACTGTGGCATGATATCATTTCCGGCCTCGTTGATCCATTCGCGCGGAATGGATTTGGCTTCATTTGCAATGCCACAGATTGGTGCGTGACCATAAGTGACGGTGTATGGTGTGTTGGAAGTACGGGTCAGGGTGACCATCGTAGCAGTCTCACCTTCCTCGGCGAGAGATACCGCTTTCTCGCCCAATGCGAAAGCTTCATCCAGATCGGTTTTGGAAGCCATATGTGCAGCACAGCGCTGGAGAACATTGACTTCTACAGAACGTACTTTTACACCGATATTTTCTTTTACTAAAAACTCGAGAGCTTTGCCAGCTCCGGAAAGCTGTTGATGCCCAAACTGATCTGCCACAGCTTTGGAAGCGGTAATGTAATCACCGTTTTCGTCACGGATGCCCTCTGAAACAGCTACGATTACATTATTTAAAGTCTTTAATTTTTCACGGATGTCATTTAAGAAATTCTCTTTGTTGAATGCAACTTCCGGAAGATAGATAAAATGCGGAGCAGTATTGTATTCATTTCTTGCAAGTGCACTTGCAGCAGTAAGCCATCCGGCATCGCGTCCCATAATCTCGACAATTGTTACGCTTTTTACAGCGTAGATAAATGTATCATGTGCGACTTCAAGCATAGTAGATGCAATATATTTTGCAGCGGAACCAAAGCCAGGGGTATGATCGATCATGCAAAGATCGTTGTCAATTGTCTTTGGAATACCGATAATACGAATGTCGCTATTGATTTTTGCTGCATAATCCGATAATTTAAGTACGGTGTCCATGGAATCATTGCCACCGATATAGAAAAATGCTTTAATATTAAGTTTGGCAAACTGATTAAAAATAAATACATAAGGAGAATCGTCATCCTTATAGTTCGGCAGCTTGTGACGGCAGGAACCAAGATACATGGCAGGTGTCCGCATAAGCCGGGCTAGTTTTTCCTCATTTTCAACAGATTCCGAAAGATTGAGATAGTTTTCATTCAGGATGCCGAGGATTCCGTTGATCGCTCCGTAGCAGATGTCATATTTTCCGGATTTGGTAACACCGGAGATGACTCCTGCGAGACTGGCATTGATCGCTGAGGTTGGTCCACCGGACTGGGCGACCATACAGTTTGACTGATTCATAGTTATACTCCTTATTCTATGGTATGCAACCATTGTTTTTAATACCACCATTGTAGAGGTTTTGGAAAGGAATCGCAAGAGGTACATATGAAAAATCAAAATTTATACAATAAATGCACATTATGTCCAAGAAACTGTGGAGCAGACAGAAATCATAATCAGATTGGCGTGTGCGGCGTCACCAGCCAGCTGCGGGTGGCGCGGGCAGCACTGCATCATTGGGAAGAACCATGCATCAGCGGAATCAATGGTTCCGGTGCGGTTTTCTTCAGCGGTTGTGCGTTGCACTGTGTATTTTGCCAGAATGAACCAATTGCACAGGGAAGTGCAGGTATTGATATATCTCCACAACGGCTGGCAGAAATTTTCCTGGAATTACAGGAACAAAAGGCAAATAATATCAATCTTGTAACACCGGGGCAGTTTCTTCCACATATTATAGAAGGAGTGGAATCTGCCCGGATGCAGGGACTTCGGCTTCCGATAGTTTATAACACGGGAAGCTATGAAAAAGTAGATACATTAAAAATGCTTGAGGGCATTGTGGATATTTATCTTCCGGATTTTAAATATATGTCAGCGCAGCTTGCTAAAGCATATTCGAAGGCGGAAGATTATCCCAAAATGGCCAAAGCTGCCATTGCCGAGATGGTAAGGCAGCAGCCCAAACCGGTTTTTCAGTGGGAGAATCCGGCCAGAAAAGAAAAAGTGCCGGTGGAAGCCGTTGAAGGTGCCGTCATGACAAAAGGTGTGATCGTAAGACAGCTTTTGCTACCGGGAAGTCTGGCGGATGCGAAAAAGATTGTTCTCTATTTGCATGAAACATATGGAAACCAGATATACTTAAGTATGATGAGTCAGTATACGCCATTAAATGAAATTCCGGATTTTCCGAAGTTGAATTGCAGGGTTTCAAAGCACTCTTATATGAAGTACATAGATTACGCATTGAACATTGGTGTGGAGAATGCCTTTATACAGGAAACCGATGTTGCAGAAGAAAGTTTTATCCCGGATTTTGGGAGTGGGGAGGGAGTTCTTGCGCCTGTAAAAAAGAGTAGAAAAAGGAAAAAATAAGTGGTTTTTTATGTCGGAATGTAGTACTATAGTATCATAAATAAAAGGGGAGGTAATGATATTGGAAAAGGCAGGAGGACAGATATTAATCGAGTGTCCGAATACAATATTTCATCTGTATATTAAAAGCGAACAGGATCTGTCGAAGATAGAGACTTTTATGAATAATATCCGTACCATCGAGCGGCTGGGACTTAACGATATCTATACCTGGTGCAATCGACAGGGAATTTTATATGATACTGCATTTAATTATCACAAGGAGACCTCTTTTTGGAAAAATATAAAAGCGTATGTCAGATATTCCCGACAGAAGATGAAATATCAGAGCTGTTGCTCATAAAAATGAAAATGGACCGGCGTGCAAAATTGTACGTCGGTTTTTAACTTTATAGGGATATCTTGCATTGATAAAATTTCTGCATTATACTGAAAGAATGAAAAAAGGAGGTCTGGCATGAGATATCCGGAATTTTTAAAAGACAATGGAACAATCGGCTTTGTTGCACCTTCATTTGGATGTGCGACAGAGCCTTACTATACTGCATTTCAAAATGCATTAATGAATTTCCATACGATGGGATTTCAAACAGAGATCGGACCAAACTGCCTGGTGGAGCAGGGGGTGGGAATCAGCAACAAGCCGGAACTTTGTGGGGCAGAGTTAAACGAGGCATATGTGGATGATGGCTCCGACATCCTTATTTCCTGTGGGGGAGGAGAATTGATGTGTGAAGTCGTTCCCTATATCGATTTCGCAAAAATAAAAGAGACAAAACCAAAGTGGTATATGGGTTTTTCCGATAATACGAATTTCACATTTTTGTCAGCTGTTTTGTGTGATACGGCAGCAATCTATGGCCCTTGTGTTTCGGCATTTGGTATGGAACCGTGGCATCCGTCCGTAAAGGATGCATTTGATCTGTTGCGGGGGAAAATCAACCGTGTGCATAATTATGACAAATGGGAGCGGGAAAGTTTAAAAGATGAGGAACATCCACTTGCACCGTATAATGTAACAGAACATACTGTGATCCGGCGATTTCCAGATCGGGAAATTACAATAGAAGGCCGTCTGATCGGAGGATGCATGGATTGTCTGGTAAATCTGCTGGGCACACGTTTTGACCGCGTAAAAGATTTTAATGCACGTTATGAGGAGGATGGATTTATCTGGTTTTTAGAATCCTGCGATTTGAATATTATGTCAATCCGGCGTGCAATCTGGCAGATGAAAAATGCCGGATGGTTTTCATATGTAAAAGGCTTTCTGATTGGAAGACCGCTTTGCTTTGGGGAAGAAATGTTTGGAATCGATCATTATGAAGCAGTTCTGGCACTTCTTGCAGAGTACAATGTGCCGGTGATCATGGACCTTGATATCGGACATTTGTCACCGATGATGCCAATAATCTGTGGCGCAAAAGCAAAGGTGCACAGCAAAGAGAATACATTTGAGATGGAGTATATTCTGGAATAGAGTAAGAAAAAGGAGAGAAAACAATGAAAAATAGACATTGCAAACAGGTGCTGGCGTTAATTCTGGTAGCGGCAATGATGACTGGAACCGTAAGTACTGTAACACATCGCGTATATGCCAGTGAGGAGACACAGGTCACAGAAGAGGGTGACAATGTTGTAATCACACAGGAAGATAAGCCGTATCTTGCGCTTGGCGCAGACCTGACAGCAGATCAGCAGCATACGGTTTTAGCCTATATGGGAATTGATGTGGCAGATTTTGACAATTATGATGTTGTCTATGTCAACAATGATGAGGAACACAAATATCTTGATGCCTATGTGCCGAAGAAGCAGATCGGAACAAAGGCATTGTCATCGGTTTTGATTTCACTGACTGATAAAGGAAGCGGAATCAAAGTCTCTACTTACAATATCAATTACTGTACTGCCGGTATGTACAAGAATGCTCTGGCAACTGCAGGAATTTCCGATGCAAATATTATTGTAGCCGGACCGTTTGCGCTATCCGGTACAGCTGCGCTGGTGGGAACTTTTGAGGCATATGAAAAGATGACCGGAGAGACACTTGACGAGGATGTAGTTGATGCCGCTATGGATGAACTTGTTACAACAGGCGATCTCGAACAGAGTATCGATGGTGATTCCGAAGATGTTGAAGCTATGATCGCAGATCTGAAAGGAAAAATAGCCAATGGGGAGTTGAATTCAGAAGAGGATATCGAAAATGCAATCGATGAACTGGCTGATAAATATGAAATTAAAATCTCAGATGAAGATAAGCAGAAAATTGCCGATTTGATGGAAAAATTAAAAGGCCTTGATCTGGACTGGAGCAGTATCAAGAATCAGGCACAGGACTGGACAGATCAGTTGCAGAGTCAGTTGTCTGATAAAAATCTGGGCCAGAAAATTGCGGATTTCTTTGCAAAACTTTGGGAAGCCATCTGTTCTTTGTTCAGCTAAATGAAAGGTTATTTTATAAAATTTCCGTAAAGTGATTGTAAAAAGCATGAAAAGTGTTTTATAATAAAACGTACATGTAAATTTTTATACAGGAGCAAAGGAAAAGAAAATATGAGTGGCATAACAATTGTCCTGACACTTTTAAGCGGAGTTGCATTGTTTCTTTTTGGTATGTCTCTGATGGGAGACGGACTGAAGAAAGTGGCAGGAAATAAGCTCGAGCTTGTCTTATATAAGCTCACAAATACACCAATCAAGGGTGTACTTCTTGGAACTGTAGTTACAGCAATTATCCAGTCATCTTCGGCAACCACGGTTATGGTTGTGGGATTTGTGAATTCCGGAATGATGAAAGTAGCGCAGGCAATTGGAATTATTATGGGAGCCAATATCGGAACCAGTGTGACAGGATGGATTCTCTGTCTGTCTTATATCGATGGTTCAAGTGGTATTGCGCAGCTTCTATCCACAGCAACAATCTCAGCAGTTGTAGCAATCATCGGTATTGTGTTCAAGATGTTCGTTAAGAAGACAACCTATAAGAATGTCGGTGATATCATGCTTGGATTTGCTATCCTTATGGTTGGAATGCAGACGATGAGTGGAGCAGTTTCCCCATTGAAGGAGAACCCGCATTTTGTAAATATGCTGACAAAGTTCGAGAATCCGTTTATGGGAATTATTGTTGGTATTGCATTTACAGCGGTACTGCAGAGTGCTTCTGCATCCGTAGGTATCCTGCAGGCATTGTCTATGACAGGAAGCATCAGTTTCGCAGCAGCACTACCAATTACCATGGGTATTGGTGTTGGTGCAGCTTGTCCGGTACTTCTTTCTTCCATTGGAACAAACAAGAATGGTAAGCGTACAGCGCTGATCTATCTGTTGAATGATTTATTTGGAATGATATTCTGGTCAATTGTATTCTACAGCGTGAATGCATTCGTTCATTTTAAATTTATGGATATGACAATGCGTCCGGTAACGATCGCAATGATGAATACCATTTTCCGTCTGGCAACAATTCTTGTATTGCTACCGTTTATTCATGTGATCGAGAAACTGGTGTTCCGTCTGGTCAAGGATGACCCGGAAGAACTTGAGGAGCAGGCAGATTTTGATCTCCTTGAGGAGCGTTTTCTTTCCTATCCGGCACTGGCAATTGGACAGAGTCATACAGCGGTCAATGGTATGGCAAAGAAAGCCCGCAAGAATATTAATCGTGCGCTTTCTCTATTGAGTGATTATTCACAGGACAAATACAATAAAGTGCAGGAAAAAGAAAATCTGATTGATAAGTACGAAGATAAGCTTGGAACGTATCTGATGCAGTTGACGGGACAGGAAATGTCCATGTCACAGACCCAGCAGGTTTCGAAGTTCTTACATACAATCAGTGACTTTGAACGCCTGGGTGATCATGCAGTCAATATTTCCAAGGTTGCAAATGAGATTGTAGAAAAGAAGATTTCCTTTTCAGATTCTGCAAAAAATGAAATCAAAGTATTAGAGGCTGCCGTTCGTGAAATTGTAGATTTGACCGTAGATGCGTTCTGCGAGGATGATCTGAAGATGGCATCGAAAATTGAGCCTTTACGTGAGCTGATTGGAATTTTGTGTAACGATTTGAAAAATCGCCATGTAACGCGCCTGCGTGAAGGAAAGTGTGAATATAAGCAGGGATTTGCGTTCAATGATCTGCTGACAAATCTGGAGAGAATTGCGGCGCATTGTTCTAACGTAGCGGTTGCGATGATTGAGACAGAGACTTCTGAATTTGACACGCATGAATATTTAAAGAGTGTGCGTCATATGAAAGATGATGCTTATCTGAAATGCTTTGATGAATATGCAAGTAAATATAATATTTCCGCTGGAAAAAAGGAAAAGAAAAATAAATAAGTTTGTAGAGCACACGCGAAAGCGTGTGCTTTTTAGTGTCCGTATTATAGTACACCATATAGGCGATAATTCCTTTATCAGAAGAACGGAGGAAAAACAGATGAAGGGATATGTAGTAGAAAGCGGATATATGGGATATGTAGACGGACAGTATGTGCTTTTTGCAGATGAAAGTGATTATGCAGAAATGTATGAAGAAATAGAAGGTTAAGTTACATTGAATTTTCTGCCGGGTTGTGTCATAATAAAACACAGTGTAGTATATGTTGTAGGAGGTATTTGACGATGAAACAGGAAATTGAACTTGCAAGACCAACAACAGACGTAAAATTACGCCCATATGAGCATCATGCAAAATATTATGAGACAGATCAGATGGGAATCATCCATCACAGTAATTATGTGAAATGGATGGAGGAAGCCCGTATGGATCTGATGGATCAGATGGGACTAAGCTACAAGCAGATGGAAGAAATGGAGATTATCAGTCCGGTACTCTCAATTTCTGTGAATTATCACAGTATGGTTCATTTTGATGATACTGTTGTGATTCAGACAAAACTTGTGAAATACAATGGCATCAAAATGGAAGTGGAATATGTTATGACGGATAAAGAAACCGGAGAATTGCGTACGACCGGAAGCAGCAGCCATTGCTTTTTGAATCGTGCGGGAAAGCCGATTTCACTCAAGCGCATGTATCCGGAACTGGATACGAAGTTCTTTGAGATGAAGGGGGATGTGGAATGATTCCGCAGAGACTTGCAGCACTTCGTCGAGAAATGAAAAAACACAATATTTCTGTGTATGTGGTTCCAACTTCGGATTTTCACGAATCCGAATATGTTGGAGCATATTTTATGGCAAGAACGTATATCACTGGATTTACCGGGTCAGCCGGTACGGCGGTGATTACGATGACAGAGGCCGGGCTTTGGACGGATGGAAGATATTTTGTGCAGGCCGCCAGACAATTAAAAGGAACGACCATTACTCTGTACCGCATGGGAGAGGAAGGCGTTCCTACTGTGAATGAATATATTGAAAAGAATCTCATGGAAGGCGAGAAAATCGGATTTGACGGACGTGTTGTCAATGCGCACTGGGGTGAGGAGTTAGAAGAAATCGCAGCGAAAAAGAAGGCATTTGTATCGGCAGAGAACGATCTGGTGGATGCCATCTGGGAGGATCGCCCACCGATGGCAAAAGAACCAGCCTGGATTCTTGATGAGGCATACAGCGGAAGAGATACAGGAGACAAATGCGCCGATGTGCGCCGGATTATGAAAGAAAAGGGAGTGGATACCTATATCCTTTCATCCCTTTCGGATATCGCCTGGCTGTTAAATGTACGAGGCAATGATATCAGCTATGTGCCGGTAGTGCTTTCTTATATTCTGCTGACCGAAAAAGAATGCATCTGGTTTGTACAGGAAGAGATTTTAGATGCAACGATGCAGGAGTATTTGCATGCGAATCAGATACAGACAATGCCTTATGATTCTTTTTATGCATATGTTGCGATGATGGAACATAAATCGATTCTGTTGAATCCGGCAGTGATTAATTATCGGACAAGAAAGAGTATTTCTTCTTCCAATAAGATTATAGAAGTGGCAGATCCTACCGAAAAACTGAAGGCAGTAAAAAATAAAACAGAAATTGGACATATTAAGGATGCACATGTGAAAGATGCAGTCGCAATGTGCAAGTTCATGTATTGGCTGAAGAAAAATGTGGGAAAAATACCAATGACAGAAATCTCAGTGGCAGATTATCTTGCAGATCTTCGCGGCCAGCAGGAAGGTTTTCTTGATCTGAGCTTTGAGACAATTGCAGGTTACGCAGAACATGGGGCAATTGTTCATTATGCAGCGACAGAAGAGACCGATGTTCCCCTGAAACCGGAAGGGTTTCTTTTAGTGGATTCCGGTGGACACTATCTGGAAGGAACAACAGATATTACGAGAACATTTGCACTTGGACCGCTTACGGATGAGATGAAGGCAAATTATACCCGCGTGTGCCGTTCTAATATGAATCTTGCAAATGTGCGTTTTTTGTATGGATGTTCGGGAAGAAATCTCGATATTGTTGCAAGAGAGCCTTTGTGGGAAGCCGGACTTGATTATAAGCATGGCACGGGACACGGTGTCGGCTATACCTTAAGTGTTCATGAGGGACCGAATGCGTTTCGCTGGAAAAAGTCTCCGGTGAGTGAAGAATGCATTTTGGAAGAAGGTATGGTAACAACCGATGAGCCGGGCATCTATATTGAGGGACAGTATGGAATTCGTCTGGAAAATGAACTGGTATGCTGCAAGGATGAAAAAAATTCTTATGGACAGTTTATGCATTTTGAAAATATAACGTATGTACCGTTTGATCTGGATGCGGTAGTGCCGCAGCAGATGACAGAGACAGAGAGGGCGCGCCTGAACGCTTACCACAAAAAAGTATATACGGTGGTCTCTCCTTATCTTTTGGGGGACGAACTGGAGTGGTTGAAAGAAGCAACCAGAGAAATATAAAACAGTCACCGGTTGGCGGGGACAAGAAGGAGTTATGAATGAGTAAAAAGCTGGTACTGATCGATGGACACAGCATTTTGAACCGTGCATTTTTTGGATTGCCGGATCTCACAAATTCAGAAGGATTGCACACCAATGCAGTGTATGGCTTTTTGAATATTATGTTTAAAATATTGGAAGAGGAAAAGCCGGACTATCTGACAGTGGCTTTTGATGTTCATGCACCAACATTTCGGCACAAGATGTTTGATGCCTACAAAGGGACGCGTTCACCGATGGATGATGCCTTGCGGCAGCAGGTGCCGATGATCAAAGAGATGCTGACCGCCATGGGTGTACGCATTATCGAGATGGAAGGCTACGAAGCGGATGATCTGCTTGGAACACTTGCCGGAATGGGCGAGCGGGAAGGCATGGATGTGTCGGTGGTATCCGGAGACAGAGACTTGTTACAGCTTGCAACGGAACATGTAAAGATCCGTATTCCAAAAACCAAGAAGACCGGAACGGAAATCGAAGATTATCTTGCAGAAGATGTCAAAGCACGTTATCTGGTCACACCAAAAGAATTTATCGATGTCAAAGCACTTATGGGTGATACCGCGGACAATATTCCAGGGGTTCCGGGCATTGGAGAAAAGACAGCGACAGCACTGATCGCACAATATGGAAGCATTGAGGCGGTACATGAGAATGCAGAAGTTGTCCGTCCGCCGCGTGCCTCAAAGAATATTGTGGAGTACTGGGAGCAGGCGGTCATGAGCAAAAAGCTTGCGACCATTATCACAGATGTTCCTGTGGAGTATGATTTTAAAGAGGCGGCGTTAGCGTCAAATGATGCGCTTTATACACCAGAAGCGTATCTGATGTGCAAGAAACTGGAGTTTAAGAATCTTTTGGGACGATTTTCCGTGGACGCACCGAAAAACAATGCCCAGGAACATTTTACGGTAATAAAAACAAAAGCAGAGGCAGAACGTATCTGGAAGAAAGTGGAGGAAAAGCCGCTTGCTTTTACAGTTATTCCAAATGCGGATAACAAACAGGAATCGGACGGACAGATGCTTTTGTTTGCAGCTGCATCGAAGAATGCATTTGCAGCACTTGCAGTGGCTTTTTCTGAGGAAGACATATATTTGTTCGTTACCGGAGATGAGCTTACGGCAGATGATTTGATGACATATCTGTTTGTATGTAAAAGCAAGCAGCTGCTTACGGCCGATTTGAAATCACAGTTGCCGTATCTGGAATGGATGAATGAAGAAAAAGCAGCAGAGGACTGGGATGCATATTGTGCGCAGAGAGATCGCTTTTTTGACCGTACAGTGGCAGCCTATCTGTTGAATCCGCTAAAGGGCGAATACCCATGCGATGATGTCGCAAAGGATTATCTGGGACTTATGGTACCGGGCAAGGCAGATTTACTCGGAAAGAAAACGGTAGCAGAAGTGCTTGCGGAAGATGAAAAAAAGGCAGTGGATTATGCCTGCTATGAGGCATATATTTCGTGGAAGTCCTATCCGGTTCTAATGGAATCGTTAAAAGAACAGGGGATGGATTCGCTTTTCAGTGAAATCGAGATGCCACTTGTTTTTGTATTGTCTGATATGGAACGGCAGGGAATCAGCATTGATGCGGATGCACTGAAAGAGTATGGTGAAAAGCTTTCGGTTTCGATTACGGAACTGGAACAGAAGATATACGAAGAAGCGGGTGAACAGTTCAATATCAATTCACCGAAGCAGCTTGGCGTGATTCTGTTTGAGAAAATGCAGCTTCCGAATGGCAAAAAGACAAAGACCGGATTTTCCACTTCTGCGGAAGTGCTGGAGAAACTGGCAGGTGATTATTCGATTGTTGCGGATATATTAGAGTATCGCAAACTGGCCAAACTGAAATCGACCTATGCGGATGGACTTGCCAATTACATTGATGAGACGGGAAAGATCCATACGACATTTCATCAGACGATTACAGCAACCGGAAGACTCAGCAGTACGGATCCGAACCTGCAGAATATTCCAATCCGTATCGAGCTTGGAAAAATGATCCGTAAAGTATTTCATCCGCTGGATGGAGATTTGTTTGTGGATTCTGATTACTCACAGATCGAACTTCGTCTTCTGGCACATATGTCCGGAGATGAGCAGCTGATTGAGGCGTTCCGGGAAAATCAGGATATTCACAGAAGCACTGCGTCAAAAGTATTTCATGTACCGTTTGATGAGGTAACTGATTTGCAGAGACGAAATGCAAAAGCTGTCAATTTTGGTATTGTATACGGAATCAGCGCATTTGGTCTGAGCCAGGACCTTGATATCGGGCAGAAAGAAGCACAGGGATATATCGACAGTTATTTTGAAACCTATCCAAAAATTAAGGAGTTTTTAGATCGTACGGTTGCAGAAGCGAAAGAAAAGGGTGTTACCAAAACTTTATATGGAAGAATCCGTCCGATTCCGGAACTTTCATCCAGCAATTATATGCAGCGGCAGTTTGGAGAGCGTGTTGCGATGAATGCGCCAATCCAGGGAACCGCAGCAGATATTATTAAAATTGCGATGATTCGTGTGCATGACCGTCTGATTCGTGAAAAGTATAAATCCAGACTAATCTTACAGGTACACGATGAACTTTTGATTGAGACCGCAGAAGAAGAAAAGAATGCAGTGATTGCGCTTTTGGAGCAGGAAATGCAGGGTGCAGCAGATTTAAGTGTAGAACTTGCAGTCGGAACAGAAACCGGATATGACTGGTATGATGCACATTAGGAGGCCAATATGCTTTTTGTTGGAATTACAGGCGGTGTGGGAGCCGGAAAATCAGAAATATTAAATTATCTAGCCAGACACCACGGAACCAGGGTCATGCTTGCAGATGAGATCGCGCACGAGCTTATGGAGCCGGGAACGATGTGTTTTGAAAAACTGGCGGAGTTATTCAAAAAAGAAGATATTTTCCAGAAAGATGGGCACTTTGACCGCAAGAAACTGGCATCTGTGATTTTTGCAGATGAGGAGAAAAGAAATCTGCTGAATGGAATTGTCCATCCAGCAGTCAAAGAATATGTATGTGAGCAGGTGCAGGCCGAACGGGAAGGCGGTGTGCGCAAGCTTCTAGTATTGGAAGCGGCTTTGCTTATTGAAGAACATTATGATGAAATTTGTGATGAACTTTGGTATATTTATACGGACAGAGAAATTCGAAGAGAGCGTCTGAAAATTTCAAGAGGATATTCAGATACAAAAATTGACCAGATTTTTGATAGTCAGCTGAGCGAGGATGAATATCGAAAAAAATGTCAGCTGGTCATTAATAACGATGGAAGAATTGAACAGACGCTGGCACAGATTGATAAGGCGTTGAGGGAGAGACACATATGAGTAACGTATTTGGTTTGGACATTGGAACCCGCAATGTAGTGGGAACTGTGGGATACCGGACAGAAGATGATAAGTTTATAGTGGCAGCGCAGTGTGTGAGACAGCACGAAACCCGTGCAATGCTGGATGGGCAGATTCATGATATCGGTAAGGTCGGACGAATTATTGGCCAGGTGAAAGCAGAACTCGAAGCACAGCTGAATGAACCGCTGAGTGATGTGTGTATTGCAGCCGCTGGTCGTGTGTTAAAGACGGTTACCACACATGTCGAGTATGAGTATGCGGAGGAGAGCATTGTTACTGGAGAGGATATTCATACGCTGGATTTGCTGGGGATTGAAAAGGCACAGGACATTTTAAAAGAAGCCAATGATACACAGTATAAGTTTTACTGTGTGGGCTATTCGGTTGTGAAATATTTTTTAAATGATGAAGTATTCATAAGTCTTGAGGATCATAAAGCAACAAAAATAGGTGAAGATATTATTGTAACATTCCTTCCGGAAGATGTTGTGGATGGTTTGTATTCCGCAGTAGGACAGGCAGGGCTTACAGTTGCCAATATGACGTTGGAGCCAATTGCTGCAATCAATGTAGCCATTCCGGAAAATTACCGTATGTTAAATATTGCATTGGTTGATGTGGGAGCTGGAACTTCTGATATTTCTGTGACGAGAGAAGGAAGTATTATTGCGTATGGAATGATTCCATATGCGGGAGATGAGCTGACGGAATTGATTGTACAGCATTTCCTTGTGGATTTTAAGACGGCAGAGGCAATGAAGCTTGCATCGACGACAGAAGAGGAAGTGACATATGAAGATATCATGAGCATTTCCCATACAATTCCTTCCAAGGAAATCTGGGATCTTGTGGAGCCTACGATAGATAAGATTACATCTGAGGTTGCCACTAAGATTATAGAATTGAATGGCGATAAGACCGTCAGTGCCTGCTTTGTCGTAGGAGGCGGCGGAAAAATCCATGGATTTACACAGATGCTTGCCAAGAAACTGGAACTGCCGGAGGAACGTGTGGCATTGCGTGGAGAGGAAGTTCTCAAAGAAGTTGTCTTTGAACAGGAAGATATCCACAAAGATCCGCTTTTGGTTACACCGATTGGAATCTGCCTCAATTATTATGAGCAGCGTAACAATTTTATTATGATGAAGTTCAATGGCGAGCGTCTGAAATTATATGACAACAATCGTCTCACGATTGTGGATGCAGCATTACAGGCGGGATTTCCGAATGATGAGCTTTTTCCAAAACGTGGCATGCCAATCAATTTTGTGGTAAATGGTGCGGCGAGAATTGCAAGAGGCGAGGCCGGAGAACCTGCGATTGTAACATTGAATGGCAGACCTGCAAACATTAATACACCACTTGTTCCAAACTGTGAGGTAACAATTGAACCGTCCACAGCGGGAGCAGATGCCGTATATACCATTGAGCAGTTAGAGGAGTATCATGAGTCTACACTTACGGTGATCATCAATGGAAAAACCGTTGTCTGTCCAAAATTTGTAGAAGTCAATGGACAGTTGGAACCGGGTTCTTATGAGATTAAAGAAGGCGATGTCATTGAGACGAGAAATTATTATACAGTGCGTCAGGTCGCAGAATTCATGGATGTGGAAGTAGATACCGATCATGAGATTCTCGTCAACAACCGGCTGGCGGATTTTGACACGCTTGTATACGAAAATTTTACGATTGACTGGACAGTTCTCTCCTTTGGGGTTGCGCCAGAGCCGGAGAATCGTTATAATGCTACAATAAGTGATACTTCTTCGGAAGTGTCCGCAGAGGATGAGTCTCAGGAAACGAAAGAAGAGGAAGCACCAAAGGAAACGGAAGGATCTGTTACCGTTATGGTAAACGGAGAGTCCGTGACCATGACAGGAAAGCAAAATTATATCTTTGTTGATGTATTTGACTGGTATTCCTTTGATCTGTCTGCTGGAAAAGGACGCGCCATTGCGACGTTAGTCAATGGAAAAGAAGCAGAATTTTCGCAGCCACTGGCAAATGGGGACAACATCGAATTATACTGGAAAGAGAAATAACATGTTAGAATTATGTAGTATTGCGAGTGGAAGCAGTGGCAATTGTATCTGCGTAGGTTCAGATGATTCCCATGTACTGATCGATGCCGGCATCAGCGGCAAAAAGATCGAGAACGGACTCAATGCCATTGATCTGAAAAGCAAGGATATGCAGGGGATACTTGTGACGCATGAGCATATTGACCATATCGCGGGACTTGGCGTTATGGCAAGACGTTATGGTCTGCCGCTGTATGCAACACCTGGGACCATTGACGCAATAAAAAATGTAAAGTCTGTGGGAAAAATAGAGGAAAGTCTGTTTCACCCTATTACGCCAATGGAAGAATTTTCAATTGGTGATCTGGAAATTACACCGATTCCGATTTCGCACGATGCGGCAGAACCGGTGGCATACCGGATCAAAAAGGATCATCATATTTTTGCGGTTGTTACAGATCTTGGAACCTATGATGATGTAATAATACAGGAACTTCAGGGATTGGAAGTCCTTCTGCTGGAGGCTAATCATGATATACATATGCTGGAGACAGGTGCATATCCTTATTCATTGAAGCGACGTATTATGGGCGACAGAGGTCATTTGTCGAACGAGCGAAGCGGGCAGCTGCTTGGCGAACTTCTTCATGATAAATTTGGAACAGTTATGCTGGGCCATCTGAGCAAAGAAAATAATTACGAAGAGCTGGCCTATGAGGCGGTGCGTCTGGAGGTTACGAGTGGAGATAATCCATACAAAGCGGATGATTTCCCAATGTATGTAGCCAAAAGAGATACTGTTTCGCCGGTACTTCGTGCACAATAAAAAGGAGAATTAAAATGGAAAAGACATTAGACAAGGCAATTATCACCGTAGTAGGAAAGGATACCGTAGGTATTATCGCAAAAGTTTGTACATACCTTGCAGGAAATGGCGTAAATATTCTGGACATTTCCCAGACAATCGTGTCCGGATATTTTAACATGATGATGATTACAGATATCAGCGGTGCTACAAAATCATTTGCTGCAATTTCCGATGAGATGGAAAAACTCGGAGAAGAGATTGGCGTTGTGATCAAGTGCCAGCGTGAAGAAATCTTTGAGAAAATGCATCGTATCTAATATTGTTTGCCAGAAGGAGTAAATTCATGATAAATATCGGAGAAGTAATCGAAACCAATGAAATGATCGAGAAAGAGAATCTGGATGTACGTACCATTACATTAGGTATCAGTCTTTTGGATTGTATTGATTCTGATCTGGATCGCTTAAATGAGAACATTTATAACAAAATTACAACGGTTGCCAAGGATCTGGTGGCTGTTGGCGAGAGCATTGAGAATAATTATTGTATTCCAATCGTAAATAAGAGAATTTCTGTGACACCAATCGCTTTGGTCGGTGGTGCAGCATGCAAGACTTCCGAAGACTTTGCAACGATTGCAGCGACACTGGATCGTGCAGCTAAGGCGGTAGGTGTTAACCTGATCGGAGGATATTCTGCACTGGTATCCAAAGGAATGACTAAGGCAGATGAGCTTTTAATTCGTTCTATTCCGCAGGCATTACATAATACAGAAAGAGTCTGCAGTTCAGTAAACCTTGCATCGACAAAGACAGGAATCAATATGGATGCGGTCCGCCTGATGGGTGAAATTATTTTACAGACAGCAGAAATCTCGAAGGATAATGATTCCGCAGATTGTATGAAGCTTGTAGTATTCTGTAATGCACCGGATGATAACCCGTTTATGGCAGGTGCGTTTCATGGTGTAACAGAAGCTGACGCTGTCATCAATGTTGGTGTCAGTGGACCGGGTGTAGTAAAGACTGCATTGGAAAAAGTGCGTGGAGAGAGCTTTGAAGTTCTCTGTGAGACAATTAAAAAGACAGCGTTTAAGGTAACACGTGTTGGACAGCTGGTCGCGCAGGAAGCATCCAAAAAGCTTGGTATTCCGTTTGGAATTATCGATCTTTCTCTTGCTCCGACTCCTGCAATTGGAGACAGTGTTGCAGATATTCTCTGTGAGTGTGGACTTGAGTATGCAGGTGCACCGGGTACAACCGCAGCACTTGCCATGTTGAACGATCAGGTAAAGAAGGGCGGCGTTATGGCATCTTCCTATGTAGGAGGACTCAGTGGTGCATTCATTCCGGTCAGTGAAGACCAGGGAATGATCAATGCCGTAGAAGCAAATGCAATTACCCTTGAAAAGTTAGAAGCAATGACCTGTGTATGTTCTGTAGGTCTTGATATGATTGCAATTCCTGGAGATACAAAAGCAACAACGATTTCCGGAATGATCGCAGATGAGATGGCGCTTGGAATGGTTAACCAG